>Ga0326597_10009637_pt1 | contig 12918 bp, 10 predicted proteins | sample RVTome_12_FD_203789 | JGI IMG/M metagenome (GOLD analysis project Ga0326597, IMG submission 203789) | Soil microbial communities from uranium-contaminated site in the Upper Colorado River Basin, Wyoming, United States - RVT100D185 | ecosystem: Environmental > Terrestrial > Soil > Contaminated >... | reverse complement strand
ATCGCGGAACTCTATGACGGTTCCGATCCAATCGGGTTCTCCGTTTCCGACCGCGGGCACCTCGCCGGGATCCACCCGTTGGAGCTCTGGATGGGGGCGTATCGGAGCCGGCACCCGGGCGCGTCCGCGGTGGAGGTGCTCAACGCCAGCACCACCGTTCGCCAGGAGATCTACGGCGGCCTCTTCCCGCCGGCGCCGGAGCAGCGGATCGGCTCGAGTCTGGAGGCAGGCGCTTTCGAAGAGATTTACCGGTCGTGGCGGCGCCTGGGCTACCCGTTCGAGTCGCTGGTGCCCTCCTATGCGACCGCGATTGGCAGCTCCGCCGACCGGCCGGACCAGCTGGCCGAACTGGTCGGCATCCTGCTCAACGACGGGATCCGCCAGCCGGTTCGCCGCGTGGAGCAGATCCATTTCGCCGCGGGCACGCCCTACGAGACGCTGCTGCGTCTGTCCGCACCCCGCGGGGAGCGGGTGATCTCGTCCGAGATCGCGGCAGTGATACGGGCCGCCATGGTGGCGGTCGTCGCGCGGGGCACAGCCCAACGCGCCGCCGGGTCGGTGCGCGGCGCCGATGGTTCGCCCCTCCCGATCGGCGCGAAGACCGGCACCGGCAACAACCGCTTCCGCGTGGTCGGGCGAAACGGCGTGGTCGTGGAGGACCGGGCGATCGACCGAACCTCGACGGTCGTGTTCTTCATTGGCGACCGCTTCTACGGCGCCATCACCGCGTTCGTCTCCGGAGCGGCCGCCGACCGCTACGACTTCACCAGCTCGCTGCCGGTCCAGATCCTCAGAATGCTCGGTCCATCGCTCGAGCCGCTGATCGCGGGCCAGCAGCATTGACGCCGGTCGGCCCGCTTACCGGCGGAAACCCTACCACCGCGCCCGGCGGTTCCGAACGTCCACATGGACAAAGGGGCCGTGGGAGGCCGTCGAGGGGTACTTGCCCACCCCGCCGATAAGTCCCTGTCCCTCCGGTCGGGCCGCGGCGTCATCGATCAGCCGATACAGCACCTCCGCGTCGCGGATGTCGCTGCGGCCGTCGCGGTTGAGGTCGTCCATCCTGCCGTCCCCGTTCTCATCGATGAAGATGTCCGCGGCCGCGCCCCACTGGTGCAGGCTGTACTGCACGTTGCCGAGCGACCGGTTGTAGGCCGGCGTGCGGTACCCGCTCATGACGTGGAACGTGGTCGCCCGATAGCCGGCCTGGTTCACCCGTTCGAGCACATTTTCAAGGGCGAGCAGGAGCCGCTCGTCCAGCACGACGTACTTCCGGGAGCCGCCCGGCTGCTTGCACAGGAACTGCTTGAGTCGGAAGTGGGGGGACACCAGGACGTTTTCGTTCTCCCGCGTGACCTCCACGAACCCAGCCGGCGGCTGGTAGCGAGCCTGTCCACGGAGCGGCTTGGCGGGATAGCGGCCAATCCGATAGCCGTTCAGGACTTCGCCCTGGAGCCGGCCGTAGGGGACGACGACGAGGGCTTGCAGCGTGACCGAGTCGCGCCGGTCTGGTGTAACCACCTGGATGGGATAGTGGCCTGGTGCGGGCGGGGCCGTCCATCCCCAGCGCCCCGCGCCCAGCGCCACCAGCCGGCCGGCGGCCGGCCGCGCCAGGTAACCCGACTCCGAGCCGCGCGCCACCACCTCGAACTTCACGGTCTCACCCGGGAGCACCGTCAGCGCCCTCACTCGGTCGGGCGAGACCACGTCCCGGTACCGGACCAGGAACGGGGCCGCCACCACCGGGGGCGGCCGCGGCGGCCGACCCGCGGCGACGACGGTGAGTGCCCCGAGCGCCAGCCCCGCGTATGCGTGACGCTTCATGAACGGTCGGGGCCTGAGGCGTAGTGCCATCGTCGCTCCCTATAGGGTTGTTGAGGAGGAGTGCGTCAGTTCTGCCGGTGGACGCCCCCGCCTGGTGTCCCGGGGCGTCTTGCTGCTGGAGGGGTACTGGTCCTTTTGGTGTAGGCGTCCTCGCCTATTCAAGCTACACCCCAGTACCCCTTAGTAGGTACCCGAGGTCCCCATGCCGCCTGTTCGCGACGCTGCTTCCCGATTGCCGGGGGTTAACCCCAACGGAATCTCGGGCTCACGGTAGACCAGGAGCGGGATTTGGTGGAGTTCCTGAAGACCCTGTCGCGCCTGTGGCTTCTAGTCCGACGCGCCCTTCCGCCCGCCCACGAACCACGTCGTGACGTCGCCCTGCCCCTCGACCTCGAGAGCGCCACGCTCCTCGAACAGGAACGGCTCGCCCAGCCGCCGCCGGGTGCTGTCGGCCACCTGGACGCGTCCGGCCACGCCGTGCGATTCCATCCGGCTGGCGGTGTTCACGGCATCACCCCACACATCGTAGAGGTACCTGTGCCTGCCGATGACGCCGGCCACCACCGCCCCGGTGGCGATGCCGATGCGCACCTGCAGAGCGTGGTCCCTGCGTTCATTGAAGCGGTCCAGCGCGTCGACCATATCGAGCGCCAGGTGCGCCGCCCGCGCCGCATGATCGCCCGATGGCACGGGCACGCCGGCGGCGGCCATGTACGAATTCCCCAGCGTCTTGATCTTCTTGAGACCACGCGCCTTCGCGAGGCCGTCGAACCCCGTGAAGACCTCATCGAGGAGGAGCGCCAGTCGCTCGGGGCTCACGGCCGGAGTCAATTCGGCGAACCCCACGACGTCCGCGATCACCACGGTCACGTCGGCAAATGTGTCCGCGGTGACGTCCGGGCGCGCCTGCAACCGCGCGGCGATCGAATCCGGCGGCACGTGAAGGGCCAGCCGCTCCGACACCTTCCGCTCCACCACGACTTGATCGAACAGCGTCTTCAGCTCGGCATTCTTGCGGCGGATCTCGACGTGCAACAGGCGGACCTCGAGCAGGTTATGGACGCGCGTCAACACCTCGGCGACATCGAAGGGCTTGCTGATGAAATCCCTCGCCCCGGCCCGGAGCGCCCGCAGCTTGTGATCCGGCTGGGCGGTGATCACCAGGACCGGCAGGTAACCCTCCTTTTCAATGTGCTTCAGCCCTTCCATCACCTGGAATCCGTCCATGCCGGGCATCTGGAGATCCAGCACGATCAGGTCGTAGCAGTGCTTCCCGTGCAGATCACAGACCGCGAGCGGATCGAACGTGGACGTGACGGACGCATACCCGGCGCCGCCCAGCATGCGCTCGAGCAGAAGGACGTTGGCCGGCTGATCGTCCACGACCAGGATTTTGGCCTGGAGGATATCGGCGGCCTCAGGCATGGGCTTGCCCGGACTCCAGCGCGGCGTCCAGCGCCTCCATGAACGCGCTGACCTTGATCGGCTTCGTGAGATACGAGAAGAATCCCGCCTCGAGACCCCTCGCGATATCGCGTGGCATCGCATTGGCGCTGAGGGCGACGATGGGAATGTGTGCGGTCGCCGGGTCGTCGCGCAGGATTTTCAAGGCTTCGATGCCGCTGATGCCGGGCAGATTGATGTCCATCAGAATCATCTCTGGCTGATGGGCGCGCGCCAGCTGGATACCTTGATTGCCGTCCACCGCGGTCAGCAGGCGCAGGCTGGGGCGGCGCGCGATCAGCTGCTCGACCAGCTTCAAGTTCGCCGGGTTGTCCTCGACATAGAGCAGCGTGCGTAGCGGCGCGCCGGGTTGGGCCTGCGCGCGCGCGGCGGCCGCGAGCTTGGCTGGTTTCACTTCGAGCGCCGGCGCGGCAGCCGCGCCCAGCTCCCACCAGAATACGCTACCCCCGCCCACGCTGCTCTCCACGCCGAGGACCCCACCCATCAGCTCCACCAGCCGCTTGCTCATCACCAGGCCGATGCCGGTGCCCTGCTCGGCCCCGTGCTCCTGGCCCAGGCGATTGAACGGCTGGAACAACTGCGCCAGCTTCTCCGGAGGCAATCCCGCGCCGCTGTCCCTCACGTTGAGGCGAACCCGCTCCGCGGTGCTTCCGGCGCAGTCCACCACGACCATTCCCCCGGACTGGTTGTATTTGATGGCGTTCGAAAGCAAGTTGATGAGCACCTGCTTCAACCGCGTGCGATCGGCCTGGACGAAGCGAGGAACGTCGAACTGCGGAAAGGTCATGCGGATCCCGCGCTGCTGCGCCTGCGGCTCGATCATGGCCCGGCATTCGAGGATGACTTCGGCCAGCGACGTCGGCTCCGGCGACAGCGACAGCTTTCCGGACTCGATCTGCGCCAGGTCGAGAATCTCGTTGATCAGCTCCAAGAGATACCATCCGGCGCGAAGAATCTCGTCGATGCTCGCCCTCTGGGAGGAGGTCGCCGGCGTGGCGTCGGACTCCATCAACTGGGCGAAACCGAGGATCGCATTGAGCGGTGAGCGCAGCTCATGGCTCATGCTGGATAGGAACTCGGATTTCGCGAGGTTGGCCTTTTCCGCGGCGCCCTTGGCCCTGGTCAGTGCTTCCTCCACCTGCCGGCGCTCGGTCAGATCGCGGGTCAATTTGGCGAACCCGCGGGCATTGCCCCGTGCATCGCGAATGGCCGTGAAGACCACGTTGGCCCAGAACGTGGACCCATCTTTGCGCACCCGCCAACCCTCGACCTCGCATCGTCCCTGGGCCGCTGCCGAGTCGAGGTCGCGCTGCGGCGCGCCGCGCGCGATGTCTTCAGGGGGATAAAACCGCGCGAAATGCTGGCCCACGATCTGGTCCGCGGAGTAGCCCTTGATCCGCTGCGCTCCGGTATTCCAGCTCACCACTCGACCTTCCGCATCCAGCATGACGATGGCGCAGTCGGTCACGCTCTCCACCATCAACCGGAACCCTTCCTCGGTCCACCGCAGTTGCTCTTCGACCTGCTTGCGGGCGGAATTATCGGTCCCGATCAGCAGATAGCCGATGATGCCGCCTGCCGCATTGCGCAGCGCCGTGACCGACACGATCGCGGGAAAGCGGCTCCCGTCCTTGCGGATGTAGGTCAACTCGTACTGGTCCTCGATCCCACGCGAGGCCTTGAAGGCCAAGGCCTCGAAGCCGGGCGCAATCGTGGTCGCCAGCTCCCGGCTCAAGGCTTGGGCGCGCTCGATCACTTCCTGCGGATCGTGAATGTCGGCCGGCGTGATCCGGTTCACCACGTCGGCGGCCGCGTACCCCAACATGGTCTCCGCCCCGATATTGAAGAGTTGAATGACGCCCTTTTCGTCGGTGGCGATGATGGAGAAGTTGGCGCTGGTGAGAATCGCGTCCTGCAGGGCTCCGGTTTTCAGCTTGGTGACGGCCTCCACCGTGGGGCCGGTTTCGGCACCCGTGGCGAGTGGCGTGGTGATCATGGCGCGACGCCCTCCGATGCCTTCGCGGCATCCACAGCGTCCGCATCACGGCGGTCGTGCGCGAGCTTCCGCGCGATCTGTCCCGCGTCCGGGGCCGTCGCGCCGGCACTCATGCGTTCGTAGGTGGCCTCGGTTTTTGCGTCGCGGGCGAGGGCCGATCGATCGTCCTGGTCGTCACCCGGCATCTCCACCCGCAGCTCCGCCAGCATCATCTGCAGACCCGCCGCGATCGGGAGAGCCAGCACCGCCCCGATCACGCCCAGCAAAAGGCCGCCCGCGAGCAGCGCGAGGATGACGGTAGTCGGGGCGAGCCGCAGCGTATGCTCGTAGACCCTCGGGATCAGAACCCGATTCTCAAACTCCTGATACACAAACAAGGCCACCGCCACCAGCACGGCCACGGGCAGTCCTTGGGAAAGCGCGGCGAGAACGGCGGGGGTGGCGGCCAGCAACCCTCCGATGAACGGAATGACGTCCGCCACCGCCGCAAACAACGCGAGGGACAGCGCATTGGGGACCTCGCAAATGACCAGCAGGAGAAAGGTGAACGCCCCGATCGCGGCGGACGTGACGAGCTGGCCGCGCATATAGCCCCCGACGATGACCTCCAGGTTCTGGAGGATGCGCGCCAGCCGCATGTGGTAGTCGCGCGGTACGATGGCGTAGAGCATGCCCTGCATGCGCTTGCCGTCGGCGAGGAGATAAAACGACAGGAACAATGTGGTCACGGCCCATCCGAGCGCCGTCACGGCCCGGGGCGCATAGCCCACCAGAGCGCTCTCGATGCGGGCGAACGTCTGCTCCAGGCCCGCGTTCTGCACGGCTCGGGCGAGCGGGGCCGTGAGATCGCGCTGCTGGAGCAGGACGATCAATTGCTCGCGAAGGCTTGGGGCGTCGCGCACGATCTGAGCGAGTTGCTCAATGAGCGGCGGGACGGTCAGGAAGATCAGCAGTAACGTGACGAGGAGCAATGCGACAAAGAGTAGCGTCAGCGCGTGGATGCGCTTGAGGCCGCGGTGCTCCATCCATTCGACCAACGGATTGAAGGTGCCCGCGAAGACGAGGGCCACCACCAGCAGCAGCGCGATCGCCCAGAGCTGGAGAAACAACCACACGCCCACGATCGTCCCCAGGATCCACGCGATCGAGCGCGGCGCGATCTCGAAGCGGACGACGGTGTTATCCTGCGCGGGCACCTTCATGCTACTCGTGGCTGGGGGGAGGCGCCCGCAACGCCCTCCAGAGGGGTGTGTCCTGATCGTGGATATCCCGGCGGAACTGGATCGTCCCGTCCCGGTCGGCCCACGCCGTCCAGTACAGCAGGTGGATCGGTATCGGCTCCGGGAGCGCCACCGTGCGGTCCACGGCCTGGTCCAGCGTACGCAGGAGCGCCTCGGGATTCCATCCCGGATCCTGGCGGAGGAGCAGCGCGGCGAGCTCGACCGCCCGCTCGACCCGAATGCACCCGGAGCTGAAATCCCGCTCGGTTTCTTCGAACAGCGGGCGAGCCGGCGTATCGTGGAGATAGACGTTGAACCGGTTGAGGAACATGAACTTGATGCGCCCGAGGGCGTTGAGCGGTCCGGGATCCTGCGCCAGCCGGAACGGGAACCGGGCGGGGGTGATCGCCGACCAATCGACCGTTGTGGGATCGACCTCCCGAGCCTCGGGGCCCCAGCCCTGGAACACCCGCACCTTCTGTTGGGCGAGATAGGAGACGTTGCGCTTGATGCGCGGGAGCAAATCCTGCACCGCGAGGGTGCGGGGCACCTGCCAATAGGGATTGAGGACCAGGTACCGCATGGTGTCGCTGAACACCGGTGTGCGGCGATAGGGCCGTCCGACCACGACCCGCATGCTCATCACCACCGCCTCCTGCTCCACCACGTCCAGGTTGAACGCCGCGATGTTGACGAGGATATGGCGTCGCCCCAGATCCTTGGGCAGCCAGCGCCAGCGCTCGAGATTCACCTCCAGCTGGTCCACGCGGTGTTCCACGCGCACGTTGAGCTCGGCTCGGGTCGCGGCGTTCACCACCCCGTCCGTCGCCAGGCCGTGGCGCCGCTGGAACGTCCTGACGGCTTGCTCGAGCGCCTCGTCGAACAGCTCGGTGTCCTGATCGATCCTGAGGTCGTCCTCAAGGCGGAGCCGCTCCCGCAGCGCCGCCACCGCGGGGCCACGGTCGCCGCGCCGCAACGGCGGGCCGTTGGGGATCGCGGGCCAGCCGCCGCGGGCCGCCACCTCGCGATAGCGCGCCAGGGCCTCGCGCAGCCGCCGGAACCCCCGCTGAGGCGGTGCCAGCGTCGCCAACGTGGCGGCGACATCACCCGACCCCAGCGCGGTTTCCAACACGGCGGCGAAATCGGCGCCGCGCCGGTTCGCCACCCATTCCGGCTTGAGGGTTTCGTGATTCACCCGCCCGGCCAGCAGATGGGACCCGTAGACCAGGAAGGCGTCCGTGAGCAAGAGGTCGAGCTCCGCCCATCGGTCGGGATCGATCACGCCGCCCGCGTCGGCGCGCACCGCCGCGAGCAGCGTGTCGATGGCGGCGAGGTGGTAGTCCTCGGACCGCAGCCCCTCCAGCCCCGACCGGCGGAGCGCGCCCACCAGGTCGTCGGCCAGCGAGGTGGGGCCGCGCTCGTCGTTCCACGCCGCGCGGTAGAGCCGCCGCTCGTAGAACGTGGGGAGCACCGCGCTTTCGTAGATCGGCTCGCCGCCCGCCTGGAGCTCCGTTACAACGCCGGCGGCCTCGATGCGGGCGCGGATGCGCTCCGCGACGAGCCCGTCGGGGGAGCGGGCGTCGGCCTGCCAGTCAACCGTCCTGGCCGACGACCCGCATCCCGCGAGGGCGGCGCCGATGAGCAGCACCCGATGGATCCCGTTCACGGCCACACGTGCCAGGCGGGGACCTCGTCTCGACAAGCTACTGCTCGACGTCCGGCGCCTGGATTCTCCGCCTAGTTCACCACGAGGATCGTGATGATGATGACGATCAGCACCAGCGCCAGCGTCGAAATCACGATGGTATTCTGGGCCGGCGGCACGGGCCGCGCGGCGGCACCGCGCTCGGCGATGGCCGGCTCGACACGCGGGAACTCCGGGCTGAGGCGCGGTCCGGGCAGCGGCGCGCTGGGGGCGCCGACCTGGGTCGCGCTCGCCTGCTCCGCCGTAACCCCGGAGCCGGGCGCCTGCTGGCCCGTCTGCTGGGCCGCCTGCTGGACCGCCTCCTGAGCTGCCGCGGGCGTAGCCGCGACGCCCAGTACGGCGATGAGGATGAGGGCCACGAGACCCGCGGTACTCGACCTGTGCGTCATGCGTCCTCCCGAAGTGGAGTGTGCACGGGCGTCCGGGAACCCCGATGGCCGGAGCTCCCGCGCCCGGCCGTGTCCTTTACTTGCCGTTCCCGCCCTTGCGGCCGGGATTCCCCGGGGTTCCGCCGCGCTCGTCATTCGACCGGGCCTCGTCGCCCTGGTTCGAGTTGCCCGGATCACAATTCTCGGGCCCGTTGCCCACGCCCTGGTTGCAGCGCCCGTGCCCGCTGCCGGCGATCCCTGGCTCGCAAGCGGTGAGCGTGGTGCCGGTCAGCGTCACTGCGGCCTTGGCGTAGGCATTACCCTCAAACGTCCCACGGGTGGTGGTGATGGCCGCACCCGCGTAAATCGTTCCCACGAAGTCCGAATCCGTCAGGGTCGCGGCGGCGTCGACCCACCAGGTCACGTCGCACGGCTCCCCGCCGCCTGTCATAACCACCGTGAAGTTGGTGCCCGTGAGGGCGCCGGGCTCGTTGGTCCCGATCTTGAACAGCCAGGTCCCGCCCGCGGGCCCGTCGAGCGTCAGCGTGCCGGTCAGCGCGGCCGCCGCCTCGAAGCAGTAGACGCCGGGCGCAAGCGTCACGCCGGCGAGCGTGCCCGTCAGGACCGAGTCGCACGCCACGGCCGCGAGCGCGTCGTACGCGGCGTTGAACTCAGCGACGACCTGATCGGAGACCGGTGCGATGATCGCCCCGGTAATCGTGCAATTGGTCTGAACGACCGAGGCCTGGGCGCCGGAGGAGCCCACGTCTCCGTTCACCGTGGCGTCGGTACAGGTCACCGCCCCCCCATGATGGGGCGCCGCACTCAGGATCGCGAACCCCGACGACCACGCGGACGATGCGCCGTTGCCGGAGTGGGAGAACCGTGGGGCCGACGTGATCCGCGCGGCGGGATCGCACGCTGCGGTCAACAGCGCCGCGAACGACGCAGCGACGGCAAGTCGTAGTGGTCGGTGGTTCACTAGGGCTTTCATTGGACGCTCCTGAAACAGGGTTCCATATGAACCGAGCTTACGGCGCTTCATCGTCGGCCAGCGCCATCGGCACGGTAAGCGAGAATTGCGCCTTCAACTGCTTCAACCGGCCTTCCATCCGGCGGTTGACCTCGCGATCCTGGTCCGGACTGTCGCTCACGACCAGGATGTGGGTGACCTGCTGCTCACACACCAGTTTGCCCGTCCAGGTGCGCGCCATTCGCTGCGCTTCCGCGTGCTCCTTCTCCAGGAGGGCTCGGAACGCGTTCAGCTCATCCTCCCCTGGTGGCGGCTCGATCTCATAGGCGTATGCCCAGAGGGTCTTTGGGAGGCTCCTTCGCGTTTTCTGCACCGCACGCTCCTCCGAGCTGGCGCCGCAATCCTCTATGCTTCGCCTTTCCTGCGAACCAGCAGCAGGACGGCACCCGCCACGATCGCTCCCACGCCCGCCCAGACCGGCACGTTGACGGTCCGCTGTTCACTGACCGAGATCTGGATCGGGCCCATCGACGCGTGCTGGGTGTTCCTGTTGTAGCTGAACGTGCCATAGACCAGGCCGAGGGTGCCTGCCACGATCAGCAGAATTGCTCCAATCTTCACTGCGCTCATGTGCCGTCCTCCTGCGAGACCGCTCTGACCGGGGGCGATCGCCGGTCGCCGAGCGCGGGCTCGGCGACCGGTCCTCGGGTTCCGCTCCGCTTCACCTTGGTGCACTCCTTGCTGGCCGGCACGCTCTTTCAGCTCACGTCGACGTACGACGCCCGGCGCTGCCTCAACGACTACGGTGACAGGGTACGCTCGACGGCGTGTCGTGGGTATCGGTCGAAGGGGTGAAAAGAGATGTAGTGCTTCGGAGGTACAGTCTGGCCGGGGGCGGGCGGGAGCCGGATTGACGTCCGGCTCCCGCGGACTGGTGGGACGCGATGGGCTTCACGAGATGGCGCTGCCGCGCCGGCTCGGCGGCCGGCTACCGTATGCGCCGCAGCTCGACGCGCCGGTTCTGCCAGGCATCTCCTTCCGTGCCTTCCCGGAAGATGGGCTGCGTCTGGCCATAGCCCCGCGCCACCATCCGACCGTCCTGGACGCCTCGAGAGACGAGGTAGGCCCGCACGGCCTCGGCCCGGCGCTCCGACAGCGCCATGTTGTACGCGGCCGTGCCAACCGCACTGGTGTGTCCCGCGACCTCGAAGCGCACGTTCGCCCACTGCGCCTCCAGGAGCGCCCGGGCCACGCGATCGAGCACGTCATGGGACTCCGGCGTCAGCGTGGACTCATCGAACGGGAAGTTGACGCCCTCGAGCACCAGCGTATCCCGCAGCACGATGACCGCCGGCGGCCTCACCGGGAACGGCACATACACCCGTACCGTATCCACTCGTCGCGCCAGCGCGGGCGGACACGCCGGACACGGCGCCGCCGCCATCGCCGCCGCGGGAGGCTGCCGGCCCCCGACGAAGTACGAGATGCCCAGGGTGACCACGGGGCTGTACGTCGTGCGCTTGGTCATCGGGATCTCGTCGAACCCCTCGAACCGCATCCGGCCCTCGAGCCGAAGGGCGAGCCGCTCGCCGATCATGCTCCGGATCCCCACGCCGCCGTGGGCGCCCCAGGTTGAATGCGTGACGCGGCTGTTCTCGCCGCTGATCCGCGTGAACTCCGTCCCGATGAGAACGAAGGGGCTCAGCTTCGCGTTCAGGTTGACCGTGTACGTCACCGCTGCCGTCGGCGTCAGGTAGGTCACACCCGAGCCGATGGCACCACCACCACTCACGCTGAATCCGAGGCTCCGGGTGAAGTTGTAGCCCACCCGAGCGGCGGCGAGGGGCATGCCCCGACTCGGAGTGGCGGTGTTGGCGAACCGGACATCCGCGGCCTCGCTGCCCAGGAAATCCCGGAGCGAGCCGTCCAGGAACAGGAAGCCTCCACCCAGGCTGAATTCCCAGCTGCCCTCGCGGTGGGCCGCCGGCGCCTGCTGAGCCATCGCCAGCGTCGGCAAGCACGCGGCCAGCATCCACACACTCTTCAAGAGTCGGTTACGCATTGTTGGTTCTCCCTGATCTCTAAGAGTCACAGCTTCCGCCGGGTGCGGGAGCCGGCGACCGGATTGGTCTCCGGTTCCCGCGGCAGCCCGGCGAGCCGTACCGCCTACGGGAACGTGCACGTTGCGGCTGCGGCGGGCGGCAACTTGATGGTGTCACCGGTCCCCATGTCCACGGCGCCGTTTCGCGCCAACGCCCTGCCGCACAGGGTGACGTTGTCCACCAGCGTGATGGACGTGAGCGCCAGAATATTGCCCTGCCACGCGCTGTTGGTCCCAAGGGTGGCGGAGCTCCCGACCCACCAGTACACGTTCTTCGCCTGAGCGCCACCGGCCATGACGACATTCCCGGCGGTGGTGAGCGTGGAGGGGGCCCGAATCACGAACAGCGAGTTGGCGTTGCCGGTGAGTGTGACGGTTCCCGTCACCCCGACCGACGACAGGGAGCAGTAGACGCCTTCCGCCAGCGTCGTTCCACCCAGATCAGCGGTAATGGTGGTACCGCACGGCATGGCGGCCAGCGCATCGAACGCGCTGGTGAGATCCCCTTGCGCCGTCTGCGCGACCCCATCAGCGGCGTGCGTCGCGCCGGTGATTACGCACGGCGGGAAGCCGGTGAATGCGCTACCCGGCCAGACGCTCGCATCGGCGTCGATGGTGCCCGGGGCGCCGGCACAGGTGAAGGCCGAGCCGGCCAGGAGCCCGTGCGTCTCCGCCGTCCCCAGTGGTGGACCGGGCGGCGGTGAAGCAGTCACTGTCGCAGTGGCAAAGCCTGAAACGTCGCCACTCGTGGCTCGGACGGTATTGACGAACGTTCCTGGCGTCGTGCCCGCGGTGAACAAGCCCGTGCTCCCGTCGATGGTTCCGCCGCCCGCCACCACGGACCACGTGGGCGCTGGCGAGATCGCAACGATAGCGCCGGTCGCGTCCTGGCCCTCGGCGGTGTACTGGATCGTGCCACCGACGACCGCGCCCCCAGGGTTGGGTGTGACGGACATGGCCGCCAATTCACCTGGAGCGGTCACTGTGACCGTGGCGAAGCCCTCAATGCCGCCACTCGTTGCCCGGACCGTGTTCTGGAATGTCCCGGTCCCGGTGCCCGCGGTGAACAAACCCGTGCTGCCGTCAATGGCGCCGCCGCCCGCCACCACGGACCAAGTCGGCGTTATTGCAACAAGATTGCTATCGGCATCCCTGCCCGTGGCAGCGAATGGTTGTTTCGCGCTAATGGCCAGGGATTGTGGGTTGGGTGTGACGGTGATCGTCGTCAAGACGCTTGGCGACGTCGGGGCGTTATGCTCGCACGCCA
>Ga0326597_10009636_pt1 | contig 12919 bp, 11 predicted proteins | sample RVTome_12_FD_203789 | JGI IMG/M metagenome (GOLD analysis project Ga0326597, IMG submission 203789) | Soil microbial communities from uranium-contaminated site in the Upper Colorado River Basin, Wyoming, United States - RVT100D185 | ecosystem: Environmental > Terrestrial > Soil > Contaminated >... | reverse complement strand
TGGCGGCGAGCCTCGGCCGGAGCGCCACGAGCTCGTCGACCGTGTCGCCCAATGCGCCCACATCCGGGGAGATCACTTCGGGCAGCGACCCGCGCCGGGTGCCGAGGACCGGCGTGCCGCTCACCATCGCTTCGATCAGGGTGATCCCGAACGGCTCATCCCAGAGCGCCGGCATCCAGAGGCATCCCGCGCCGGCCAACAGGGCCGCCTTCCGTTCCCCGCCGACTTTCCCGACGTACCTCACGTACCGGCTGAGGCTGGGTCGCCACCCTCCGGCGAGCAGCAGCTTCCGCTTTGTGCGCTTGGCGCCCTCGATCGCCCAGCGATACCCCTTGATGCTGTGTAGCCGGCCGAGGAAGAGATCGTAGGCGTCCTTGGCGGGACGGAAATGGAAATCGGCGGGATCGAGGCCGTTGTAGACGAAGGCGACGCCGCCATGGCGCCTGGCGTGGTCCTCGCTCAGGTAGAGCGTGTTCGGGGGACCGGTCGTCCCGGCCTCCCAGTTGCCCGGCAGGCATCTCAGCCAGGGGAGTTCGGGTGGGGTTCTGAGGGGCACGAACGAGAGCAGAACGTCGAGCCCTTCCGGGAGATGGCGGCGGATGTCGAACTCGGCGGTGCGAGCGATCGCGAGGTCGACGGGCACGACCGTGGCCTCCGGCATTCGCGAGCCGTCGCCGGCGATGAGCGTCACCCGGTGCCCGGCCGCCGCGAGGCCCCGCGCCAGGTAGACGACCATGCGCTGGGTGCCGCCGTACGTCGGGGCGGGGAGGCGGTCCCAGAAGAAGAGGGCGACGTTCATAGGGCTACCAATCTACCCTCGACCCCATCCATCTTCCCCGCCGATGACGCTCCGCGTCCTGCAGGTCCTCCATCAAGGTGGCGGCGCGGGCTCCGTCACCTCCACGCTGCATCTCTGTGCCGGACTCCAGCGTGCCGGCGCTGCCGTGCGCTTCGTCTGTCCGCCCAATTCGGAAGTTGAAGGCCTCGCGCGCGAGCGTGGCCTCGAGGTGCACCCGCTCGAGCTCCGCCCTGGAAAACGTCGTGCCAATGCTGCGGCGCTTGCCGGCTTGCTGGATCGCTTCCCGGTCGACCTGGTCAACTCGCAGAGCGCGCGCGACCGCGAAGCGCTCACCTGGCTCGCCCTGAGCGGGCGGTTGCGCGTTCCGCTGGTGGTCACCCGCCGCCAGATGCCGCGGACGTTTTTCCTGGAGAACTGGCTGGCCGGCCGCGTCGCGGCGCGCGTCGTGGCGGTGAGCCGGCCGGTGGCCGATGCGCTGAGGCGGAAGGGCACGCCGGCACGCAAGCTGGTGGTGATTCCCAATGGGCTGGTCACCGACCGGGTGGATGTGCCGGTGGACGCGATGGCGCTGGAGGCGTGGCGTCACCGCATCGGCTGGAGCGCGGACCGGCGGACCCTCGGCATCGTCGCGCGGCTGAAGGACCAGGGGGTCGTCCTCGACGCCCTCAAGTTCGTGCAGACCCCGGTGCGGCTGGTTCTCGCTGGCGTGGAGCCGTCCAGTCCGCTCGCCCAGGCCGCGGCGCGGGTCCCGCCGAGGCACGTGGCGGTCTGCCTGCCCTTCACCTCCGACGTCCGCCCGCTCTACGACCTGCTCGAGGTGGTTCTCCTCCCCTCGCGAATCGAGGGTCTCTCCCAGTCGCTGCTCGAGGCGATGGCGCTCGGCAAGCCGGTGATCGCGTCGGCCGCCGCGGGCAATCTCGATCTCGTGGCGTCGGAGGTGAGCGGCCTCCTGGTGCCACCGCTGGAGGCACGGGCGTGGGCCGCCGCGATCGAGCGGGTGCTCGAGGACCCGACGCTGGCCCTCCGCTTGGGGACCGCGGCCCGCCGCACCGCCCGGGAGGACTTTTCGCTCGACCGGACCGTCGAGCGCACGGTCCGGTTGTACCAATCGCTCGTGGCCCCGCCCGCGCTTGCCCGGTCCCCCGGGCCAGAGTGAGATTGGGACTCGGCAATCTCCGTCGGGACGGGAGCGGGACTTGGTCAAGGTGTCGGGCTTTACCATCGTCAGGAACGCGATCAAGCTGGACTTTCCGGTCGAGGCCAGCATTCGGTCGATCCTGCCGGTGTGCGACGAGGTCGTGGTGAACGTCGGGCGCTCCGACGACGAGACGCTCGACCTCGTGCGATCGATCGCCGACCCGCGGATCCGGATCCTCGAGACCGAATGGGACATGACGCGGCGCAACGCCGTGCTCGGCCAGGAGACGATGCGGGCCATGCGGGCGTGCGCGTACCCGTGGGGGGTGTACATCCAGGCCGACGAGGTGCTGCACGAGCGCGGCGCCGACGAGCTCGCGCAGGCGATCCGGCGTCACGATGGCGATGCGAGGGTCGAAGGGCTGTTGGTGCGTTACCTGCACTTCTACGGCGGGTTCGACACCATCGCCACCCATCGGCGCTGGTACCGGCGTGAGGTGCGCGCGGTGCGGCTCGATCCCGCGCTCGACATCCGGCCCTACCAGGGTGCGCAGGGGTTCCGGGTGGGGCCTGACCGTCGGAAGATCCGCGCCCGGCTCACCGGCGCCGAGATGTTCCACTACGGATGGGCTCGTCCCGCGCAGGCGTTGCGGGAGAAGCGGGAGCTGGGCAAGACGATGTATCCGTGGCGCGACGCCGACGAGCGGCGCCCGCTGCTGGCGTGGGTGCCGGGCCTCCGGCCCTTCACCGGCACCCATCCGGCCGTGGCACAACGGTGGATCGGCGAGCGGAAGGACGACCCGGAGCGCGTCATCGCTCCGCGGCGCCTTCGCTGGCGGTTTCTCCGCTACTACCTCTCAAGCGTGATCGAGCGCCTGACCGGCGTCCGGGTCTTCGAGTTCCGCAACTACAAGATCGTCTGAGCGTGCGGTGCATCCTCCATCTCGTATCCCCGGCCGGCGAGGAGCAGCGCCACACGATGGGCGTAGGTGTGACTGCCGAGGGCGTGCTCCCGGCCCGCGGCCGCGACCTCCTCTCGCCGGCGGGAATCGGCGAGATACCTGCGCGCCAGGTCCACCGCCTCGTCCGGGCCACGGTACCAGGCGCAGTGTTCGCCGTCGTGCGCGAACCGGCCCAGGCCCGTCTGCCACGGGCCGAGAAAGAAGCCCCCGCAGCCGAGCACCTTCCACATCCGGTTGGAGGTGCAGGCGACCTGGGAATCCTGGGCGTGCGCCGCATGAGCGCCGAGGGAGATCGCCGCGCCGCGCACCACCTTGGCAAAGGCCGCACCGTAGACGACGCCCCCGGCCACCGGGACGTCCGGCGGTGCGTCATCCCAGCCGGGGCCCCTGACCTGGAGCCGTCCCACCTCGGCCATGCGGCGCAGCAGCTCGTAGCGATCGGGATACTGGCCCGACCCCACGAAGGAGAGGTCGCAGCGGAACCGCTCCGGCGCGTTCGCCGCGGGCCGGTCCACGTGGGGATCGAGCGCCTGCGGGAGAAAGAGGACCTGGGGAACGCCGGCGGCGCGATACGCCGCCACCTGCGACTGGCAGGTGACGAAGATCCGACCCACTGTGCGGGCCATCCGGACGACTTCGGCCAGCGGGGGCACGCTGAGATCGAAATACCAGAAGCCGCCCGCCCGGCCCTCGGTGATCGCCTGCAGCATCCGTTCCCCCAGGCGGCGGGCGTGGCGGGTGAGGATGACGGCATCCGGACGGAAGGCTTCCCCCAGCCGGCGGACCAGCGGCGGGGCCAGCGGGCCCAGCCGGCGGCACCATCCGACCACGTCGATGAAGCGGCAGTGATGGTCGAGCGATCGCACCGCCCGCACGATGGACCGCTCGGTCCGCCGGTCTCCACCCGCGCCCAGCACGAGCACTCGCATGGGGGAAGTATAGCGTCGAGATGAAGATCGTCCTCCTGACATCGGCCAACGGGTGGCGGGGCTCCGGAGTGAGCTACGCGAAGATCGCGCGCGGATTGCTCGACCGGGGCCACGCCGTTCGCATCGTCACCGCCGTTTCCCGACTCACCGACCGCCTCGCCGGGCTGCGGCTGCCGGTGACCCAGCTCCCCGGCCGCGACACCGGCCCGCGGGAGGTGTGGGCGCTGCTGCGCGTTCTCCGCGACGTCGGTGCCCAGGCGATCCTGGCCGACACCCACCGCGACGTCCGGCTCTCGGCGTACGCGACCCTGCTGCACCGCGCGCGCATCATCTACCGGTACAATCCGAACTACCGGCGTCCGCGGTCCCCTCTCATGGACCGCGTCTATCTGAGCCGGGTGGCGGCCTGCTTCTATCAGTCGCGCTACATCCGGAGCGAGGCGTTCGCCCAGACTCCCTGGCTCCGGCACCTCACCTCGCGCCGGATCCCGAACGGATACGACACGGCCGCCTTCGCCCGCGACCCCGCGGCGGGACTTGCATTCCGCGCCCGTCATGGCATCGTCCCCGAGACGGCCATCGTGCTCACCTCGGCGAAGCTGACCGGCGGCAAGGGACACGATATCGCGATCGAGGCGCTCGACCGGGTGCGCCGGGAGGGTCTCGATCTGGTCTACGTGGTCTGCGGCGACGGCGCCCTCGAGCAGGAGCTGCGCGCGTTCGCGGCCGAGCGTCCGTTTCGCACCGTCTTCACCGGGCTCCTCGACACCCGGGAAATGGTGGCGGCGCTCTCCGCCGCCGACATCGTGGTGCACCCTTCACTGCGCGAGATCTTTCCCAACGCCGTCGGCGAGGCCATGTCGTGCGGTTGCGCGGTGATCGCCGCCGATGCCGGTGGCACCGCCGAGTTGCTCGGGACCGACGGGAGCACCGGCGTGCTGGTTCCACCGGGCGAGCCGGACGCCCTGGCCGACGTCGTGCAGCTCCTCCTCCTGGACCGGAGCCTGCGGGAGGAGATCGGAACCGCGGCGCGACGACGGATCGAGGAGGAGTTCCCGCTCGGCAGGATGATCGACGGCTACGAGTCGGGGCTCGCGCGGGTGGTGGGCCGGCGTGGATGACGTGCGGTGGTTCGCGTCGAACGCCTACACCGCCCTCGTCGTTCCCGAGCTTCGTCGCGCCGGACTCCGCGTGGCGGTCGAGGGGGACGCGCCCGCGCGGCTTGCCCTCGCGATGAGCGGGCGCCGAGCCGAGCCGGCGTGGCGCTATGCCCGGGCTCGGGGCGCCCCCCTCGTGCTCTATCTGTGGGATCTGCCGCCCAGGGGCACCGCGGCCGGGAAATACGATCCGGTGTGGTGGGTCGGGGGGCGCTTCGTCCGATTGCCCCGACCGATCGGCGGGTACCGCCACCGGGCGGGGTACTACAGCCGGCTCCGGTACATCGCCTCGCACTCGGCGGCGCTCTGGACAGCCAGCGAATTCACCACCGCCACTGTCCATGAGCGCTTCGGGCTCGCCGGCACCACGGTGCCCTACTGCTTCGACTCGGAGCGGTTCCATCCCGGTACGGAGGAGCCTGACGATCCACCGGTCCTCCTTACCGTGTCGCGGCTCGAGCGTTACAAGAACCAGGAAGCGGTGTTGCGGGCCGCCGCTCTGCTGGGTCCTCGAATCCAGGTGCGGCTGATCGGGCGGGGGCCGGAGGAGGCGAGACTCCGGGCGCTCGGCGAGGCGCTCGGCGTGCGCTACCGACTCGAGACCACCACCGACGATCCCGCCGTCGAGCGGGCGTACCGGAGCGCGGCGGTCGCCGTCTGCCCCAGCAGGTTCGAGGGGTTCGGCCTCGGCCCGATCGAGGCGCTGGCGTCGGGCACACCGGTGGTGGCGTCGGACATCCCGCCGCACCGGGAGTTCGCCGGGCGCGCCGCCCGCCTGGTGCCGGCCGATGATATCGCCGCCATCGCCGGGGCGGTGAGTGCCGCGCTCGCGGGGCCCCGGCCCGATCCCGGCGCGGTAGCGAACCTGACGATCGCCGCCGCCGCCGGCCGCTTCCTGGCTAGGCTGTCACCCTTGCTGCGCTAGATTATCGGATATGCGGACGCACCTGCTCCTCACCTACGACTTTCCTCCGATCGGCGGCGGAATCGCCCGCTGGATGGCGGAACTGGCGAAGCGATACCCCGCGGGATCGCTCGTCGTCTCCACGGGAAGCCCCCCCGAGGCGTCCGAGGTGGATGCGACCTTCCCCAACCGGGTCGATCGTCTGCCGGTGGCGCCGCCCCGTCTCCGCACCATCCAGGGCCTGCTGTTGTGGGCCCGGCGCACCGCGGTGCTGGCCCGGAGTACCGACGCCGAGTTCATCTGGTGCGGCAACATCAAGCCGGCGGCCTACCCGGCCAAGTGGACCCGCGAACGGCTGGGGACGCCCTTCGGGATCCTGCTTCACGGTGGGGACGTCCTGATCCTTCAGCATCAGATCCACCAGTCCAGCATCAAGCGGCGGACCGCCCGCGGCCTCCTGGGCGCCGCCTCGGTGCTCGTGGCCAACAGCGAATGGACCCGCGACCGCTGTCTCACCCTTCTCGGCGAGCTCGATCTCGACGCCTCGCCCGAGCGGGTGTGCGTCGTTCCCCTCGGCGCCGACCAGGAGTTCTTTCGCCCGGGCATCGACACCGCCGAGGTGCGGGCGCGCTACGGTCTGAACGGCGGGCGCTGGCTGCTCTCGGTGGCCCGTCTCACCCGGCACAAGGGGATCGATACCGTGCTCCGGGCGCTCGCGCAGTTGCGTGGCCGGCATCCCGATCTGCGCTACGCCGTGGTGGGGGAAGGCGACTATCAGCCGGCGCTGGAGGCGGAGGCGCGGGAGCTCGGCGTGGCCGACCGGGTTCGCTTCCTGACCGGTGTGCCCGATCGGGACCTGCCCGCGCTCTACAATTGCGCGGAGATCTATCTCGGCGTCTCCCGACTCCTGGAGCAGCGGGTCGAGGGATTCGGCATCGCCCTCTGCGAGGCGTCGGCCTGCGGGATACCGGTGGTGGCGGGACGCAGCGGCGGGATCCCGGAGGCGGTCCGCGACGGAGAGACCGGCATTCTGGTGGACGCCGAGAGCGCAGAGGCGGTGGCGGGCGCCCTCCAGGGGCTGCTGGACGATCCGGCGCTGCGGGCGCGAATGGGGGCCGCCGGCCGGCGCGCTGTCGAGCGCCACTACAACTGGGACCGGGTCACCGCCGACCTCGTTCGCATCGGCCAGCGGCAGGCGCTGCTCAGCGCTCGCGAGGCTGCGTCGTGACGCCGTTCACCACCGCGTCCACCGCCGCCGACGAGTACGATGGCCAGTACCGCGTCTGGGCCGAAAAGCAGGGGGCCCGCGCCCTGGACCGTGAATGGCGCCTCACCCATCTCCTCTGGCGCCAGCGCGCGCTGCTCCGGCGCTTTCCGCCGGAAGGAAAGCGGGTGCTCGATTTCGGCTGCATGGACGGAATCTTCACCATCATGCTGCAGCAGTTGGGTGGAGAGGCGGTGGGCTACGACATCTCGCCCGCGGCGATCGCGCAGGCCAAGAGCTTTCGGGCGCGGGCGGCGCGGCCGGTGTTCACCGCCGTTCCGCCGGGGCCCGGGCAGTTCGACATCATCTACTGCAACGAGGTGATCGAACACGTGGCCGACGACTCGGCGCTGATCGGCGAGCTGGTGGGCTATCTGGCGACAGGGGGATCGGTGGTGGGGACGACACCGGTGGGCGACTACTTCTGGGACCCCGATCACAAGCGGTCCTACGACGACATCCTGCTCAAGCGGGCGCTCGCACCATGGGGCCGCGTCAGTGTGCATCGGTACTACCGGAGCCCGCTGCGCAATTTTCTCCCCATCCGCCAGAAGGGCGCCAGCGTCTACATCTTCCAGGTTACGCCGCAGACTCCGCCGGCCGCACGCTGATCGCGTCGGTGGGGCAATTCGTCACGTACGAGCCGTCCATCGGCGACCAGCTCTGCAGCGGGGTCAGCACCTCCGCCTTCCCCCGGGCATTGAGGTGGAACACCGTCGGGGCCTGAACCACGCACGCGCCGCATCCGACGCAGCGGGCAGCATCCACCATCACGTGGAGCTGGCGCATCGGGTGCATCCCCGCGGGGATCCTATGGAGGTGGCCGCCGAGTTGGTCGAGGGTCTGGGCGGTGGCGCGGTACCCCGCCTCGATCAGCTCCTCGGTCCGGTCGAAGGCGAACATGGAGATGTGTTCCACCCGAGGCTGCACCAGCACGAGCGGCGGCCCCTTCCAGTCGCGCAGCTGGCCCTCGATCTGGGTCTGCATCACGATTTCGAGCCCGCGGATGTAGGTGGCGGCAAAGCCCTCGGTTTCATGGGCGGCACGTCGCACGCTCGTGGCCGCGACGTTCACGGCGATGATGGGCCCCGGCGCGAGCGAGGCGGCGAGCCGGACGGGCAGATTCTCCACCACGGCGCCATCCACGTAGGCGCGGCCGAGGATCGTCTGTGGCGGGAAGAGGCCCGGCAGGGCGCAGGAGGCGGCCACGGCATCGGCCACCCTCGCGTCGAGGAGGCCGGGGAGCCCCCACATGACCTGCATGCCCGAGAGCAGATCGGTCGTGTTGACGAGAAGGCGGCGGGAAAGGTCGCGGAAGGTGACGTTGCCGACGAGGCTGTGGATCAGCGCTTCGAGCGGTTCCCGGCGGTAGAGCGCCGGGGCCTGCATTCTCCGAAACGCCATGTCCACGTGGGCCACCTGGAAGACGTCACGCCGGCGGACCCGGAGGGCCCGCGCCTCCATCTGGCGCACCGGGGTTCCCGACGTCCAGGCGGCCCCGATCAGCGAGCCGATGCTCGACCCCACGACGAGCGACGGCGAGAGTCCTCGCTCCTCGAGCGCGCGGAAGACTCCGATGTGGGCCAGCCCCTTGAGGCCGCCACCGCTCAGCACCAGTGTAAACGGGCGATCAGGGTTCACGTGCTTGCCCCGTCTCTTGTTGGGGTCGTACTGTACGGCCGATTTGGAAGCGCAAGAATCGTGCGCCGCCCCGGGGGGAGTAGATCGCCCGGTGCAAAGGCCTGCGCGGTTCCGGCCGCCACCGACACTCTTTCGCGGGATCGCCATGGGTCGAGGGGCATTGGGGGACCGTCTCAGGCGGGACCGATTCCTTCAGCTTGGGCGCGGGCTCGTCGGGGTAGTGGTGGCAGCCGCGGTCCTCGCACCGTGGATTGCGCCATTCGACCCCATCGCGGGCGACCTGCGACCCGCCTATCTCCTCGGCCCGGGGGGGCGCTACCTCCTGGGCCCCGACGCGCCGGGCGAGGCGGACGATCCGAGGCTCCGCAATGTGCGCTGAAACGGTCCCCGCTCCGGCGCCCCCGATCGACGCCGATGCCCTTCGCGCCTCGGACTTTCCGTGGACCGCCGAGACGATCTACCTCAACAATGCCAGCATCGGACCGCTGCCGGAGCGCACCCTGCAGGCGCTCGACGCGTTCAACCGGCGCCGCACGATGCCCTTCACGCTGCCCGACCGCGACCTCTTCGGGACGCTGACGACGTCGCGCCGGCTGGTGTCTCAGCTCCTCTCGGTGGCGCCGGAGGAGATCGCCCTCACCGTGAACACCGGATTCGGGCTGTCGGTCATCGCGCGGGCGCTGCCGCTCGAGCGCGGCGATCGGGTGCTGGTGAGCGACAAGGAATTCCCGGCCAACGTCTACCCCTGGATGCGCCTTCGCGAGATTGGGGTGGAGATGGAGCTGGTGCCGACGACCGCGGACGGGTGGCCCGACGAGATGCGGCTCCTCGAGCGGCTCGCCGATCCGAGGGTCCGCGTCCTGGCGGTGTCGCTGGTGCAGTTCAGCAACGGATACCTGGCCGATCTGGCGGCGCTCTCGGATGCCACCCGGCGCACCGGTGCCTACCTCGTCGTGGATGCGATTCAAGGGGTGGGCCAGATTCCCGTCGACCTGAGCCGCACGCAGGTGGACGTGCTCTCCTGCGGCGCCCAGAAGTGGCTGCTCTCGCCCTGGGGATCGGGCTTCGTCTACGTGCGCCGGGAGCTGATTCCCCGGCTGAGCCCTCCGGTGACCGGGTGGATGGCCTTCGAGGGCACCGACGACTTCACCCGGCTCACGAGCTACCACGACACCTTGCGGGGTGACGCCCGGCGATTCGAGCTGATCACCCTGCCGTACCAGGATTTCGCGGGGATGAACGCGTCGCTTGGGCTGGTGCACGAGCTCGGCGTCCGCCGGATCGCCGACCATCTTCAAACCCTGCACGCGCCGGTGCTCGACTGGGCCGACCGGACCGGCGTGCGGGTGGCGTCGCCCCGCGGCGCCCGGGGCACGGGGATTCTCTGCATCGCGCCTCCCGAGGTCGACCGGGTCTTTCGCGCGCTCAAGGCCGCGCGAATCATCTGCAGCCTCCGCGAGGGAGCCATCCGCCTGAGTCCGCACGCCTACAACACGGTGGCGGAGATGGAGCGCGTGGTCGAGGTGCTCGCCGCGGAGTCCGGCCGCACGACAGCGTGACAAACCCAAGCACGGAACCGACCATGCCGACCTCGTTCCCCGACATGCTCGCCGCCGGCTACGGCTTCACCGATCCCTCGGTGACCCTCGGCGCCGCGCTCGAAGGCACGATCACCCATCAGGAGCCCAAGATCCGCATCCCGCTGGCGACGATGAACCGCCACGGCCTCATCGCGGGCGCCACCGGCACCGGCAAGACCAAGACGCTCCAGCTCCTCACCGAACAACTCTCGGCGCAGGGCGTCCCGGTCTTCGTCGCGGACATGAAGGGCGATCTCAGCGGGCTCGCCATGCCCGGCGAGTCCACCCACCGCGTCGCGGCCCGCGCGTCGGATGTCGGATGGAGCTGGAAGGCCGTGGGCGTACCGGTGGAGTTCGTGAGCCTGACCGGCGGGCCCGGTGTTCAGCTGCGGGCGACGGTGAGCTCCTTCGGCCCGCTGCTGCTCGGGAAGGTGCTCTCCCTCAACGAGACGCAGACCAGCGTGCTCACGATGGTCTTCAAGTACGCCGACGACCAGCGGCTGCTGCTGCTCGATCTCGCCGACCTGCGGGCCGTCCTCCAGTTCCTCAGCTCCGACGAGGGGAAGCCGCAGCTCGCGCAATACGGCGGGATGTCCGGGGCCTCGGTGGGGGTCTTGCTCAGGAAGATGGTCGAGCTCGAGGCGCAGGGTGCGGGCAGGTTTTTCGGCGAGCCGGAATTCGACGTGCGGGACATGCTGCACTCGACGTCGGATGGCCGTGGCATCGTCACCTGCCTGGAGCTGACCGACGTCCAGGACAAGCCACTGCTCTTCTCGACGTTCATGGTGTGGATGCTGGCGGAGCTGTACCACAATCTTCCCGAGGTGGGCGACATTCCCAAGCCCAAGCTCGTGTTCTTCTTCGACGAGGCTCATCTCCTGTTCGACGACGCCCCCAAGGCCTTCCTCGATCAGATCCAGCGGGTGGTGCGCCTGATCCGGTCGAAGGGGATCGGCGTCTACCTGGTGACCCAGACGCCCAAGGACGTCCCCACCGACGTGTTGGCCCAGCTTGGCAACCGGGTCCAGCACGCGCTCAGGGCCCACACCCCGGACGACGACACCGCGCTCAAGGCGACGGTCCGGACCTTCCCCAAGACCGGGTTCTACGATCTCGAGGAGACGCTCACGTCCCTCGGCATCGGCGAGGCGGTGGTGACGGTGCTCGACGTCCGCGGCTCGCCGACACCGGTGGTGGCGACGCGTCTCATCCCTCCGGCCTCCCGCATGGGGCCATTGACGCCCGACGAGTTGCAGGCGGACATCCGCCAGAGCGACTTTCTCGGGGAATACGGCCAGGCGGTGGATCGGGAGAGCGCGCGGGAGAGGCTCGCGGCACGAGTGGCGCCGGCGGCAACGGGCGGGACACCCGCGTCGCCGGCCGGGTCCGCGTCCTCGCCGGCGCCGACGCGAGGGGCGAAGGAGGCACCCGGCGTCATGCAGACCATCGGCAACGCGGCGCTGAAAACGCTGACCTCGCCCGTCACGTTGCGCGCGCTGGCCCGAGGAGTGCTGGGGGTCATCGCCGGCAAGGCGCTGCGCGGCGGCATCTCCCGGTCGCGATCGCGCTGGTGAGGGCTACGGCTCGACCACGAGTCTCACGTAGTTGCGCTTGCCCTTGCGGAGGATCATGTACCGCGCCTCCGCGGAGCCCTGGAGGGCGGCGTCGTCGATCACGAGGTCGGCGCTTTCGATCGGCTCGCCGTTCAGGTAGAACCCTCCCCCCTTGATGCCGCGGCGGGCATCGGCCTTCGAGGTGGCGAGCCCGCTGGCCACGAGTAAGTCGACGACGTTCAATCCCCCCGGCAGTTTGATGCGAGACACACGCTGGGTTGGCATGGCCGGCATTACTTCCAGTGTGGCGCCTACGCTAAGGCCACCAACGCCCGCGAACAGCGCTTCACTGGTCCGGATCGCCTCCTCTGCGGCCGCCTCGCCGTGGACGGTCGAAGTCACCTCACGGGCGAGGACCTTCTGCGCGAGCCGTTTGCCCGGATCGCGCGAGTGTTCGTCCATCGTGGCCGCGAGCCGGTCGAGCCGGAGAAAGGTGAAGAGCTTGAGGTACCGCTCCACATCGCGGTCATCGGCGTTGATCCAGAACTGGTAGAAGTGGTACGGGCTCGTCTTCTCGGGGTCGAGCCAGATGTTCCCCGACTCGCTCTTCCCGAACTTGGCCCCGGCGGCGGTGGTGATGAGCGGGAAGACCAGGCCGTGCACTTCCCGTCGTTCCCGCTTGTCCACCAGGTGGATACCCGCCGTGATGTTGCCCCACTGGTCGCTGCCGCCGAGCTGGAGCTCGCATTCTTCGGTCCGGACGAGATGCCAGAAGTCGTAGGCCTGGACCAGCATGTAGCTGAACTCGGTGTAGGAGATGCCCTCCTCCATCCGGCTCGAGACCGACTCCTTCTGGAGCATGTACCCCACGTTGAAGTGCTTCCCGGTGTCGCGAAGGAAGTCCATGAGCCGGATGTCGCGCAGCCAGTCGGCGTTGTTTCTGAGCCGTGCCGCGTTGGCTCCCTCGAACGACAGGAACCTCGAGAGCTGCCG
>Ga0326597_10009635_pt1 | contig 12923 bp, 9 predicted proteins | sample RVTome_12_FD_203789 | JGI IMG/M metagenome (GOLD analysis project Ga0326597, IMG submission 203789) | Soil microbial communities from uranium-contaminated site in the Upper Colorado River Basin, Wyoming, United States - RVT100D185 | ecosystem: Environmental > Terrestrial > Soil > Contaminated >... | reverse complement strand
GAAATGGGCAAGCCCCTCATCGGGGTCGCCACCTCCTTTACCGACCTGATCCCCGGCCATATCGGCATGAGGGATCTGGAACGATTCATCGAAAAGGGCGTTCATACTGGCGGAGGGTATTCCTTCCTGTTCGGTATTCCCGGTGTTTGTGACGGAATCGCCATGGGCCACAAAGGGATGCATTATTCCCTGGCTACCCGTGAACTGATCGCCGACATGGTGGAATCGATCGCCGAGGCCCACCGCCTCGACGGCCTGGTGCTGTTGACCAACTGCGACAAAATCACTCCGGGCATGTTGATGGCCGCCGCCCGTCTCGACATCCCCAGCATCGTCGTGACGGCCGGACCCATGCAGACCGGAGCCGGGCAGCAGGGCCGGCGCTATTCCTTCGTCACCGATACCTTCGAGGCCATGGCTCGCTACAAGGCCGGGGCCATCGACGACCGGGAACTGCAGGCCTGTGAGGATAAAGCCTGCCCAGGTGCCGGTTCCTGCCAGGGATTGTTCACCGCCAATACCATGGCGATCCTGACCGAAACCCTCGGCATGAGTCTGGTCGGTTGCGGCACGGCCCTGGCTGTTTCCTCCCTGAAGCGGCGCATAGCCTTCGCCTCCGGCGAACGGATCGTCGACTTGGTGCGGCAAGGCATCACCCCGCGGCAGGTCCTGACCAGGGAAGCCTTTGAAAACGCCATCCGTGTCGATCTGGCTCTTGGCGGGTCGAGCAATACCGTTCTGCATCTGCTGTCCATCGCCCGGGAGGCCGAAGTGGATCTGCCCCTGGACGTTTTTGACCGCCTCGGTCGGGAAACGCCTCAACTGTCCTCGATGAATCCGGGCGGCAAGTACTTCATGGAAGATCTCGATGCCGCCGGGGGCGTGCCCGGCGTTCTCTATCAGCTGCGGGATTCCATCCTCGACAACCCGACCCTGAGTGGTGCTTCGGTGAAAGAGATCATTGCCAACGTGGCCCGGATCGACGAAGAGGTGATCCATCCGGTTACCAACCCGGTTCGGCCCGAGGGCGGCATAGCCATTCTGAAAGGCAACCTGGCTCCCGACGGTGCGGTGGTCAAACAATCGGGAGTGTCGGAAAAAATGATGCTTTTCGAGGGCCGGGCCCGTTGTTTCTCATCCGAGGAACTGGCCATGGAGGCCCTCATGGGGGGCGTAGTCGTTGCCGGCGATGTGGTGGTCATCCGTTACGAAGGTCCCAAAGGAGGACCGGGAATGCGCGAAATGCTGGCCCCGACCGCCACCCTGATGGGCCTCGGCCTCGGCGACAGCGTTGCCCTGATCACTGACGGACGTTTTTCAGGGGGTACCCGCGGGCCCTGCATCGGCCACATTTCCCCGGAAGCTGCCGTGGGGGGTCCCATTGCCCTGGTCGAGGACGGCGATCGCATCCTGCTCGACATCGCCAACCGCCGGCTGGATCTGCTGGTAGACGATGCCATTTTGGAAACGCGGCGCGCCGCCTGGCGCAAACCGGAACCGAAAATCAAAAAGGGTTGGCTGGCCCGTTATGCCGCAGTCGTGACCTCCGCCAATACCGGCGCCATCTGCCGGGCTGATTAGCGGCATGGCGAAAAAAAACCCTTTCCGGATGGAAACCAGGAGGCTTTTGTGAAAAAGACCGGATCTCAGATTCTTTTGGAATGCCTGCAACTGGAAGGCGTGGAAACCGTGTTCGGCTATCCTGGCGGAACGGTCATCAACATCTATGATGAACTGATGAACTACCCCATTGCGCATATTCTGACCCGCCATGAGCAGGCGGCGGTGCATGCCGCCGACGGTTATGCCCGGGCCACGGGCAAGGTCGGGGTCGCCATCGCGACCAGTGGGCCGGGGGCCACCAATACCGTGACCGGCATCGCCACGGCTTACATGGATTCCATCCCCATGGTGGTCATCACCGGGCAGGTGCCGACGCCGCTGATCGGCAACGACGCCTTTCAGGAAGCCGATATCATCGGCATCACCCGGCCCATCACCAAGCACAGCTACCTTGTCCAGGACGTCAAGGATCTGGCCAGGATCATCAAGCAGGCTTTCTATATCGCCCGTACCGGTCGTCCCGGCCCGGTCCTGATCGATCTGCCCAAGGACGTTCAGGTCGCTTCTACCATTTTTTCTTATCCGGACAAGGTCGAACTGCGAGGTTACAAACCGACCTACAGCGGCAACGATCGCCAGATTGATAAAGCGGTCCGGATGATTCTGGCGGCCCGCAAACCGGTGCTCTACGTCGGCGGCGGTACTGCCGGCAGCAATGCCGCGGCATTGCTGCTTCAATTCGCCGAAATGATCCGTACCCCGGTGACCACTACCCTGATGGGGATGGCCGCCTTTCCCAAACGCCATCCGCTGTCCCTCGGCATGCTCGGCATGCATGGCACCTATTATGCCAACATGTCGGTGACCAACTCCGACCTGTTGATTGCCGTCGGTGCCCGGTTCGACGATCGGGTGACCGGCAAGATTGCCTCTTTTGCGCCCACGGCCGAGATCATTCACATCGACATCGATCCCACTTCGATCAAGAAAAACGTCCGGGTCGATCTGCCCATTGTCGGCGATCTGGAGGATGTGTTGAACAAGCTGATCGGCAAGCTGGGGGAAAACCCCGACAAGCTCGGAGCCATGATCGATGGTTGCAACGTCTGGCGGGATGAAATTGCCGGATGGAAAACGAACTTTCCCTTGACCTACACCGCCAGCTCCACGGTCATTAAACCTCAGTTCGTTATCGAAAAAATCCGTGAATTGACCGCCGATGATGCGATCATCACCACCGAGGTCGGACAGCACCAGATGTGGACGGCGCAGTTCTTCGATTTTACCCGTCCCCGTACCTTTCTTTCCTCGGGTGGGCTTGGCACCATGGGCTTCGGGCTGCCGGCGGCCCTCGGTGCCCAGGCCGCGTTTCCCGACCGCCAGGTGATCGACATTTCCGGTGACGGCTCTTTCCAGATGAATTCGCAGGAAATAGCCACCTTGGTGCAGTATGGTCTGCCGGTCAAAATCGCCATCCTCAACAATAATTTTCTCGGCATGGTTCGCCAGTGGCAGGAACTGTTTTTCAATCGACGCTACAGCCAGACACCTCTCAACCTGCCTATCGATTTCGTCAAACTGGCGGAGGCTTACGGTGCCACCGGGCTGAAAGCAACCACGCCCCAGGAAGTCGAAGAAGTCATTCGCCAGGCCCTGGCAACCCCCGGTCCGGTCATCATGGAATTCAAGGTCGACCCCTCCGAAAACGTGATGCCGATGGTTCCGGTCGGCGCGGCCATCAATGAAATGGTGCTGGCTTCCTGAGCAGCCCCGATCTTTACGGAGTGAATGCAATGAAACATACCATTTCGGTTCTGGTGGAGAACGAATTCGGCGTTTTGACCAGGATTGCCGGGCTTTTTTCCGGGCGGGGCTTCAATATCGAGAGCCTTTCCGTGGCACCGACCCTCGACCCGAGCGTTTCGCGGATGACCATCGTTACGCGCGGGGACGATCGGATTCTCGAACAGATCAACAAGCAACTCAATAAACTGATCGACACGATCAAGGTCATCGATTTCACCGGAACCGACTATGTGGAGCGGGAGATGGCTCTGGTCAAGGTGGCCGCCGAGGAAAATACTCGGGCGGAAGTATTGCGCATCGTCGATATCTTTCGGGGCAAGGTGGTGGACGTTACTTCCCGCTCCTACACCGTGGAAATCACCGGTGCGCCCACCAAGATCGATGCCGTGATCGATCTGCTGCGACCCATGGGGATCAAGGAGCTGGTACGCTCCGGCCCGGTAGTTCTCGGTCGCGGAGCCAAGGGCTGGAGCGGCTGATTCCGGCCCTGCCTCCGCTGGAAAAGAGATTGGTGCCAGACCCCGGTCGTGTTATAAGCAGAAAGAATTTTCAATGATTTAAGATATGATGCTTTCGTAAAAACTTTTACGATGGCTAAGCAAAAATCCGTATTCTGGAGGTTCACGGGGAATGAAGGTCTATTACGACAAGGATGCGAACCTGGCTGTGCTCAAGGGTAAAAAAGTCGCTATTATCGGTTACGGTAGCCAGGGTCATGCCCATTCGAATAATCTAAAGGACAGCGGCATCGACGTCGTGGTCGGTCTGCGCGAAGGCAGTCTCTCCAGGGCGAAAGCCGAAAAAGCCGGGCTGACCGTGATGGCGACGGCTGAAGCGGCCAAGGCGGCCGATGTCATCATGATGCTGGTGCCTGACGAACTGCAGGGTGATCTGTATCGCGAAGCCATTGAACCCAACATGAAAAAGGGCGCCTACCTGGCCTTCAGCCACGGTTTCAGCATTCATTTCGGCCAGATTACCCCCAAGCCCGACGTCAACGTCTTCATGGTGGCCCCCAAGGGACCCGGCCACATGGTGCGTCATGAATACACCAAAGGCGGCGGCGTCCCGGCTTTGATTGCCATCTACCAGGATGCCGCCGGCGACACCCGGGATATCGCCCTCGCCTATGCCAGCGCCAACGGCAGCGGCCGGGCCGGCATCATCGAAACCACCTTCAGGGAAGAAACCGAAACCGACCTGTTCGGCGAGCAGGCCGTTCTGTGCGGCGGCGCCAGCGCCCTGGTCCAGGCAGGGTTCGAAACCCTGGTTGAGGCCGGGTACGCTCCGGAGATGGCTTACTTCGAATGCCTCCACGAACTTAAGCTGGTCGTCGACCTGATGTACGAAGGGGGCATCGCCAACATGCGATATTCCATCTCCAACACCGCCGAATACGGAGACCTGACTCGCGGACCCCGCGTGGTTACCGACGAAACCAAAAAGGTTATGAAGGAAATCCTCCGTGAAATCCAGGACGGGGAATTCGCCCGGGAATTCCTCCTGGAGAACCGTGTCAACCAACCGGTGCTTAAAGCCCTGCGGCGCAAGGGCGAGTCCCACCCCATTGAAGAGGTCGGCGCCAAATTGCGTGGCATGATGAACTGGATCGGCAAAAACAAGATTGTTGACAAAGAACGGAACTGACCGGCCCGACTAACCCGGGCGGGGACAAAGATGATTCGGGAGGCCGTTCGTCAACAGCCGCCCGAACCCGCCTATTTCCGATCGTTTCGAGGATGAATTATGAAAAATCAGAATCAACCGGTGGCCAGCGAAGGTTATCCCTTTATCGCCCTGTTTGCCTTTGTCACGCTGGTGTTCGCCCTGCTCGGCTGGGGCTTTCTGACCATTGTGCTGCTGGCTCTAACCCTTTTCACCACTTATTTCTTCCGTAATCCCGAACGCTTTTCCGCCGCCGAAGAATCCGCGGTGGTTTCCCCCGCCGACGGCAAGGTGGTTTTTGTCGGAAAGGTTTTTGAAGAACGATATTTCCAGGCAGATACCATCAAGGTCAGCATCTTTATGTCGGTCTTTGATGTCCATGTCAACCGGGCACCCTGCACCGGCAAGGTTGTGGACATGTTTTATAACAAGGGCGAATTTTTCAACGCCTCCCTCGACAAGGCAAGTCTGCAGAACGAGCAGGCCGGTATGTTGCTGGAGCACCCCATGGGTAAACGACTGTTGTGCGTGCAGATTGCCGGCCTGATTGCCCGACGCATCATCACCTATCCGGTGGTCGGAACCCTGCTGGAGCGGGGGATGCGTTACGGGCTGATCCGTTTCGGCTCCCGGGTCGATGTCTATTTTCCGGAGGATTCCGAGGTGCTGGTCAATGTCGGCGAACGGGCCAAGGCGGGTGAGACGATTCTGGGTTATTTCAAGTGAACCGGCAAGGTTCCCCATCCCGGGCATGGATCCTGTTTAGACGGCCAGGTGGCAGGATCGATATCCCGGATTCTGTCACTCTCCCGACCTTTACCACCGTTGTTTTTAGGCGTCCCAAACGGAGTCTTGTATCGCCGAATATCGGTGCCACGAAGTTTTCCTTTCACGAAAAAACATTGACATTCTCTGTGCTTGACTGTTTATATAACGGGTAATCTCAGCCTGGGTGATTCATGAAATCCGGGCTGGCAAAGGCGATGAAGAGGAGTAGTAGGCTTTTTTCCCTGTTGCAGAGAGCCGGCGGTTGCTGCGAGCCGGTACAGGAGGGGCCGAACTCGCCTCGGAGCCGCGTCGGTGAGCACCGTGTCCTTCACGGTTTAGCCGTCGCCGCAAACCTGCGTAAAAGGTCAAGAAAGGGTCGTTGCGTTGCAAACGGCCGAATCAGGGTGGTACCGCGAAGCTGAAGCTCTCGCCCCTGTTTGGGGCGGGAGCTTTTTCACGATTTGCCGGCTGTTCCGCAAGGGCTCGGCAGGGGACCTGCGGCAGTCGGCGCAAGCGAAATCCGGAAAGGGGGTGGTCGTGTGGAATCGGATCCAGGAGATCTACAACTATGCAAATCAAACCGGCATTTGTTTGAAATTTTGAGTATTTATCCGCATATGACCGCCCGCTGCCCATAGAGCGGGGCGGCAGATATCATCGGAGGATCCATGGACGAGATCAAGAGAATACAGATTTTTGATACCACCTTGCGAGACGGTGAACAGTCCCCTGGCGCCAGCATGAATGTCGAGGAAAAGCTGCGCATCGCCTCCCAGTTGGAACGTCTCCAGGTCGATGTCATCGAGGCCGGTTTCCCCATCGCCTCGGAAGGCGATTTCGAAGCGGTCAGGAGGGTGGCCAAGACCATCAAGAGCGCCCAGGTGGCCGGTTTGTCCCGCGCCAACTTCAAGGATATAGACTGTGCCTGGAACGCACTGAAGTATGCCGGTGAACGGGGGCGGATCCACACCTTTATCGCCACCAGCGACATCCACATGCAGTACAAACTCAAGATGAGCGAGCAGCAGGTTATCGATGCCGCCGTTGCCGCGGTGAGCCGTGCGGCCGGTTATACCCCCAACGTCGAGTTTTCGGCGGAGGATGCGGTCCGGACCCGGTTGCCCTTCCTGGCCAGGGTGGTGGAGGAAGTCATCGCCGCCGGCGCCCGGGTCGTCAATATCCCCGATACGGTCGGATACACTATTCCTTCCGAATATTTCAATATCATCAAGTACCTCCGGGACAACGTGCCGAATATCGATCAGGCGATCCTTTCGGTGCATTGCCACAACGATCTCGGACTGGCGGTTGCCAACTCCCTGGCCGCGGTGCAGGCCGGGGCAGGGCAGGTGGAATGTACCATCAACGGGATCGGCGAACGGGCCGGAAATTGCTCCCTCGAAGAAGTGGTAATGGCCCTGCGCACCCGGCAGGATATCCTGCCCTTCCAGACCGGTGTGGCGACGGAACACATTTTTGCCACCAGCAAGCTGTTGTCGACCATTACCGGTATCGCCGTGCAGCCCAACAAGGCCATCGTCGGCGCCAACGCCTTCGCCCATGAGGCCGGTATCCATCAGCACGGCATGCTCATGGAAAAGACGACCTACGAGATCATGACCCCCGAATCGATCGGCCTGACCCAGAACAAGCTGGTCCTCGGCAAGCATTCCGGGCGCCATGCCTTCGCCCAGCGGTTGAAGGATCTCGGTTATGAACTCGGCCGTGAGGACCTCGATAAGGCTTTTGTCCGTTTCAAGGCCCTGGCCGACAATAAAAAGGCAATCTATGACGAAGATCTCGATGCCATCGTGGCTGACGAAATCGTGCGCATCCCCGAACGGTACAAACTGGTCCAGATGAGCGTTTCCTCCGGGTCCTTCGCGGCACCGACCGCCACCGTGGCCATGGAGGTCGACGGCAAGCTGCTTAAAACCGCGGTGATGGGTGGCGGGCCCGTCGATGCGACCTTCAAGGCCATCAAGAAGCTGACCAAAAGCAAGGCGCCGCTTCTCAGTTTCACGGTCGGTGCCATTACCGGCGGTACGGATGCCCAGGGCGAATGCACCGTAAGGTTGCAGGTGAATGGGCGCGAGGTACTTGGGCAGGGGGCCCATCCGGATATTATCGTGGCCAGCGCCAAGGCGTATATCAATGCGCTGAACAAACTCGCCATGGTGATTCAGAGCACTGCCGAGGGGTTTTGACCCACGCCGGAGACCTTTCCGCTCCGGCCGCTGACCGGGGCGCTCAAGCCTGTCACGAAGGACAGGCCATTCATTCAAGATGCTTTCGCAAGAAAGCAAAAAGAGGTAATGGCTAAGCAAAAAGCGCCAAATGCAAGGCGCGCAATTGTCGAGGAATGAGGCGTACTCAGGTACGCCGCAGTGACGAGAGCCATTGCAGCAACGCAGCAGTTGGTGAGTTTTTGCGACGCCATCATTCAAGGAGAAGTAGATGGGAAAGACAATCGCACAAAAAATCTTCGATGCTCATCTGCGGGATGAGCCGTTTCCCGGAACCTGTGTGCTCGATCTCGACCGGGTGCTGTGCCACGAAATCACTACCCCGGTGGCCATTTCCGACCTGCAGTGGCGCAATAAGGACCGGGTTTTCGATCGCCACAAGATCAAGGCGGTCATCGACCATGTCACCCCGGCCAAGGACAGCAAGACCGCCCTCCAGGGCAAGATTCTGCGGGAATGGGCAGGGCGGCACGAGATCCCCGACTTTTTCGACATCGGCCAGAACGGTGTCTGCCATGTGTTGTTCCCCGAAAAGGGCTTCATTCGCCCAGGCTTCACGGTCATCATGGGCGACAGCCACACCTGCACCCACGGTGCTTTCGGCGCCTTTGCCGCCGGGGTCGGCACCACCGATCTGGAAGTGGGCATCCTCAAGGGGGTCTGCGCTTTCCGCAAACCGGCCAGTATCCTGGTCAACATTACCGGACAACTGCCTGAACAGGTGGTGGCCAAGGACGTGATCCTGCACATCATCCACCTGCTCGGGGTCAATGGAGCCACCGACCGGGTAATCGAATTCCGCGGCCCGGTGGTCGACGCCATGAGCATGGATGCGCGCATGACCCTGACCAACATGGCCATCGAAGCCGGCGGCACCAGCGGTATCTGTCTGCCCGACCAGATTACGGTCGACTACCTGTGGCCTTTCATCAGCGGGGAATACCAGAGCCGGGAAGCGGCCCTGGCCGACTTCACCAAGTGGCATTCCGATCCCGATGCCGAATACGAACGGGTGCTTGACATCGATGTGTCGACCCTCGAACCCCAGGTCACCTACGACTACAAACCTGATTGCGTCAAGACTGCCCGGCAGATGCAGGGTACCCCGGTGAACCAGGTCTATATCGGCACCTGCACCAACGGCCGTCTCGAAGACCTGGAACAGGCCGCGGCCATTCTTAAGGGGAAAAAACTGGCGCCCGGCGTGCGAGGCATCCTCTCTCCGGCTTCCCCCAAGATCTACCGTGAGGCCATGGAAATGGGGATTTTGACTATTTTCATGGACGCTGGTTTCTGTATCACCAACCCGACCTGCGGGGCCTGTCTCGGCATGAGCAACGGCGTACTGGCTCCCGGTGAGGCTTGCGCAGCTACCAGCAACCGGAATTTCCAGGGACGCATGGGGCAGGGGGGGATGGTTCATCTCATGAGTCCGGCAACAGCCGCCGCCACCGGCATCAAAGGGGTCATCACCGACCCTCGCGACCTGTAATCGGGATTCTTTTCGAGAAGGAGCAATACAAATCATGAACAGATCATTTGGCGGACCGGCCTGCTTTCTCGACCGGTCCGATATCAATACCGACGAAATCATTCCGGCCCGTTATCTCACCGAGGTGACCAAGGAAGCGCTCAAGCCTTTTCTGCTCGAAGACCTGGTTCTGCCCGGCTTCGACCCGAAAGGCGAGGTCTTGACGCAGGCGAAGGTCCTCGTCTCCCGCAAGAACTTCGGCTGCGGATCTTCCCGCGAACATGCGCCCTGGTCCCTGGAGGTCAACGACATTTACACCGTCATCGCCGAGGGCTACGCGCGGATCTTCCGGCAAAATATGTTCAACTGTGGCATGCTGGCCATTGAACTGCCCCCGGTGGATATCGACCGGCTTTTCGACCTGCGGAAAGAGGGGCCGGTGGAGATCGCCGTCGATCTCGGCGGACAGAAACTGACCGCCAGGGCGGGTAGCCGGGAAGAGCATTTTGATTTTGCCATCTCCTCCTTTGACAAGGCCTTGGTGGAAGCCGGCGGCTGGGTGGAGTTTGCCGACGCCCGCTACTGAAAAGGGGGCGGACGCCGGGTCGGAAACCTCCATTTCCAGCGCCTCCGGCCGTCGGGACCCGGCCCCGAAAGCATTTGACAAAGATCCTGCCGACCTCTATATTTGCGCCGCAGTCGCCGGGCTTTGTGCGATCCGGTCCCAGGCCGGAGATCCCGACGCCGGCCTTAATTCGACTCAGACCTGAAGAAAGGAACTGCCAGAAATGAAATCCTACAATATTGCCCTTATGCCCGGAGATGGCACCGGCCCGGAAGTGTTGCGCGAAGGGGTGAAGGTACTCGATGCTGTTTCCGCCGCTTATGGCTTCAAACTCAACTACCAGGACTACGACTTCGGCGGCGAGCGCTACATGCGGACCGGGGAATGCCTGCCCGAAAGCGCCATCGGCGAACTGAGGAAGCACGATTCGATTTTTCTCGGGGCCATCGGTCATCCTGATGTCAAGCCCGGCATTCTCGAACTCGGCATCCTGCTCAAGCTGCGTTTCGCCCTGGATCAGTACATCAACCTGCGTCCCGTCAAACTCTATCCCAACGTTGAGACGCCGCTGAAGGACAAGGGGCCCGAGCATATCGATTTCGTCGTGGTGCGGGAGAACTCCGGCGGTATTTATACCGGCATGGGCGGCGCGTCCATGGTCGGAACCCAAAATGAAATTGCCACCCAGGTGATGGTCTACTCCCGGCCGGTGGTTGAACGCTGCATTCGCTACGCGTACGAATACGCCCGCAAGCGCAACCGGAAGAAGACCCTGACCCTGGTCCACAAGTGCAATGTACTGACCTATGCCGGCGACCTGTGGGTACGCACTCACAAGGAAGTCGGCGACGCCGACTACCAGGACATCAAGCAGGACTACAACCATGTCGACGCCTGCACCATGTGGATGGTGAAAAGCCCGGAATTTTATGACGTGATCGTCACCGAAAATCTGTTCGGCGACATCATTACCGATCTGGGTGCCATGATTCAGGGTGGCATGGGCATTGCCGCCGGTGGCAACATCAATCCCGAGGGTGTCTCGATGTTCGAGCCCATCGGTGGCAGCGCGCCGAAATATACTGGCAAGAACATCATTAACCCCCTCGCGGCCATCTGCGCCGCCGGGATGATGCTCGAATCCCTCGGGGAAGACGCCGCGGCCAAAGCCATCGACACGGCTGTAAACGCGGCCCTTGCTTCCGGTAAAATCAAGAGCCTCTCTGCCGGCAAGATGGGCATGGGGACCACCGAAGTCGGTGATTACGTCACTTCCCTGATTAAATAAACGGGTGTGGACAATTGATGCTTTCGCAAGAAAGCAAAAAACCCCGGATTTGCATCGTTCAAATAAGATGCTTTCGCAAAAACTCGGAGAATGGCTAAACAAAAATTTCGTCCTACAAGGCTTGGTGGTTTTTCAGGGGCGAAGGCATACATCAGGTATGTCGAGGTCCTGAAAAAACACCGTAACGCCGTAGGGCGGACTTTTTGCGACGCCATCAACCAAAGTAAGGAACTTTTGTCATGGCCAAACAATTTAACGTCGCCGTTGTCGGCGCCACGGGCGCCGTTGGACAGCAGATGCTGGAAGTTCTCGCGGAGCGCGACTTTCCCATCAAGGAGCTGCGCCTGCTGGCATCGGAACGTTCCGAAGGAAAGTTTCTGGAGTTCAAGGGCGAGCAACTGATGGTGCAGAAGCTGGACAAGGATTCCTTTGCCGGCATCGACATCGCTCTGTTCAGCGCCGGCGGGGGCCGAAGCGAGGAGTTCTGTCCGATCGCCGCCGCCGCTGGCGCGGTCTGCGTCGACAACTCCAGCGCCTGGCGCATGGATCCCGACGTACCGCTGGTGGTGCCGGAAGTGAACCCCCAGGATATCGCCCTTTACACAAAGAAGGGGATCATCGCAAATCCTAACTGTTCGACCATCCAGATGGTGGTGGCTCTCAAGCCGCTGCACGATTACGGCAACATCAAGCGGATCGTGGTTTCGACCTATCAGGCCGTTTCGGGCACCGGACGCAACGCCATTGATGAGTTGCGCATTCAGTGCGGCGAGTTGCTGAACGGGCGTCCCGCCGAATGCAAGGTTTATCCCCATCAGATCGCTTTCAACTGTCTGCCCCAAATCGATGTCTTCCTGGAAAACGGCTATACCAAGGAAGAGATGAAGATGGTCGATGAGACGCGGAAAATTCTCGGCGATTCCCGAATCGGGGTAACCGCCACCACCGTTCGGGTTCCGGTATTCTACAGCCACAGTGAGTCGGTCAATATCGAAACCGCGGTCAAGATTTCGGTCGAAAAAGCCCGCGAACTACTGGCCGCCGCCCCCGGCATCAAGGTGGTCGACGATGTCGACAAGCTCCTTTATCCCATGGCCATCGACGCCGCCGGTCAGGATCTGACCTTCGTCGGCCGTATTCGCGAAGACGAATCGGTGGCCAACGCCCTCAACCTTTGGGTGGTGGCCGACAACCTGCGCAAGGGCGCGGCGACCAACGCCGTGCAGATCGCGGAGATTCTGGCCGAGAAATACCTCTGATCGGCACTGCGTTGATCGGACAGTAACTTTGGTACTGTGGAAGGGGGGCTGCGGCCCCCCTTTTTCCATTTGGCACCAAATCGAAATCGAAATCGGTATCGAAATCGGGTTTTAGCCTTTTTGGGGTTTCGACTGCTTCGTATAGGACCCAATCCAGCGACCCGGGAGAACCAAAACCCCTCCAAAGTCAAAGGCCGATCCCGATTTCGATTTCGATTTCGAAAATACTTGAGAGTTGTCGATGAGAACCATCAAGCTAACCCTGGAATTTGACGGCACCGAGTATGTCGGC
>Ga0326597_10009634_pt1 | contig 12923 bp, 15 predicted proteins | sample RVTome_12_FD_203789 | JGI IMG/M metagenome (GOLD analysis project Ga0326597, IMG submission 203789) | Soil microbial communities from uranium-contaminated site in the Upper Colorado River Basin, Wyoming, United States - RVT100D185 | ecosystem: Environmental > Terrestrial > Soil > Contaminated >... | reverse complement strand
GGCCGCCGTGATCGCTTACTTGATTGGGAGCCAGTTCCGTTTCGGTGACTGGCCCCACGGGATTCGCGGTGCCGTCGGTGACCGTCACGTTGACGGAGAACTCCGAAGTGTTGCCGTCCGGATCGGTGGCCGTGGCCGAGATGAACTGGCCGATGGGCACGGCTTTCGCAATCGCGAAGACCTAGACGGGTTTTGCCTGACGTTCAGTAGCGTTTCCATCCAGCTTTTGCGATCGTCGTAGTTTTTCCCGTGTAGAATCGTCAAGTCGTCCTCTCCGCACGCGAACGCGCGTCGCAGGCAACGGCTGGCGCGTAAATAGAGGGCCACTAGTTTGGGTGCCACAACCTCCATCCGAGCGCAGCTGGGCAGCGGCAACCCCAGATATCCTGACCTCGCCCTGTCGCGACACAGTCCTTTGGAGGACCTTACCGGCACCGAGCCGAGAGGTGATTTCTGGGCTGAACGGGCCACCAGTCAGGCACGATGTCGCACGAAAGGACAGGATCGCGTTGACGCCGTGGGGGTGTCTCGCCCGGTAGTTGAAACAGAGGCAGCGCTACCCCAATCAAGGCCAACATCATCAGCCGGCGATACATTGTCAAGCCATTCGTTAGGGGGTGGTCGAGTCGCCAGAGCGCGGTCAGGTGTATCTTCGCAAACGGCGTCCGACATTCTCGCCGAACGGCCTTCAATCCAGTTGAGTCGGGGCGACACGATTCGAACGTGCGACCTCCTGCTCCCAAAACACTACTTCGAGGAAAGCAGCGTTGCGTGAAACACAACAGTATCAAGAGCTTAGCAACATGGCCGATCGTTGCAATACATTTCATACCACTTCGCGAGTTTTCAAGGCATTTTGATGGGTCGGGGTAGAGTGGTGGTAGTTCGGTGGTAAGCGTGATTTATAACCGATGACCTCTTTTCAAAACCGTGGAGGTCGACGGTTCGCCGGCTACGCGGCTCGCTTTAGCACTCTCGACACCTGCATTCTGTTCCAAGGCTTGCCTCTGCGCGTCGTGTGGCCCATATCGTTCAACCTGTCGGCAATCGATTGGAGCGACTGACCGCCGGCCTGCATTTCGGTCACAAGTGGCAACAGGTGTTCGTATACTTCGTCGGCTGCCTGCTTGTGGGCGATTGCCGCCGCTTGGCCACCCTTGTGAGCGCCGGCCGTGCGTCGATCCTCGTTGCCGTCCCAGTGCCCAGGGCGAGCGCTGCCGAGCTTCTTGCCGCGTCGCTTGGCTGCCGCTAGTGCGGCTTTCGTGCGCTCGCTGATTCGCACGGCTTCATCTTCTGCCACCGCTGCCAGAATGTGGATTGTCAGCCGGTTGGCGTGAGGATTGTCGCAGGCGACGAATTCGATGCCCGATTCCATGATGCCCGAAACAAAGTGGACGTTGCGGGCCAGCCGGTCCAGCTTGGCGATAACCAGCACGGCTCCGCAGCACTTGGCGTGCGAGATTGCCTTTTGGAGTTGCGGACGATGTCGCTTGCGGGTTCCTGTCTCGACTTCGATGTATTCGCCGATCTGAATGCCGCCGGCGTGCCGAACGTACTCAGCGAAAGCGGCTTGCTGGCCTTCCAGCCCTAGACCGGACTTGCCTTGCTTTTGCGTGCTGACTCGAAAGTAGGCGATGAGTTTCTTGGCGGCTGACATTTTCGTTTCTCCCTGTTTGTTCTCGACTACAGGGATTGTAACACAACCTTCAACGGTCGTCAAGGATGTAGTTACAATAATTCCGCCAGTATTTTCGCCCTTTCCTTGGCTATCGCCCGGTCGAATTTAGTCAGCCGGCGATCCGCCGCAAGTCGTCTGTAATCGTCCAGGACCGTCCGTGCCTGCCGCTTCCCGACAGCCAGCATTAGAGCAACAGCCCATTGCTTGATCTGTTCTGGAGTTTGTGCCACGCTCTGACCGGGGGTTCTGTGCTGGCTCACTTGGTCATCCATGCTGGCTCCTCATGCCATTTCGAGTCAAACGACACATTCTACAGCCGCAAGCGGCTGCGATGGCAGGACAGTTGCCTGCCCATCCTCAGCCGACGTAAACTAGACGCACTCGGCGAAGTACGCCGCGAATCGACACTGAACAGGAGAGAGCATAGCGAATCGACAATTAGATTGACCTGCGTGGTCAAGTTCTTGCTTCCCAACAAACGACCAACCTGAGTCTTCGGACTCTTGAACCACAGAAGCAGTGCTTGGTTCCCACGCTCCCGCAAGGGAGCGTCGGGCCTTGTGCTGTTCTGTGGTGCCCCTTGGTCGGGGTGTTGGGAGCGGCCTCGGTTTCGGCGCTCCTTTTTCATTGCGCCCTTGCCGACAAGTGTGCGGGAGAATTGCAATTGAACAGCCAAAGAGAGATTCAGTGGCGGGTATTCTACGTGCCCGGTGACGACCAACACTGGGGCAGTGCAAGGTATCGGCAACGAGTTGCAGACTCACCGGACTGGTGGACTTGCGATCAAGAGACGAAGGCCGGGGATTATGCGCTGCTCTACGCGAGAGCGCCGATTTCCGCACTGGTGGGGATCATCAAAGCAACGGGCAAGGCCAAGCCAGACTCTAGAGCTAGAAAATTCACCGTTCACCATTTTACTTGTCGCTATCGTTTCGTTTGCACGTTCGATCCGCCGCACACTCTCCGAGCCATGCGAGACGATAAGCAGTTGTCGGAGGCGTGGGGGTTCGTCCGTTTGCCGATGGCTCCCGGTGGCCGTCCACCGAGAATCAGTGAAGAAGTCTTGAGTTTGTTGATCGATAGGATTCCAGAGCTTAGAGGATTTATAAGAGGTCCAAAGTGAAGAAATCTACCAAGCCCAAAGAGCCCCGACCAAAGAGACGATCCGAGACCACAACCGAGAGCGCCCGGCCATCCCCTGTCGAAATCGCCCGCATGGGCGGCATCCGCAAGACGCCCGACGTGACTCATCGGAAGTCGCCTCACTTCACGGAAGGTGAGGAAACCGGCTTGTCTGTATTTCAATACCTTGCCGCGCTCTTCCAAGCTAACGAACAACTGCCGGCCAAAGAGAAAATGACCGATGCCGAGATTGAGCGGAAGATAGTGGCCGAATTCCCCAATGAGCCGATTGCCAGACAGCTTTCCGCAAGACCTCGCGAGTACACGGTCAACTGGTTCCGCCAGCGGTACATCGAAGGTCGCTTCACACAAGGCCAAGTTCCCACTGATGGAAGCGCGCTGCCAATCTCGCACCGCTATGGCATCAACGGCACCCGAGTAAAGCCAAGGACAGGAAAGCCTTTGACCTAAACTTTGCCTTCGCGCCGGGCTAGCCGGTAGAATGGCCCAAACCGTGTGTCGATCAAATCGAACGGGTAATATACCATGACCATGATCCCCTGCCCCCACTGCAAAGCGATCGTCCCGTTGGTTCTCGTCAAAGATAACATTTGCCCGAATTGCATGGCGGACATTCGACGAGCCAGTTTTTCGCCACCGCCGCCACCGCCACCCGTTCCGTCCAGGGACAGCGATTCGGCCCCGCTGCCATTTATTCCTTTGGCCGGCCCGACATCACCGGCATTGCGTCCGACTTTGGTCCGAAGTGCATCGTCAAGGAACTCTACCAACTTGCTTCTGATCATTTTGATCTGTGTGCTTTCAACGCCGATGCTATTGTGTGGCGGCTGCCTGATTCTCTCTGCAATCCCGCTGGCAGCCAATGCAACCTGCCCTCTCTGCGGGAAGCGATTTCACATCAGCGAAGAGTACCGAGGGAACGTGAGTCAATACCTGGCTACGAAACGGTGTCCTCGGTGCGGAGAACACTTCAGCCCCGTAGACCTCTATGACTCCTAGGACGATCCTTCCTCGTCGAACGGATTGCGAAGTCCTTCCGGCCAAAGCGGACCCAACGGACCAGACTCGGAAGGGTCGATTGGATTTCCAGTCTTGTCAGAACTGGTGCCAACGAGTTCAAGCAACTTCCGATAGTCTGCGCGCGCCGCGAATCCCGATGCCGAGTCTGCCCGTCGAGCGGAAAGCGACGCACAACATGCGACGTCATTTGAGCGACCGTATTCGTCATAGCCTACGGTTGCGATCGCGTTTACCGCCGTCAAGCCGGCAGATAAGACAGCATCGGTTGCTCCCGATCGACCTACTACTTCAATCGTCTCATCAGCGATCTCGCGTGCGTCAACTGAGGAAACGGTCTCTTCACCGGCAGCAAACCGCTCCGTGGTCTTGATCGCTCGCTCGGTCAAGTCCAAAGCGTTCTTTAGTTGCTCGCCCCCAAGAGGCGGGACGAATAATGACTGTACGCGGCGCGCGCATCTAGCCGCATACGCGGCAAGCGATCGAACGGGCAGCGCGTCTAGATCCTCTTCGCTAGGCAACTCCAGCAACATTCGTTTCAAGTCATCTTCGGTTGGTACTTTGAAGCCCCGTTTCATGTCTCTACCTCCAGCTTCTGGGATTCGGACATCGCATGAGTGTCCACATTACGCGCGCCAACACCGGCAGCGCATTCTATCGCGGTTTCGCATTGACGACTTTTGCGTCTTGCGGGTCGTAGTCCTCGCCGCACAGCTTGGCAGCAATGCCGTCCAATGGTGGCAGCAATCCCATTTCGGACAGAATGCGCATCGACTCAGCGATGTCCGCGCTTGAAGCAATCTCGCGGCCGTATTCGTCCATCGGCACAAGCGAGTTTGAAACGTGGCCGATCGCTCCAGCCGATGAGTTCACGTTCAAGTTGATAAGCGTATCGCCGGCGTCTTTGAATTCTGTCCAGCCAGGGGAACCCGGCTGCGTTCGGCCGGGGCCAAGGCGAAGCCATTCAAGAGGCTTCTCTTCGAATACGCGCGCTTCCGCATTGGCGCGGGCGTCTGCCGTTGCGGTCTGAACCTTGTCCAGTAATTCCGAAAACGGCTTGCGTCCAGTCTCACCGCGCGATAGCCAATCGTAGAAAGTGGACTTGGGAACGCCGGCGGCCTGCGCGGCGATATAAGGGAACGCGCCGCGCCGAACGCCGTCCGCGATGGCTTCGATAATCTCGCCTGTCAGTCTCGTTTTTCGGGCCATGTTCACTTCATCCGCTATGAACTACCAATCAAGATACTCCGCCAGCCAATCAAACGCGGCGAGCTTCGCCTCGTCTTGGGTGGCGGAGCTACGATCGCTGAAAGTTGTTTCGTCGAACTCGTCTCTGACTCGGAAGCGCCACCGGGTCGCGTTGAGCTTGTCCGGGTAAATCACCACGTTGCATCCTTCGACGTTGAGGAAGTGATTGCCTTTCCCTGACTCCCGCCAATTGCGCGTCCGCCAGCGTCGACGCCGGCTCACGCGATTCGCCAACTTGCTCTCGCGTTGGCGCGGGCCAATGTAATCATCCTCCATCTTCTCCGCGCAAACGCAACCGACCTTTAGCGCGTGCGGGTAGTCGGGATGCTGCATCGTGTGAACGTACCGAAGGTTTTCCTGTCCGCACATTTGGCAAACTTCTGGCTCGTAGTCGTCGCCTTGCTCGAAGCACAAATCGACCAAGTAGATGCATCGCCATCCCTTGTGGGGAACGCCAATTTGATCCCAGAGTTTCGGCATGATCTTCCTCTTTGAACTGTCGAGTGTGTCGAGTGTCGACTATCCGTTGCTTCGCGAAGCTTCTGGAGAGCCAGGAAACAGAAGATTGCTTTCGACACTCGACACACTCGACACTTTGTTTAGTTATTGATCCGTTAACTTGAATTCAACATGCTTGTGGCGACCCCGTTGGACATGGCCATGCCCCAGCCCCTCCAACTCCTCCAGCAGCGCTTTCGCCTCAGCGTTGTCACGTACGCCACCCACCTTGTACTTCTGAATGTCGCGCGCCGACACCTCGCCCCCTCGTTGCCTTATCCACTCGACCGCACCAGCGATCCGCTTGTCTCCGTGCTCGGTGGCGAGCCTTCGGTAAATGCGACGGGCGTGACTCTTGAAGTACGCGATTAACTCAATCGCTCCCTCGACACTCTTTTTATCCACGGGCGCGGACTTCGTTTCGCCGGCAGCGCGGCGGGACTCATGCAGGATGAGGGACAGACGGGCGCAGTAGCCGTCAAGCTTCGCCCACGCGCCTCTTAGCCGGTCGTCGATTCCGTTTAGCTCGGCGTAGTGCTGTTCAGCCCAGCTAACGAATGCCGCCTTGCCGTCTGGCGTGAGCCTCAGAACGGCGTTGTTCAGCCTCCATAGTTTTGAGAACACGCCTTCGTACGCCTTCAATACGCGACTGCTCACGCTGGCGTCGGTCCAAGCGATCGGCAAGCTGTCTGGAAACCCAAATAGGATTCGATGCACAAAGCCGTCTTCGCGCCCGCGAAGATCCGTAAGTTCGCCAAGCACGGCGGGCGGTATGCAGCCTGTCACGCAAATGAACGGGTTGCCCACCACAATCGGCGCTGGTTGCGACTTGCGATTGACGACTACCTGTGCGCCCGACCAGAACGACAACCAGTATTCGCGGTCACTGCCCCGGCCTCCGCGATATTGATTCATCGCGCGCACCCATGCCGATAGTTCGTCACGCAAGAAGAGAATGCCCTTCGGATTCCGCTCAAGAAGAACGGCTAAGGACTCCAGAGTTGCATCCGTCGTGAACACCTGTTTCAAAGCTGGCTCCTCGGGAGTTGGCGCACGTCGCTTCCCGCGACAGGCTGCGAGTCGCTTCTTGTGAGCCTTCCGCGCCGCCTCGTATTCTTTTCTCAGTTCGATCTGCCGTTGCCTTATGGGGCCTGTCGCCAAGTCCAAGGCTGGACTCTTTCGCTCCCCAGGGCGTGCCACAATGGCGGAGAAAACTCTCGCACTCTCGCGCCAGTTGGTTTTGATTTCAATTTGGCGGCTGGTGCCGATTGCAGTGCCAAGGGCCGCCAGCATGGGTACGCCTACGTGGTCCGGCGGGCATGGCAACGCGCGGCCGGCAGCCTCTATCAAGCCGGCAAGAGGCTTGGGAAAGACGTGAGTGGGAAAGGGGAGTGGCGAACTCTCTACCAAGCGATTTCCGTTCGTGTCGCTCGGCTTGTACTGCGAGACACTGCGGGCGATGGAGTCAACGTCTCCATCAGTCAGCGGAGGGTCGCAACGCTCGCAGTTCTCCGCCGCCAGCGCTGCGCGGATTGCTTGCTCGCCCATCCCGCGCCGACGCATGGTGCCGGCGAGACTGGCGAGGCAGACGTTTCGCTGGCCCTGCGTGATTATGGTGGCGTCGCCGTTTGTCAAACGGGCGGTCGCTTTGCTGCGTTTGGTCTTCGCCGTTAAGAGGTCCGCAATCGCTTTCGGGAGCGGTGCCGGATCAATCTGAAAGATGCTCTTCCCACGCTCCCACTTGTACTTGGTTCCATCCTCGTGAACGGATGGCGGCATGATGCTCGCAGCACCTTTGGTGCCGCCACCGATGCGAAACTCAATTCCATCTATTTCGACTACCGCCCTTTCGACCGCTACATCACTTGGAAGCAGGAACAAGCGATGCTTGCCTCGACTGCTCGTGTACGTTGGCGTATTGGGAAGCCTTCGCAACCCGGCTTGCTTGCACATCTCTAACCAAGCGCGCTCGGCCTCGGGACTGTCGCACTCAACGTCCATGATTCTCTGTCTGCCCTTGCCCCTACCGAGAACGATTCCGACGTTGGCGTCTGGACGTTGTTCAAGACGCTGCGTGAGTTCTCGCTTGTTCAGCCGCATCGATTGCCACTCACGGTGAATCGGCCGCTTCCCATCGCATACCGCAATCCAGTAACCCATCTCGTGAAGTTTCAAAGCAATGTCGAGTTGCTCCGAGTCGTGAGTTGTCTTACGCTGGGACATGCATCTTCTTCCTTGAACCCGACTTCTCGGTCTCCGCTGGAAAGCCGGGTTTTCATTTGGTGTTTCAACAAAGAGACGAATTACCCTCTCAGCAATCCGACCTCGGTCAACTTTCGTTGAGTCTGTTCCGATCGCTCGTGCGGCTCATCAGAATTTTGCGAAGAGGCGGCTTCAGTTTGTCGGCGGAGAAAATCGGCGAACGCCTTAGCGGTCGTATACCAGACTCCACCCACGCGGACGCATTCAAGTTGAATACGCTGCCCGTTAAACAGGATGCCGGTTTTGCGCCAACGCCAAAGCGTCGCGGGGGAGGGCTTCCGAGGCAGAAGCCGACAAGCTTGGGCGAGAGTCAAGAGTTCGTCGCGTTCTAAATCGATGGTTCGTTCAGGCATGAAATAACCTCCAATACCATGAAACCGTTTGCATGGTTTTGGAGGTTACAGGTTGCCGATGAAAGCCGCTTGCGACGTGTCGCCTAGTTGTCGTCTTTACGTCGCATCTTTCCACTTGTCGGGATGGTCATTTAGGCGACGCATGAGCCCGGTGACCGATCCGCCATTTTCGGCGACGTAATTCTCAACTACTTCTATCATAGAGACTTTCTCGTTTTTGCCCCGTAGCTTCTTGTAGTTGCGCACGCAGGCACTTGCTTCCTTCGTGAGCAGCCGTTTCTTGTTTCTTGTTTTTTTTGTGGTGTCGTCTCGTTTGTCGTCTCGCTCCTTAAAGCACGTACAAACGTGCTCAATTGTTTCCTGGTTGCCAACCCAGTGGAGGGTTTGGCCCTTCCCGATGAGTCCCACTTCGCGGTAACTGCATTCAACTTCTGCAAGGTACTCTTCGGGTAGTGAGGGCTTGGCTTTCGGACACACGCTCGGCGTCTTACCGGGTACAGCTTTGCACTGAAATGAGATGATTGGGAAGACGTTTCCGTGCGCGAATGTTGGTCCAAGAAAGATGTCGTCAACGACGAAGCCGTAAGCTTGGGCTTCGGGCCACTGTTCCAGACTACCGTCCCAGTTCGGTGGGGGACCACTGATATGGAAAAACTTTCGCGGCTGCGACTCGTTCGACATGATACACCTGCTTTCAAAAGCCGGGCCGGCCCGCCGCCGCCTTGGTGCAGGTGCAGACCAAAGCGAGCAGCCGGCCTAAGCGGTGATCAGCCGCAACCCGGCAAAGTCTTCGTCATCCTACCTCACGCATGATTTGTTCTGCCTTCATTAGATCACGTTCGGCGTAGATCTGTGAAGTGTCGGCATGAGCGTGACCTAGTGTCACTTGCGCCCCTTCGATGCCGTATTGCTTGCGAATGTCAGTAGCAGCGGAGTGGCGTAACTGATTCGGAAACCAGCGGTGTTGCTTTTGCCATGCCTTAAGTTCCGCAAGTTGTTTTTCCGATAGTCGCTCGTGCCACTTCCGAACCGATTCGCCGTTTTGCCTCGCAAGCGGTGCTTGTGCTGGGAATGCAACGTCGCAGCCTCGTGCGATGGCTCGATTGTAGGAGTCCTTGTTGTACCGACAGCCGGCCTTGCGTTTCGGAACGGGCTTGCGATCGGTCCCCGGACGATTGCCGTAGCAGAGGGGTGTTGCCCTTCGTTCGTGTCGGTCCTTGCGTCGCGTTCGCTCGCTATCCGCTGGCGAGAAACAGTAAGCCGACTCTTCGCGAAGTAAGTAGGGCATCAGGACGGCCTGAGCCTTGGGGCCAATCATAATGACCCGCTGTTTGCCGTGGTGCTCGGTCTTATGGCGCTCGGGGACGTAACGCCAAACTTCCCGGCTTCGGTTCACGTCGCAAGGTCGCAGCATGCAAACTTCCCCAGGGCGACAGCCTGTCAACCGTTGGAATCGTACCATGTCGGCAACCACGTCTGGCAAGTGCTTCAACGTCTTCTCTACCACTTCGTCCGAAACGGGTTCAACCCGCTCGCTTTCCCTAGCTTCGGATCGACCCGCCCGAAGTCCGTTTACTGCCGTGAGCGCCTGATAGATACTTGCTGGCACAAGCTCTTCTGCGACGCCCCATTTGAAGCAACGTCGAATCCAATCAACGTAGCGGTTAACGTCCGTCCGGCAATGTCCGTCGCGAATCATCACGTCGCGAATGGACTTCAGTTTCTTCGGCCCAAAGTCCCGAACGCGAGTCGTGCCGGAGTCTTTGACGAGATAACGCAACGCGTAACGAACGTTGTAAATCGTTCCCGTTGGTGTGCCGTCTTTGCGGCGATAATAGCCGTCTGCAAATTTCACGTACAGTAAGCAGAGATCATCGACGGTGAGCGTGACACCACTTACGTCCTGCCTGACGAGCCATTCGGTTATCAGTTCGTCGTAGCGTTCTCGACTCTCGGACGAGCCATACGAGCCCAGATAGTGGTCTTTGCCATCGATCCGAACTCGGGCTTGTCCGGTGGGCTTGTGGAGCGTGTAGGCGGGCTTGCGTTTTGCTGGCATTGCGGCTTCTCCCTGGAGAAGTGGTAGAAACGGTGGTAGTAAAACCGTTTCACGCCGCACTGCCGGTCTTGGCAGGTAGTCGCAAGATGCGACTCAGCAATAATTTAGAATTCAGTCGGGGCGACACGATTCGAACGTGCGACCTCCTGCTCCCAAAGCAGGCGCTCTAGCCAGGCTGAGCTACGCCCCGCGACTTGCCACACTCTAACGCCATAACTCGTCGCGGGCAATCGGGTAACGATCTTTTCTGAACGAGCTTTACAAACTTACTGTCGGCTGAAAAAAACTCAGCCTGCGTCGCGGTTTTCGCCGCTGCGCTGGGCGAAGCCGAGTCGGAGCCGCTCGAATTCATCGACATTCGCAAAATGGATGATCAGGCGCCCGCGGCCTCGCGCGGTCTGCTTGATCTCGACTTTCGTGCCGAACGCAATTCGCAACTCCTGTTCTAGAGACGCGATTTGGTCGGACTTGGTTCGCTTGAGGGCAACGGCGGCTGTCGGGAATTGGATCGTCTCCGGCTCGACGCTCTGAATATGATCGCTGACCGCCTGTTCGGTGTTGCGGACACTCATCCCTTCCGCTTGGACTCGTTGGCAGAACTCGATCTGCTCCGTCTCGTCTCCCAATGGCAACAGCGCCCGAGCGTGACCTGCGGTTATGGCTCCGCTGCGGATTGCGTCTAACACGCCGAGAGGTAACTCGAGTAATCGCATCAGATTCGCGATCGTCGATCGATCGATCTTCAAACGTTGGGCCAGATCTTCTTGCGTGCAAAGATGCTCCTCCAAATATCGTTTGAACGACATCGCCTTCTCGATCGGATTGAGATCCTTTCGCTGCAAATTCTCGACAATCGCCAACTCGGCAACCAGCCGATCGTCGGCTTCTCGTAAGCGAGCGGGTACAGTCGACCAACCGGCCTGGATCGCGGCTCTGAGGCGACGTTCGCCGGAGATGAGCTGAAAGCGATCGCCCACGCGCCGTACCAAAACCGGCTGCAGCATATCGTGTTCGCGTAGGCTCTCGGCCAACGACGCGATCTCGGACGCGCCGAACTCGCGGCGCGGTTGAAATGGATTGTCGTCAATCTCATAGACGTTCAGATCGAATAAGCCTGAGTTGGCTGAAGTAGCGGGAGCCACGGTGCTAGCAGCTGGCGCCGACGACTCGTCGGCATCCCCTCGCTCGACATTCATCGAGCCGTTTGCGACTTCTTCTTCGAGCGGCGTTCCTAGTAGTGCGGCAAGTCCACGTCCGAGTCGTCGATCTTTACTCACGCTCCAGCACCTCCATACAGAGTTCGATGTACGCACGCGTTCCCTTCGAGCGAGGAGCGTAATCGAGCGCCGAAAGCCCGTGGCTGGGCGCTTCGGAAACGGTTACGTCGCGTGGTATCACGGTATCGAAAACGATTTGGCCGAAGAAGTCTCGGACTTCTGCGTCCACTTCCCGGGTTAGTTCCAGGTTATGATCATACATCGTCAGTAAGATGCCGCCGAATTCGAGGCAATTGGTTACTTCTTGCATCACTCGGCGAATCACTTGAATCATCTGAGTCAGCCCCTCCATCGCGAAGTACTCGCATTGGATTGGCATGAGCACCTCGGTCGATGCAGTCAAGGCGGCCTCGGTCAACCGTCCCAACGACGGCGGACAATCGATCAAGACAAAGTCATACGCATTCACACCTCCCGATAGATGGCTGCGGATGGCGTCGGCTTCACCTTGTTCCAAGGTGCCTGCGTCTTGGAAGCTCCGACTGCCGGGCAATAATACTAATCCTTTGGTGTTGGTCTGCAGGAGCGATTCTCGCAACGGCTGACGCAAGACCAACGGATGCCGTTTTGCAGGTGTCTTGCCAAAGGAGGTTGTCGCATTGCACTGCGGGTCGAGATCGACCAACAGCGTGTGCCGGCCCGCCTTGGCCAGCCCCACGGAGAGGTTCACCGCCGTGGTCGTCTTGCCCACGCCACCTTTCTGGTTGGCCACGCACACAATCCGAGCCACTCGCCATGCCTCCATCGATCCGCCGGAAACTTCCATCTGTTTTGGGAGGCGGATTGTAACCAGACGCCCGCGTAATCTGAAATGCCAGTTACTCGCAGCGAAAGGCGTGGACTTAGAGTCTATCCGGAATTTATTCCTTTGTTTTTCAGCGTTTAAGCGGCAGTGGCGGCGTATCGAAATGTAGGACGGCTTACGGGGGCACACTTGCGCAGCGCGATACCGATGTGGCTGATCTTGATCATGGACTCGCTCGAATCCGTCCGACGCTCGTAGTCTTTGCTGTTTCGACGACAGCGTCCGTGCCAGGCATTACTCCGTTCGACGACCCACCGTATCCTCACGGGAGAAAACCCCTTGGTTCCTTGCGGCGGTGACTGTACGTCGATCGACCAGTGGGGCCGCTGTTCTTCCATCCAGGCGTTGAGGCTCTTGTTGTTGTACTTGTTGTCTCCAAAAATGACCTTCAGTCTTGGCAGGTCGTTTTCATCCACTCGCTCGAGGAGGCGCGGCGCGGCGGTTCCATCGTCCGCATTGGCCCCCGTGACAACGACCATGATCAGAAGCCCCAGTGTATCGACGAGCAAATGACGCTTTCTGCCTTTGATTTTCTTGCCTCCGTCGTAACCCCGTTCGTCCCCGCCGATCTCCGTAGTTTTTA
>Ga0326597_10009633_pt1 | contig 12925 bp, 19 predicted proteins | sample RVTome_12_FD_203789 | JGI IMG/M metagenome (GOLD analysis project Ga0326597, IMG submission 203789) | Soil microbial communities from uranium-contaminated site in the Upper Colorado River Basin, Wyoming, United States - RVT100D185 | ecosystem: Environmental > Terrestrial > Soil > Contaminated >... | reverse complement strand
GGGCGGAGGGTACAGGCAGTTAACGCTGGATGAGCTTTTGTCGCTTGCTCCACTTCCTCCAAAGCCGAAGGGGGCTCCGGATCACGGGAGCTTCCGGCCGCTTCCAGCTCGCCGGAGGTGCACTACCTTTGAAGCGCGTGTTGGGGGGCTGAAGGTCTACGTGACCTGCGGCGAGTATGAGGACGGTGCGCTTGGAGAGATCTCGATCGACGTGGCGAAGGAAGGGTCTTCGGTCCGCGGGCTCTTGTCGTGCTTTGCCGTGGCTTTCTCGGAAGCGCTCCAGCACGGAACGAAGCTCGAGAGTCTCGTCGAGCGGTTTCTCCACACCCGCTTCGAACCCGCCGGACAGGTGCATGGGCATGTTCTCATCAAGTACGCAACGTCGATTCCTGACTACGTGGCGCAGCTTGTGGCGGTGGAGTATCTGGGACGAAAGGAACGTGCGAAGGCTGGGCCTCAGGCAATGCTCGACGAGGCGGAGAAGGGGTGAGGCGTTTTGAGTAGCGAGCGCTTCCGCGATAGGATGGATGGGCGTATGGAGGAGACAGAAACGAAGGGGAACTACGTCGCGCGGACGTTTCGGCTGGAGCGCGAGCTCGCCGATGCCTTGAAGCTCGAGGCGACGCTGCGTGAGATCAATGGCGCGACGCCGTCGAGCCAGCAGGAGATCGTCGCGGCGGCGTTGCGCTCGTGGTTTGAGCGCGAAGCGCTATCTCGGCCACGGCGAGAAGAGGCCGCATGAAGCGGAACGAGTCGTCGCTCTTGCGTCAGGCAATGTGCGATGGCTGCGGTGTCGGTCTCTGCGCCGGCGTCGGTGTCGTCGTCGGCGCGGGCGTTGCGATGTCTTGCGCGTCAGGGTCGCCATCGGACTCCGGGATTTCAGCATCATCGTCCGGCACACAGTGGCAGAAGCAGTGAATGATCTGCCGGGCATCACACCACTCGAATGGGCGATCAAGGAACCCCCTCAACGTTGAGGAAGTGGTGACCATCTCTCCCAACGAGAATCCGAGCTCGCAGTGCGATCCTGGCGGGCACGAATCGGACCTCGAGGCGCAGGAGCCGCCGGGGTGATTGGACGTTGCGGCGCAGTGCCAGGCGCCATTGGCGAGGGCGTCAAGCCAGGCGAAGATCTCGGCCAATGCGCAGACCGTCGTCTCGCCAGAAAGTCCGTACTGGCCTTCTTCAAGGAACTCCCAGCTCTCGGATTCCCACCGCGTCGATTCGCAGTCTGTACAGCCGTCCTCGGAGTAGACGGGAGGGACGGTGGTGATGGACGCGGCGAGCAGGACGCCGAGAAGTGCTCGTCTTGTGGAGCTGTTTTGTGTCTTCATGGGAAATACCCCCTTGGTGTCCCCTGTTCCGTGCTTACGACTGGAATGCTTCAGGGGAAGTGATGGCTGTCCACGGACGGATGGCCTGAAGTGGGGGACGCCGTTTTACTCTCCCGGAAACCTTGTGCTACTCTCCGCTCCGCAGCACGGAGATGGTCTCCGTGCGCGTCAGAGTCGTTCTCCCGTAGAGCGCCCGCAAACGCTGTAGAAAGCTCTTTTCAGGGCGTGGGAAACGTTGTGTCTCTGGCGTCTTCGTGATGGGGCCTTCGCGGCCAGTAAACCGGGCCTCCTACCCGGCTAAGGCAGACGGCCTGATCCGCCGTCAGTGCGAAGGTACTTCGTAGCGCGTGGTACGCCGAGAGGTGTTCGCCACGTGCGAGGTGGAGCTTGTAGGAGTAATCCGGGCCCAGAAAGCTCGAGTAATCCCTGCATTCGACCCCATGCGCTCCAGCGTGTCCCACGCCGCCCAAGACGGCGGCAAGAAGGGGGGCGACCGAGGAAGGTTCGAAGTCTGAGCGGCCGGGAGTAACGCCCCAGGTTGCGAAGAGAGGATACGTCCTCTCGCTTCGGACGGTGTCGGTGAAAGTGGTGTGCGAGGGTACCTCTACAGGGGTGCTCTCTAATCCCACGAGCGGGGCGAGGGTCTTCAGGCCCGCGCAACGTTCCCTCTGCCGGGAGCTCCGAGTGCGGCGACGCACCGGACCGAGGCCACACGGGCCTCGGGGACCGCCCGAGAAAAGGCGGCCGTGAAAAGCTCAACGGTGAAAGGCCCGAGAGGGCTTAGAGGAAAGGTCTCAAGGAGACGGGTAGGCCGAATCGTGACAGGTGGATGGGGTCCGGGCGCTCTGCGCGCGGACCGAGTAGAGCCAGCTTGTCTATTCGCAGCTTGAAAGCTCCGGGGGAAACTCCGGGGTGAGTGGACCAGAGGTCCACGAAGCGTTCACTTGGCGTGCGCCTTAGCGACGTCACCTTGAGTCGAGAACCGACACGAATCGGGGAAGGAGAGGAGCTTCCGGGCTGATCACCCGGTGCCTTGCTACGTGAGCGAGGTGGAAGTAGCCGCGTTGAGCGGTGAAAGGCTCTTCTCTGGGAGCGAGTTCCAAGTAGGACCTGGGGGAACCCAGACGATGCTCGAGCGGAAACACTCGAGGCGATAGGACAGGAGTCACCAGGGATCGGGCGGCGGCCCGTGAAAGAGTGGCAAGCGCAAGCGACCTATCGTGCGCGGCAAGGCAGTCGCGGCTCGTTCTTCCAAGGAGGGAGAGGTAGGAGCCTCCCTCCGTGCGAGGTCATGGCCTCGAAGGAAGAGACGAAAGGAACGACGAGGTGGCGCACGTGCGAAAGCGCGTGCGTCCCCATCACGACGATGTGGACCTGGGCGGAGAGAGGGCGAAAGCCTTCTCTCCGCTTCGGGGTAGCCGGAAGGTTGAGACCACGTGGCAAGGAAAGACCCGAGGGAACGAGGGTCTCTCGTTGCATCGAGTCCTGGCGGACACAGGTGAGGTCTGCCTTGAGGTTGAGGAAGGAGGTACTTCGCGCAACGAGTATCAAAGAATAGACCGCCCAGAGGGCGGCACGGCTGGCATCAGGGGATGCCAGCTCGGAAAGGAAGCAAGCTCGCAAGCAAGCTTCTCTTGATCGTGAGCAAGAAGGATTGCACGCAAGGTTCCAAGGAAGAAACTTCGCCGAGGCTTGGGGGCACGGCCTTAGATGTTGCCCCACACTGTCGTAACTGAAGAGGAGGAGATGAACGATCGGTATCGCTTCGAGGCGGCTCATGTCTCTGGGTTCATCCAGGAGTTCGTGCGCTACGTGTCGCACGGATACCGCTACTACGTCTCGGCCGAGATCCCTGCCGGGAAGGACGTCTGGAGCGTGGACCGGAAGCTTGTATCCGGGTACGGCATTGCGCTTTCGCGCTGGGCGAGAGCGCGTCGCAAACGCGCGGGGAAGGCGAACGTCCAGTACCTGCGCCATGGGCGCTTCTTCGTCCTCGTCGCGACGCCCGGCGCGCACGTCTTCTTCGAGCGCGAGAAGTTCTTCGATATCCGCGAGAGAGCGCTTCACTATGGGGGCTACGAGGTCCGCTCTGTGCTCGGTCCAAGCGGCAAGTGGCATGCCTCGGTCCAGATCGCCGATGACCAGTACCGGCGGCTGCGGGCGCATGTCGAGGAGCTTGCCGGGCGAGTGTCGTACGGGGAGATGGTGCGCGAGCTCAGCACGCTGCCCTTCGAGCCGTGGGCGCCGGTCGCGACTCAGTTCCGGGCGCTGCGAGGGGTAGCGAACCGAACGCGACGAGAGGCGGGGATTTCCGGTGAGGTGCCGCTTACGAGTCTCAGGCTTCAGCGCAAAAGCATTCGAGCGTTCGTCGAGGAGGAGGGGACATGATGATGGAGGAGTGGCTGGTCTTCGCGCTCTTGAGCATCGCGATCATGTGGATTCGGTTGATCCTGGACTGGTGAGCGCGAATCTCTCGGGCATTACGAGGGGTCTGCGGCGACGTCGTTGACGAGACCTTCGACCTCGTTTCCCCAGGCGTGCCAGCCGTCCCTCTTCGAGCGCGCGAAGAGTTCGAGCCGTTTGAGGCCGGGGTACATGGCCTCGATGCGCTCGTAGAACTCGGTGGGCTTCTCGGAATGGCGGCCCTTCCGCGCGTGAATGACCGACGAGAAGATCTCCTTGGGCATCATGCTGCCACGCACGCCGATGAGGAGCGGTTCGTCCTGCGAGAGGAGGTAGAAGCCGGGACCGGGCGCGTTTTTCACCCAGGTCATCTTGGACTTGTACTCGAAGCCCCAGCTCACGAGGACCTGGAGCGCTTCGGGGAGGAGGGCGTTGGACGCCCAGAGGAAAAGGACAGAGTTCACGTCGGCGTAGTCGGCGACGGGTAGCGCCGCGATTTCCTCGATCGGCATGGTCGGGTAGTGTCCGGCGGCGACGCCACGGAGGCCAGTGTTTCGGAACTGCCAGGGTGGATCCGCGAGGATCACCTGGTAATGGCGTTCGGGTAGCTCGAGGGCGAGGCGTTGCCGCTCGTCCCAGATGTCCACGCGGCGAAGCTCTTTCGCGACACGAAGGAGGCCCGCCTGGGTGATCTCTTCCCCAGCTTCGCGCTGCGCCGCGAGGAACTCCTCGAAGCGTGGTTCTGGGACCGCCGCCTCGGCCTGCCAGCGCGAAGACTCCATCTTGGCGATGCCGAGATCGGCCAAGGTAACACCGTGTGACTTTGGATCACCGCCACGCTGGATGCCGTCTTCGAGAAGCTCGCCCATGCGTCGTTCGGCTCGGAGCTTCACCTCGGCGGCGCCGTTCAAGATGGCGAGGGATGCACCTCGCTGCTTTGCGTACTGGCGGATGGCCTCAGCCTGATCGCGGTAACCCTTGAGCTCCTGGACGGAGTTCGCGCGTTCGATGTTCCGGCGCGCGGCGTTGAGGAAGACCAGTGCGTTCTGAGGTTCCATGATGAGGCCGGGTTCCTTGAGGAGCGGGAACCGGCCGGAGCATTCTCCGGCGGAGAGGGGCTCCCGTCGACGGCGTTTTGAGTAGCGATTGGCCTCATGGTAGCGTCGCGGTATGAGCAGAGCGACTTCACAACGGCTTGTCGTCTTTGATCTTGAGACGAGCGGGCTTGACCCCGTCCGGGACATGGTCCTCCAGATCGGCGCCGTGGCGCTCGACGATCGGCTCGCTGAGGTCGGCAGGTTCGAGGTAAAGGTGCGCCTCGAAGGCGTTGGTGGCTTCGAGGACGGTGAGTCGACTTCGAACCGTTGGGAGAGAGAGGCGGTGAGCGAGCGCGAGGCGGCTCGGCGCTTCCAGCTCTTCCTGAAAGAGCACGCGACGCTTCGCCGGGAAACCTCGCGCGGGAAGCCGTTCCTCGTCAGTGAGCTCTCCGGCTACAACGCGGCCTTTGACGTGCCCTTCCTTCAAGCGTGGTTCGAGCGGCTCGGGGAATTCCTGCCGGCAGCGTTTCACGGCCGCTGCGTCATGCAGCGAGCGTTCTGGTTCTTCTTCGAACAAGGCCTTCCGGCTCCACCGGATTGGAAGCTCGGAACACTCTGCGAGGCCTTCGGCGTGTCGCTTGGAGCGAACGCGCACGACGCCTATTTCGACGCACAGGCGACCGCGGCGCTCTACCGGGCGATGGTGGCGGGTCGTCTCCCTGCCCGTGTCCAAGGGCGTGCCCGTGAGGAGCGCCCATCACCACGGAGTCGCCCGACGTTTCGTGCTCGTCGATTCCGCAGGCGGAAAAGAGGCGGACGAAGAGTCGCGGTGTAGCTGGATCGCAAGAGACCGCGGAGTCCACTCGGAGTAGCGACTCGTCGCCTGTGCTTCGGTGAGCGGTTAGGCGCAAAGGCCGCAGCTATGACCAACGGGTTCCTCGAGGCGCAGAGCGACAGGACGCCCATCGTCGTCAAACTTCCCGGCGATCACGTCCCGTATGTAGGCGAGAGCTTTCTCCTTCGTGCACCAGCCGAAGGTGATGGATTCGACCTGAATGAAGGAGCCGCCTGGAAGGCGCTTCACCACGGCGTATTCCTGCGCACCGTCTTCGCTTGTCGCGTCGTTCAAGTAGAGGTAGGACGATTCCCGGAGTTGAAACGCGGAGCAAAGCGTCCAGTTCCCTTGACTGAGCTTCTCTGCGAGCTCCTCCACGGATTCAACGTCGCTGACGGTCCAAGTCCTGTTCCTGTGAAATGGCATGTTCGGTTCCTCCTTCTGGTTTCGCAGTTCGCATGGCGGGAGGACAGCCGGGGCGAAGGGCGACGGGTCAAGGAGGAGCGCAGCGAGCGTGCGAGCGAGAACTCCTTGACGCGGCGACCGTCCCGGCTATGGAGCCATGGAGGAGAACTGCGAAACCAGAAGGAGGAGGTCCGACAACGTGCCAGGAGGAGAGATCGAGGGGAAGAGCTGGGGGGACGTGATAACCAAGGTGGCAAGGTCCAGTGGAAGGAGGGAAACCTTGCCTTGAGTGAGCGGGGAACGTCCCGGCTCTACTTGGAAGCGACGTAGATCGTCTTTGGCGGGAAGCCGCCTTTCTTCAGCCAGTCGGCGAGATTGCGGAGAGCCTCAATCGCCTCTTCGCGAGCGTCATCGTCGCCATTTCGGAGAGCGTCGAGGTGCTCGTGAATGAGCGCAAGGCAGGCGTCTGGGTCCATGATCACTCCTCTCCATTGAAGTAGCCGGGATCCTCGACGACCTTGGCGTCTTCGGCGCACTGGTCGAGGTACTCGCGCGCGCCGTCGATGTCGGAGTCCTCTCCATCCCACCCGAACGTCCGGGCGAGACCGGGGAAGTCCCAGTCGGTCTGGATGAGGCGCGTGTTCGCCTCGTCGCGTTCGTCCCAGTCGTACTTGCCTGGGCCCGCTTCGGGGTTCTTCACCCGACAGAGGATGAAGCAGCCCGGGGCGAAGCTCTCGTCGCGAGCGACAGCGATGAGCACCCGAAACGGATCCGGGACCTGGTGTTCGAGGCAGAGCTCGCGGTAGACCGCTCGCGCCCCCTCGTAATCGGGAACGGAGAGATCGAAGAAGCGCGTCTCTGAGAACGCAGCACCGGGATTGAAGCGGCGCGAGAGCTCGGAGAGCTTCGCGTAGAACTCGCTCCCCTGTCCCGAGTGGTTCTGGCTGTAGAAGACCCACTCGCCGAGAGCGCGGTCGAAGTCGGAATCGTCGGTCAAGTTGAGTCGCCTTTCTTCTGGTCTGGGCCCGGCCCTCTATTGTCCGAAGAGGCACCGCAGAGGGCAACAGGCGGTTTGGCATTGAAATGCGCGGAAGACCGTCTTCCGCGTCAAGCGCAGAGATCGCAGCGGTGGTCGATGGCCGCGTCGATTCGAGGGCGGACGGGTCTGCCTTCAGAATCGAACTTCCCCGCGGAGGCTTCCTGGATGTACTGGAGAGCCTTCTCCTGCGTGCACCAGGAGAACGTGATCGACTCGACCTGGAGGAAGCTCCCGTCCGGAAGCCGCTTCAGGACAGCGAACTCTCCTGCTCCGTCCTCGCTCGTGGCATCGTTGAGGTAGAGGTAGCCGCCGTGCTCGAAGGTCGAGCAGAGCGTCCACGTGTGCTCGGTGAGAAGCTCCGCGAGCTCCTCCGGGGAGTCCACCTTCCGCGGCGGACCCCAGGTTCTCTTCGAATGGAACATGGTCCTCCTTTCAGTCCATGTACCCCGTGGGGTAGCTGGTCCTTGCGTGGTCCGTGCAGCCGTGACACGGTTCGCGATGAACGAGCGCTTTCGAGACGCGATCGAGCGTGTGGCCGGAGCCGTTCTCGAACGCCACCGTCACGGTGGTCCGGTTCTCGCGAACGAAACGGTAGTAGGGGAGACACGGCCCGTACGCGCTTGCTACACGCACGGGCTCGAGCCTCTCGAAGCAGGCACCGCAGAGGTCGTAGCCGAAAGCCACGATCTTGCGGCAGAGGGTGCACTTGCCGTTCATGGGGTGGCCTCCTTCACGCAATGACGGTGACGGAAGTGCCGTAGGACGTGTCGGCGAGAAGCGCCGCGATGTTCGCGCGCCTCCCTCCGACGGCGTACTCGGCCCCCGCTGGAACGACGACGTCGCCGGTTAGCCCAGCGATGACCGGCTCACCGAAGACGAGGAAGTTGCCTTCCGCGTCCCGGTCAGCCCCGACGGTGCGGAGCACGTGAAGGAGCTGCTCGGGGTCTCCGATCCAGCCTTTGCCGATGCTCATCGGACCTCCTTCTCGTCCTGCCAGACGATGCGGAGGCCTTCCTCGTCCATGCGGCCGAGGCGTGCGCCGCGCGAGACCCACCACTCGAGGTAGTCTCGGAGCGAGACGGAGTCGAGCGGGCCCGGTTCGGGCTTCCCGTCGTGGACGATCGCGCAGGCCGCGAGCACTTCGAAGCCTCCCGAGAGACCGGGGAGCATCGAGCGTGCAGCCCGTGCGTCGAGCCTCTCGACGGTGCCGTCTTCGAGCCCGACATCGACCAGGGGACTCTGAATGCCGAGCACGGGGTGCGCTTGAAGCGCCGGACGCTTGTCGAGAACTGGAACGTCTGCGAGAGGCGGGTACTCCGCCTTCTCGCCGCGTGCGAGCATGCCCTCGAATGACTCCGGGCTGTCGTATCCGGAGATGTGACCCTTGACCAGCGTTCCGGAGCGCCAGGTGTCGGTGATCTCGATCCCGTGGCCTCGAAGACCAAACGAGATCAGATGCGCTTTCTGCATGTAGAACCTCCTCTCTGAACCTTTCCTTCCACCGGACTTGCCGTCCCGGCACGCGAAGCGGGGCGCGCGGCGGAAGGGCAAGCCGAGGTGAGGCGTCTACTCGGAGAGGAGGGGGAAAGAGCGCAGAACAGCCCAGAGTAGCACGAGTGATGGAGCTACTCGAATCGGTGAAGGATCTTCGAGACTGAGGAGCATTCCTGCCGTCGTAGCGACTGCCGTGAGGGGTCGTGAACGTGCGGTGCACGAAGTAGCAGGGTCCTGGGTCGGCAGAGCCGTTAGGAGCTGTGGGCTCCCTGGCGATCCCGTGTGCTTTACTGAGGCGAACGAACGGAGAACGTTCTCACGGGACAAGTCAAAACCACGACGGGAGGCCACGCCATGAACTCGATCTACAAGGTGAAGGACGGAGCGGCCCGCCACAAGCTGCACGACGCTTCGTTCCTCTTCACGGCTGCCAAGCAGGCTCGCGAGGCGGGGTGCGCGGATTTTGTCGGCGAGTCGATGGAGGAGCTCGGCAAGCGCGTCATGGGGAGCTTTTGGGGCCGGATCTACACGGTCAGCGAGTTCTGTGAGGACGACAACCTCACCATCAAGTTCGAGGGCGAGGAGGTCATTGTGGTCAAGGAGACGGGCGACGAGGAGGCGCCCTCGACGCCGCCTTCGCGACGCCGCTTCGAGTTCAACTGAGTGATCGGATGACGTTGCGATCCCCGGGTTTTTTAGCGGCGCGAAGGATTCGCCCACTGTTGTCAACCGGCGGGATTACCCGCCATTTCTGAAAGGAGAAACGATGCACATCGTTCGACACGCATCGGCCATTGCGTTGTTCCTCGGGTTCTGGACGTCTTGCCACACGGCGCATGCTCAGGTTGTCGGCAAGGGAGCCAGCCCCTCCGGCTGGAAGGTCGACCTGGACGAGACCTTTCGTCTCTACGATCAGGTCGACGCCGAGATGCGCGCGCTCATCCCGTCGCTCGTCAAGGCGACGCAGGAGATCGACAAGGCGTGCACCGCCTACGAGAAGGATGGTTCCGAGGAGGCCTGGACGCAGATGGTCGGCGCGGCGATTGACCACATCAGCGACCTCAAGTCGAGGGTCGCCAACGTAGTCAATACCCGTCGTAAGCTCGACCAGAAGCTCAAGTCCGCGCTCTCGAAGGCCAAGGACGACTCCAAGGCTTTCGAGCACCAGATGCAGAGCTTCAAGGCCGACGTCGATCGCCTGTCGCGCGACAAGGAGGGCCTCGACAAGGAGACGGTGGCGTTGCGGCGGAAGAAGCGCGAAGCGATCCGTGGCGGGGCGCCGCTCTCTGAAGAGGAGGAGGAAGCGTGGATCGAGGCCAAGGAGAAATTCTACCAGCACAAGGAGTCGATCGCCGAAGCGGAGGATCGGATCACTAACCTCGAACTCGAGCAGAGATTGCTCGCCAAGGCGCGCAAGAACTTCCTTCACGGTCGTGGCGAACTCGTCGACCAGGGGCACAAGGGGCGCTCCTTCGCTGGGAACCTCGACTCCCTCGCTCGTAAGCTTGGCATCTTCCTCCGATATCGCGACATGATGGAGCTCTCCGAGGCGGTCGAGAAGGTGGGGGAGTCCGCACTCGAGTTCGACGGCGAGTGGTCGTCGTTCCGCGACGGGATGGCAGGCCTCATCGAGCGCGCGGACCCCGAGCGCGACGGGCGGAAGGTCGAACTCCCTCCGGCCGACGAAGACGAACTCATCCGCGGCTGGATCGACGAGGCCGAGCCGAAGACCCCCTCCGAGCCCTTGCCCGAGACGCCGACTGCGGAAGGAGGTGAGGTCCTATGAGGTTCACCACCGCCCTCCTCTATGCGATAGCCTTCCTCGCGGTCGAGGAGGCGGCGGTCTGGCTCTTCACCCGTGCCGACGCCACCGAGACCGCGAAGGGCAAGCCCGTCGACGTCGGTGGCGAGCCGAGCCCGACCTCGCTCGCTATGGCGCCTCTTCCAGCGCCCAAGCTCGAAGTCCCGCCGGCGCCGCTGCCGCCGACGCCGGCGGCCTCCACGGCGGAGAAGAGGCCGACGCCAAAGCCTCCCGAGGAGACCGCCCGGCCCTCACAGCCGGCTTGCGGTGCGTCGACGGTCCCGCGTCTCCCGGGGCTCGGGGTCGACCTCTTCCTCGATCCCGCCCTCTCCGCGAGCGAGCTCTCGCGCTTCGTTCGCGAAACCAGGTCGTGTCTCGTCTGGATCCGTCACGGAATCGGTCAGGACGGAGAAGTCTACGTCAAGGACGCCCGTCTCCCCGACTCCGTTACGGGACTGCCACAGCCGGGGTCGGCCTCCCAGGACGAGATCGAGATCTTCCTGAAGGAGCACAGCGAGGAACGCTGCATCTGGGTCGCCCTCGACATCGACCGTTCTTCAATCCTTCAGGACCTCGCGTCCGAACGCGAGGCCTTCTTCCGCCCGTACCTCGTGCTCGGGGAGAAGCCGTCAGCGCAGGCCTGGACCCAGAGAGCGGCCATCCTCGGCGCGGAGGCCGAGACGTCCCGAGAGACGATGACGGTGAAGCTCGTCGTCACCAACCAACGTGTCGACGTGACGGTCGAGCTCGAGGACAACCCCAACAAGCATAAGGGAACTACCAGATGAAGCACGTGATCTACCCGATCTGTATCGCGTCTCTGTTCGTCGTCGTTGGGGTGATGGGCTCCGGCTGTGAGCCGAAGGGGTCCGAAGACGACCTCGCCGCCGCCGTCTACACTCCGCCGGCCAATCCCGCCGAGTCGAGGGCACCGACCGAGGCCGAGGTGCTCCACGACCTCAACCTCCTCAACTCCATCAAGGAACACTTCGCTGGGGTAGCTCCGCCCGAGCCCCCCATGCGGCCGGAGGCCTCGGAGCCTAAGCCAGCGAGTGACGTCCCGCTCGAGGTCGCAGTCAAAGACTTCAAACGCGCCATCCACCGCGTCGTCAGTACCGCAGAGAAGCTCGGGAAGGGAGGCAAGTGATGCTCCGACGCGTGCTCGTAGTCGTCATCTTCGTAGTCGCGGTCTGGGAGCTCTTCCCCGGTGTCCGCACTGGGCTCCGAGCCTTCGCGAAGAGGTTCACCGGAGAGGGGGAGACGATCGCGGTCCAGGTCGAACCGGACTCGGCAGCCGTAACTGTCCCCATCAGGACCGAGGGAGTCGTCCCGCTCATCAAGTCGGCGCCCCTCCCCGTCCTCCTCGGCGGCGGTGGGCGTGACCGGGACGTCCTCATTCGCAAGCTCGAAGAGGTATTCGGAGGTGAGAGATGAACATCAAGGCCCACGACCACCGCTATGGTGCAGGACGGATCAACCCGCGTCGTCTCGGCGCAAAGCTCAAGGTGCTCACCCACAGGTTTTGTCGTGATGAAGGTTTCCTCCTTCGCCTCACGACGAACCTGCTTCTCATCCTCCTCCTCGTCTCCATCTGGAAGGATCTTTCCCCGCTCGCTGTTTCTCGCGACGTCATCGATGCACTGGAGGGAGTGTTCAACGTGGGCCTCAGGATCGCTGTGTTCTTCACCGACTGACGAGAAAAGGAGGTCAAACGTGTTCACCGTGTTCGCTCCCGAGACAGGTTACTTCGCACCACTCATCATCGCCGTGTGGGTGCTCAGCCTCGCACTCGCCATTCAGTGGATCTCCTGCTCGCTCCGCAGACGACGCGAGATCCTCGGCTACCTCGACGAAGCGCACCGGCTCCTCCGACTCTGGACCGGTGGGATCTCCCCAGTTGAGGCCGGGAGACGCACTCGGAAAAGCCGCTATGCGAAGCTTCTCGACTTCTGGGCGCTCTCACCGAAAGACTTCCGCGCCCAAATCCTTCCCGAGGTGGTAGGGCCGTCCCACCAGCTCCGGCACTGCGGGGAAGACATCGAAGTCTTCACAGTAGTGGTTCCGCTCTTTGGGCTGCTCGGGACGATCATCGGCTATGTACTTGCCTTCGCGGTCATTGCCGCCGCGCCCGGTGGAAACTCTCTTCTCGCAGCGATGGCCGGCCCCGCCGGCATTGCTTTTAAGAGTTCCGTGGTCAGTCTCACGGCGACGATCCTGGTGATCGTGGTCAAGGACAAGGTCTATCCCCGAGTGCTCGAAGCCCGGATGGAAGACAAATTTGTCGACGTGCAAGAAGCCATCAGGACGCGCCTCAGTGAGCCACAAAACATGGAAAGGAATAACGCGGATGTACGAGAAAGGGAATCGACAGGGGAGGAAGGGGATCTTCGGGACGGTGATGGCCGACTTCGCGCTCGGCCTCTCGTTCCTCTTCCTCGTGGTGGCAGCGGACGGCGTGTCGAAGGCGGACAAGAAGGTCCAGGCGGCCCGGAAGCAGATAGAACTCTTGAAGCTCGAGCTCGCCTGGCTCAAGGGAGAGACCCCGAAGGAGAAGCCGAGTGAGCCTGTCGGTGTACT
>Ga0326597_10009632_pt1 | contig 12926 bp, 6 predicted proteins | sample RVTome_12_FD_203789 | JGI IMG/M metagenome (GOLD analysis project Ga0326597, IMG submission 203789) | Soil microbial communities from uranium-contaminated site in the Upper Colorado River Basin, Wyoming, United States - RVT100D185 | ecosystem: Environmental > Terrestrial > Soil > Contaminated >... | reverse complement strand
GGGCGAGCCCAGCCCGGGGGCGATCTGGTAGTAGTGGTCCATCACCCACAGGCTGTAGAAGCCGGCCGCCTCGGCGGCCCGGCCGATTTCGGCCAGCTTTGGCCCGGTGTTCTCCGGGGCTCCCGGCCAGTCGAAGCGTACGACCTGCAGTCCCAGTTTCATAACTCAGCTCCTGGAAACGTGACCTCAACCAGGGGGCTGTCCGCCAGCTCGGCCTTTACGCCCTGCAACGCGTCGCGGATCTGAGCGTTCATGGACTGCTCCTTCCAGGCAACTCGAACCCGTGCGGCCCGCGCCGGCGACGGCGCGAACAGATTCAGCACGCCGGTGAACAGCCGGAAGGGCATCGGGGTCTCGCGCACGAGCTCCGTCCGCGCAACCCCTGGATGAACCGCGTTGGCGGTCACCCCACTGCCTTCCAGCCGCCGATGGATCCGGCTCGGAAGGCTACGGGTGCAGCCGCCATTTACTTGTAACTGACTTCGACTGAATTCACATCGGAAGAATGGGTAGGTGCGGCATGGGGAGCCCAGCAAGCCAGGCAGGGATCTCCACCCTAGAGCAGCTTTCCCAGAGCGACGCCGGCGATCAGTTCGAAGGAGAGCTCCTTCAGAACCTCCCCCATGATCGGCCAATACTTCTTCTTGAACTTCGGCAGCGCCCCCTTGGCCGGCTGCAGGCGCTCGAGGCCGCCCTCGGTCAACCACGCCTCGACATCCGCCGTGGCTTCTTCCTCTCCGGGGCCGGCCGTGACCTCCCGGCCGATCCATCGGCCAAAGCTGGGCGAGAAGAGGGCGAATACCCCGTTGGCCTCCTCCAACAGCCCGCGCTTGATCAGTGAAACGGAGTCGAGTGGCGCCCGGCTGTGCAGCCGGGTGAGATTCTCGAGGTTGGGAGTGTTTTGCTTGGAAGGCTTGGCCTGGCCCAAAGCCAGGATGGTCAGCAGCGTGATCTTCTCACTCTCCGAGCTGTGCGACCAGCAGTAGGTGAAGTGCGGATCGGCCTGCTGGGAGAACTCGGCCTCCAGGTACCGAGCCAGCGCCTCGCCCGTCAGGCCCTGGTCCTTGCCTTCCACCAGGTAGTATCCCGCCATCTGCAGGAAGAAGGGATGTCCGCCCCCCAGCGTCTGAACGAAGTCTCGCTGCTCGGAGGGGAAATCGGCTCCGGCCTCAGCCAGGCTTCCCTCGACCAGCTTCAGGCCGTCGCCCCGCGGGAATGGCCGCAGCACCACATTGGCGAAGATGTTGAAGAAGGGCGAGCCTTTAATTTCGTCCGAGTGGCACAGATCCACCAGCTCACGGCGGGTCGCCGGAATCAGCGACACGTTGTGGTGGATGGCCAGGGCCCTTAATCCCCCGAAGAAATCCGAGCCGAAATTCGGGTTCTGGGTTACGTACTCAAACTCATCCAGCAGCATGACCAGGTTTAACCCGCGCTCGGCGACCTCGGTGAACAAATCCTCCAGATCGAAGAGGTCAAGCTCGCCCCGCCCGGCGGCTTCCTTGAACCGGCCGGCCAGCTCGGCGTCGCAGCTGGCGCGGGCGGCCTTCGAGAGCACTCGCTGCCAAAAGCGCACTGGTGTGATGTCGGTCAGACCCTGGAAATCGATGTAGACCATGCAGTAGCGATCCGAGGTGAGGCCCAATCCGGCGGCGACCTCCGGGTGCGCCAGGTGATAGAGCAGGGAGGTCTTGCCCATCCTGCGTTCACCGACGATGGAGGTGCTTTCACGGGCGCTGGAGAGCAGCCGGCCCGTGATCTGGCGGATCTCCGCCTGCCGGCCGACAAACCGGGCCGGGTCCTTGATCGGGTTGCCGAAGGTGAAGGGGTTGGCCGTCATCGCGCCTCCAACCGAAAAATCCCGTACGGCGTGGCGGCGTAGACCTGGCTCTGCGGATCGATCGCCACCGAATACACTACCAAGGCCCCGAGCAAGCCATCGTTGATCGGAGCCCAGTTCTCACCACCATCGAAGGATACGAAAACCCCGTTGTCCGTGCCGGCATAGGCGACCGAGGGCTGGCGCGGGTCGATCACGACGGCGTTGACGAACTGACCGCGGATGCCCGTCGCATCCTTCTGCCAGGTGTCACATCCGTCCTCGCTGATCCACACCCCCTCTCCGAGCGTGGCCAGGAGCAGGCGGTCGCTGTCCCTGGGATCGACGGCCATTCGTGCCTCGGTGAGTGGGTGGTAAGACTCTTCGGCGCTGCAGTCGCTCCAGTATCTGCCGCCGTTGTGGGATTGGCTCATTCCAAAGTTGGAGACCGCATAAAGGTGCGCTTGCTCGGCGCCGAAGTAGAGTTTCGCATTGAACAGCGACCACGGGCCCCGCGGCGAACCGATGACTTCCCAGGTCCGGCCTGCGTCCTGTGTCAGGCAGATCGCCTCAGTTCCCCATGCGTATGCCACTCCCGGTTGGCTGGGGTGGGCCGTAATCCCCGGGGAGCCGCACCCCCCGGGCGGCGACCAGCCCAGCCAGGTCTGGCCGCCGTCTGTCGAACGTCCACCCAGGTCTCGGTAGAGCGTCTGCCCATCGGCCCCGATTTCGAGCCCCCAGCCTGATATCGGAAGCAAATCCCACCTGCCTCCGCCGTCCGTTGACCGATGCAGGGGATACTCGGGCCGCCGGCGCAGGTAGCTATTGCCCTCCTGTACGAACAGATGTGAAGGTGCTGATGGGTGGACTGTAAGGTCCAGCCATCCGGCACCCAGTCCGTTGTTGCGTTCCTGCCAGGTTTTTCCGCCGTCCGGCGATGCGTAGAGCCCGCCTTCACCACCCAGGAAGATCAGGTTGGGATCGGAGGCTGAGATCGCAATCGCCCTGACGGAACGTGTCTCCCCCGGCAGCTGGGAGAAGGATGTCCAGGTGCTGCCCCCATTGCTGGCCCTCGCCAGCTTCCCAAAACAGGCGGCCACCAGATCGCCTCGCGGGTCTACAGTTGCCGCATAACATCCGTAGTTGGCCGTCCAGTTCCTCCCGCCATCGGTTGAGGTGTAGAGGGCAGGCTGGTGAAGCACGTAGAGCTGGTCATGATCCCCCGCGTCAACTCCATAGAACAGCTGATCTTCCCAGCTCAACTCAGGCGGGGAGCCCAGCAGATGCATGCTCCTGCCGCTGTCATTGGATTGGAAGAGGCGCGGTGGCCGGTGCCCGTCGAAATCCTGGGCGGCGATTACGAACAGGCGGCTGGCGTCAGCCGGGTGCACGGCAAACTGGGTCGTCGTAAACGATTCACTGAGCCTGAACCAGGCTTGATAGGCCAGGCCGTAGAAGTAGAAACCGTGGGAAAAGTAGGGCTGGCCGCCCCCGCTGCGATTGCCGTCGACCACAGCCGGGTTGTCGCCATCCAGGTCGGTAAGGCCCTGCGCCAGTCGCTCCCAGCGTTGGCCGCCATCGCTGGTCCGGTAGACGCCGCCATTGCGCACGCCGGCATAGATCACCCGCGGGTCGTTGGGATCCATGTAGAGCGAATCGATGGGGGCCCGCAGCAGGCCATTGTGAATCGGACTCCAGGACAAGCCACCGTCGATCGTCTTGAACATCCCGGCAGTCTCCGTTCCGATGTAGACGATACCCGGGTCCATCGGATCAATGGAGATGGCCGTGATTGTGTCCCGGGCGAACTCCACACCGCCATACAGGCGTTTCCAGGCCAGCGGGATCGGGGTTGGCTCCGGGACGGCTGTGTCGGTCGGCGCCGGCGGTGGGGCAACCGTGGGTACTGTGGTCGGGATGGCCATGGTCGGTTGGGGCATCCGTGTCGGCGCTGCAGCTGCCGGCCCTGGCGGCCTGCGGGCTAACCAGACAGCCAGCCCGACCAGCGCAAGGACGCCAATCGGCACCAACAAGCGGAGGTCGTTATACCAACGCCGCCGCCTGGCGCGCACGAGCCGGGCCAGCAGCTGGGAGGCGTCCTTGAAGTTCTCGTCGGCGATCAGGATCTGGCGCAGCAGCTGGGCGGCGCGCTCGTTGTCCCTGGCTCGAATGGCCTGCTGCGCTCCAGCGTAGAGCTCATCGAGTGATTGGGGCGGCTGCGCGCCGCCATCCGCCGATCCGGGGTCCTGAGCGCTCATCCCTCTAACCTGAACACGCCATACGGGGTCGCGGCGTACACCGTACCCTCGGGGTCGACGACGATGGAGTACACCACGGTGGCGCCCAGCAGGCCGTCGTTCATCTCGCTCCAATTCTCGCCGCTGTCGAAGGAAACATATGCCCCGCCGTCGGTGCCGGCGTAGATGAGGTCGGGATCACTCGGGTCCGCGGCAAGGGCGTTGACGAACAGGCTCCCGAGTCCGTTGTTGCTTTGACGCCAGGTTGCGCACCCGTCTCCGCTGAAGAGCACTCCTCCTCCGCGGGTCCCAACGAGAACAAACCTGCTATCGAGTGAGTGGACCAGCGCGAATTGCGTGCTGATCTCCGAAGGCCTGAAGCCAACTCTCTCGCAGTCAACCCAGCCAGTCCCCTGCGTCGTTGACCGGTAGGCAACGCCCTCACTCGAGAAGGCGTAGATGGCCTCCCCCCGGCGATCGTAGGTTAGGACCAGCCGACCCTCCCGCAGCCGGGTGCTCACCCAAGTAAGGCCATTGTCATGAGATATCACCGGCGATGCGCCCAAACGGTACCCGTGGAAGGCAACAAAAAGGGCCCCCTGGTCAATCGGCAGAACGTCCAGGTACGCCGACCACATCCCCGATTCCGACAGCGGAACCGCCGTCCAGGTCGCCCCTCCCCCCACAGAGTGCAGAACTGCGTCGTTTCCGGGGTCTATCCTATAGATCAGTCCGCCATCGAGGCTGAAGGCCGCGCCACAGCCTCGATCGGCCTCCAGGGCCCATGTGAAGCCACCATCTTGGGAAACATACAGGCTCGTATCGTGTCGTGTCCCAATGATGCAGCTGCCCTCCTCGAGGTGCAGTCCGTCGGTGCGGTTGGGGCGCAGCTTCAATTGAAGGAAGGTCGCGCCCAACCCCTCCTGGCGCGGCTCCCAGGAGGCGCCTCCATCCTGGGACACGGAAAGGCCTTCCTGGGCGAGGAAGATCCTCTGACCGTCGGCCTCGACATGCTGTTCGACCTGTTGATATGGCCACATGGTCCTGGCGCGCCAGGTCTGGCCTCCGTCGGAGGTCCCATAGAGACCGCCATCGGACGCGCAGTAGGCGATCTCTCCGATTGTGGGTGAGACGGTGATCGACCTGCAGGGCCACGCCCCGTTTTGCAGGCGGTTCATAAGCCAGGTCTCTCCTCCATCGGAGGACGAGTAGATGAGCGCGCCCTTCTCGTCACTTCCCGTGGCATAGAGATACCTGCCGGAGAGGGGGTCGACCTCTAAATCCTGCAAACTGGCTGACGGACCTATGCCAAGTAGCAGCGTTCGATCTGCGCTATCGGCGTCGATGGTGTAGATCCCGGGAGTGCAGCCGAGGTTGCCCCCCTCGATGACGAGCAGAGTGCGCGACTGCAGCGGATGGACCACCATGTCTGAGAGGTAGGGGTTGCAGGGGTTCTGCTCTCCGATGGTTTCCCCATCGACGACTGACTGCCAACGGTCGCTGCCCGCCCAAGTCTCGTAGATATGCATAGGATCCAGGTAGTAATATTGGCGGCTATCGTGCGGGTCTACGACCACGGTGCTGGTCTCATTCGACCAGTCGGTGGGCGTTCGAAGACCCAGATTCACTGAATTCCAGTGGTCACCGCCGTCCGAAGTCGTGTAGACGCCCCCAAGTAGTGTGCCGGCATAAAGGGTCCGTGTGTTGGCCGGATCCATGACCAGCGAGGCAATACTGGCAGTCTCCAGCCCACCGTGGGCTGGTCGCCAGGACAGGCCGCCGTCAATCGACTTGTAGATGCCTGCATGCTTAGTGCCGACGTAGAGCACATCCGAATCGGTGGGATCCACCACCAGGGCTGTAATCGCGTCTCGGGAGAATTGCTGGCCCAAGGACAGCCGGGTCCAGCTCAGCGGAACTCGCAGAGGCTCAACAAAGGCAGCCTCGGAGGGTGTGCGGGCTTGCGTAGGAGCGGCAAGCTCGGCAGTGGCCGAACTCGAGGGCCTACCGGTCGCGCGGGTCGGGCTGGCCCCCGGAGGCGGAGTTTCTGGCGACTGGCGCAGGCTGGCCCAGGGAGTCGCCCGCCACAGCCAAATGCCCATCCCGGCCGCCAAGACCATCATCGCCAGGCGCCAGTCACGATACCAGCGCCAACGCCGGGCGCGCACGAGACGGGCCAGCAGCTTGGAGGTGTCCTTGAAGTTCTCGTCGGCAGTCAGGATCTGGCGCAGCAGCTGGGCGGCGCGCTCGTGGTCCCTGGCTCGAATGGCCTGCTGCGCTTCAGCGTAGAGCTTCTCGAGTGGTTGGGGCTGCTGCGCGCCGACATCCGCCGATCCGTGTCCCTTGGCGCTCATCGCTCTAACCTGAACACGCCATACGGCGTCGCGGCGTACACCGCGCCCTCGGGATCTACGACGATCGAGTACACCACTGTGGCGCCCAGCAGGCCGCCGTTGATCTCGCCCCAGGATTCCCCACCGTCGAAGGAGACGTAGGCGCCGCTGTCCGTGCCGGCGTAGAGGGTATCCGGGTTGGCGGGGTCGATTGCGATCGAGTTGACGAAGGCGCTGCCCAGGCCGCCGTTGCTGGGCCCCCAGGCCTCGCATCCGTTTCGGCTCACCAGGACGCCATCAACCCGAGCGGCCAGGTAGAGAAGGTCATCGTCCCGCGGATCGATGGTCAAGGGAGAGCCATAACGCGCGGCGTATCCTATGTCGGCGCACCGCTGCCAGGTCTCCCCGGCGTCGTCGCTCCGGGTCATGCTCCAGGCGTCACCTACCAGGTAGACCCTTTCACCTGCGCCCGAGCCCACGGACACAGTTGGGAAGCCGCCAGGCACGTACCCGAACTTCTCGCTCCATGTCCGCCCGTTGTCCGCGGAGACATAGATCGGACCCTCTGCGTTCCATTGAAAGGTCACGGCGTAGAGTGCTCCCGGTCGGCGCAGGTTGGTCCCGACGAAGGTCGATCCCTCAGGTACCTGGATCGTCGTCCAGGTATCCCCATGGTCTGACGAGGAGAGGATGCCCTCAACTCCCGCTCGATACAGCGTGCCCGGAGACAGATCGAACGATTGTTTCCGGCCCTGGTCGCCAATCAGCTCCCAGCGCTGTCCCTCAACCGTGGAGCGATACAGCCCGCCGGCGCTTGTCTCCAGGTAGAGAACCGAGGAGTCTGACGGGTCAATCCGGAGGGCGCCGTGACCCGCTCCAAGGCCGCCGCTCCGTTCGGACCACGATGTCCCTCCGTCGCCCGAATACAGCAGGCCGCTCCCGCCCGCCCAAATCGACTGGGGGTCGGTGGGCGAGACGGCAATGGCGGTCACATCGGCATTCTGGAGCAGCCGCCAGGTTGCCCCACTGTCTCGGGTTTCCTGCACCCTCCCGCCGAAGGCACAGTACGCCACCTGGCTGGCGCCCGGGCCGAAGGCCACGACATCGCAGGGATGATCCAGCACGACCCGCCAGCTCGCTCCCCCATCCTGTGAGCCGTAGAGCTGACCGCGATCTGAGGCATAGAGCCGGCTGCCGTCTACGTCATCGATGGCCAGGGCCACCCAGCCATCGTGCGGCTCTGTCCCCAGACTGAGCTCCCATGACCTTCCGCCATCGCGCGAGGCGTAGACACCATCCAGGCATCCAGAGCCGGAGTCAACGCCTTGCAAGAACAAGATCTGACCATCCAACGGGTGTAGAACCAGATTCTGGTGGTACTCAGGGCACGTCGCTGCCGTCGTCAGCCGCCACCCCTCCCCACCATCAACTGTTTCGAAGAGCCCGAAGCCGTGGGTGTAGTACAGATGCTGGCTGTTCTGACGGTCGATCGCAGCCACGCCGACATCATTCCAGCCGGGCAGCTCAATCCCGCTGCTCACCGCCCGCCAGGACTGCGCCCGGTCTTCGGACTTGTACACGCCGTCCAACTCCGTCCCCGCGTAGAGAATCGCTGGATTCACCGGATCCATGACCAGGCTCAGGACCGTTGCGCGCTGCAGTCCGCTGTGTGCGGGCTGCCAGGAGGGGCCTCCATCGATGGATTTGTACACGCCGGCGTTCTCGGTGCCCACGTAAATCAGGCCGGGATCGACCGGGTCGATCACGATAGCCGTCACCCGATCGCGAGGCAGGAACTGCCCGGATGACAGCCGGGCCCAGGAGAGCGGGATCGCCGTCGGGGGGGCGGTTGGGGAGGCAGCCGCCACGGCGGGGCGGGAGGTTTGAGTCGGCGCGGCGGCGGAGGGCGCCGCAACCGCGGCCGTGGGAGCCGCAGTGGCTTCCGGCGACGTGGAAAGCCGCGGCCAGGCCCACAGGGACAACCCGGCCAATCCCGCCAGCACCACCCCGGCAATCCCGAGCCTGACCCAATTGCTCTGCCAGATCCTCCGCCGCGCCCGGCGCAGCTCGATCGCCTCGGCCATCAACCGGGAGGCGTCTTTGTAGCCCTCGTCCTCCACCACGATGGCCTTGAGCAGGCTTACGGCGTTGTCGTAGTCCTTCTTGGCCAGCGCTGCCTGTGCCCGCGCGTAGGACTGCGCCACGGAGCGGGCCTTCTCGACCCGGGCGATCTCGCCCTGGGCAGCATCCCGATCCTCGGGCTCGAACGCCAGGTATTCGCCCCAGGCCGCCAGCGCTTCCTCCCACCGCTCAGCTTTCGCAAATCCACCAGCCCGCGTCCTGGCGGCCGCCTGCTGACTCTTGCGCAATCCGGAACGCGCCTCGGCCAGCTTGCCCAACAGGTCGGGATCGTCGGGCTGCAGCGCCAGGGCATCCTGCAAGGCAGCCGCGGCCTGCTCCCAGCGCTGCTCGCGCAGCGCCTGGTCGGACCGTTCTCGCAGCGCCCCCAGGACCGCCGCCCGTTTCTGTTCCCGCACCTCCCGAACCCGGGCCTCCAGGGCCTGGTCTTCCGGGGTGAAGGCCAGGGCCTGAGCGAAGGCGCTGAGCGCCTCTTCATCCTTACCGCCCGCCAGCGCCTTCTCGGCCTGCTGGCGAGAGAGGTCGGCCATACGCTGCCGGGCGTCGGTGTGTTCGGGGTTGATAGCCAGGATCTGCTGATAGGATCGTTGGGCTTCCTTGACCTTGCCCCTGGTCGAGGCCAGGTCGCCCAGCGCCAGGTGGGCCTGGCACAGCCCTGCCCGGGCGGTCACGTCCTCTTCGTCGAGCGAGAGCGCCTGCTCGAATTGGCTGACGGCCTCGGCGTAGGCCTGCTGCCGCAGGTGTGCCTGGCCGATATGGACCAACGCCGGGAGATTGTCGGTGTCCACTTCCAGGGCTTCCTGGAAGCTCTGGATGGCTTTTTCGTGCAGGCCCGAATCGAGATACTCCAGGCCGATCTCGATGTACCGATTGGCGATCGGGTTGACCTCGGTGAGTTCCTCCCGCACCTGTTCCAGGGGGCGGTTGCGCTGCAGCCACCGGCGCAGCAACTGGTTGACGAACGCGTTCTGCTCGGTGAGCACGTCCTTCTCGCGCAGGTGGATCAACGCCGCCTCCAGATCGGGCGGGCTGAAACGAACTCGCTGCTTGCGCAAGAAGTCACCCAACGCGCGACTGTCCAACTCGCCCCTGGAATGCGCCAGGCCGGCCAGCGACCAGCGCTCCAACTCGCCGGCCTCGTCCCACACGAACTTGAGGTTCACCGTACCCCGCTCGACCACATCATCCAGCACCCCGCTCACGTCCGCCGGGCCGACCGTGCGCTGACCGGTCCTCTGGCACAAGGCAAACAGCTCGTGGCAGACCAGCTGGGTGAAGTAGGGGTGTCCGGAGGTGATTTCATAGATCGCCCGGACTGCCTCGGCCTGGTACTCCAGCACGCCTTCGACCGGGCGGGTGATCAGGTTGTAGGCTTCCCGCTGCCCGAGGAAACTGACCTTCTTGTACAGCGCGGCCTTGAAGAACTCGGTGTAGGAGGCCTGCATGTTCTCCAGTTTGCGGCCGGAGGATCCGATGGAGAAGATGAAGTTGAGCCCCTCCCGGCCCATGAGGCGCCGCAGGGTTTCGGTCAGAGGTTGGCCCAGGGTCTCGCGGGCCTCTACCTCCTCCAACGTGTCGAACTCATCGAAGGTCAGGAGCAGGGTGTGATCCGGCAGCAGGCGCCGCAGCTCGGGGAGGAAGTGGCTCTCCAGGTATTCGAGATCCCGGGAGAAGGCTTCCTGTTCCGGCAGCGGGAGGATCAACTCGCGGTCCTGCTTGAGCACGCGCACGATCTCCCGCGCCAACCACCACAGGAAACGATCCAGCGTGGTGCGGGTTCGTCCTTGCAGGTCGAAAAAGACCGGGATGTAGCGGCTGGGGAGCCGGTGGGGGAGCTGCTTCAGGACCGAGGTCTTGCCGACCCGCCGCTGCCCGTGGATGACCAGGATGTGGTCGGCAAACTGCCCCGCCAGACTGTGCTGAATCCAGTCAAAGATGTCCTCCCGGCCGAAGAACATCTTGGCGTCGGTGACCGGCGAGCCGGCGATGTAGGGGTTCAGTGGGTCAGCTACTGCGGCCATAGAACGCAGTCTGCACGGTAGGATCGGCCCGGCCCGGGCGCGCGGTTGCCGATCGCTTGCCAGGCGTTACGGCGAGACTAGCACAGGCATGGTGTCCGGCAACAGTGAGCTTCCTCCCAACCGCCTCCGCGGATTTCCAGGGCGCTTGAAGGGGGTCCGACCAGGCCGGCCGCCGAAATGGCCCTGTGTAGGGCGCCGCGGGCAGCGACTCGATGCTCCCGACCCACCGCGTGCTATAATCCCGGCCGATGCCAGCCCGGACGAGGGACAACGCCGACGACATCAACCCCGGTGGCAAGGCCTCTCGGGTGGATGGCGCACGGCCTCGCTGAGCGCCAAGACTTGACCCTATCCGCCGCCCGAGGGCTCCCCGCCGGGCGGCGGTCTTAGTTAAGGAGGCACCATGCTGAAGTCGCACGCGTGCGGCGAGCTGCGCGCCGAGCATGCCGGCCAAGAGGTCACCCTGGCCGGGTGGGTCCACCGCCGCCGGGACCACGGCGGCCTGACCTTTCTGGACCTGAGGGACCGCTCCGGGGTGGTGCAGACGGTGGCCAATCCCGAGCTGTCCGCCGAAGCCCATGCCGCCGCCGCCGAGGTGCGCCCGGAGTGGGTGCTGCAGGTCGCCGGTCTGGTGCGCCTCCGGCCGCAAGGCATGAAGAACTCCGAGCTGGCGACCGGGGAAATCGAAGTGGAAATCCGGGATCTGAAGGTGCTCAACCCGGCCCGCACGCCGCCCTTCCTCATCAATGAGGAGAGCGAGGTGGATGAGATGGTGCGGCTGCGCTACCGCTACCTGGATCTGCGTCGGGAGCGCATGCGGCGCAACCTGGAGCTGCGCCACCGGGTGATCAAGTTCATACGTGACTTCCTGACCGAGCGCGGTTTCTGGGAGGTCGAGACGCCCATTCTGTTCAAGGCCACTCCGGAAGGGGCCCGGGACTACCTGGTCCCCTCCCGGCTGTATCCGGGGGAGGTCTACGCCCTGCCGCAGTCCCCGCAGCAGCTCAAGCAGCTGCTCATGGTGGCCGGTGTGGAGAAGTATTTCCAGATCGCCCGCTGCTTCCGCGACGAGGACCAGCGCGGTGATCGCCAGCCGGAATTCACCCAGCTGGATGTGGAGATTTCCTTTGTGGAGCGCCAGGACGTCATGGACCTGCTGGAACAGCTCTACACTGCCCTGCTGGAGCAGCTGTTTCCCGAACGGCCGGTCCTTACCAGACCCTGGCCGCGGCTGACCTACCGGCAGGCCATGGATCGATTCGGCACCGACCGGCCGGATCTGCGCTTCGGGATGGAACTGGCCGATGTCGGCGACCTGGCCGAAGGGTGCGGTTTCAAGGTCTTCGAAAAGGCCGCGGCGGCGGGAGGACAGGTGCGCGGGCTGAATGCCAAGGGCTGCGCCGGCTTCAGCCGCAAGCAGATCGACGAACTGACCGAGCTGGTGGCGCCCTTCGGCGCCAAAGGACTGGCCTACCTGGCGCTGGATGAGGCGGGAGAACTGCGCTCGTCCTTCGCCAAGTTCCTGGATGCCGACCACCTGGCGGCCTTCCAGTCCCGCCTGGCCGCCGAACCGGGCGATCTGCTGTTGTTCGTGGCCGACCGGCCGGCGGTCGTCTTCGAGTCCCTGAGCCGGCTGCGGCTGCACCTGGGCGATCGGCTGGGGCTTCGCGACCCCCACCTGCTGTCGTTCTGCTGGGTGGTCGATTTCCCGCTGGTCCAGTGGAATGAGCAGGAGAAGCGCTGGGACCCCAGCCACCACCTGTTCACCGCGCCGCTTCCGCAGGACGTCCCGCTCCTGGCCAATGATCCCGGGTCGGCCCGCGGGCAGCAGTACGATGTGGTGCTCAACGGCGAGGAGACCGCCGGGGGCAGCATCCGCATCCACGACCGGGCCCTGCAGGAGCAGATCTTCCAACTCATCGGCCTGGATCCAGAAGTCGCCCGACATCGGTTCGGGCACATGCTGACCGCCTTCGAGTTCGGCACGCCGCCGCACGGCGGAATTGCCTCCGGGCTGGACCGGCTGCTTATGGTGCTGTGTTTGGAAGCCAACATCCGGGAGGTCATCGCCTTTCCGAAGAACCAGGCCGCCCGCGACGTGATGGCCGAGGCGCCCTCCGCTCCCGAAGCGGGCCAGCTGGCAGAGCTGCATATCCAAGTGGTGCCGCCCAAGACCTAGGCCGAGGCGGCCTTCTCGCGAGTGCCGGGGCGGCCTGCCCGCGAGTCCCGATGGCCGATGTGGAGAGCTGCGACGAGTCCGGCATAGCTCGAACCGGCTACCCGGGTTGCGCCCCTCAGCGTTGCCTTGGACCCACGATCATGGTATACATGGGCCAGACCCTGCTGTGCCCGTGATGCGGCACATCGTTTTGAGCCA
>Ga0326597_10009631_pt1 | contig 12926 bp, 9 predicted proteins | sample RVTome_12_FD_203789 | JGI IMG/M metagenome (GOLD analysis project Ga0326597, IMG submission 203789) | Soil microbial communities from uranium-contaminated site in the Upper Colorado River Basin, Wyoming, United States - RVT100D185 | ecosystem: Environmental > Terrestrial > Soil > Contaminated >... | reverse complement strand
GGACAGTGAAACTACCTCCCCCGGGCTACCAGTTTGGCAGCCACCATCATGAGCGAGACCGGCGTCGAGTCTGAATTGGTCTGCGGCGGAGGCGGAATTTTCGACGTCGTCGTCGACGGCGACATGGTCTTCTCCAAGCGCGAGTCGGGCCGTTTCCCCGAGCCGGACGAGATCCTGTCGAAGATCCGAAACATCTGACCCGAAATCACCGGCTGCGCCGACCACGTCGCCGACCCACTCGCGAGAGAGCGGGGCGCGAGAGTTGCCCGTTCGGAGCCCGATTCGATGCGCGGCGTCTGCTTCGGGGCCGGGGCGCAAGCGCCACTGGCTCGAACCCCATGTCGCTCGCAGCGCTTGCGCCCCGGCCCCCAGCGGTTCGTTTTCTGCGCCTGAAGAAAAACCCAGCGTATCCAGAGGTCCTCTCGAACAGCAGCGTCGGTTGGTTCGGTGAGGGGAGGCCATCGGGCGACATGGGGTTCGAGCCCGATGGCCTCCCCTCACCGAACCCAGCCAGCAACCCCGCAGACGGGTTCGACGGAGAGCATCACCTCCGTTTTGAAGATCGCGACACCAGGCCGAGTTTTTCGAATCCGATTCGAAACACGGCTGCCGCTCGAGGGTTGGGAGTCTGAGTCACCCGACCACAACCCGACCGCGACGCCCGGTGGCTGGTTGGAGCGCGCGCCGATTCGGTCTTTTCGTGGGTATTGGGTCGGGCTCCTAGTCGGGATGGCCGGGTTCGTCGAGCCAATCGCGCAGGAGTTCCCGCAGCGCTTCGGGCGAGTTGAGGGTCGGGTTCAGGCGGATGCACTCGGCGAGGTAGTCGATTGCGCGCCCGACGTGAGGCCCCGGCTCGCAGGCGAGGCACTCCATCACGTCGGCTCCCGAGATGACCAGCTGGTTTCGCCCGCTCGCAGTCCGCTCGAAGTTGCGCAGCCAAGTCAGTGATTCCCGTAGCACTTGCAGCGCGCTTCGCGTGGCCTCGGAGCGATCGCCGGCGGATTCGATCTCGGCTTCTCGAAGCGCAATCAGCGCGATCAGGTCGCGGGCCCCGACGCGGCGCGCGAATCGGGCGGCAGCGGCCGGGTTCGTCGCGTTGATCTGGTCGTCTGCGTGGTGATATCGCAGCAGCGACTCGACGCGATCGATTGTCGGGCGAGCAAAACGCAGGCCTTGCAACACCAGTCCGGCGTGGGTGCCGCGGAGCCAACCGGCCAGCCGCAGCTCGAGATCACAAGGCAATCGATCCACCACGGCGCCCGAGCCAGGAGTTGCTCCCGGCGCGAGTTCCGCAGTAATGCGGCTTCGGTCGAGCTGCGCGAGCGCCTGGGAAGCGCCAGCCGAGAGCAGGATTGCGATCAACTCGCGGCGGACGGGTTCGCGCGGGATCGTGGCGAGTGCCGTTCGGGCGCACTCGAGCGCGCCCTCGAGTTCCGGATCCAGCCCCCAGTCTCGCGTCGCTGCGAGCCGGATCGCCCGAAGCGCCCGGATCGGATCCTCGTCGATGCGATCCCGTGCACGGCGCACCGCGCGAATCAAGCCGCGTCCGAGATCGGCCCGCCCGCCGTGTGGATCGATCCACTCCCGGTCGACAATACCGTAGGCGATGGCGTTGATCGTGAAGTCGCGATGAGCGAGCTCGCTCTCGATGCGAGCGCCGCCGCGAAATGGGTTCACGTCGACGGATCCCGCATGACTGGGAACCATCACGGTATCGCGCCGATTCTTGATCAGGACTCCGTGCGGAAAGCAATCCAGGATCTCGCTGAGTGATGCGTCCGTTGACAGTTCGAAGTGTGATGGCGAAATTCCGGTCAAAAGATCGCGCAGCGCAGGTCCGACCAGGAAAGAACGATGTCCCGCCTCGACCACCTTCTGACCGATCTGCACGACTGCGCTCGGCACGGAGAGGTCGCTCATGGACGAATTGTAACCGGCCCGCAGGAGTTCGGGCGGCGCTGGGCTATCTTTCGATCCCAACGAGGAGGAGATCGGGCAATGACGATCGTGCGAGAAGGCGTCGACATCGAGTATGAGGCAATCGCCTCCAGCGGAGATGGGAATGTCGCGTCGGCGTATCTTGCCAAGCCGGCGTCTGGCGTCGGTTTTGGAATCGTCGTCATCCACGACGAGTGGGGACTGACTGAATTCATTCGCGACGTCTGCGATCGACTGGCCCGGGCGGGCTTCGTGGCACTGGCACCGGATCTCTTTCGCGGTCGCACCGCAGAAGATCCAGTCACCGCCGCCCAGCTCTCGAAGGAACTCGAGCTCGATGGCGCGGACGCCGATCTCGAATCTGCGGTTGCCGAACTCTACAACCAGAATGCAACGAAGGGATCGAAGGTCGGCGCACTGGGTTTTGGCCTGGGCGGCTCGCTCGCGCTCTTTTTGTCCAGTCGCCACCGCCGAATTGGAGCTGTCGCCGATCTATACGGAACGCATCTCGAGATCGTTGGCGAACTCGACCGGGTGGCAGCGCCCGTTCTGGCCATTCTCGCGGGGGACGACGAATCTGGTGCCGAGTCAGCCGTCGCGACTCTGAAGTCGGGTCTCGAGCGCGCGGGCGTGAGCGCGAGCGTCGAAGTCCGAGCGGGAGTTCGCGGCGGCTACATGAACGACACCCGCCCCGATGTGCACGATGCGGTGGCCGCCGCCGAGACCTGGGACGCACTGCTCGCTTTCTTCCGGTCGGAACTCGCCTGAACGCATCTCGGAGGGTTGCCGGATCCGCCCGGCGACCCCCGCACCATCCGGTTGAAGCCGCAACGCACGCGCAACTGCCCCGCCATTAACACGAACGCGCAAGTCATGTGCAACGAGCCGGCAACTCTAGCCCTTTGAAGCGCGTTAATGGGTGGCCCGCACGCAAGTCGGGCTTCGAATCAGCCGATCAATGATTCTGGTGGACTGGGTTCGAATCCGGTCCACGGAGTCGTGGTCTGCCTGTTTGGAGTCCGGCACTTGACACTCTCGCAGAAAACCGCCCTGATCGTTGCGCTGTTTGCAATGGCCAACGTTGCGATCGCCTATTCGATCCATCGCAACGTGGTGGCTCCCGAATTCGCCGACCTCGAGCAGCGAGAGGTCGAAAAGAACATGACGCGCGCGTTGGAGGCCATTCAACGCGAGGCGTTGTTCCTGGACGTCCTTGCGCACGACACCGCGAGTTGGGACGCGACGTATGAATTTACGAAGTCCCGAAGCGCCGACTTCTACGACTCGAACCTCAGTCCAGGTGCGCTGAAGACGACCGTGCTCAATTGGTTGATCGTCGTCGACGCCAGCGGAGAGGTGCTCTCGGGCCCAATTCGGGACATTCAAACCGGGGAACTGCTGGAGATCGAAGAATTTCCTCAGGAGCAATGGAGTGAAACACACCCGCTCCTGCTCGGCGATACCACGATCGAGCCGATCGCCGGCCTGATGGGAACGAGTGGCGGCCCGCTGCTGATCGCCGCCCGCGATATTCTCAGCAGTGTCGACGAAGGGCCGTCGCGCGGCCGGATCATCATGGGGAGGCGATTTGACGCGGATTTCGTCGAGGGCATCGGCGAGCGGGCCCGAATCGATCTCAGCGTCGTGCCGCTTTTCGACCCGTCGATTCCGGCATCGATGCGCGAAGCGATACTCAGCGATGACGCGGGCCAACAGCACACGATCAGCGGGTCTGACAAAGATTACCTCGAAGTCTATACGCTGTTCAGAGACGTCCTGGGCGCGCCAGATTTCTCGCTTCGCGCAAGGTTGCCTCGCGAGATCACGCAGAGGGCGGCCTACGTCAACCGACTGAGCCTACTCTGGTTTCTCGCCCAGGGCGCAGTTCTCGCCTTTCTGATCATGGTTCCGCTGCACCGCGCGATCATTGCTCCACTCGGTGAATTGACTCGCAAACTCCGTTCCATCCGTCGCACGAATGATCTTTCCGTCGAAATATCGATGGAGCGCAACGACGAAATCGGCGAACTCAGTCGGGAATTCGGGAGCATGCTCGACCAGCTCAGCCGGCACATCGATGACCGCCGAAAGAGCGAAGACGCACTGCGCCACAGTGAAGAGCGTCTCCAGGAGGCCCAACAGGTCGCTCAAGTCGGAAGCTGGGAATTCGACCTCGCGAGCGGCGCGTGGTGGTGGTCCGATGAGCTCTACCGGATCCACGGGAGACAGATCGAATTCGGCCCCCCGACCGCTGATGAAATTCGAACGAGCATCCATCCCGACGATCGGGATCGCATAGAGGCGGGCTTTCGCGCGCTGGTTGAGGGAGATTCGGAGTCGAGGGGAACCGAAGCCCGCGTCATGGTTGCGACGGGCGACCTGCAGCACCACCACGTGCTCTGGAATGTCGAGAGAGATTCCGAAGGTCGACCGCTACGCGCTTACGGAACCGTGAGCGACGTGACGGAACGCTACCGCTCCGAAGAGGCGTTGCGCCGGGCTGCGGCGGTCTTCGAGACCGCGACCGAGGGCATCGTGATCTCCGATCCCTTCGGAAACATCATGGACGTCAATTCTGCATTTTCGAGTATCACCGGATACGACCGTGCTGATGTGATCGGGGAAAAGGCAGAGATACTGAACTCCGGTCGCCACAAGTTCGAATTCTTCCAGGGCATCGCCGCAGAAGTCGAGCAGTCGGGAAAATGGGAAGGCGAAATCTGGATTCGCCACAAGAACGGCAAGGCGATTCCGGCCTGGGCATCGATTGGTCGGACACTCGGGCGAGAGTCGTCCACCGAGCAGATCGTTGCGGTCTTCAACGATATGACGGAGCGAAAGAACGCCGAGGAGGTCATCGCCCGCCAGGCCACCTACGATCTGCTGACGGGGATTCCGAATCGCGCGCTGTTCATCGACCGGCTCTCGCGGGAGACGCTGCGCGCCGAGCAGGCTGGCCAGGGCGTCGCGCTGATCTTCATCGATCTCGACGGGTTCAAGAAGGTCAACGACACGCTGGGCCATTCCGCGGGCGACGAGGTGCTCCGACTGACCGCAAAGCGGATCAAGCAGAGCATCCGCAACATCGACACCGCTGCGCGCGTCGGTGGCGATGAGTTCGCCGTGATCGTTCCGAAACTTCAGGATCCCGTTGACGCCGAAGCAGTCGCAAAGCGGATTCTCGCCGAAATGGCGATTCCGATGAAAATCCAAGGGCAAGACGTTCTGACGACTGCGAGCATCGGAATTTCGATATTCCCGGCCGATTCAGAAGACGATGCGGAACTCCTGCGGGACGCAGACATCGCGATGTATCGCAGCAAGAATGGCGGCGGAAACGGGATCGAGTTCTTTACCGCGGAAATGAATGAGCGCGCGATGCGCCGGATCCAGGTGGAGTCGCAGTTGCAGCACGCGCTCGAGGTGGGTGAGTTCGAACTCCACTACCAGCCCATCGTCTCGCTTCCCGAGGGCAGAATGGTCGGAGTGGAGGTCCTCTTGCGCTGGCAAAACGCAGAATTGGGTGTGATCTCACCTGCGGAGTTCATTCCGGTCGCGGAGAGTACCGGCATCATCGTCCCGATCGGAGCCTGGGTGTTGGAGACCGCCTGCCGCCAGGTCAAAGAATGGCAGGAGGCGGGATGGTCCGATCTCCGAGTCGCAGTCAATCTTTCTCCGCGGGAGGTCGACCGAGGTGATGCGATCGCGTCGATCAAGAACGCGCTGAACAAGAGTGGTTTGGGACCACGGTTTCTGGAGATCGAGGTTACAGAGCGCGTCCTGCTCGCTGATGTGGAGGCGGCGACCTCGACATTTCGCGAGATCAAGGATCTCGGTGTTCGGCTCTGTATCGATGACTTTGGGACCGGTTACTCGTCTTTGAGCTACCTGCGCAACTATCCGTTCGACATTCTCAAGATCGACCGCGCGTTCGTCTACGATGCGACGCTTCACGCGAGCGGCGTCTCGTTGCTTCGGGCGATCATCTCGATGGCCGAGAGCCTCGAACTTCAGGTCATCGCAGAGGGCGTTGAAAGCGAGAGGCAATTCGAGCTGCTGTGCGAGTTGGGCTGCGGTTTCGCTCAGGGCTACCACTTCTGCGCGCCACTCAGTGCCGCGAGGATCGGAATTGGAGGACCGATCGTCGACCTCGATGCGCAGCCATCGGTCGTCGGAGAGGCGCCACAGGGTTGGCTGCGAGCTCTGAAGGTCCGCGATGATTGATCGCCCGCTCCTCATTTCCTCCCGAGACGCATTCGCGCGGCTGTCCAACGGCACCCAGGAGCCTGGAGCGTGACTCTTGTTCACAAGACCGCTCTCGTCGTCTCGCTCTTCACGATTGCGAACATTGGTTTCGGTTTCGCGATCAAGTTGAACTGGATCGATCCCGCATTCGACGGTTTCGAACGGAAGTCAGCCGAAAGAAGCCTGACCCAGGTAGCCGAGGCCCTCGATCGCGAGATCTTTCATCTCGACAGCATGGTCTATGAATATTCGAACTGGGATGCGACCTACGAGTACGCGGTTTCCGGTGACCTGAAATACTACAACGAGAATCTGAGCTTCGATGCACTTGCTACTTCAGACGTCAATTGGTTCATCGTCGTGGATGGATCGGGACGCGTCGTGTCGGGCCCGATCTACGACGTCAAGACGGGCGAGTTGATTTCGTATCCCGAAATTCCGCAGGGGCAGTGGGATCTCTCGCATCCCCTTCTAACAGGGAACACCCGTGAGGGACCGATCGCGGGAGTCATGGCGACCGCGGACGAGTCGATGATCGTGGCCTCCCGGGAAATCCTGACGAGCCTGGGAAAGGGCCCCCCGCACGGCCGCGCGGTCATGGGCCGGGTGCTGGATGCCGAATTCGTGGAAAAACTCGGCAGCCGAATGAAGTTGGACTTGCAGCTCTGGCTCGAGACGGACCCCGAAGCGCCGGCCGATGTCGTCGCGTCACTGAAGAGAAGTGATGGGAGCGCCGTGATCACGCGTGTCGATTCCGAAACGGGTCAGCTCGCTGCCTACCGAATGTTCAAGGACCTGGCCGGGCGTCCGGCGTTCGTCTTCGGCGCGATGATTCCCCGCGAAATGACGCAGTCGGCGAGCACGATCGGTCAATTGTGCCTGATCTGGGTCCTCATTCAGGGTGGAGTCCTGGTATTCATCATCATGGTGCCCCTTCACCGCGCAATCATCGCGCCGCTCGGTGTTCTCTCGCGCCAACTTCGCGCCTTCCGAAGGGCGAGCGATCTCGACATTGCGCTGGATACCGAAAGCGGGGGCGAAATCGGAGAGATCAGTCGGGAATTCGGAAGGATGTTGCGCCAGCTGGAGAACGAGATCAGAGAGCGCCGGAAAGGCGAGGGCGATCTCCGCCGCGCTGCGGCGGTTTTCAATACCGCCACGGAATCCATCGTGATCACGGATTCCGCCGGAATCATCCTGGATGTCAATTCTGCATTCTCGGCCACGACGGGTTTCGGTTGCAGCGAAATGATCGGTTGCGACGTGGACAGGTTGACGGTCAATCGGCACGGGGCGGGTTTCTTCGGATCCATCATCGGCGAGGTGACTCGGGTCGGAAAGTGGGAGGGCGAGATCTGGATCCGGCACAAAGAAGGCAAGCCGATTCCCGCCTGGATCTCGGTTGGCTGTGCGGTTGGCGCTCAGGCCCACATCGAGCGGGTCGTGATGGTCTTCAACGACATGAGCGAGCGGAAGAAATCCGAGGCGGTCATCGCCCACCAGGCCAACTACGACCTGCTGACCAAGCTTCCGAATCGATATCTGTTCAAGGATCGCCTGCGACGGGCGCTGCTCCGCGCCAGGCGCGACGGCTCTTCCGTGGGGTTGCTGTTCATCGACCTCGACGAGTTCAAGAAGATCAACGACACACTCGGGCACGCGGCCGGAGACGAGGCACTGCGCCACGCGTCGATGCGAATCAGTCGGACGCTTCGAGACGCAGATACCGCCGCGAGGCTCGGTGGCGATGAGTTCGCGATCATCCTTCCGGAGATCCAGAATGGGTTGGATGTCGAAGGGGTTGCGCAGCGCATTCTCGCCGCGCTCGCCGCGCCGCTTGAAATACACAAAGAGCAAGTGGTCTTGACCGCGAGCATTGGCATCGCGCTCTTTCCCGAAGATTCCGATAGCGATGAGGATCTGCTTCGCGATGCGGATGTCGCGATGTATCGCAGCAAGCAAAGCGGCGGCAACGCGCTGCAATTCTTCACCGATGAGATGAACGAAAGTGCGGCTCGGAGATTCCAGGTGGAGTCGCAACTCTGGAAAGCGCTCGAACTGGGCGAGTTCGAGGTCTACTACCAGCCGATCGTGGCGCTTCCAGAAGCCAGGCTGGTCGGCGTGGAAGCGCTCCTGCGCTGGGAAAATCCGGTGCTGGGTGTGGTGTCGCCGGCCGAGTTCGTCCCGATTGCCGAGCGCAACGGGTTGATCGTGCCGATCGGGGCATGGGTGCTCGAAACGGCTTGTCGGCAGGTGAAAACGTGGCATGACGGCGATTGGCCGATCCTGCGCCTCGCGGTCAATCTTTCGCCGCGCGAGGTGGACCGGGGCGATGCGGTGGAGTCAATCCGGAATGCACTCGCGCAATCGGGATTGCCTGCCGACTTCCTGGAAATCGAGGTGACCGAGCGCGTCCTCCTCGACGACGTGGAGCGGATCGCGGTGATCTTTGGTCAGATCAAGGACCTCGGCGTTCGACTCTGCATCGACGATTTTGGTACCGGTTATTCGTCGCTGAGCTACTTGCAGCATTTCCCGTTCGACGTGCTCAAGATCGACCGCGCGTTCGTAAGCGGAGCCGTCGGCCACGAGGATGGCGTCTCTCTGCTGCGGGCCATCAACTCGATGGCGGAGAGTCTGCACCTCGAAGTCGTTGCGGAGGGCGTCGAGACGCGGGAGCAGATGGAACTCCTGTGCGAACTCGGCTGCGGCTTCGCGCAGGGCTACTACTTCTGCCGGCCGATGAGTGCCGAGCGCCTCGAGATGGGCGACACGATTGCAGCACTACTCGGCGAATCGACCACTTCCCACTAGATTTCCCAAATGACCCGGCTCGAGTCGGCAGCCGGCTCGTGCGCGCACTGGTTTGCGGGGTCTCCGCTACAGCGTGAGTGGGAAGAGCGAAACCCCGCCAGCAGAAGCCCCACGCGGATCGCTTATACTGAGACGGGACGTCATGGGAGACTGGCCGTGAGCGATTCGAACCAGAAGGCTTTCGCCTCCCGCGGGCTCAGCGAAGGGCAGATTGCCGAGTACTGGAAGCGGGGTTTCGTCGTGGTCCCGCACCTGATCGGCCGGGACAAGCTCGATGGCTACGTGCGGCGGCTCGACGCGATCGTGAGCGGGAACGTACCTCCGGCCGATGGGATGCTGGTGATGCGCGACGTGATGGTCGCGAAGGGCGTGGTCGCGCCGAGCAGCAAGATGGCCGGGATCGCGAAGATCCAGGACTTCGAGAGGGATCCCGAACTCTACGCCTATGCGCTCGATCCCGCGCTGCTCGACTGCGTCGAGAGTCTGATCGGCCGCGAAGTGCTCTCGATCCACACCATGCTGATCAACAAACCGCCCGGCGTCGACGGCCGGCATCCGCTGCACCAGGACCTCTTTTATTTTCCGTTCCGCCCGGCCGACGCAATCGTCGCGAGCTGGACGGCGATCAATCCGTGCCGCGAAGACAACGGCTGCCTGTTCGCGGTTCCGGGAAGCCACAGGGGCGAGCTGCGCGAGCACGGCGAGCCGGACTGGGAATACGTGAATCTCCTCTACTGGGAGGCGAAGCCCGCGGCGGAAGAGGGCGAGCTGCCCGAACCGGTGCCACTGATCATGGACCCAGGAGACACGGTATTCTTTCACTCGCTGTTGCTCCACGGCTCGGGCGTCAATCGGACAGACGGGTTTCGGCGTTCGATTTCGGCCCACTACGCGAGCGACGATTGCCGCGCCATCTGGACGAATGAGCGGTTCGGAGAGCGCCAGTACGTGGCCGTGCGCGGCGCCCGCCGCGGCCAGCGCGTCGACATCGAGCGCTACGCGGCCGATGGGCGCACACCCACCGCGTAGCCCCGCACTCTCAGCGGAACGCAAGCGAGAGCGCGCTGGCCCGACAGTCACCGCGCGTCCGGATCGGCGCGAAAAGGCCTGGAGTTACCCCGACATCGGCTGTCGCGCCGAGGCTCGAACTCAACTCGACGGGGTGCTTCCGATCGGAAACTGGCGAATGCGCAACCGGCCTGCTTTCTTTCTCTAGCGGCCAGGATTAGCGCGTTGCGAAATGGGCGACTGTCCCAACGGAAACGGCGGCTGTCCCAACGAGATGGGCCGCTGTCCCAGCGGATTGTGCCCGATCGGGATGATGCAACCAGTCATGCAACTCAAAAAGAGCGAGGGTGAACTCAATGCGTTTTTTTAGATCCTCATGGAGCATTCCGTCGGGGCTGCTGGTGACGGTGGTTTGGATCCTGATTGCGGGCGCGGCGGGTGCCGTCCTCGATGCGGACGTCGATATCGATCCGAACTCGCCGGGCTACGACGGTTCGGGGGGGCACGTCGACGCCTCCGGTAGCAGCTTTGGAAGCTCGGTCTATTTCGTTTGCATCGACGCCGACAATGATTTCGAGATCTATTGCGAAACGGACCACCCCGACAAGCTCAGGCTGTTGGCGAGACAGGGCACCGTGGAGCAGGGGAGGAAGGGCAACAACGCCAACGCCGTGATGGATGTGGGCGTGATGGGCGGCATCGCCGAGAATACCCAGATCCCTCTCAGCTGCGAGAGAGTTGAGGTGAAGGGTAGGTCGAACGACGGCACCGAGAGGGTCGAAGCCCGGTGCACGCTCAAGGGCTGCGACATTCCGGGCGAGCTGACCGTGGGCCAGATCCAATCGGCCGTCGACTGCATCGACGCCGCCGTGGCGAATGGCAACCTCGGGAAGAAAGTTCAGAACCTGAAGCTGAACGACGACAACGAGATCGGCGGCCGGATCAGGTCGAAGGGCGTCTGGGACTGAGACCCCGAACGGAGCGCGAACTCTCACGGGCCGCCCGGTTCGACTGCGCGCCCGCGTGTCGACAGGATCCCGCGTCGCACTCTGCGGCGCGATCCCGCGCGGAGCCTGAACCCGACCCAAGCGACTTCAGGTTCGATTTGATCCGGGTGAATCTGACCTCTCGTTGTCGACGCTATATCAAGTGATGTCGTAGCGCTTCATCTTCTTGTAGAGGCCTTCTCGCGTGATTCCGAGCAGTCGCGCGGTCGTGGCGCGGCGGCCACTGTTGGATTCGAGTGCGTGGCGGATCAGCCATGCCTCTACTCGCGCGAGTGTTTCGCGCAGCGAATCACCGGGCTGCACGACGGCCTGTACGGGTTCGAGTACCTCGCACAGGCGCGAGGAGAACTGCGCGGGAGTGAGTTCGCTGCCGGGCTCCGCGACCGCGAGAGCTCGCTGGATTTCGTTTTCGAGCTCGCGCACGTTTCCCGGCCAGCCGTAGCTTTGCAACAGGTGGTGCGACTCGCCAGAAAGAAGCGCATCGGGCTGCCCATCGCGCGTCGCGTAATGGGATAGGAAGTGTTCGGCGAGAGGCAGGATGTCGATGGGTCGCTCGCGCAGCGGAGGAACGTGGATCGGAAACACGGCGAGTCGGTAATAGAGGTCGGGCCGGAATTGCGCATCGCTCGCCTCGCGGCGCAGATTTCGATTCGTCGCTGCGATGACGCGGACGTCGACTTTGCGCGTTCGGGAACTGCCGATCGGACGCACCTCCCGCTCTTGCAATACCCGCAACAATTTCGCCTGGAACGGGCGCGTGGTCTCGCCGATCTCGTCGAGGAAGAGGGTTCCGCCGTTGGCAGCTTCGAACAACCCCGATTTGTCGCGATCTGCGCCGGTGAACGCACCCTTCTGGTGGCCGAACAACTCGCTTTCGAGCAGCGATTCCGGAAACGCCGCGCAGTTGACGGCGACGAATGGTGCGAGCCGATTCGGGCTCTTCTCGTGGATCTCCCGCGCGAACAATTCCTTTCCGGTCCCGGTCTCTCCGGTGAGGAGTACGGTCACACGGGATTTGCTGGCGTGACGGATCAGAGCGAGGACCTCGGCGAGTTGGGGGCTGGCGCCGACGATCTTCGCCTTCGGTGGGCGACGCGACTGTCGCTTTTTCGATCGCGGAGCCGGAGTTGCGGGCTGGTGCGCGCGGGCGAGCCCCTGAAACAGTGCGCGCTTGAGTTGTCGGGCGCTGGTGTCTGCGCCACAGCAGAGGACGTCTGCCGCACCGCGATCGCGGAGTTCTCGCAACGGAAATTCGTCGGCGGATTCGAGTTGAACGAAGATCGGCGGAAGAGGACGTCGCTCGGCGAGTTCCCCCAATGCCTCGAGCGCGTGTTTCGAATTCTCACAGGCGAGCAGCACGGCATCGAAGTCGCCCAGCGGAAGGGCGCTCGTTCCGGCGACGTCGCGTTCCCAGACGAGGTCCAGGGTCGGGCAGTCGGCGGCCAACGCCACCGCCAGTCGCTCGTCGCCAATCCAGACAATCGATCGAATCGAATCCACTGCAGCCTCCGTCTCCCTCGGCGCGCGATCAGAGCAATTCGCGTGCCACGGATTGCGGGCTCGCGCGCCCACGCGGCGATACAGGAGCCTCCGCAGCGGCGGAAATTGGCCGAATTCACCGGCGGCGAACGATCGGGCAACGGGCATGATCGCCCGGGGAGAAACCGGTCGGCCGTGCAGCGCAATCGCGCTTCCGTCGGCAATTTTGCGGCTTCTTGCCACCAGGTTGGCTGCTTGGGAGCGCTGACGAGAGGCCAGCGGGCTCGAACCCCATGTCGCCCGCCGGCCTCTCGTCAGCGGTCCCAAGTGACGCCCTTATTTTAGGGTGGGGGCCGTGCGTGCGGTCGTCCTGTTTCACGCGTTAGCCGCGGGCGTGCCAGGGGGCCGGGACGCGAGCGCTGCGAGCGACATGGG
>Ga0326597_10009630_pt1 | contig 12926 bp, 8 predicted proteins | sample RVTome_12_FD_203789 | JGI IMG/M metagenome (GOLD analysis project Ga0326597, IMG submission 203789) | Soil microbial communities from uranium-contaminated site in the Upper Colorado River Basin, Wyoming, United States - RVT100D185 | ecosystem: Environmental > Terrestrial > Soil > Contaminated >... | reverse complement strand
GTATACCAGCGGATTTCAGCGAGGCGATTTGATTATTATCGCGGGTCGGCCTTCGATGGGCAAAACCGCCTTGGGGCTTTCCATCGCTCAGCACATCGCGCTCGCTAAGGTGCCGGTGGCTTTTTTCTCGATGGAGATGAGCGCCGATCAGCTCGCCCAGCGATTGGTTTGTTCGCATGGGCACGGCGTGGAATTGCAGAAGTTGCGCCGTCGCAGGTTGTCGGAAGAGGAACTGAGTCAACTACTCCACGCCTGCGGTGACTTCGCAATGGCACCACTGTTTATCGATGATACGCCGGGCATGAGCGTCATGGAACTGCGTTCCAAAGCGCGACGACTTAAGCAGCGCGAGGACGTCAAGGCCGTCTTCGTTGATTACCTGCAGTTGATGCACAGCCCCAAGGCGGAGAGTCGGCAAGTGGAGATTTCGACAATCAGCCGTGGGCTTAAAGGCTTGGCACGCGAACTGAACATTCCCGTTATTGCCATCGCGCAACTCAACCGCATGGCCGAGGGTCGTCAGGATAAGCGGCCGATCATGAGCGATCTGCGGGAGTCCGGCGCCATCGAGCAGGACGCCGACGTGATTCTGCTGATTCATCGCCAGGGGTATTACAATAAAGAGGACGACACCATCCAAAACCAGGCCGACTTGATTATCGCCAAGCAGCGCAACGGTCCAACGGCCGACGTAAAACTGCACTTTGACCCGCGGTTTACACGATTCGCCAATCACTTCTTCGGTGGTCTATCCTATGTACCGGCGGGCGAATAGGATTCGTGCTAAGTTCTGCCCAAACAGATTAAAGCCACCGTCCCCGCCGGCGGTAGATGTCGCTTCTTTAATCGCGGCTGTTATGACCAGCAGTTGAAGCAATTCCGGTTTCTGCGTTCTGAGCCGCAAGCGGAATGGAATCCGCCATTCGGCGGAGCCTGCGCGAATTCTCGTCGCGCGAGGGACTTGCGATAGCCAATGACCCGGTATGCCAACACGGCAATAGATATAAAGATCATTCGCCGGGCAAGAGGCCGGAAGTATTGAACACTCCGGCACGAAGGCCGAAGTTACGCTCCTTATTCTTTCGCTCATTACTTACCACTGGTTCTGAGCTCATGCCCGATGTATCATTCTGGTTCCGTTGGCGCGGGTATCAAAGTGTTGAATTGTTGCGTATTGGTTTGGGGTCATGGCTCGTTGACGCGTGGAGATCGTGTGGGTTGGTGAATTCTAAGACTTTCAGGTGGATGTTGGGTTGGTTGGCATTGCCGGCCGTGCTGTTCGCGCAGGAGCAACCGGTGCGCCCGATCGTGTCGGTGGTGTTTATAGGATTGGATCGTACTGAGGAATCCTTCGCACGCGATGTAGCACAGATTACCGTGGGTGAACCCTACGATCCTCAGAAGCTCGACGAGGCGGTGGCGCGGTTGTTGCGGACGGGACGCTTCATCGGTGCGACGCACTCGGTGCGCGACGAACAGGGCGGCGCTGTGGTTACGATCGAGGTGCGCGAACGGTCGATCGTCAAGTCAGTATCATTCGAGGGGAACAAGAAGTTCAGCGACAAGAAGTTGACGGCTGAGGTCGGTGTCAAGGTGGGAGGTGGGATCAATCAGCTTGCCATTTCTGCCGGGCGCGACGCCATTCGAGAGAAGTATCAAACGGCGGGGCACACCGATGTGGCCGTCGGTTACGATCAATCCTTGCTCGAGCGCACCGGCGAGCTGGTATATCGCATCGAAGAAGGAAAACGCGTACGCATTCGTAAGATTGCTTTTGAGGGCAACAGCTTTTTTTCCGCCGACCAACTCAAGCGGTACGTCCAGACCAAGAAGGCGTTTTGGATCCTTCGGTCGGGCGCGTTCGACAAGGAACGGATCGAAACCGACGTCGTGCAGCTTCAATCCTATTGTCGCGACGAAGGCTTTCTGGATGCCCGCGTGAGCTATCGCACCGAGCTGAATGCCGATGGAACAGATATGACGGTGATCTTCACGATCGACGAAGGCACGCGATACACCATTGAATCGATCGAGTTTCAGGGTCATGCGACGATGTCCCGCGAGTCGCTGCTGGGGTTGATGAAGTCCAAGGTAGGAGCAACGGCGCTTCGCCCACAAATCGATTCGGATGCGCGGGCGATTCAGGTTCGCTATGGGGAGAACGGCCACATCTACGCAACCGTTCGGGCCATCCGTGTTTTTTCGAACCAGCCGGGTTTGGTGCGTCTGACGATCCAAATCGAAGAAGGCGAGCAGTACCGTGTGGGTCGTGTCCTGGTGCGTGGAAACAAGCGAACCAAGGATAAGGTGGTGCGTCGAGCGCTGAATCTCTATCCGCCGGATGATCTGTTCAATCTGAAAGAAACGCGCGAGGCCGAGCAGCGTCTGCTCGAAAGCCGTATATTCAGTTCGGCCCGGATTTATCCGGTTGGCGATGCGGCAAACGTACGAGATATCATGATCGACGTGCAGGAGGCTGAAAAGGCCGGCGACTTCGTTTTCGGCGCGGGCATTACCAGCAATAACGGTATCATAGGTAACGTCGTGTTGGATCTACAGAACTTTGACCTGTACGATCCGCCGAGGAATTGGACGGAGCTGCGTAAGTTTCGAGCTTTTTTCGGAGGCGGGCAGCGTTTGCGACTCGAACTGCAACCGGGTACGGAACTCAGTCGGTTTCGCATTGACTTTACCGAGCCTTATCTTTTCGATAAGCCGTTGCGTTTCAACACCAGCTTATATCTCTTTGAACGAGGTCGCGATAGTTACGACGAGAGTCGCGGCGGTGGCAGTGTGAGTTTTGGCAAACAATTCGAGAGCGGTCGGTGGAGCGGCTGGTCGGGTGAGATCGGGTTGCGCGTTGAAGATGTGACCATCGACGATTTGGATGTGTTTGCCTCACGGATTATTCGAGACGATGAAGGCTCCAACCTGATCACAAGTTTGAGGGTCTCCGGGCAGCGCGATCGGACGGATAGCCGAACCGCCCCTTCCTCGGGCAACACGTTGCGCTTTGGAGTTGAGCAGTTCGGCATCCTCGGTGGAGACCACGCCTTCACCAAACTCACGGCCGGCTGTTCGTGGTACAAGACGATCAAGACTGACCGCCTGGATCGAAAGTCGGTGTTGAAGCTTCGCTGCGAGGGGGGCGTGATCCTCGGTGACGCGCCGGTCTTTGAGCGCTTTTACGGCGGTGGGACGGGATCGATTCGTGGCTTTGAATTCCGTGGTGTCGGCCCCAGGCACGGTATCGAAGAAGACAACATTGGTGGCGAGTACACGGCTCTTTGGAGTGGAGAATATGCATTCCCCCTTTTCGGGCAGAATCTTCGAGGGTTGGTGTTTCTTGATTCCGGTGTGGTGGGTTCGGGGCCGGTGCGCGCATCGATCGGTACGGGCGTGCGTTTCACGATCCACCTGGGTCGGCCTATTCCGCTCGAAATCAACCTGGCGTTCCCCTTCCTTTCCGATTCCGAGGATGAGGAGCAGGCGTTCAGCTTCCAGATCGGCAGCTTGTTCTAGAATCTTCCACGTCGTACAATGGCCCGTGATATTTCGGTTCGGAGCCAGAAAGCAAGCATTTAGGAGTTCTTGAGATGAAGCGTGCTATAATCGCAACCAGATCATGTCTCTTGTTGGGTATCCTGACAAGCGGACCGGCGTTCGGAGAAGAGAGCGGCAAGGACCTCTTGAAGAAGTCCGCCGACTCCGTCAAGAAGGTGAAGTCTGCCAGTTACAAGGCGGACTATACCGGGACGGGCTGGGTGGCGGCGTTTGTGGCCGATGTGCGTGGGACGGCCATCATCGGCGGCCGGTCCGAATGGGACGTTGCCCGATTTCGCTGCGACGTCAAGCTGCGCAAGCCGCGACCGGACGACGAGGACAAAGATGAGTCCGGCGAAGCCAAGAGCGAATCGCAAGGACTTTGGTCGGACGAGGTCAAGAGTTTCACGGCCGGTTGCGACGGCGATGTTTACTTCTTGATCGATCCGCAAGCCAAGATCGCCTACCAAGATATGGATCCGGCCGTGCTGGGCGCCGACAGCCGTAATCTGCAGCGCGTGATTCTTCCGGAGTTTTCGGCGGACGAGCCTTTCAAGGAAGCGCTGGAAGCCGAATCGGTGGAAATCGCCGGGAGCGAAAGCGTGGCCGGTGAGGATTGCCATCGGGTAACGGTCAAAACGGGAGAGCCGTCGCCGGCGGCGGTTGATTGGTATATTTCCAAGAAGGATTATCTGCCGCGCAAAGTTGTGCGCACCTATAACAACCGCAGCGATCCGGAAGGTTCGCCCGGCACAACGGAGTTGACGATCAGCCAATTGGTGGTCAATCCAAAGCTCAAGGCCGATCCCTTCAAGTTGGTCTTACCGAGCGGATTCAAGAAGACCGAAGAGTTTGCACCCTAGTGCAACTCGCCCTCCCGTGATGTGCTCAAACCTCCCAAGCCTGAACCCCTTGTCCTTACCCACAAGTCGCGCCGACCGTAACCGCGATGCTGGACACAGGGGCGTCCTGGATGCACCCCGCCGAGCGTAACGCGGTTTCCAGGGTGTTGCGGGCAGCCCTTCCCCCTGCCGGGGAAGATGTGGGTAACGACAAGGGCTAAAGCGATGGGCCACCCGGGCCCAACGAACTGAAGCCACTGGATCGTGGCAGTATCATTGATGGAAGGAAATCCTAACAACGATCAATCGGCGGTCGTCCCAATTCGAACTTCCCCATTCGTCGTGAGAAAAATGTGCGCCGCGGAGGCGTCGAACGTGACATCGACGTGCTTACCTGGCGAAACTCGATCCGTTCGCGGCACGCAAGCGACCACCGACTCGCCGGACTCTGCGACCATGTGGACATGGAGGCGATCTCCGGGTGTTTCGACGAACCGTACGGACATCGTACCCATCCGCGTGGCATGTGTCGTTCGATCAATGGGTCGCCGCGCTTTCGTTTCGGCGCTCCCAGCGGTCAATCGTAAATGTTCCGGTCGAATACCCAGGAACACATCTGAGCCCCAGTGTGGTTTCAATCGTTGCGCTTCCTCGGACGGCCATTCGATTCGCCCGATGCCATGGGCGAAGCACACCGATTCGTCGCTCTGTTCCAGTCGCCCGCGCAAGAAATTCATCGGCGGTGATCCGAAGAAGCCGGCCACGAAGCGATTCGCAGGTTTATCGTACAGCGCAAGCGGCGCGCCGAATTGCTGAATGGCCCCGTCACGAAGCACGACGAGACGATCACCGAGGGTCATCGCCTCCTCTTGATCGTGGGTGACATAAATGGTCGTGGTGTTCAGTTCGGTTTGAATGCGTTTGATCTCGGTGCGCATCGAAAGACGCAAGCGGGTATCAAGATTCGACAACGGTTCGTCAAGAAGAAACACCGTGGGCGTTCGTACGATCGCCCGGCCCAGCGCCACGCGTTGACACTCTCCACCTGACAGCGCCGCCGGTTTTCGATCCAAGAGCAACGCCAAGCCCAGCCGGTCGGCAACCGCGCCGACGCGCCGACTGATTTCCTCCCTGGCGACGTGCCGCATTTTCAATCCGAACGCCAGATTCTTGAATACCGTCATGTGCGGGTACAGCGCGTCATTCTGAAAGACCATCGCGATGTCGCGTTCCTTGGGTGAAGTATCGTTGACCACGCGGGGTCCGATGCGAATCGTTCCGGCGGTCAATCGCTCCAAACCGGCCAGGAGTCGAAGTGTCGTTGTCTTCCCACAACCCGAAGGACCGACAAGCGCAAGAAGCGTGCCGTCTTCCACATGGAATGTCAGATCATCAACGGCGCGCACCGGACCCCCTTTCGCCGGGTAGGACTTGCACACCTGTTGAAATGAAACGTCTGCCATGGGAATCCTAACGCGACACCTCCCGACGCCACTACATCCCGCCGCCGAGACCTTTTGTATCATCCCCCGGCGGCGAGGGAAACCTACGCCTGCTCGGATGTCCGCCGCGACCCATCTTACAATTGTCCCAACGCGGATTTGACACGGAGCCTACGTATCAACGACACTGCAGGCAATCCGATCGCACTCCGTTCGAACAACGAGTCGCCGCGGACACCGCGGAGACGTGCGCGAAAAAACATTATGGCCAACATACAATACGACGTTGCCATTGTAGGAGCAGGCCCGGCCGGGGCTACGGCCGCCATCCTGCTCGCCAAAAAGGGACGCAGTGTGGTTCTGGTGGACCGCGCCAAATTTCCCAGAGAGGCCACCTGCGCCGGATGGCTCAGCGCCCGCAGTGCATCGTTGCTTGAAGCTTTACCCATCAAGCCCACAGCCATCGGGCAGTCCGCGTTTCGTGATGTTACGTTCTACCGTCCCGATTTTTCTGAATCCGCCAAACCCAGATTTGAGGACATTCCCGGATACTTAATCGATCGCACCAGATTTGATAATGAACTGGTAGCGACGGCCGGATCCAATGACGTAAGTGTCAGAACCTGTTGCACCGCTGTCGATATTCGCCTGGACGAATCGTCGGTTACCATTGACCTCGGAGACGACGGCACGCTCCGATCGCGATTGCTGATTCTCGCTGCAGGACGAAATACGAAGCTGCTCGATCGAGTGGGCGTGGCGACCGGTTCCAACGAATCACTCTTCTGGACCGCCCAGGTCGATCAGCCCCTTACGCAGAAAGTCGCGCCGAAAAAGTCAAGCGTGGACGTAGTACTCGGTTTGGACAACGGCGGGAGCTTTGGCCTGATCTGTACGACGAAGCAACGCATTTCCATCGGCGTGCATTGGATGGGTGAGCGATTGCAAGCCGTGCCCACATTGGTCTTGTTGTGCCGGCGGGCCGCGGAGCACCAGGCCGTTCCCGTTGATCTTTCCGAACAGGCCCGTGCCGCCCTACTGATCAGCAGCCCGGCGAGTGCCGCTTTAGACCGCGATACCCACGTGGGAAAACATACGCTGGTGATCGGGGACGCCGGGGGATTCATTTCCGCCGCCAGCAACGAGGGCATCTATCCTGCCATGTGGTCGGCACAAATCGCAGCAGAGGTCATTGATAAGGCGCTCTACAGTGTACATTCACAAGATGAGTTGATGACCTTTGATTCGCTCTGGCGCATACAAATGGCCGACTACCTTCGCTCTCCTCATACCGACATTCAGTTCCTCTTGCCGCTGATCTTCAACAACCAACCCATGGCCGACCGCATGGGCGCCGCCTTCTTTCTCGGCGAAAACATTTAGAGCGTGTTTAAGAAGTACAATACCCAGCCGCGCCCGTAAGGAAGCGGTCTGATTTGCCCGCGAAAAACTACTCCCTTACGGTCGCGGCGCTGTCAGGAGAATACCCTTCTTATACATGCTCTTGGAGTTTTTTAGGTGCCACCGGCGGCTGGTCCGCCGGTGTTTGTGCCGGCGACAACCAGCGCGACGAGCCCGCGTGGTTCACGTCACGCAGGCAGTGACTACGGACTGTCACGGTCTGGCTTCCAGCACCAGGTTGAATGGTGTTTCGGTGGCGCGGCGGAAACGGGTGAATCCGCCACCTTCAACCACGTCGCGTAAACGTTTTTCGCCGGCCTGTGCGCCGAGCGCCAACCCGACTTCCTGGCTGATCGACGCCGGTGTGCAAATCATGGTGGAAAAGCTGTAATACATGCGGCCGATCGGGTTGAGGTTTCGCTCCAATTCGTCATGGGCGAACGGCTCGACGATCATCCAGGTTCCGTCGCTGCGCAACGCTTGACGTACGTGGGCGGCGGCACCCACGGGATCGCCCATGTCGTGCAGACAGTCGAAGAACGTGACCAGATCATAGTCCTTTCCGGGGAAAGTTTTCGCGGCCGCTACCTCGAATGAAACGTTGCTGACGCCGGTTTCAGCGGAGACTTCCCGAGCGCGAACAACGGATGGTCCATGGAAGTCGAATCCGGTAAACTGCGACTTCGGAAATGCCTTGGCCATCACGGCCGTGGAGACACCGTGCCCGCACCCGACGTCCGCAACCTTGGCACCACGTTCCAGCTTCTCCCGCACACCCTCCAGCGCCGGAATCCATTCCGCAGCCAGATTGGATATGTAACCGGGACGGAAGAATTTCTCAGTGCCGCAAAATAGGCATTCGCTGTGATCGCTCCACGCCACTCCATTGCCGGTGCGAAAGGCGTCGGTGATCTTGGGTTCGTCCAGGTACAACGATGCGATGCCGTGGTATCCGCCGGCGAGGTATGTGGGGCTTTCTTCATCGGCCAGCACGGCGACCTGTTCCGCCGTCATGGAAAACTTGCCCGTCGCGGCATGGTGTTGGATGTAGCCGGACGCCGCCTGCGCCGCCAACCATTCGCGCACGTATCGCTCCGTGGTGCCGGTCCGTTCGGCCAGCTCGACCGAGTCGACCGGTCCGTCAGCGGCCAAGGCCTGGTAAAGACCGAGTTTGTTTCCCAGCAACACCAGCGCGGCACTAGTTGCCGCGCCCATGTCATTGATCATTTTCCCGATGAATTCTTCCAGTTTGACGTTCTCAACCATTATAGCTCTTCTCGTTGAAGTTTTTGTTGCGACCCGTGCCCGCAAGGAAGCGGCCCGGCTGCTGAGTCGCCCACGGTAAGCATTCCCATTTCATTCTACCCTGCAAGGGTAGTATAAGGGTTTCATGGCACCCGCACCAGAAATCATGCGAGCGGGTGAAGGAGAGGCCGGGGGGTGCCGGCCACCCCCTCCCCGTTGTCGCCGCTCGGTTCGATTCATACATCGTTCGAGCTGAAACGGAGCACTATCCCAGAATTGTGTGCCGCCGGCATCTTGCAGGCGTTTTCACGGGCTGGAACCCCGCGCTATACCTAAAATTAGGATAGGCACTATAGCGGATGGCTCCGAAGTACACCCTCTGACGGACAAGTTGCACGCGAGCGATCGAAGCATCGCCCGCTTATTTCTCCACTTCTACGATGGAGTTGAGTTCGCCGTATTCGTTGGTTTCGATCGTGGGGTTGTTCTGGTCGTGTGACCAGCGACCGTCGATCACCAAGCGATAACGATAACGGCCACGCGGGAGGCGTAAGCGGGTTTCAAAATCCCCATCGCTCAGACGGTTCATCGGCGTGGTGTGGGGCATCCAATCATTAAAATCACCGGCCAACTGAACCTCGCTCGCCTCGGGATGACTACTGCGGAAGACCAACATGTCACCATCCTGTCGCACACCGTAGATCACCTCGATCTTTCGCTCGATCGCTTCATGATCCGTGTCGTCGGGTATCGGTGCGAAGGGTTGCTGCGCCACGGGCACGTCATCAGCGGTCTTGGAGGACGGCGGCATGGCCTGTGAATGGAGCGTTTGCCAAGGCGTGACACTGGGGGTTTTCGGTTCGATCGAAATGGAAGTCATGGGGGTCGGCAGGGCATCGCTACTTGTCGGGGCGGGCGGCGTAATGGGCGCGGGATAGGCCGGCGGGGCCACGGCGGGCATTTCGCGATTCGGAGTCGTTGTCTTGTTCGCCGGTGCCAGAACAACAAAGGGCTTCGAGGGCTGAGACGGAGTTGACGGCGTGGCGCGTGGCACCGGCGTCGCCATCCTCTGAACATCAACCGTGGCCGGCTTGACCTCCGATAGGCCGGCGGGTTGCCTGATCTTCCCGATCTCAGACACCGCGGCTTCGGTGGGCGTCTGTGGGCGATTATTGACCAAAGTGGCCGTCGTTGCCAGCAGCCGTTCAGCGTCGGCCGCCAGCTTGTCCACGTGCTCGAGAATATCCGGCACGGGAAAACCCGACGACTCGCGGGCCAGGAGTTCTTTGGCAAGAGCCTGGAAGTCGCGGGCGCCCATGCTGGTGGGGGCGAATTCGGTGATCGGCTGCCCGAAGCTGGCACACTCCTTGAGCTTGGTGTTGAAATTGACGATCGTGTCGCACACGATGTTCTGGAATCGCTTACGCATCTCAGCCAGGATTTCGCGGGCGAGCTTCGTACGCACGTCGTATTGGTTCGCCAGAACACGAACAAAGGGTCTACGTTCATAGCGCTCGCTGAGTTGATCGATCGACGCCAACTGCTGTGTCAGTCCGTGCAGCGAGAAATACCCCGTATCCACCGGAATCACCACCTCGTCCGCAGCCCGCAGGCCGTTCTTCATCAAAAGACCCAAATGCGGTGGGCAATCGATGACGCAATAGTCGTAACGACTGGCATTAGCTTTGAGCAACTTACCCAACAACTCGTCGGCTTCCTCGCTGGTCCCGAGCCGGGGCTCGAGCGTCGAGAGATTGTTCCGCGACGGTGCGAGATCGAGATGCGGCGCAATTTGCCAAGTGATCCGAGACAGTTCCAATGGTTCCGCATCATTGGGCGGAAGCAGACAATCCAAAATGGAAAGGTCTATCTGCTCCTCGGGAACCGCCATGCCCAAGGCACAATGTCCTTGCGGATCCAGGTCTACAAGAAGAACGCGGCGCGATTCGCGCGCTAAAGAGGCCGCAACGTTGATGGCGACAGTTGTCTTGCCGCATCCACCCTTTTGATTGGCAATCGTGATCGTACGCACGGAATGTACCCTCACAGTTCATGAGGGAGGCGCAGGTAAACACCGCGTCGAAGCACCGCCTCCTGCTGCCCTTCGACCGGAAAAACCGAGGGGTTGGGCCTGGCGCATCCTATCGCCGCCCAATAGATCTTCTCGCCAATGCCGCCAGTCGATGGTCGGCGAGCACAGACCCAAAACCCCAATAACACTACCGATCGGATATCAACCCTGATAATCTTTAGGGCAATATTGCGCACCCCCGGTTTTCAGCGTTGTCAACAGGTTCCGCCGCTCAAACCAGCACTGTTACGGCGGGCTCGAGAATGCCTTAATTTCGAGCGCCACAAAGGGAGAAAATTCGCGTCGAGGCAACCCGGCGCATGAGAAACGGGCCGCTCGATGTGTGAGCGGCCCGTCAGGTGTTTTGAAAATGGTGATCGTGGAGATTACTTGGGCGAGGCCGGGAGGCTCCCCGTGCGGCCCACCGTGATGATCGCGCTGGGACCGGTGCCCACCGCCAACTCTTTATTCTCCGAGTTCATGACGATCGAACTGCGATCCGCCGTGATGACGTTCACGCTGAACGCGCCGGACGCATCGTTCGACGCACGGACCGTATAACTGCCGACATATTTGGCGTCCATAGCGTCAACCCCGCCATCCATCAGGACAGCGCCGATGCGATCGCCATAACGGTCGACGGCGTCGAGCTTCTGGGCCGTACCAAACACATAGTCCGCCCGGGCGTGATCGACAAACAAATCATCCACGGTCAACCGGCCGGCGTCGCCGCCGCTGATGCCGAGCTTAGTCTGGTAGGTCCGCAAGTTCGCCACGCCGCTCACGAAAACATCAAGCGTGACGGCACCATCGGGAGCGATGGACGTCGTTCCGGCCACCACCGTCAGCGTCGGACCGCCGATGGTGCGGCGACCCTGGATCATCTGTGAGAACTGCTCGGCGTCGCCCGCGTTGAGGCCCGCGATCGTGGCGATGCCCTGGTCACCACTCAGCGAGATCGTTCCCGCCATCAGCGCCTTGCGACCGGAGAACAGCACGGCCTGGGTGGCGCCGGCGTCTTTCATCAGACTTGACAGCCGATCGGCACCCGCCTTAGTTAGCGACAACTCAACGTCACTACCATCGCGGGACTCGAACGCCTCGGTCGAAACCACGTCGCCGCTCGAAATGCCGGTCTTGCCGGACACGAAAAGTGTTCGCCCGCCCAGAGTGATTTTTTCCATGCCCCGCGTGGGCACGTCCGTCGCCAAACGCAACGTAACCTGATCACCCTTGGCCGGTCGATCCGCGCGAGCCGACTCCCAACCGATGAATCCCACACCCACCCACAGCGCCGCCGTACACATTACGATTCTTCGCATCTTGCTATTCCTTTCCAATCTGGACTTACCGTGACCCACCCGCCGCGATGCGGGATTGGCCATGCCGTTCCGCGCCATTCGCGCGCCACCCCAAAACTCATAAGCACTCGCCCGTCCTCCGAACTGTCCCGAAGATTCTTTCTCTACCAGAACCGGCCTGGTTTTTCAAGAAAATCTTAAAAAAATTACCGACCCAACCCTCCGAATACCACGGTTCCAGTGGCAGTTTACAGGATGACATGTCGGAAGCGGAAATGGACCCACGGCGGGGCTCGTCGGCGAGTTTTGGAGCTTCATCCTAGGCTTGCTCCTCAGCAAGGATCGTATCGAACTGCAGCGCCGCGTGTCTTGCAATCCGTGATGCCGAAGAGACCAAGCGACGCCCGCCTTCGGCATGCTGCGCTGATCAAATCGTAATTGGCTTGTCGAGCTTGCGGCGGACGGCTACGAACTGGCCCGCGTGCATCATGACGTGTAGGCCCACGAGGGCAAAGGTCTCACCCACGGTTTTGGCGTACGCGTGCATTTCTTCGGGCGTGGGCCTGTCGAGATCGGCCTCGGACGTAGCCTGCAACGCGGCCAGCGTCCCTTTGCGCTGCTCGGCAGCAAGGGCCGCGTATTGGTCCTTCTTGAGAAACTTGCGCGCGTCGTCGGATTTGGAGGCTTCCACGCTGTGCGACTCGGCAAAGCCGTCCGGCAGTGCCGGCATATCGATGCCGACCTTGGTCAGCATTTCATGCTCCGAGGCGATCAGATGGCCAAACTGCCAAGCGACATGGTTCATACCCGGTACGGCTCGGATCAATAGGTCCGCGTCGCTTAGGTCGCCCAAGTAGGCCTCGATCACCTGGCCGGACATGTCGAAGTTCTTGATGAGTACGTTCTTGGATGTCATTGCACTTTCTCCTGGTTATGGACCCCGAATCTGAGAAAGAGTGTATCACACCTTCATCCTCGCGTGAATGGCCCGACAAATTGACACATTTGCCTGGGGCATCGAACGAGGCAAGTACATCTACGGCGTCCGCCAAATCGTATCCTTGTCGTTTATTCGCCGATT
>Ga0326597_10009629_pt1 | contig 12926 bp, 14 predicted proteins | sample RVTome_12_FD_203789 | JGI IMG/M metagenome (GOLD analysis project Ga0326597, IMG submission 203789) | Soil microbial communities from uranium-contaminated site in the Upper Colorado River Basin, Wyoming, United States - RVT100D185 | ecosystem: Environmental > Terrestrial > Soil > Contaminated >... | reverse complement strand
GCTGGAAGCGGCACGACATCCGCCACTACCTGTGGGCGCATTCCGGCAACCGCTGGGGCGACCTCTACGGCAACGGCCGCTACGGCAAGGTCTACAACCGCAACCTGCCGGTGTGGTACAAGCGCGAACCCGACGCCCGCACGCCGATCGTGCCGAGCGCGGACAACATCCACCTGTTTGTCGCCGGCGGCGAGGCGGGTCGCTTTTCCGCCTTCATCCCCGGCTGGGGGCACATGTCAACGCCCGTGCTGCGCGCCGTGAGCGGCGCCGCGCCGTTGTCCGGCGGGCCGCAGTGCGTGGACGGGACTTGCTATCTCTAGAGGAGTGACTGGTGATTTGTGATTGGTGATTAGGAGGCCGAGCAAGGGTCTGCGCTTGCGCGGAACCCTGCGGCAGCAGCACTACTCATATTTGTCGAATCACGAATTTGAGAACCAAGGAGCACGCTATGACGACGACGATACCGGTCTACGATCCGCGCGGGGTAGTGGAAGCCTCGCCGCTCGCAGCCGCGCCGCGCGCGAAGGGCCTGAAGGGGTTGCGTTTCGGCATCCTCGACAACACCAAGTGGAACGCCAGCAAGCTGCTGCGCGGGCTGCGCGATCGCCTGTCCGAGAAGCACGGCTTTAGCGCGGTGAACTACTACCGCAAGGAGAGCTTCTCGCTCAACGCGCGGCCCGAGCTGATCGATGAGATCGCCGCCAGCAACGACATTGTGTTGACCGCGATAGCGGATTGAGGGTCCTGCACGTCGTGCTGTATGCACGACTCAGTGATGCTGGAGGCGAAGGGCCGCCCTGCGGCGGTGATCGTCACCACCGAATTCGTGCTCGAGGCCCACACCCAGCGCGACGCGCTCGGCATGGCGGCGCTGGAGCCCGTGGTGATCAAACATCCACTGAGCTCGCTCACCGACGACGAGATCGCGGGGCGCATCGAGCAGGCGCTGCCGCAGATCGAGCGCGTTTGGCTCACCGGCAAGGCGCTCGCGGAACGGGGTTGACGGGGCCCCGCAGCGCCGCGCCAGGACCGCACCTTTGGCGCTGGCGCTCGCGTGCCTCATCGGTTGCTGCGCATCGTCCGCCACCGTGCTCTTGAGCGCGATCTTCCTGCGTGTCGAACCGCTCCCGGCGAGGGCGATCGGCGGAATCCTGATCAGCGTCGCGGCGATCGTATACCTGGTGGCCGGATGAGTACCCCGCGCGGCGCGTGAAATTGTTCTCGGCGCGTTGAAAATCGTCTGTGACTTTGTTTTGCACCGGGCTCAAATAGTCGGTCGGTTCATGGCCCGCCGGATTCGCCTGGCGCTACCATGACGGCTGCACCGTTCAGTGATTTGCCTGGGAGGCCGCCATGGAACTTCTCATGATTCTGCTCCTGATCGTCGGCGTCAGCGTAGCAATGGGCGCGGGTGTCGTGGGCTTTTCCTACGCGCTCGGCCGGTTCTTCTACAACCGCGAAGCCGGCTGGCCGGTTGGCCCGCCTTCGGAATCGTGCGCGCGCTGCCAGGCCGACGCCGACTGGTACGGATCCTTGCCCGCGTGGAAGCAGACCGCGATCGCCGGCTGGTGGTGGACGAACCGCCTGATCTGCGCGGCCAAGGGATGCCGGTAACCGGCGGAAACATCGGCGACGCGCCGTGTCGGCATTACCTTTTACTTCTTCTCGGTCATCGTCTTGATCAGCTCGCCGAACTCGGCGTAGCGCTTGGACCGCGCTTTGTCGTAATCCTCGCCGCGCATGAATTCCACCTCTTCTCCGATGTTCTTCATGAAGTTCTTGAACGAACGGTTCTCGGTCAGCTTCTCGAAGGCATCGCGCAACACCTTCAGCCGCTCTTCGGGCACCCCGGCCGGGGCCATGAAGATGCGGTCCATGGTGAACGATACGGCGGGGTAGCCGAGCTCGGCCGTCGTCGGCACATTCTTGAAATCCGGGTCGTTCTTGAGCCGGGTCTCGCCTGCTACCGCGAGCGGAATCAGCTTGCCGGCCTTGACGTGCGGGCGTGCCTGCGTGGCAAACAGTCCGCCGATATGATCCTGCTTGGCGAGCAGCGCCTGCAGCGAAGGGCCGCCGCCCTTATGCGGAATGAGGTTCACCTTGATACCGGTGGCCTTGAGCAACTGGGCCGTGGGTGTATGCAGTGCGCCCCACACCCCGCTGTGGCCGAAGTTCACCTTGCCCGGGTTCTTCTTCGCGTAGTCGATAAAACCCTGCAGGCTCTTGAATGGCGCGCTGTCGTGTGCCATGAATATCGGCTCGGCATAGTTGATGCGGGCGATGGTCTTGAAGTCCTTCAGTGGATCGAACGGCACGTTCTGCGTCTGCGGCACGAGCTGGTCCAGGCCGTTGTGGGTGAAGAGGACGGTGTAGCCGTCCGGCTTCGCCTGCGCGGCGAACGTCGTGCCGCGCATGCCCGCGCCGCCGGGCAGGAGCTTCACGACCATCGGCTGGCCCAGGATGTCGCTGATGATGCCGGTGACGCCACGCGCATGGAGGTCGTGGCTGCCCCCGGCGCCCAGCGGAATGACCAGCGTGATGGGCCGGTCGGGATACTTCTCCTGCGCGGGCGCCTGGAACGGCAGGAGCGCGGCAGCGAGCCCGAGAAGCAGCGTGATCAAAGAAAAGCGTTTCATGACGGTCCTCCTTTGTTTTTCATTGGTGATCGGTGGTGGCAAACGCGCTACAGAGGCCGCGGCCGGGGCCGGGCCCATAACCCATAGAGCCTCCCACGGGCCCTTAGTTCACTCGCCCTGGGTCCGGATGTTGCGGCGGCCCCAGGTTTGAAACACCTTCCAGCCCACCCAGGCGAGCATGCCGGCGAGGAAAGCGGAAGCGATCGGGCGATCGACGAAGAGGTAGGTCAGGACCGAACCCCTGGCGTATAGCAGCGTCTGGCTGAGCGAATACTCGATCGGCTGGGCGAGCACGAACGCGATCACCAGGGGTGCGAGATCGAAGCCCAGCTTGCGCAGCAGGTAGGCGCACACGCCGACGACGATCATGAGACCGATGTCGGAAAAGCTGCCGGTCGAGAGCGTGCCGACGAAGGCGAGTGTGAGGATGATCGGAATGAGGTATGCCTTGCGCGCCTGGATGGCCGCCACGAAGGGCTTCAGCATGACGTAGCCCACCACAAGAAAGAGCGCGTTCGCCAGCACGATGGCGAACAGCAGCGCGTAGACGAGCGGGCCCTGCTCCTGGAAGATCTGCGGCCCGGGGCGCAGGCCGTGCGCCATGAAGGCGCCGAGCAGGATGGCGGTGATGTTGTCGCCCGGGATGCCCATGGTGAGCAGCGGCACCAGCGTCGGTCCGTTGACCGCATTGTTCGCGGCCTCGGGTCCGGCGATGCCCTCGAGCTCGCCCTTGCCGAAATTCTCCGGATGTTTCGAGGCGCGCTTTGCCGCGCTGTAGCCGATGAACGCGGCGACAACCTGCCCAAGCCCCGGCACCACGCCGATGCCGGTGCCGATGGCGGTCGAGCGGAAGATGGTGCGGGCGCACGCGCGCAGTTCGCTCCAGCGCAGCCGCTCGCCCGCGATCTTCAGGTCGACGTTCTGCGCGATGAACCGCGGCGCGCGCGATTCGAGCGCCTCCAGGATCTCGGGCAGCGCAAAGACCCCGATGATCAACGGTATGAGCGGGATGCCGCCGCTCAAGGACTCCAGGCCGAAGGTCATGCGCGTGGCGCCGGTCGTCGCGTCGGTGCCGATGAATCCCAGTCCGAGCCCGATGCACGCCGCGATGCCGCCTTTCAGGCCGGACTCGCTCGACACGCTGGCGATCAGCACCAGCGAGAAGACGATGATCGCAAAAATCTCCGGCGGGCCGATCAGCAGAATCACGAGCGAGATCAGGCTGATCAGGAACACCGTTGCGATGTCCGAGATGGTGTCTCCGATGGCGGAGGCGTAGAGCGCCATTTCCAGCGCCTTTCGTCCCTGCCCCTTGCGGGTGAGCGCCGGGCCGTCGAAGGTGGTCGCAATGGATGCGCCGGTGCCGGGGATACCGACCAGGATCGCCGAAATGCTCCCGCCGTAGATCCCTCCCTTGTAGACGCCGATGAGGAACGGGATGCCGAGCATCGGCTCGAGCTTGAACGAAATCGGCAGGAGGACCGCCATCGCGAGGGTGGTCGTGAGACCCGGCATGGCGCCGACGAAGATTCCCACGACCAGGCCGGCCGTGATGTAGAAATAGGTATCCCATCGCGCGATCAGGTGGAAGGCCTGCAGCATGGCGTCGAACATGGTTGCCTTCCCGTTACGTCACCGTGCGTACCAGCCACTGCATCAGCGCTTCCTCCGGCACCGCGATCCAGTCGAATTCGGAGCGGGGGAGCGAGATCAGCAGCAGGCGCTCGAAGACGAAGCGGATCACGACCGGCCCGAGCGCCGCGAGACAGGCCACGTGCCACCAGCGCCCGCCGCCGACGAGCTGCGCCAGCGCCACCGTCACCAGCGCGGTCGCGACGCTGAAGCCGAGCCAGGGAATGAGGTGGAAGTACACTGTGGCGAACACGACCGCCAGCACGACGTTCCGGTACTTTGGATTCCACCACGCCAATTGACCGGAAGCCTCAACGCGGTAGGCACGCAGCGCGCGCGCGAGCAGGAATATCCCCAACACGGCGGTTACGCCGAACGTCAGCCGCGGGAAGAACACCGAAGAGAGCTGGATGAATTCCTGAATGGGGTTGAATCCGCTCTCGGCGACCAGCAACGGCATGGCCAGGGCCAGGCCGCCGGCGGCGCAGACGATGAGCGCGGCGACCACGGCTTCCAGCAGGGCCTGCGTGCGGCTGGTGACGGGCGGATTCCCGCTCTCCATGGCGTAGCTTCCTCCGGGTGCAGCGTCCCAGGCCGGTGCGGCCAGGACGGTTCATGAGATGCTGTCGAGCCGGCGACGATCTGCCTCGGCGTTGAGAGCCCGACGCTGGGCACACCACCCGATGATCGCCAAAATTCGGCGATTCGGCAACCCGTCGGCGACGGCGCGCGTTGCGCCGGCGGTTGTCTATGCGCCGGCCGCCGCGCGATAGGCCTCGGGATTCCAGGTGCGGGTCACGTCCCGGCCTTCCCTGCACCACAGGTAGAGCGCGTCGTACATGATCATGCCGTGCCGCAGCATCTCGTGATCATCCGCGAAGCGCCGCGACAGGCCGAGCGACAGCGACACGAGCCCCGCGGCCTGCGGCGCAAGATCAGGCCGCGCGGTATCGGCGCCACGAACAATCAGCGCGAGCTGATCGAGCTCGGGGTCCGTCAGGCGATAGATCCTGAGGAACGCGTCGAAGCTGCAGAGCTCGCCATCGTGGGAAAACTGCACATCGGGGATGTCGTATGGCGTCGCCTGCTGCGCCTGCGCCACGCGCTTCACTTTGGCGCTCGGCACGTAGAGGAACTCGGCGTTGCGGTCGATGAAGCGCGAGACGAGCCACGGGCACGCGATGCGGTCCACCTTCGGCCGCTCGCGCGTGACCCAGCGTGTCGGGGCGCCGGCGGGCTTGGGCAGCATCCCGCCGCCCGCCTCGCGCCAGTGCTCGATGCCGCCCTCAAGGTAGTGCGCATCGCGGCCGCGCGCGCGCAGCGCGCGTGCCGCCGCCTGGCTCACCTCGTGGCCGTGCGCGCAGCAGACGACGATGCTCGCGGCTGACGGCAGCTCGTCGGCCCAAGCGGAGATCGCCTCGGGGTCGCGGCGCAGGGCGCCGGCCATCATGTGGGGCGAGGCCCTGAACGCGGGCTCGCTGCGAACGTCGACAACGAGCGGCGGGTGTTCCCCATCGCGGGCTTGCTCCAGTTGTCGGAAGGCAATGCTTGCGTCCATAACTCCTCCTTCGCGCTGGCGAATCACACGAAGGCAGCGCTTGGACGCGGAGCGTCTTGGGAAGGCGGGGAGTCTGCCGAAGCCCCCGCTGAAATGCATTCTGGGCGCGGCGAGGCGGGGTGTCAACGTGCTGGCTGGCCGGGCCGGTACGGCGGCCGGTTCGTGTATCCTGGCGCAACCCTTGAAATCCACGCGCGCGGCCCGCAAGCCGTAGACAAACCCGCAGATGAATTCCCACGCTCCCAAGGACTGGGCGCTGTTGATGGCGCTGGTGCTCATGTGGGGCTCGTCGTTCATGTTCAACAAGTTGGGGATCGCGACCGTGCCGCCGGCGACGCTGGTTGCCGGGCGGCTCGTCATCGGGGCGGCGATTCTCGTCGCGGTGGTCTACGCGCGCGGCGCGCGATTGCCACGGCTGGGAACGACATGGTGGTCGTTCGTCGCGCTGGCGGTCATCGGCAACGCGCTGCCGTTCTATCTGATTTCCTGGGGCCAGAAGGTTGTCGACAGCGCGCTCGCCGGGATTCTCATGGCCGGGATGCCGCTCGCGACCCTGGTGCTCGCGCATTTTCTGATTGCGACCGAGCCCATGACGCGCAACCGTGTCGCGGGCTTCGTGCTGGGCTTCGTCGGCATCGTGGTGCTGATGGGGCCGGCGGCGCTCAAGGGTATCGGCGGCTCGCTCCTGCAGGTGATCTCGGAGCTGGCCATCCTCGGAGGCGCGTTGTGCTACGCGCTAAACAGCGTGCTCGCGCGCCTGCTGGTCAAGGGCAACTTTCTCGTGTCTTCTACCGCGGTGCTGCTTGCCGCCAGCGCGGTGGCGGTACCGTTCGCGCTGGCGCTGGACCGCCCGTGGACGCTCGCGCCGAGCTTTTCGTCCGTCGCCGCCATCGTCTGGCTGGGAATTGGCCCTACAGGGATCGCGACCATCTGCTACTTCCGGCTCATCAGCTCGGCCGGCGCCACCTTCATGTCGCTCGTAAACTACCTCACGCCCTGTGTGGCCTTGTTCGCGGGGGTGTGGCTGATGAGCGAGGAACCGGGGCCGAACGCCTACGCGGGACTGGTTCTGATACTGGCGGGAATCGCTCTCTCACAGCTGCGCCGCCGCTAGCAGCCTGTCGGACTTGCAGCCTTGAACGATCGGTGTGATGACGCTCCCGTCCGATCGCAATGAACGGCCCAATCGGCGGGGCATCCTCAGCTTGGGAGGCAGCGCAGGCCCGGACGTTGACCTCGCTCAGGAAACCGTTGCCCTGGACCTTCATGATGCGCGAATCGGCGTCGGTGAGATTGACCTGCGCCTTGGGGGCCACCTCCGGGCTGGGGGGTGTCGGTGGCGGGCCCGGGGGGCGGCGCCCCGCGTTCTGGCGCCGCTCGCGGCGCGCCAGTTCCTGCGGAATGTCCATGCCCACGGGGCGCTCACTCGCGTCGGCCGCCTCGGCCAAGCGCAGCAGCGTCTCGACCTCGGCCTGCAACTGCGGCTTCAACAATGCCTCGCAAACCCTGTGTCCTGCCAGCCTGACGTACCGCCGTCATTCAGGTTGACGCCCACCCCTCCCAAACTGCACTTCCATTCAGCAGCTTGTCGGGACCGCGAAAGCCCGACAAGCTGCTCGGTGCTTGAAAACCGGCCGGTCCGGCCATATTTGAACATAAGAGCAAAAAGTCACGCCGCGCGGCTGTCGGTTTGAACCGCGGCTCGCGGGTTGGGTCTTACCGCTATGGGCACGAGGCGCAAGACAGGCACATGAACATCATCTACAACAGCGAGAACTACTACGTGGTCGAGTATGCGGCCCAGCATGGCTACGAGCTGGTCGATAAACACACGGCGCGCAGCACGTTCTACCAGGGAGATGTGGCAGAGCGGTTTCTTGAGTCTATGCGGACCGCGGTCAGGGAGGACGCGTCGGTCGAGCACGTCGACGAATTTCTGGATGGTTACGACGTGCTGACGAGCACGCCGATCACAATGCACTGAATGCGCCAGAGGAAGTGACGGGAAAAGGTGGCGGGCGGCGGTGGGGCGCCCAACACCGCTCACCCTACCTGAATTTCGAACAGTGCAGCTCATCCCGGTCGAGCTCACCTTCATGGGTTGTCCTTGCTGCGGCTCAAGCCTGCCGCGTCCTCGATCAGGGTCCTCACACGTTCCATGAGCGCCTCGCCGCTCAAGCTTTCGGCGACGACCACGCCGGCCTTGCCGGGCGCGCGGCTCAGGGCAATCAGCCGGTAGCTCGGCTCGGCCGCCAGCGGGCTTTGGAAGCGCGAGGGGATCCGGGGCACGACTGCGGCGATATCGGCGCGGCCGATGACGCGTCGCCCGAACGTGAAACCGAAGGCGCGGCGCGCGGTTGCGATGCCCGCGCGCTCCACCCGCACGTAGAGCGAGTTGGCGACCTGGTGGACGGCCAGCGCGACAAACGTGAGGCCGAAGGCGAAAAGTGGCAACACGAACCCGGCGAGCAGCGCGATCACCAGCAGCCCGTGCGTATCGAACCCGAGGGCCGATACCAGCGCCGCCCCGGCCACGGCCGGGAGTGCGGTGCAAATGACGCCGAAGGCGCCGAGCCCGGCCGACGCGGCTATCGAGCGCAGTGGCGGGAAATAAAGCTCGATACCCTGGGCCGTGCGCGTCAGCCGGACGACGCCCGCCGGGAGCCGCGGCGCGGCATCGGATGGCGTGGTGAATGGGTGCGTGGACAACTCGGGAATCGCTTATTCCTGTCTATATCGATTCTAACCCCGCGCGCCGGGCGCATTAGGCCGCAAGCTCGACGATCTGGCAGCTGCGCCGCGGGCGCTCGAAGAAGCGCGACAGTATCTGGTAAGTGTCGAGGTCGAACACCGGCTGCGGGCGCGCATCCTGGATGTCGTAGAGCTCCTGCTCGCTGCGCGCGGTGCCGAGGTAACACCAGCGATCGAGCACGATGAGCTCATCCCGATTGCCGCTCGTCTCGCGCACGCCGATGCGTCCCTTGAACGGCCACGGCCGCATGCGCAGCCCGGCGAACGCCTGCGCAAGGCGCAGCGCGTGGCTTGGAAGGGTCTCCTTGCCGACGCAGGCACCGCGGCATCGCTTGATCTGGTGGGCGAAGCACGGGCCCTTGCCCTTCTCGATTCCGGTCACGATTGGACAGAGGCCGTGCTCGGCGACGACCTCGCGCAGTGCCTCGATCGCGGCGATGCGCGAGCGGTAGAGCCCGTGCAGGTTGCCGAAATTCGAGATCGCGAGCTCGCGCGCGGAAATGAGCCGCGGCGCGCCGGCGGCTTCATCCGGGCGCCAGTGCCAGGAGCAAAGATCGGTCACGCGCCTCAAGCGCCGGTTGTAGACCGGTGCGAGCCTTTTCACCAGGCGCGCTTCCTCGATCAGCGCGCCGAGTTCTCCGCCGCGTTCGACCCAGTCGACGCGCCGTACTTCGCGCCCGATCTTCATGTCCTTGCCGACGCGGTGGTCGCCCGCGAAATGCGACATCACCCGCGAGCGCAGATTGATGCTCTTGCCGACGTAGAGCGCGATGTCGTTCTCTCCGTAGAAGAGATACACGCCTGGTGCTTCGGGAATGCCGTCGAAGACGTTGTCAGGCAGCCCCGCGGGAACGGTCGGCGTGCGGGCGAGGGCCTCGACCGTCGAAGCGATCCGCTCCGGACCGATCTCGCGCTGCCAGACCCTCAGGAGGTCCCACAGCACTCGTGCGTCGCCGAGCGCACGGTGGCGCGCGACGCAGGCGACGCCGTGCCGTGTGAGCAGCGTGTCGAGATTGTGGCGCGCATGTTGCGGGTAGAGCCGGCGCGAGAGCTTGACCGTGCACAGCACGCGGGCGGTGTAGCGCAGGCCCGCGCGCTTGAATTCGTTTCGCAGGAAGCCGTAATCGAAGCGCGCGTTGTGCGCGACGAGCAGCTTGCCCTCGATCCGGCGGTGGAGCTCGCGCGCGATTTCGTCGAAGCCTGGCGCGAACTCGACCATCTCGTTGGTAATGCCGGTGAGCGCCTGGATCGCGGGAGGAATGCTGACGCCGGGATTGACCAGCGTGGACCACTCGCCGATCAGGCGCCCGCGCTCGACTTCGATGAGCCCCACTTCCGTGATGCGGTCGTAGTGTGCCGTGACGCCGGTGGTCTCCAGGTCGAGGAAGACTAGGGGCTCGTCCAGCATGGGGTGATTTGTGAACCGTGACTCGTGATTTGTACCCCTCAACGGGGTATCGAGAAGAATAATCCGACTGAACCTAGTACTCCGTCCATAATTCGCCGCGGCCTCGTGCGCCCTCCGCTTCGGTCGGATCACGGCTCACCGATCACGCTGCTCGCGTCGGCCTTGTCGGATCATGCAGGAGGATAGCCGATCGCGCGCGAGATCCGCTCCGCCGCCTGCCGCACCTGCGCGGCCCAGGCAGGGTTGAGGCGGTCGGATGGCGCCGAGACCGACAGGCCGGCCACCAGCCGGCCTTCGTCGTTGAAAATCCCGGCGCCGATGCACGAGACGCCCTTTTCGGCCTCCTCGTTGTCGAATGCGTAGCCCTCGCGGCGTACCTGGTCGAGCTCGCGCGTCAGCCGGTCGGGATCGGTTAGCGTGTGATCGGTGAAGCGGGGCAGGCCGGTGCGCCGGATGTAGTCTTTCGATTTCTCCGGGTCGTCGGCGGCGAGGAAGATCTTGCCCACCGCTGTGATGTGCAGCGGGGCGCGGGTGCCGATGATCTGCACCACGCGCATCATCGAGTGGCTGCCGGCGGTGCGCTCGATATAGACGACCTCGTCGGCGTGGCGCACCGACAGGTTGATGGTCTCCTTCAGCACCTGATGCAGCTGCTGCATGTGCGGCAGCGCCTCCTGGCGCACGCTGATGCGCGATTTCACCAGGCTGCCGAGCTCGAGGAGCCGGATGCCGAGCCGGTATGTGCCAGGCTCGATGCGGTCGACCAGCCGGTTCTCGACCATTACGCCGAGGATGCGATGCGCGGTCGACGGATGCAGCCTGGTCTCGCCCGCGAGCTGTTTCAGGTTGACCGGCGCCGGGTGGCGGGCGAGCGCGGCCAGCAGCCCCATCATGCGCTCGATGACCTGGATCGATGACTTGGCTTCTTTGGCGGGCATGTTGAACGCAGTGGCAATGTGCGAGCCGATTTTATATGATGAAATTTTGTGGGACAACCCCTGAATTCCGGAGCGGGTGCACGCTGCCGCCGGCAGCATATTGTTTTCGTTAAACTATGCCTTTCGAGAGCGAAGCGGACGACATGGTAATTAGGGCGAAGGGCCGCGCCGGTGTGCGTTCCGTTGCCGGCGCGCCGGGCGGCCGCAACTACATGACGCCGCAGGGTTATGGGCGGATGAAGCAAGAGCTTACGCGACTCCTCGACCGCGAGCGGCCCGAGCTGGTGAAGGTCATCGCCTGGGCGGCCTCGAACGGCGACCGGTCGGAGAACGGCGATTACATCTACGGCAAGCGGCGTCTGCGAGAGGTCGACCGTCGCATCCACTATCTCACCAAGCGTCTCGACGTCGCCGAAGTCGTCGATCCGGCGGCGCGCGAGGCGACCGACCGCATCTACTTCGGCGCCACGGTCACCTATTGCAGCGGCAACGGGGAAGAGCGCATGGTCGCGATCGTCGGCATCGACGAGGCGGACGCCGGCCGGGGGCACGTGAGCTGGATCTCGCCGATCGCGCGCGCGCTGCTCGGGCGCACGCTGGGCGACGCGATCAAGTTCGCGACGCCTTCGGGCGAGGAAGAGATCGAAATCACCGACGTGCGATACACTGTGATTCAGTGACCGGTGACCAGGCTTCCCGCCCCGACGAGCAGGGGGCGCGCAGCGCCGGGATGGAAAGCGGCACACGCACATGTCGATCAACGGATTTCACCACTAATCGAGCCAGCCGTGCCGGTCTCCTTCTTCACCGCCGCAATATCCACCTGGCGCGCGGTGCACACCAGCGCCGCGGCCGGTGCCGGCCCGCTCGAGCCCCACGACGCGATCGTCAAGCTGAGCATCAAGACCGTGGAGGGCGCGCGCACTGCGAGCCATCTCGGCACCGAGCGCGAGGGCACCGGAGTCGTGATCGACGCGAGCGGCCTCGTCCTCACCATCGGCTATCTCATCCTCGAGGCAAGCTCGATCCTGGTCGTCGCGGGCGACGGGCGCGTGTTCCCGGCGAGCGTTGCGGGCTACGATCACGCGACCGGCTTCGGCTTGCTGCGCACCGCGCCGGGAGTCGCCCGGCCACTCGAGCTGGGGGATTCCTCGGGGCTGCGCGAATTGAATCCAGTGCGCGTCGTGGCGCACCCGGGAGCCGGCGGCGCGGCGCACGCCTGCGTCGTGGCGCGGCGCCGCTTTACGGGATGGTGGGAATACATGCTCGAGGACGCCATCTTCACCGCGCCGCCGCGCTACGAGCACAGCGGCGCCGCATTGATCGACGACGACGGGCGGCTCGTCGGCATCGCCTCGCTGTGGGTGAGCGACGCGCTCGACCTGGAAGTCGCGTTTCCCGGCAACATGTTCGTGCCGACCAATTTGTTGAAGCCGCTGCTGGGCGACCTCGTGGCCAACGGCCGGCGCCAAGGCCCGCCGCGGCCGTGGCTCGGCGTGTACTCGGAGGAGATCGAGGGCCACGTCGTGGTGACGCGCGTGCTGGTTGACGGGCCGGCCGACCGCGCGGGTCTCAAGCGCGGCGACATCATTCTCGGAGTGGGCGGCCACTCGATCAGCGGGCAGGCGGAGTTCTACAGCCGTCTGTGGGAAAGCGGCGAGGCGGGCGCCGAGGTCGTGCTGCACGTGCTGCGCGATCGCGTAGTGCAGCAGATCGCGGTGGAGTCCGCGGACCGGATGGATTACCTGCGGCCATTTCAGGCCTGACGTCGAACGCGTGATTGGTGATTCGCAGGGCGCAGCTTCACCGCGCTTCCACGATACGCCGCTCTCGCGGCGCCGCAGCCAAGGGCAATAAGTATCAAATTTCGTTGTTATTGATCATCTGCGCCGCGCCGGTCACGGCGTGAAGGCGTTGCGCAGCTTCAATTCGCGCTCGGCCGGGGCATACCATCCCTGCGCCGCGTAGTCGCGGGTGTGCAGATAGCACTGCACGCGCGCTCG
>Ga0326597_10009628_pt1 | contig 12927 bp, 15 predicted proteins | sample RVTome_12_FD_203789 | JGI IMG/M metagenome (GOLD analysis project Ga0326597, IMG submission 203789) | Soil microbial communities from uranium-contaminated site in the Upper Colorado River Basin, Wyoming, United States - RVT100D185 | ecosystem: Environmental > Terrestrial > Soil > Contaminated >... | reverse complement strand
TCGCTCCTGGCATGAGGTGCCGTTGTCGCGGGGCGGCATCGCCGGTTCGGGAGGCTACGGCGCCCGTTTCGAGCCCTCGGGCCGTTTCCATCATCTGTTCGATCCGGCGACGGGAACCAGCGCCCATGGCTGCCTGTCGGTCACCGTTTTCGCGTCGAGGGCCATGGTGGCGGACGCAGCGGCGACTGCGCTGGCGGTGGCCGGCCCTCTTGATGCGAAACGCTTGCTGGCGTCGTTCGGTGCCGAGGCGGCAGAATTCATGCTGGCCGACGGCACCCGGCTGCGGGTCTAAACCTCGCGCCCACGGTTGCAGTAGCTATGAAGCGCCGCAGGCTCGGGCACCACCACCGCGTTGCCTTCGCTGCGCACGCCGAGATCGCGCAGTTTGGCGAGAGCGCGCGAGAAAGTTTCCGGCGTCATGCCGAGCCGCGCCGCGATGAGCAGCTTGTCGTAGGGAAGCTGGATCGGCGCGGGCTTGCTGTGGTCGTCGATGAGCAGCAGCAGGAAATTGCCGACCCGCTGGGAGGCCGACTTCGACTTGAGCTGCTCCACCTGCTGGACCAGGTCGCGCAGGTGGCGCGACATGGCGGCGAGGATGTTGCGCGTGAGGTCGAAATCCCTGCGCAGTTCGGCCATCACCTGTCGTGCCGGCATGCACACCAGCCGTGTCGGCGCAACGGATTCGGCATTGACCGGAAAACGGCCCGATCCGAACATGGCCGCCTCGGCAAAGGTTTCGCCGCGGGTAACGATGCCGATCACCGTTTCATCCCCGTTGGGAGTCTGGCGGTAGAGCTTCACCCAGCCCTCGAGGACGGCATAGAACCGGTCGGCGGGGTCTCCCTGAAGGAACAGGATCTCGCGCGGGCCCGCCTCCTGGACGGTCGCGCCGGCGAGCAGCGTGGCGAGGCCAGGCTCCGGCAGGCCCGAAAACAGGGGAACGCGGCGGATAACGTCGGCATCCTGCTGCGACAGTTTCATACGACTATGCAATCTTTCGGGCCGGTTTGCCCAGCTACCGCCGGCAGACGCATTTAAGGTATCGGGCAGGATCCGGTCAAGGAGAGGCGGGAACCGTCCTCGGGGTCAGGGCAACGTCCGCGGAACGGAAACGAGAGGCCGAAACGCATGGAAATCATCTGGTTCACCGTTATTGCAATCGTTCTTTACTTCGTCGCCGACTTCATCGTGCAGCGGATCGAGGCCACCGTTGGCCGTCGGCTGGAAAACCGCACGCTGATCTTCTTTGCCATCCTGCTCGCGTTCGCGCTGGGTTCCTTCGCCCTGATTCGCCGGTTTTTCGGCGGCTGACGACCGCGAGCCGGCCATTCCGACTTGACCGGTGTCAAGGACGATTCGGCGGCGCGTCTCTAGATTTTCGAAAAATTCGATCCCGAGGTCTTTTTCGGCGCTGGCGGAAGACATAGTTTTTTTGCAGACGGAATCATTGTTAAATGACCGAGAGACAGAGAAATAACGGGGTTACGGAGGGCTCTTATGGCGAACGCTGATAATCCTGATACCGGAGGCGACGGGGAGGAACGTCCACCCTTCATGCAGCGGGTGCTCGACAACCCGTTTCTGCTGCTCTTCCTGGGCGTAACGATTCCCACAGTGCTCTATGTGATCTGGGGCGTGATGGAAATCGTCCAGATTCCAATCGCGAAGTAAGCGGCGGAGGACGCCATGGCAATTACACCTCCCGAACAACGGCTCTGGTGGAAAGAGCCGATTGCCAAGACCGAACTGGTCTGGATCACCGTGGCCTTCCTGTGGGGCCTGGTGATGTTCTTCATGATGATCTACTGGCACGGGGTTGGCGAGCAGAACCTGTCCAACGAGGCCTACCGCATCGATGCCGACAAGTTCTCCGCCAGGACCGAGGCCATGGTGGCAAAATACACCGTGCGCAAGGAAGGCAAGAACGAAACGCCGGTGGTGCGCCCGCCGCCGGGCAGCGACGTCTACCTGATCGCGCGGCTGTGGGAGTGGTATCCGATTCTCGAACTGGAAAAGAATCAGAGCTACCGGCTGCACATTTCCTCGCTCGACTGGCAGCACGGTTTCTCTTTGCAGCCGGTCAACATTAACCTGCAGATCCATCCGGGCTACGAGATGGTTGTGAACCTGAAGCCGAATCAGGCCGGTCAGTTCAGCATCGTCTGCAACGAATTCTGCGGTATCGGCCATCACACGATGATCGGCCGGATCCACGTGCTGGATAAGATGTAGAAGGGGGATCAGCCATGGCCGCGAACGCGATATTCCGTACCTGCCCGACGACCGGGCTCAAGGTCGACCTTGCCGCCGAGCGCCTGATCAAGGCGAATGCGGTGGCCGCCGTCGTTTTTCTTGCCATCGGCGGGCTGTTCGGCCTTATGGTCGCGCTGACCCGCTGGCCTGCGGTGCATCTGCTGCCGGCCGACTGGTTCTATCTGGTCCTTACCGCGCACGGACTCGACGTGCTGCTCGTATGGATCATCTTCTTTGAAATCGCAGTGCTCTATTTCGCCTCGGCGATCCTGCTGAATTCGCGTCTGGCGGCGCCGAAAGCTGGCTGGGTGGGTTTCTGGCTCATGCTGATCGGGGCCGTGGTCACCAACATCGCCGTGCTGCAGGGCGATTCCAGCGTGATGTTCACGTCCTATGTGCCGATGAAGGCGGAACCGCACTTCTATCTCGGCATCATCCTGTTTGCCGTCGGTGCGCTGGTCGGTTGCGGCGTGTTCTTCGGCACGCTGGTGGTGGCGCGCGACGAGCGCACCTATCAGGGCTCCATTCCGCTGGTGACCTTCGGAGCGCTGACCGCTGCAATCATTGCGGTATTCACCATTGCCACGGGCGCCATCATCCTGATTCCGACGCTGCTGTGGTCGCTCGGCCTGGTCAGCAACATCGATCCGCTGATGTACAAGGTGGTGTGGTGGGCCATGGGCCACTCGTCGCAGCAGATCAATGTCTCCGCCCACGTATCCATCTGGTACGCCATTGCCGCCATCGTTCTCGGTGCCAAGCCGATCTCCGAGAAGGTGAGCCGCGGAGCGTTCCTCATGTACATCCTGTTCCTGCAGCTTGCCTCGGCGCACCACCTGCTGGTGGAGCCGGGTATCAGCTCGGAATGGAAAATCTTCAACACCAGCTACGCAATGTACCTGGCCGTGCTCGGCAGCATGGTGCATGGCATGACGGTTCCGGGCTCGATCGAGGCGGCGCAGCGCCGCCGCGGTCTGACCAAGGGGCTGTTCGAGTGGCTGCGCAAGGCGCCATGGGGCAATCCGGCCTTCGCCGGCATGTTCATGTCGCTGGTCATGTTCGGTTTCCTCGGCGGCATCTCCGGCGTGGTGCTGGGCACCGAGCAGATCAATCTGATCATGCACAACACGATCTATGTGCCCGGCCATTTCCACGCCACGGTGGTGACAGGCACCACCCTTGCCTTCATGGCCGTCACCTACCTGCTGGTGCCGCTGATCTTCCGGCGCGAGGTCATGTTCCCCACCTTGGCCAGGTGGCAGCCCTATCTGTTCGGCATCGGTGCCGCCGGCATCTCCATCGCCATGATGGGAGCGGGCACGCTCGGCGTTGCGCGGCGTCACTGGGACATTTCATTCGCCGACGCTCCGCTCAGCTTCGACTACCCGCCGGCGGCGTTTCTCATGATGGGGCTCAACGGGATGTTCGCGCTGCTCGCGGCGCTCGGCGGGCTGATCTATGTGGTGGTCGTCGTCGGTTCGGTGCTGTTCGGCCGCCGCATTGGCGACAACGAGAAAGTCAACATCTCGGTTGCGTCGCCGGGCGGTGCGGCGGCGGTGAGCCAGTACGGCAGCTCGCACGGGGTCGCGATCCCCGGTACGGTCGTCCTGGTCGTGGTGTTCTTCACCGCATTCGTGCTCTACTATTTCGTCAACTGGAAATACCTGTCGCAAGTCTGGCCGCTGAGCTAGGCGGCGGGTTAGAGGCGCCAGACCATGGGAGAGACAGTTCGCCTCGTGCTCTCGGTGTTCAAGCTCCGCATCGGGGTGGCGATCATGGCGACCGCGCTGGCCGGCGCGGCCGTCGCCCCGGGGCCTGGTCCGGGGGAATGGTCCATCATGGTGCTGGCGGCGGCGGTGCTCCTGTCCTCGGCCAGCGCCGGCGCCCTCAATCAGTACGTCGAGCGCGAGCTCGATGCCCGCATGGCGCGCACGCGGGGGCGGCCATTCGCCAGCGGCCGTTTTCGCCCCGGCGCCGGGTGGCTCGCCGCGATCGGGCTGCTCACCGTCATGTCGGTCGTGGCGGCAGGCCTCGCCACCAACGGGGTCGCGGCGCTTTATGTGTTTCTCGGTGCGTTCGTCTACGGCGTGGTCTACACGATCTGGCTCAAGCGGCGGAGCTGGCTGAATATCGTCGTCGGCGGGCTCGCGGGCAGCTTCGCCGTCCTGGCGGGCGCCGCCGCGGTGGATCCGCATCTGGCGCCGGCACCGGTAATTCTCGCGGTGGTTCTGTTCCTGTGGACGCCGCCGCATTTCTGGAGCCTCGCGTTCGTGTGCGGTGACGATTACCGTGCTGCGGGCGTGCCGATGCTGCCGGTGGTGGTGAGCGAGAGGACGGCTGCGCGGGTAATTCTCGGCCATACGGTGGCGCTGGTGGCGGTATCGCTTCTGCCCGCCTGGTACGGGCTTGGTCCGGTCTATCTGGCCGGAGCGGCGCTGGGTGGCGCCTGGTTCCTTCTTGCCAGCGTGCGGCTCGCCCGGGTCCCGACGCGCGAGAACGCGCGGGCGAACTTCCATGCGTCGCTGGGCCAGCTTGCGCTGCTGCTGGCCGGGGCCATGGTCGAGCCATGGTTCGTCGGCTGAAGAACGCGGCGTTCGGCCCCCTTATTGCGGCTTTGCTGGCTGCCGGTCCCCTGGCCGCGCACGAGGAGGCGCCGGCAGGCGCCGGCCCGGCGCTGGACGAGAAGGCGGCGCTCGCCGTCAGCCGGAAGGCGGTTGGAAACGTCGTCGGCAATTACCGCTTCGTCGACGCGAAGGGGCGGACGGTCAGTCTGGCGCAGTTTCGCGGCAGGCCGCTGGTCGTCAGCATGATCTACACCAGCTGCGCCCATGTCTGTCCGACCGTGACGGAGACTCTCGCCCGCGTCGTGCACAATGCGCGGTCCCTGCTGCCGGGCGACGGGTTCGCGGTGATTTCCCTCGGCTTCGATACAAGGACCGACACGCCCGACCGCATGCGCATATTCGGCCGTCAGCACGGGGTGACGGAGAACGACTGGTGGCTGCTGTCGGGACGCGAGGACGACGTGGCCGCTTTGGCGCGCGATATCGGCTTCATCTACTTCCGTTCGCCCAAGGGGTTCGACCACCTGACGCAGACCACCGTCGTGGATGCCGACGGAAAGGTATATAGACAGATTTATGGGGCGAATTTCGACGCACCCAAGCTGGTGGAGCCGCTGAAGGAACTGGCCTATGGTGACCGGCGCAGCGATCCCGCCACCCTGTCGGGATGGGTCAACCGGGTGCGGCTGTTCTGTACCCTTTACGATCCCGGCAAGGACAGGTATCGGTTCGACTATTCGATCTTCATTGGCATTGCCATCGGGCTTGGCACGCTGGGGGCGGTTGCCGTATTCCTGCTGCGTCACTGGCGTCGGGCACCGGCATCCTAGATGCCGTTTACGCTGCGGGCATTTGTCGCGGCGCCATTGTTGACCGATTTGTTAGGGTAAGCGGCGGTGCGGGGCCAGGCAGGTGTCGGTAAAGCATAGTTTCAGATACGGGTTCGAATGGCTGGAGACCGGATTCGACCGCGCCTTCGGCCCGGCGTGGAACCCGCTGTACCAGCTCGGTGCGCTCGGTTATTTCTTCTACTGGGTCGTCATCGTCACCGGCATCTATCTCTATATCTTCTTCGACACCTCGGTTACCGGCGCCTATGCGTCGGTGGAAAGGCTGACCGGCGTACAATGGTATGCTGGCGGCGTGATGCGCTCGCTGCACCGCTACGCCTCGGACGCCCTAGTGGTGGTGATGATGGTCCACCTGGTGCGCGAATACGTGATGGACCGTTTCCGGGGCACCCGCTGGTGGGCGTGGATCACGGGCGTTCCCCTCATCTGGCTGGTCTTCGCCAGCGGGATCAGCGGCTACTGGCTGGTATGGGACACGCTGGCCCAGTACGTCGCCATCGCCACGACGGAGTGGTTCGACACGCTGCCAATCTTCGGCGAGCCCATCGCGCGCAATTTCCTCAACCAGCCGGCGCTGGATTCGCGGTTCTTCACGCTGATGGTGTTCGTCCACATCATGGTGCCGCTGTTCCTGCTTTTCGTCATGTGGCTGCATCTGCAGCGCATCGCACGGGCGAAGTCCAACCCGCCCCGCGGGTTGGCGGCAGGCACGCTCGCCATGCTGGTGGTGCTGTCCTTTGTCTATCCGGCCACCAGCCAGGGCCCGGCCGACCTGGACCAGGTGCCGGCGGTTCTCGGCCTCGACTGGTTCTACCTGTTCGGCTATCCACTGGCCGATCGCTTCCCCGGGCTCGCCGTCTGGGCCGCATTCGGCATCGGCACGATTCTGCTTTTCGCCGTGCCCTGGATGCCGCCGGCGAAGCGCCGGAAAATCGCCGTGGTCGACCTCGGCAACTGCAACGGCTGCACCCGCTGTTTCCAGGACTGCCCGTTCGGCGCCATCGACATGAAGCCGCGCAGCGACGGCCTTCCCTTCGATCAGGAAGCGGTCGTCATTCCCGATCTGTGCGCAAGCTGCGGCATCTGCGCCGGGGCCTGCCCCACCTCCACCCCGTTCCGCCGGGTGGGCGAACTGGCGCCGGGCATCGATCTCGCCGGGTTCACGGTGAGCGAACTGCGCGAGCGCGTCGTGGCCGCCGCGGCGCCACTTGCCGGCGAGGCGCGGGTGATGGTGTTCGGCTGCGACCATGGTACCGAAGCGGCGGCGCTGGCGGGCGACGGCGTTGCGGTGGTGAGCATGCCGTGCACCGGCATGCTGCCGCCGTCATTCATCGACTTCGTGATTTCCCGCCGGCTGGCGGACGGGGTGTTTCTCACCGGCTGTCGGGAGGGAAGCTGCCATTTCCGGCTCGGGATTCAGTGGACCAACGAGCGTGTGGAACGGCGGCGCGACCCGCAATTGCGCGGGCGGGTGCCCGATGCCCGGGTGGCGCGCGGCTGGGTCGGCAATGTGCCGGCCGGCGGCGCGCGGAAAGCGCTCGACGCGTTCCGCACCGACCTGAGGAAGATCGGTCCCTACATGCCGGGGGAAAACGCCGCGGCGCGCGACCGGGCGGCGGAGTAGGGAACGGCCATGCGGGGATTGCAGTATCTCGGCCAGGCGGCCCTCTACGGTCTTTTCGCCGTCGCCGTCGGCTATTTCTCGTCGGCTCCGGCCTATCAGCACTTCGATCCGGACAAGGCGCTGATCAAGGTAGCGCTGACTCATCCGACCAGGCCCATACGCGAATGTCGCCGGCGCACGGCCGCCGAGATCGCCAAACTGCCGCCCAACATGCGCCGGCCGCTCGATTGCCCGCGCGAGCGCGTCGTCGGGCTGTTTGAATTGGAACTGGACGGCAAACCGCTGTTTCGCGCGCCCATGCCGCCATCCGGCCTTTGGAAGGACGGTGCCGCAAAGGTCTATCATCGCTTTCCGGTCGCTGCGGGCAGCCACCGGCTGACGGCCCGGATGCGGGATTCCAGCCGCCGGGAAGGGTTCGATTTCGAGCGCTCGGCGACGGTAATGCTCGCACCGCGCCAGAATTTCGTCATAGACTTCCATGCTGACGCTGGCGGCTTCATATTCAGGTAAGGGATCTGGCATGGCGCTGGTTGAATGGAGGGACGAATTTTCCGTCGGTGTGCCGGCAGTCGATTTCGAGCACCGCGAGCTGATCGACCTGATCAACGATCTGCACCAGCGGTTGATGACCGATCACGATCCCGCGGCGGTCTCGGTTTTTCTGGGCGAGATCTATACGCGCATCTCGGCCCATTTCGCGCTCGAGGAAAAGATAATGCGCGATGCCGGCTATGACGAATATGCCGTTCACAAGGCCGACCACGAGCGGTTGCTGGACGGCATCCTCGACATGGCGGACGACTACGACCAGCACGACGGCTTCGATGAGGCGGACTTTGCCGAGCGGCTGCGCCGCTGGTTCGTCGATCACTTTCAGACCAAGGACGCCCGGCTGCACAGCCAGCTCGGCTGATGCCGTCGTTCACGGTCCCGTCATCGCCCGTCGGAGGCGATTGACCGGTCATGGGCGATCGTGCATGCTTCTCCAGCCATTGGCCCCACAATCGATTGCATCAATAACGAGGGCTGTTCCGGTAACCGGAATGCAGGAGAGGCGAATGCCAAAGCAGCGTATCAGCTACGTTGACCCTGACAGCGTCGCCGATCCGGTCATGCGCGAGGAGTTCGAGCGTTGCCGGCGGGAGGGAACGCCGCGGCCGGAAAGCCAGGCCATCCGCGCCCATGTTCCCGCCTGCTTCCGGTCATTCGCCAATACTTGGCGCGATGTGTTCCATAACGGCGTGCTCGACCACCCCATAAAGGAGCTGTGCCGCGTCTATGTCTCGCAGTCGGTGAAATGCGAATATTGCGGCAACCAGCGGTCCATCCAGTCGGCCCGCAAGGGACTCGTGGAGGACGACTACATGGACCTGCTCAATTTCGAGCGGTCGAGCCGATACGACGAGCGGCAGAAATCCGCCCTCGCCTACACCGAGGCGATCGTCTGGGATCTCGAGGCGGGCGATGCGCTGTGGGACCGGCTTCATGCCCACTACAGCGAACCCGAAATTGTCGAACTCGGCTATTTCGTCGCCATCACCATGGGGCAGCAGCGCTGGCTGAGAACGCTCAACATCGAGCATCACCAGGTGTTGCCCGGCACGGATGCCTCGATGGCGCCCGGATTCGAGACGATGGACGCGTTGCAGCGCTCCAAGCGGTCGGACGATTACTGGGCGCGCAGGGACGGGCCGCCAACGGCATCGCGCGGTCCGCGATCGGCCGCAGAATAAGAGCGATATTACGTAAATGGATGCGGCCATGACCGAATCGAGCGGCGGAAGCGCCAGGGAACGGATTTCCCTTCGCGGGGTAGGGAAGCGCTTCGGCGACTTCCAGGTCTTTCGCAACGTCAGTCTGAGCCTGGGCGAGCGCGAGATCGTCACCATCGTCGGCCCGTCGGGTTGCGGCAAGACCACGTTACTGCGCTGTATCGACGGGCTGATTCCCTACAACGAGGGCGAGGTCCTCATCGACGGGCGCCGGGTTGACGGGCCGCTCGACGGCGTTGCCATGGTTTTCCAGCATTTCGGGCTGTTCCCGTGGAAGACCGTGTTCAATAACGTGGCTTACGGGCTCAAGCTCGCGGGCTCCTCCAAGGCGGAAATCGCCGACCGCGTGCCGCGCTATATCGATCTGGTCGGGCTCAAGGGTTTCGAGCATGCCTACCCGCACCAGCTTTCCGGCGGCATGCAGCAGCGCTGCGGACTGGCGCGGGCGCTCGCCACCGAACCCAGCGTGCTGCTGATGGACGAACCGTTTGCCGCCATCGACGCCCAGACCCGCGAAATCCTGCAGTTCGAGCTGCTGCGCATCTGGGAGACCCGCCCGACCACAATGGTGTTCGTCACCCATTCCATAGAGGAGGCCGTCCTGATGGGCGATCGGGTCGTCGTGCTGAAAGGGCGTCCCTCGTCGGTGTTCGAGGTGATCGACGTTCAACTCGACCGGCCGCGCAGCCGCAAGACGCTTGCCGAGCCGCGCTTCGCCGAGATGCGGGAGCACGTCTGGAGCACCCTGATGGACGAGGCGCGCAAGGCGGAATTCGCCGTCTGATACGGGAAGGATTTTGGGGAATGCGTGCCGGCGCGCTTGCGGGCCGGCGGGACGGGTGAGGCAGCCGGATCGGTGAACTGGTCAAGGAGAGAACGATGAAAGCTGAATTCGGACGCGGGTTGATGCATTCGGTGGCGCTGGCGGGGCTTGTCGCGGCGGCGCTGGCGGCGACGGCGCCGATGGCAGGTGCCGCCGACAAGTTTAGCTTCGCGGTGCCGGGCATTCCGCCCGTTTACGGCGGTGTCGTCGGCTATGTGGCGAGGGATGCCGGCATCTTCGCCCGGTACGGACTCGACGTCACCGTGAAGCCCATGGACTCGGGCGCCGCCGCCGCCAAGGCGGTGGATTCCGGCAGCGTCGATTTCTCCCTGTCGCCATCGCAGTTCGTCGTCACCATGGTGACGAACGCCAGGGCCCCGCTCAAGGCGATCTGGGGCATGGAGAAGCCGGACTGGCTCATCGCCTCGATGGATGCCGGGAAAACGAGCTGCGCGTCCATGAAGGGGCAGGGCGTCGGCGTCGATTCGAAGCGCGGCGCACGCTGGATCCAGCTCAACACTTATCTCGCGCGCAAGTGCAAGCTGCAGATCGACAAGGACGTGCCGTCCGTGCCCATGAGTTCCAATGTCGGCACCGCCATGGCGTCCGGCCAGATCACCTTCGGCGTTCTGCACATCGACGATGTCGGTGTCATCGAGCGCATGAGCGGCAAGAAGGTGCATACCATCGCGAACCTCGAGGACGTGGCGCCCGGCATCCACTACCTGCTGGGCGTGGCCAGGAAGGACAATCTCGCCAAGCGGCGCGATGTGTTCGTCCGCTTCGTGGCGGCGCTGCGCGATGCGGTGGATTACATGTACGACCCGGCGAACGCCGGGAAGGTCGCCGGCATGGCGGCGCCGACCAAGCGCGAACCGAAGGACGCGCTATGGGCGCTCGAAGCCTACAAGAAGCACGGCTTCTGGCCCAAGGGATCGGCCGGCCTGACGAAGAGCCGTATCGAGAAGGCGGTGGCCAACCAGGTGCGCGTCGGCACGCTTTCCAAGGGTCGCGGCGGCATCAAGCCCGACAGGAAACCGGTCAGCTACGACGAGATGGTGGACCTGTCCGTGTGGCAGGACGCCATGAAGGTGAAGAAATAGGCCGCTGATTCCCGCACCGCGCCGGGGGATGGGGGCATCCTCCGGCGCCGTGCCGAACATCCGCCGGGAGCATAGATGTTTCGGTCTGGCGCGCGACTGCTTGGCGTCGCGCAGGTTCTTTCGAGTCTGGTCCTCGGGCTGACGATCTGGGAGATCGCCGGCTGGCAGTTCAACTCGGCGCACATGGTGCCGTTTTTCGGCAGCGATACGCCGTGGGTCGCCGCCATCGCCGACCGGATCGCCGATGCCTGGTACGGAGTCGCCGGGATATTCGGCGCGGCACGGCCCGAGGCGCAGGCCCATCCGGGTACGCTGCCCCGGCTCATCGAGTTCGTTCAGGAGGGCGAGTTCTTCGTCGCGGTCGGCGAATCGCTGACGCTGTTCGGCACCGGATTCGCCATCTCGCTCGCCATCGGGCTGCCGCTCGGCATCCTAATGGCGCGGCTGCGCCGGCTGCGTATCGCGCTGGAGGGCTACATCCTCGGGCTCTATGTGACGCCGATGGCGGCGATGATCCCGTTCATCCTCGCCATCTTCGGCTATCTGTTCTGGCCCAAGACGATCGTGGTGGTCCTGTTCACCGTCTTCCCCGTTCTCTACAACACGTTGGAAGGTGCGCGCAGTCTCAAGCCCGAGATGGTCGAGGTCGCCCGTTCGTTTCGCAGCTCCGAAATCCGCCTGTGGTTCGACGTGCTGCTGCCCTACACACTGCCCTTTGCGCTGACCGGCATCCGCCAGGCCGTGGGGCGCGGGCTGGTCGGGATGGTGGCTGCCGAAATCTTTCTCAGCAACACCGGGCTCGGCGGCTGGCTGGTGGAAAGCTCGCGCAGCTTCGACATGGCAGGCGTGCTCGGCGCCATCCTGATGATTACCGTGCTCGGCACCGTGACAATGCAGTTCGTACAGCGGCTCGAATCGCGCTTTGCCGCGTGGCGGGGGACGGAGCGATGAGCACAGGTGCGACGGCGGTCGGCGCAGCCGGAACCGGTGGCGGGATGATCGCCGCGGCCACGCGCTTCCTGCTGCATACGACGGCGGGCGTCCGCCTTCTCGCCGGGGGCATCATCCTCGCCGTCTGGGAAATCGGCACGCGTCTGTTCGCCGCCCCGTTCGTGGCCCGGCCGCTGGAGATCGTCGCGGCGTTTCCGCGCGTGATTATCGATCCCGGGTACTGGGCGGCGACGTGGTCGAGCCTGTCGGCGGTCATCGTCGGGTTGCTCATCGCGCTGGTGGCCGGCACGCTGATCGGGCTTCTCGTCGGTCGGCTGCCGGTGGCCGGCCGCATGCTCGGGTTTTACGTCAACGGTTTTTACGCCATGCCGATGATCGCGGTGCTGCCGCTGCTGACCATCTGGTTCGGCTACGAGAGCGCGGCGCGCCTCGCCACCATCGTTTTCGCCGCGCTGTTCTCGGTGATCATCAATGTGAGCGACGGCGCGCGTTCGGTGCCGCGGGAGTTTATCGAGGTCGGCCGCGCCTACCGGGCGAAGGCACGTCACATCTGGTTCGATATCACGCTGCTGTCCGCCCTGCCGTATATCATCGCGGGGGTTCGCCTCGCCGCCGGGCGCGCGCTGGTGGGCGCCGTGCTGGCCGAGATCTTCGCGTCCATCGAAGGGCTCGGCATGTTCATCCTCGCCAACGCCCGCGGGCTGCGCCAGAACGACGCCGTGGTCGGCGTTCTCATGCTGTGCGCCTTCGGTCTGCTGTTCGAATGGCTGATGAACTGGGTGCTGCGGCGCTGGTTTCCCTGGTACCGTCGCGGGGACGGCGAGACATGAGCGGGGACGCCCGCATCGACGCGGCGTTGCGCCACTGGTCGGGGCGTTTCGTCGCCAACGGCGTGCCGTACGGGGATCTCGAGGTGCTGTCGGCTGCCATCGGCCGCTGGGACGACTGGTGCGCCGCGTGGTCGGCCAGCGCCGCAGCGCACGAGG
>Ga0326597_10009625_pt1 | contig 12929 bp, 8 predicted proteins | sample RVTome_12_FD_203789 | JGI IMG/M metagenome (GOLD analysis project Ga0326597, IMG submission 203789) | Soil microbial communities from uranium-contaminated site in the Upper Colorado River Basin, Wyoming, United States - RVT100D185 | ecosystem: Environmental > Terrestrial > Soil > Contaminated >... | reverse complement strand
GAGCGCCTCGACCACCGGCCGGGTGCCGAGCGGCGCGGTGCGCAGCACCACCTCGGCGAGCGGCTTGCTGCCGAACTCGCGGCCCTCGAGATCGGACGCCTCGGCGACCCCGTCGGTCAGCAGCACCAGCGTGTCTCCGGCGGCCATCTGAAATTCATGCTCGAGATACTCGGAGCGGCGCCAGGCGCCGAGCGGCGCGCCCGGCAGCTCGATCTCTTCCAGCGTTCTGGAGCGCGCGTGGTAGAGCAGCGGCGGCGGCAGGCCGGCGCAGGCGATCCGCACCCGGCCGTCGGGCTGGGCTTCGAGATAGATCGCGGCCGCGAACATGCGGGCCGGCCGCATCTCCGGAACCAGCAGCTGATTGAGATGGGCGAGCAGCTTGGCCGGAGCGCCGTGGGCTTCCACCGCCTCGCTCTCGAACAAGGTCACCATCATGCCCATGTACAGCGCGCCCGGGATCGATTTGCCGCAAACATCGCCGATCGCGAGCGCCATCGCGTCGCCGGGCAGCTCGATGTAGGTGTAGAAGTCGCCGCCGACCTGGCGCGCCATGCGGGTGGCGGCGACGCACTCGAAGCTGCCGCGCCGAAAGGTCGGGGCCGGCAGGAAGCGGGTCTGCAGCTGGGCCGCGGTCTCCAGCTCGCGCTGGCGCCGCTCGCCTTCGACGATATCGGTGAGAAACGCCGGCACGTGGGTCGAGCGCTCCAGCGCCTGGACCGAGCGCCGGCGGTAGAGCAGCGCGGCCAGCAGCGGGACCAGGATCGTCACCACCGTTCCCGCCCACGTCCAGTGCGACACCAGTCCGGACGCCGCCAGCAGCGGCGCGGCGTTGACCGCCACCAGGTAGGCGTAGCCGGCGCACAGCGCTTGCAGCAGCCCGGCGCGGCTGGCGATCCCAGCCAGCGCGGCGCCGATCAGAAACGGATGGACCAGGCCCTGCCAGGGATCCAACGGGATGGCGTACTGCGCCGAGCTGAAGTTGGCGAAGTTTCCGGGATAGAGCAGCCCGACCGCCGCGACCGCAATCGCCGGATGCACCCGGCTGCGCATCCAGGCGAGCACGAACAGGAAGATGGTGGCGATATCCATCGCGATGTCGCCCAGGGCCATGCTGCCCAGGGCGCTGGCGGGATGACTGGCATTGAGCACGAAGGACGAGCTCACGATCTGCGGCAGGAACGTGGCGTCGGCGATCAGCGGCTGGAGGTGGGCAAACAGCCCGGTCAAGGCGGTGAGGCCCACCCCCCACGCCAGCGCCTCGCCGATCCGGCCGATCAGCTTGCGCCGTGACGGGTAGGTGCGATGCAGCACCGAGCTCAGCTCTTGGGTGAGCGCGCCCTTGCCGCCGGCATCGGCGTGGGTGCCGGCGGTCGCGACCGCGAACACGATCAGACCGAGCGAGATGGCCTGCAGGCCCATCATCACCAGGGTCTGGAGCGCCACGTTCGGCGAGGTCAAGATGCGGCCGATCAAAGGCAGGCTTTGATCCTGCCAGCGCAGCTCGAAGCTGAACGGGGAAGAAACGATCAAGCCCAGCAGATTGGCGCCGCCGGCCATCAAGGCCAACGCCAGCCCGGGCCGGGTGGAGAGCTCCTGGCGGCGGAAGGTATGGAGCAGGAAGAGGATCGCGAACACGAAGAAGATCTGCTTGATCACGAACAGCCCGAGGCTGAGATTGCGGGCGGCGGTGTAGCCAGTTCGCTCCTCGAGCGCTGGCGCGCCGATCGGCGCGAGAGTGAACTCGTACCCGGTGACTCGATTGCCCGATACCGTCACCGATCGACTCCAGTCGAGCCGATCGCGGCGCCGGCGGTCGAGGAACTGAATCGCGCCGCCGCCGGCGCGTTCGACCTGTGCCCGCGCGACGAACTGGGCCGCGTCCGGCTCGCCGACCCGCTGCAGGAAGTGCAGCGCGACCTCGCGCGGATCGGCGAAGCTGCCGGCGGATTCGCGCCCTTCGAGGCTGGCGACCTCCAACCCGATCAAGCGACCGTCGAGCGTGAGGCGCACCTGGGCGATGCGCCGTCGATCGCGGTCCAACCAGCGCAGCTTGTAGGACCACAGCGGCGCGTGCGGCGGCGGCGGCTCCCGCTCCAAGGCGTAGACGGCATCGACCGCGGCGAGCAGGCGATTCTCGGGTGCCAGGAGCTTGGTGACCGGACTCGACTCGGCGGCGAAGCCGGCCGCCTTGAGGACCGCGCCGGCACGGGCCTCGATCCGGCCCGGATGGAAATCGTGGTCCAGAAACCGTTCGATGCGGGTCGGCACCAGTCCATAGAACAAGCCGACCGCGCCGGCCACCACCGCCACCACCGCCGTTGCGAGCCTCATCGGCCTAGCCCAGCCGCCGCCGAGTTAAATGTGGGCGCATACGACGGTAACCTCGGGCGGCACCTGGTCCTGAGCCTGCGCCAGCACCGCGTCCAGGAAGGCGCGGGCCATCGCGTTCGGAGTGTCGGCCTGACAGTGTTGCAGCACCTCGCCGAGCAGCTCGGCGGACGTCGCCGCCGCGGCGGGCTCCCGTTCCAAGAACCAGTCGGATGAAAACAACAATCGATCGCCGGACTCCAGCTCGATACGTTCGCTGGGGTAGCGCGCTTCCGGGTCGCTGCCTAGCGCCGCCCCGGGCACGCCCAAAGCGTGCCAGCCGCCGCCGCGCGCCAAGCGCGGCTCGATGTACCCGGCGTTGGAAAAGGACAACATGCCGCGATCGAGGTCGAGCAAGCTGTAGACCAGGCGCACCTGAGCGCCGAGCGGGGCCAGCTTGCGCAGCAGATACCCGTTGAGCGACTCCATCACCAGACCGCAGTCGCTGGTATAGCGGCGCGCCTTGCCTTTGAGGGCGGAGAGCGCGACGGTCATCCAGAGCGCGGCTTGCAGTCCTTCGCCGTCCACTTCGCCGAGCGCGATCCCGACCTGGCGCGGGCCGAGCTCGATGAAGGTGAAGAACTCGCGCCCCACCTCTTGGCGGTGGAAGTACTCGGCCGCCAGATGGGATTGTGGAGGGGCCTGGGGCAAAAGCTGGCGGTGAATGCTCCAACCGATCTGGCGGTCTTCGGCATAGCGCGCCGCCAGAAGCTGGCGGCGGATGAACTCGGGCGCCAGCTCCAGGCCGGCGAAGGCGCGACGCGAGCGCGGCCAGCGCAGCCCGGTCCACAAGAGCAGCGGAGCAGCCAGGATCAGCAGGCTCAAGAGCGCGGTCGGCCACGCTTCGGCGCCGATCCAGAACGAGGCCATGCCCATCGCCATGGCTCGCTCCAGCAGGGGCGCGAGCAGCAGCGCAAGCAGGTCGAATCGAACCAGCCCGACGCTGAGCACCAGGATCCAGCTCGCGCAGTGCAGCCAGCCCGGCCCGGGCGCGCCGGTGAGGCCGATGCCGGCGATCGCCGCCAGCCCCAGCACAGCCAGCGGCCGCGGCGCCGGCAGCCGCTCGATCAGGGCGACGCCGCCGAGCGCCCAGAACAAGGTCGGCACCATCAGGCTCAGCATGCCTTCGAGACCGAAGTAGTAGAGCGCCTCGAGCGCACTCCCGGTCGAGGCTTGAAGAGCTTGGGCGGCCAGATCGTAGCGGCTGCGCGACAGCCCGAAGACCGCCCAGATGTCGACGCCCAGAAGCAAAGCGGCGATCGCATAGGCTCCGGCGCCCGAGACCGCGAACTCGGTGCCGATCAGGTGGCCGCGTTTGAACAGCGCCATCAGCGAGCGGAAGCGATGGCCGTCGCGTTCCCAGTCGCAGGCTTCGGCGAACCCGACCGGAACCAACACCAGAGCGAACATGATCAGCACCACAAAGGCCACCATGATCAGGTTGATGGTGGCGGTGGTCGCGGTGACCGGCGGCGCCTCGAGAAACGCACGCAGCTCCTCGCTGCTGTCGATGTCACTGTAGCGCGCGGCCTTGAGCGAGCCCACCGAGACGATGTGCAGCGGGAGGCTCGCGAGTTGGAGTGCGAGCAGGGTCGTCGGGATCAGCACCGCGGCGGCGGCCAAGGCGAGCGCCGCCCGGCTCACGATCGCGCGCCGGCGCAGGCGCAGGGAGAAGAGCACCACCAGGATCAGACCGACGAACAGATGCAAGAGCAGCGACAGCAGCGGCAGGCCTTCGTAGTGATGGATCGGTATGCGCCCGCCGGTGATCTCGAGCGACTCCAAGCGGTCGCCGGAGAAGGCAGCGCGCACCTGGCGGTCGGCGTCGCGCCAGAACAGCTCGCGACCCAAGATCAGGCTGCCGCTATGGATCAGCTTTTGATCGTGATCCAAGAAACGCGCTCGACCGAGGTCGAATCCGAGCAGCTCCTGAGCGCGCTGGCGCGCCGCGCCGCGCGCGGCCTGCATCGTGAAGCTGCGCCCGGCCGGCGGATCCAGGGCGACGCGGAAATGGTGAAATCCGATCGGCTCGGCCTCGGGGCCGAGCTGGACCTGGTGAAGCTCGGCGCGAGCCGAATCCCAGTAGGCGCCCACCCACGCGACCGCCAGCCGGCCGCCGCGGGTTCGGATCACTTCCGGCTTCAGCGACTCTTCGAATCGCTCGGGATCGAGCCCGGCGCGCAGCAAGACGGTGTGGATGCGCTCGCGCGCCAGCCCTTCAGAGGGCGGGCGCTGGGTGCCGAGATGTCTCACCAGCTGGACGCCGGCGAGACCGACGACCAGCAGCGCGGCCGCGAGCCAGAGCCAGGCAATGCGTTTTTCAGCCATCGTCGGTGGGCCCGGGGCGGCGGGATGACCGCTTCATCCTATCACCCTCCGCCGTCATTCCGGTGCAAGCCGGAATCCAGGTCGGTCAGACTCAGTCTCTGTGCGCAGCTCGTCCATGGGCGCCCTTCGGCCGCCCATGCCACCCGTTTCGCAATTCCTGGAACCGCCGGCTTCCCCTTGACGTTCTACAGGAAGCGGTCCAGATTGGTTGCGGAGGTGAAACCGTGGGCGAAAGCAAGAGCGATTTGCTGCAAGGAACCCTGGACATGCTGATTCTGCGCACGCTTCAAACCGGGCCGATGCATGGCTGGGGCATCTCGCAGCGGATCCAGCAGGTCAGCGGCGATGTGCTGCAGGTCAACCAGGGCTCGCTCTACCCGTCGCTCCACCGGCTCGAACAACAGGGCTGGATCGCGGCGCAATGGGGGGTGTCGGACAACAATCGGCGCGCCAAGTACTACCGCCTGACCAAGGCCGGCCGGCGCCAGCTTGTGGAACAGATCGCCAATTGGGACCGGTTGTCGGCCGCCGTCGCCCGCATCCTGCAAACGGCCTGATGCGGCGCGCGCGCACCGCGGCAAGCGCCTGGGCCGCTGTCCATTGCGGGTGGATGCGGCTGCGCGCGATGCTGAGGCGCCGGCGCTTGGAAGAGCAGCTCGATCAAGAGCTGCGTTTTCATCTCGAGATGGCGACCGAGCAGAACCTGGAGCGCGGCATGGGTCCCGAGCAGGCGCGCCGCGCCGCCCTGCGCAGCTTCGGAGGGGTCGCCAAGATCAAGGAAGAGTGCCGCGATTCGTGGGGTGTGCAGCATGCCGACGCTCTGAGGCAAGACCTGCGGCAGGGAGCCCGCGGTCTGCTGCGCAATCCCGGGTTCACCGCGGTGATCGGGCTCACCTTGGCGCTCAGCATCGGCGCCAACACCGCGATCTTCAGCTTGATCCACGGCGTGCTGCTGCGCTCGTTGCCTTATGGCGGGGGCGACCGCCTGGTGCGCCTCTACCAATCCTCGACTCAGTTCGAGCAGTTCGGGTTCTCGGTGCAGGAAGTGCAGGACTACCGCGAGCTCAACCGCACGCTGGATGAGCTGGTCGAGTATCACACCATGTGGTTCGTGCTGCTGGGCGGCGAAGAACCCAGGCGGGTGCAGACCGGCGTGGTCTCGGCCAATTTCTTCGCGGTGCTCGGCGTGCGGCCGCTGCTGGGCCGCACCTTTCTGCCGCACGACGAAGCGCCGCAAGCCGAAGCGGTGCTGGTGCTCAGCCACGGTTTTTGGGTCAGCGGCCTGGGCGCGGATCCAGAGGTCGTGGGCCGCCGCTTCGAGATGAACGATCGGCCGCACCGCGTGATCGGGGTCCTGCCGCCGCTGCCGCAGTATCCGGATCCGAACGACGTCTACATGCCGACCTCGGCCTGCCCGTTTCGCAGCGCGCCCGGCTTGGTCGCCAACCGCGCGGCGCGGCTGATGAGCGTGTTCGGCCGGCTCAAGACCCACGCGACGGTGGAGCAAGCGCGGACCGATCTCCAACAAGTGTCCCGGCAGCTCCAGCAGGCGCACGCCGGTTTCTACCCGGCCGGCTCGGGATACACCTCCACTTTGGAGCCGCTGCGCGATGAGCTGGTTCAGGGGGCGCGCCCGACCTTCTTCATGCTGCTGGCCGCGGTCGGATTGGTGCTGCTGATCGCTTGCGCCAACGTAGCCAACCTCACCTTGGCGCGGCTGATCCGGCGCGAGCACGAGCTGGCGCTGCGCAGCGCGCTGGGCGCGACCCGGAGCCGGCTGGTGCGGCAGCTGCTGACCGAGAGCACGCTCTTGGCGCTGCTGGGCGGGGTCGCCGGGCTTTTGTTCGCCTATATCGGCCTGGATCTGCTGGTCGCGTTCGCCGCCCGCTTCACCCCGCGCGCCGCGGAGATCGCGATCGACGGCTGGGTGCTTTTGTTCTCGTTGGTGCTTTCGATCGGATCCGGACTTGCCTTCGGTCTGGCGCCGGCGCTGTCGGCGCGTCCCGATCTGCGCGCCGCGCTCCAAGAGTCGGGCGGGCCCGCGCTGTCCGGCGCCGGCCGGCTGCGGCTGCGGCGGCTTCTGGTCGTGACCCAGGTCACCGTGGCGTTCGTGCTGCTGGTGGCGGCCGGGCTGCTGATGCGCAGCCTGCTCGAGCTGCAGCAAGTCGATCCCGGGTTTCAGGTCGAGCGGATCCTGACCATGCGGGTGGACCTCAACTTCACGCGCTATCGCGGCTCGGCTTTGAGCCGCGAGTTCCACCGGCACCTGCTGCAGCAGCTCGAGAGCCTGCCGGATGCGCTGGCGGTCGGCGCCGCCGGCACCTTCCCGCTCAACGAGGTCACCCCGGGGCGCGGCACCTACGAGGTCGAGGGGGATCCGCTGGGCGCGGACGCGGCACGCCCGGTCGCGGACTTCCAGAGCGTGAGCCCGGACTACTTTCGAGCCATCGGCGTGCCGATTCTGCGCGGCCGCTTCTTCACCGATCGCGACGGGCCCGACGCTCCCGCGGTGGCGATCGTGAGCAGCAGCTTGGCGCGGCGCCACTGGGGCGATAAGGATCCGATCGGCCGGCGGATCGCGCTGGACGGCGGCGGCGCATGGGTGATGGTGGTCGGCGTGGTCGGGGATGTGCGCCAGTACGGTTTGGACCAGCAGGCGGCCGATGGAATCTATCTGCCGATCTTTCAGGCGCCGCTGCTCGCTACCACCTACCTAGTCCGCAGTCGGGTCGAGCCGGCCCGGCTGATCGCGCAGATCAAGGAGGCGGTCTATCAGCTCGATCCGACCCAACCGGTGGATCATTTCAGAACGCTCGAGCAGGTCCGGCACAACGCGCTGGCGCCGCCGCGGCTCACCACCCTGCTCCTGGGGCTCTTCGCCGCCGTGGCGCTGGCGCTGACCGCGGCCGGGATCGCGGGTGTGATCGCCTTCTCGGTCAGCCAGCGGACCCGCGAGATCGGCATTCGCATGGCGCTCGGCGCGACCCAAGGTCAGGTTGTCACTCAGGAGCTGCGCCGCAGCATGGCCCCGGTGCTGCTCGGCCTGGGGCTCGGTTCGGCGGGCGCCATCGCGGTGAGCCGTCTGCTGGCGGGGTTGTTGTACGGGATCCCGCCCACCGACCCGACCACCTATTTGTTGGTGGCGCTGCTGATCGCGGCGGTCGCCACCGGAGCCGGGCTGATACCGGCCTACCGCTTGACCGCGATCGATCCGTTGAACGCGCTAAGGAGGAACTGATCCATGTCGGGAGAATCGAAGCGCTCGAAATTCGCGGCGCTGGCCGCCGCTTGCTTGGTGATCTGGATGCCGGCGCTCGCGCCGTGTTGGGGCCAGGCGACCCAGCCCGCGCCGGGGGACGATCCGTACGTCTGCCCACCGTGCGGGATGGAATGCGACGAGCTGAGCCACGCGCAGGCGGGAACCTGTCCGACCTGCGGGATGACGCTGGTCCGCAGGAGCTCGCTGCCAAAAGCCGAGCTCACCAAAGTGGCGATCCTGGTGTTCGAGGGGGTTCAGATCATCGATTTCACCGGGCCGTACGAGGTCTTCGGTCAGGCCGGATTTCGGGTCGACACCGTCGGTCCGAGCAGCGCCCCAATCAAGACCGCAATGGGCTTGACCATTGTTCCCGAGCACGATTTCAGCAGCGCCGAACAGCCGGACATCGTCGTGGTTCCGGGCGGCAATGTGGAGACGCTGCTGGGCAACGGTCCAGCAGCCGACTGGCTGCGACGGACCGCCGCGCAGGCGCAGGTGGTGCTGTCGGTCTGCAACGGAGCGTTCATCCTGGCCCGGGTCGGCCTGCTCGATGGGCTCGAAGCGACCACCTTCGCCAGCTTGATCGATGACCTCGCGGCCGAGGCGCCCAAGACCAAAGTCGTGAGCGACCGGCGCTTCGTCGACAACGGCAAGATCGTCACCTCGGCCGGGCTCTCCTCGGGCATCGACGCGGCGCTGCACGTGGTCGAGAAGGTCCTCGGCCGCGGCCGCGCCCAGGTGATCGCCACCAACCTGGAGTACAACTGGGATCCGGAGTCCAGCTACGTGCGTGCCGCGCTGGCCGATCGGCACCTGATCGAGCTCTACCGCATGGCGCGCTCCGCCGGCGGCTCGATCGAAAGCTACGCGGGTGGAACCGATCGCTGGGAGAACCGCTGGAGCTTCACCGACTCGGCTCGGGCGCAGGAGCTGGTCGAACGCATCCAAAGTCGGTTGCAGCAGCAGGCGTCGTGGTCGTTGATTGGTTCGAACACGGACAACGGAGTGCGCCGCAGCGAGTGGAGCTTCCGCGACGGCAGCGGGGCGGCTTGGAGCGGCGCGATCCAATTGCAACCGGCGCCGGAGGGGGGCGGTTCGCAGCTCACCCTGCAGGTGAGCCGCCAATGACCGACCTCAGGTCCTGGGCCAATGTAGGGGCGGCCCTCGTGGCAGCCCGTGAGGTGTGACCTCGAGGCAATGAAGGGGGGGACCAGCCCCGCCCCACCATCGGTAGAACTCTACCGAGTTTACGGCGGGTGGCATGGGCACGCGCAGCGCGCCCATGGACGAGGTGGCCGTGAGCAGTCGATGCAGCTCAAGACCGAGAGCTGGTCCAGGACAACGCTTCATTAAACCGGTTCCTGGATTACGGGTAGGAGATCGGACCTTCGCGCTCGACCCGCTGGCGCGCCAGCTCGCTGATTTGGGTCGGGAAGGTGACTTCCACGGCGGGGTCGACGCGGAAGAAACCGCTCTTGATCAGCAGCGGCGCGACGGTTCGGCCGGCCTCGTCGTAGAGCATCGCTTCAACCGGTTCGCTGGCCGAGGTCGGATCGTACAACACGTAAACCACGTCGTTGGAGAGCTCCCAGCTCAAGCGGTCGCGGGCGGCGACTGGATCCGGCACCGCCAGCCCGACGATCCGAACCGGTCGATCGAGCCGGCTGACTCGGACGCTGGTCGGGCCGACGATCTCGGTCACCACTCCGTGCACCAGTTGCAACTGCGGCGGGGCCGGCGCCGGCTCGGGCTGCTTCTCTTCCAACACCAGGCGCTGACTCTGGATCTCACGATAGTTGGATTCCGATTCGGCGCGCTTGGCTGCGGTGGCGCGGCGGAAGGCCTCCTCCCTCGCGCGGCGCTGATCTTCCTCGTCGGTCGACGGCGGCGCGGCGCCGAGCTGCGGCACCTGCTGCTGCGCTTGATCCTGCTCGTCCGGCACCACCTCGACCACCTGCTGGGCGTCGATGTAGAGCACGAAGCCATCGCGCTGCTCGATCCGCATCTGCCCGTTGTCGAGCCGCTCGGCCTTGGCGACATCGCGGATGGCGCGGCCGCTCTTGAGCTTCACCGTCGAAGCCTCCAGCGGCCCCACCCACAGCGCCGCCAACGCCAGCCCAATCCAGCCATGAGGTCTCATGCCATCCATTATAGAGAGTCGCTTTCGCAATCGGGAACGCCCCATCCGCCGCCTGGCCATACGGGCTTGATTCGGCGCAGCTCGGCTGCTTCCAGCGCGTTTTGGATCAAGGGCTCGAGGTCACCCAGCAGCGCCTCGGCGGCGGCCAGATCCCGCGGGTTCGCGGCGGTCTCCGGGCGGCGCGGCATCAGGTAGCTGCAGCAATCGCTGTAGGGCTGAATCGAAATCGGGTAGGTCCCGATCGCTTCGGCCTCCCGGGTGATGGCCTGTTTGTCGACGCCGACCAGCGGCCGCAGGATCATGATGCCGGTTGCGGCCCCGACCGCAGCCAGGTTGACTAAGGTCTGCGACGAGACCTGGCCCAAGCTGTCGCCGGTGACCAGGGCCAGAGCGCCTTCGCGTTCGGCGATCGCCGCTCCGATCCGGAGCATCATGCGGCGATAGAGCAGCACCCGCAGGCGCGGCGGCGTGAGCGCGACGATCTGCTGCTGCAGCGGCGCCAGCGGCACCAGATAGAGCCGCGCCGGCCCCTGATAGCGCGACAGGAGCCCGGCCAGCTCGGCGGCGTTTTCGGCCGAAGCCTTGGAGGTGTAGGGCTGGCTGTGAAAATGCACCAGAATCACGCGGCAACCGCGGGTGATCATCCGGTAGGCCGCCACCGGCGAATCGATGCCGGCTGAGAGCAGGGCGACCACCCGGCCGCCGGTCCCGACCGGCAAGCCGCGCGGTCCTTCAACCCGGCGGCGATAGACGTAAGCTTCCCGGTCGACCAGCTCGATGCGCAGGGTGGCATCCGCCGCCTGCAAATCGACGCCGGCGCCGCTGCGGGCCTGGATCGCGGCGCCGACCGCGGCGCTGATCTCGTTCGAGCTCATCGGGAAACTCTTGGCTGCGCGGCGGGTGCGGACCCGGAAGGTGCGATACGCCGGCGGTTGGGACATGTGTTCGAGGGCCGCGGACTCGATCGCCTCGATGGTCTGGGGCACTCTCAGGGCCCAGCCGAAGTAGGCCACTCCCGGAACGCTGGCCAGCTTCTGCTGTAGCAGCTCGCGATCGACGCCGGCGGTCAGCCCCAGAACCAGGCGCCCGCGCAGCCGCTCGAGCCGGCCCGGCTCCAGCGGCCCCAGCGCCAGCTCGATGTTGCGCTGCAGCGTGGCCTCAAAGAAGCCCCGGTTGCCGCCCTTGAGCCCGACCTCGCTGTAATGAATCAGGAGGCATTCTTCCATCGGCCTGGTGGGTCGCTTGAAACTAAGTTAGGCACCGCGCCGAGCCGCGTCAAGGAGGCGTTGACGCGCTGCAGGAGCGGCGCATACGATTCTGTTTGTCATGGTCGAAGAGAGCCCGAACCGCTCCGAACCGCAACCGGAGATCGGAGTGGTTTCCACCGCGGCCGTGCCGGTCGACGAAGAGGCCTACCGCTCGCACATGGAAGTGGTGCTGGCCTGTCGCCAGTGTCCGACGGTCCAATCGACGCCGGTGGTCGGCGTCGCGCCCGGGGCCCGCATCATCCTGGTCGGCCAGGCTCCGGGCGGCCGGGAGCGCGACCAGGGGCGGCCGTTCGCCCACACCGCCGGCCGCACCTTGTTCAACTGGTTCGCTCGCATGGGGGTCAGCGAAGACGAGTTTCGCGAGAAGGTGCATATCGTTTCGGTGATTCGCTGTTTCCCGGGCAAGAACAAGAGCGGCGGCGACCGCGCGCCCAGCCCGCTCGAGATCAAGAATTGTCTGCCGTATCTATGGACCGAGATCCGCATGCTGCGGCCCGGACTGATCGTTCCGGTCGGGAGGCTGGCGGTCTCGAAACTGATCCGCAAGGTGAAGTTCGATCAGGCGGTGGGCGAGCGCTACGATCTGGAGCTCGAAGGGCATCCCACCACGCTGATTCCCTTGCCGCATCCGTCGGGTCGCAGCACCTGGCTCAATGATCCGGCCAACCGCCGGCGTCTGGAGCGCGCCCTGCATCGAATCGCTGCGCACCCCGCTTGGCAACAGACCTTCGCTCCGCCCACCAACCGGGGCTAGAGTGTTTATCCCCATGGCAGCGGGGATCGGGATCTGGTGGCGGCGGATCGGGCGCGGACCCTGCCGCGCTGCGCCCGCGCTGCTGATCGTTCTCGCGGTCGCGAGCGCCGAGGCGGCCACGGTGCGGATGCGAAACGGCCGCGAGATCACCGAGGTCGAGCGGGTCGAGCGTTTCGAGGCGCGCGGTCAGATGAAGGTTGTGAAGCGCGACGGGTTCGTGCTCTACGTCGAGCTCGCTCAGGTGCTCGAGGTACTTCCGGACCAACAGGATCGGCGCGAGTCGGCGCCGCCAGCCGGGGCGGCGCCGCCGGCAGAGCTGGAGCCGCCCAAGGGTCTGGTGGAGAATTTGGAGGAATTTCGGCGGCTCCATCCGGAGTACACCGGCGGCGAGTTCAGCGCCGAAGCGGCGGACGCGGCGGCCGCGGCGGCCGCGGGCTCGGGCGCGACCGCGGCAGGCGATCCCGGCGAAGAGAACTACTGGCGCGCGCGCGCGCAGCAAGCGCTCGGCGCGGTCGAAAACCTGGAAAGCCAGATCCAACAGCTCACCGAGGAATACAACCAGGTTGCGCGGCAGCACAACAGCAGCGCGGATCCGGTGCAGCGCTCGATCCTGCGCGGCCAGCTCAACTCGATCAGCGATCAGCGGCGCGAGGCGGAGAGCGGCTTGCGCCAGGCGCAAGCCGACCAGCGCCAGCTGCGGCTCGACGCCGAATCGGCCGGTGTGCCGCTCGAGTGGGTGCTGCCGCCCTCCGAACCGCCGCCCGAAGAGCCTCCGCCCGAAGAGCCTCCGCCCGAAGAGCCTCCGTAGTGCGT
>Ga0326597_10009623_pt1 | contig 12930 bp, 11 predicted proteins | sample RVTome_12_FD_203789 | JGI IMG/M metagenome (GOLD analysis project Ga0326597, IMG submission 203789) | Soil microbial communities from uranium-contaminated site in the Upper Colorado River Basin, Wyoming, United States - RVT100D185 | ecosystem: Environmental > Terrestrial > Soil > Contaminated >... | reverse complement strand
ACAAAGCAAGTCCCGAGCCAGCCTTCGTCGGCGCGTCATTCCCTACATCCGCCGACTGGCGGTGAGCCCGTCCGCCGATCCGGGGCGGAGGGGATGACCGCGGTTGGCGTTGACATCGGCGGGACCCACTGTCGGTTTGGTGCGGTAGATGGAGACGGTTCACTCCGCGCGTTCAACCGCTTCCCCACTCCTGCGCACGCGGGTGCGCAGGCGTTTGTCGATTGGATGGCAACGGTGATTGACGCAACGTTTCGCGCGGTCGATGGTGACGTCCGCGTTTCGGCTGACGTGGGCGTGGCGCTGCCTGGACTTCTCGATCGCGGCCGCGGATGCCTGGCGCACTCGGTAAATCTTCCATTCCTTGAGGGATTTCCCTTGGTTGAAGGATTGTCGCGGAGGCCCGGCCGTTCGACCTATCTAATGACCGACGCCGAAGCCGCGGTGTGGGGAGAATACTGCGCCCTCGCGTCGGCTCCTCCGGGAGCGGGCAGAGTTGGTAACGAGACTGCAAGCTCGCTTGATATCATTGCACACTTGCGGATCGGGACGGGCGTCGCGTTGGGAGTTGTGTCCGCCGCCCGTCCGTTGGAACTCGACGCCGGCCGGCGCGGACATCTTGACACGCTGATTGTCGACCGTTCCGAAGACGCACGTCAATGCCCGTGTGGGAAGCATGGATGTCTGGAGGCATTCGTTTCGGGGCCGGTGCTCACCGAACGAGCCCAGTGGGCGGGATATAGTGACGGCGTCGCGGATCTGCAACCCGGTTGGGAAGCGTGCGAGCCGCAAGCGAGGCGCATCATCGTCGAAGCCGCCGAAGCGCTCGCGCAGGCGATAGTCGCAGTTGCAGAGGCGTATCGTTCGCGCTGCGTAATCCTGGGCGGCGGCGTTGTCGAAGTGCTTCCGTGCCTTTACGCGGAAACCGTTCGATTGACCGGCGGATATGCAGCGGCGTTACCGTCAACTCAACTACTCCGTATAATGCCGTCTCGCTTAGGGCAAGCCGCCGGTGTCGTGGGGGCGGGCTTGCTTGCGACTTGTGGAAAACCGGAGATTCGCGCCCTCGCCGCCGCGCGGGGATTGTCAATGGATCGCCGCAATTAGGTACACACCGCGCGGATTGCGGCCGTGCAACGATTACAAATAAATGAATGCACGTCTCTTGTGCAAATGCGCGCAGTCGTTTAGCGTGTCTGTGATGTGATTCTATACTTGTTACACCAGGAGGACTATCAGTGGCAAAACGAAAGATGAAATGCCGTTTTTGTAGCCGTACCTTTTCGATGCCGGCGCACTTGGGCAGGCACATGAAAGCCATTCACGGCTCAACGATTGCCGGCAAGTCCGCCGGCGCCGGTTCTTCCGGCGGCGCGGGCCGAAAGGGACACGGCCGCAAACGGCGCGGCCGACCGCGCGGCGCATCGCGGCCAATGGCTGACGCGATGATGGACGCTTCTCCAGGCCGGAGTATTGAGCAACTGGTTGCCGCCCTTCGCGGGCACCTCGACCTGATCGCGGCGCGCCGCGAGTCGTTAGGTGTCGAAGAGGAGGCCGTAAGGCGAGCGATCATTGCCATGGGAATCGCTGCCCCCGCATCTGTTGTCGCGCGTGGGGCGCGAGCCAGCAACGGGCGCGGAAGGCGGAAGCGCCCGTTGAGAGACCACATCGAGCGCGTGCTACGGCGGCGCTCTGCGCCGATGAGTCCTAGCGATATTGCGACGGCGCTCAGTGGCAGCGGCTATAAGTCCAAGTCGCAGAACCTAACCAAGGTTGTGAGCAATACGCTTCCGCGAATGACAATCGTGCGCAAGGCAGGATTCGGACTGTACACGGTATAGCCTCGCTCTGCCGTTCGATAATGGCCTGGCGTGCAGTCAGGTCGATGATACGCTCGGTAGGCGCTTGGCTGTTGGCGACCCGCCAACAGGCCGCGCGGAGTGCCTGGGAGGCATACCGGAAACTCGGCACACCGGCTTGCAAGGGATGCTGACCTGGCCCCGATCTATGTACCAGCCGCTATGAGAGTCGGTCAGTTCTTCCTCGGACGGGCGAGTGGAGTGCAGTCCCCACGTAACGGAGCGCAGCTCGCCCGTCCGCACGAGGCCGCAAACGTCGCCGGAGTTCGATACGCCAGGGACGAATGCGGTCGTCGATGGTTGGAGTCGTTCTGCCGCGAAGCGCCCCGGGCCTTGGCTTCACGCAGCTTGGCGATGATCTGGTCCGGGGTGTGTCGCTCGCCTTGCATTGAACGCGTCCGTGCCCGGTTCCCGGGCAGTAGAGACTTGCACAACGACCGGATCAAGCCCCGGTGGGCAGGTCAACTCCCAAGGTCCGAGAATGCAGTTGCCACGAATCGCCCAAGGGAGGGTTGTATCGCGATTGCGATCACCGTATCATAATTCAACAGCTTGGCAGGCGTCACGTGCAAACAGGGTCGTACCGGGGCCTTTGGGCGGCGAGTTTGGATCGCGCCGGGGGAGGAGGATTGATGAGCATTCGTAAGACGACTTTCGCCGCGGTCTTGACGGCGCTGCTGACCCTGACGCCGCGGGTGGCCGACGCTGTCCCGATCACCGACCTGTTTGAGGGCGCAACCTTAACCGCCGCCGACAAACTGTTTGACGACTGGTCATTGCTCGACGTGCAGACGGTCAACGGTGCATCTGCGGTGTTGAGCGCGGTCGACGTAACGCCGCTCACTGACGATCCCCTTAATCCGGGCGTCAAGTTTACGACCGACGGGCTGGCGTTGGGCACGCCGTTTGGCCACCAGGGCCCCTCTTCGGCTTCCGTTCGATTCTCTTACTCGGTTCAGACGATAAGCGGTGAGCCGCTGATAAAGGACAATTCGCTTTTCCTGAACGGATTCACATTCGACGCCGGGCCCCAAGCGACGATTACCATTTCGGAGACGGTTACCGATGCGCTCGGCGCCGTGCTGGGTACGAAGGTGGTCTTTGCGAATTCATTTGACTCCCCTGGTTCCGGCGACCCTGACCACTTCGATTTTGCGGAGTTCGACCCGCGGGACATTGTGTTTGTGGAGACTTTCGTTGACATTCAGGGGCCGGGCACAAATGACGGCGCCGTCTTGGCCGGTTTCGAGCAGCGCTTCTCGCAGGTTCCCGAGCCCGCGGCCGGCCTGCTCGCGTTCCTCGGCCTCCCCCTACTTCGCCGAGCGCGCGGACGCGGCGCCTAGCAGCCTGTTGAAGAAGTCTGTGGGACGGACTTTCCAGTCCGTCAAGCGGCTCTGGTGCCGGCAGAATGACCGACCGGAAAGTCGGTCCCACATGAGTGAAGAGTTCTTCAACACGCTGCTGGGCGACACAATCGACAACGCAATTACCCGGCAGGATTCATCATTGACCGCGCGCTTTTTTTAGTGCGGCCTCATGCTCGTCCAGCCCCAACAGGCAAGTCACGTTCACCTTCGTTAATGGGACCGTTGCCCGAAACGCGTTTGTGAGCGCCAACACGGACGTGTTGTCAGGCAGCTCACAAATCATGACCGCATCATACTTTCCAAGGCAGGCCCAAATCCCGACGACCCGGCCGTCAAGCCGCTGGACCACGGAGCGGAACCAAGAACCGTCGAACATATCGGGGCTCTCGATCATGGAGTTCGTCATTTCCGAACTGAAACCAACTTGAAGCATGTATTGCGCCATAACGTTCTCCGTCTTTAACCAGGATACTTCATTAAGAGCCTCCAACACCGCGATTCTACAGAATCGACGGGCCGATTCCAAACGCGAGCGAACATCTTAATTAGAGTGCCCTCCCATCAGCGCCCCGGCAACGCTGCCAATCACCAACCGGACGCCCGCGAGGGACAGGCCGTGCCGGGATGGGAGTCGTAGCGGCCCCGAGTACCGAGCACGCGGGTGATGACCGTCGAGGGAAGGGGCCTTCGTTGAACGGTTAGCGCAGGTAGCAACGCGGAAGCGCGAGGAGAGTGCCGATGAGTCCAACACCCTCCGAAAGACTTCATAACTTGCAGGCGGCGCTACATGCCCCAGCCAAGGCGTCGCGTAATCCGCGTGCCGCATGCGCGAGCGTGAACCGTCTCCGAGAGCCGGATGCGGCAGATCAGCACGTCCGGCTCGACGAGCGGGAGGTGGAAACGGAGCGGGGCCGGGCTATTAAGGCACCACCAAACGGAAGGGGTGGAAACAAATACGCCCGACCTACCCCACCGCGCCAGGTCTCGGCTCTACCCAAGCCGGTGCGTGCTTCCAAGAACGGGGCCCGTCGTCTAGAATCTCACCGAATCATGGGTCTGCGCGTTCTTCACGTCGTCGAGTCGTTACGTCCGGATGCCGGTTCGGTGGCCCTGTGTCTGCATGGCATGTTCGAGGCCGTGCGTGAACTGGGAATCGAGTCGGCCGCAGTCACTCAGGATCCGGACATGCCGGCCCCATGTGATGTGGGTTGGCAGAGTTTCGAGTCCGCTCGGGCGGCTGAACAGGTGAGCGCCGTCGACCTTGTGCACATACACGGCTGGGGTGGTTTGCTTGAACGTGCGATGGCTACCGCAGCCCGCAAGAAGGGCACGCCCTATCTTATCACGCCGCTAGGCGGACTGAGCGAAGGCCCCTACCACGCGACGACGTGGAAGGATAAGTTGCGGGGCCTTCTTGGTGACAACAGTATCGTGCGTGGCGCCCGGGCCCTGGTAGCGCTAAACTCCTGCGAGCGGCGAGACTTGAGCGAACGCGGCGTCAACAAGAGCGTGATGTCGTTGTCCTACGGGATAGCCTTCTCCGAGTACGAGGACTCCGTGGACGCTTCGGAAGATGCACGGACACCCAACGGCGTCCGCCTTTTGCTCATGCTCGGGCCGATCCATCCGGTTGAAGGGCTGGTTCCATTGCTAAAGGCATTCGCCGAGCTCGTGCACGAAGCCGACGGCTGGAACATCCTGGTGGCGGGGCGTGAGGAGTGCGACTGGCGAAAGATGCTCGAAGCCGCGGTTCGGCGCAAGGGCGGAAGCGGGCGGGTGACGTTCAAGCCGGCTCCGGACCCGGCCTCTCAGCGTTCATTACTGGCCGGCGCCGATCTTCTGGCGGCCCCGGCGCTGCACGTCCGCTGTCCCGTATCAATAATGCAGGCCATGGCCTGCGGCGTGGCGGTGATCGCTTCAGACCGCGTTGCGCCCGACGGACTCGACGGAGCGTTGACGTTGTGCAGGCCGGGCAAACAACAGATCGCCGAAGCTCTGCGCAGGTGTCTGACGCTTTCGGAAGCACAGCGCTCTGCAAACGCGGCGGAAGCGCGTGGCCTCGGGCGAACCTTGTTCGATTGGCCGGCGCTGGCGCCGCAATACGCGCGGCTGTATCGCGAGCACACATGAGTATCCGCAATGGACGTAAGTCTGTTTAGCGCCGACGCCAGGAAGGACCGCGGAGACCGCCGCCTGCGCCGTCGCGAGCTGCGCCGCATTCTCGCGATGCTCCGGCCCTATCTCGGGACTCTCGTGCTCGGGCTGGTTGCGACGGTCGCGTTCGCGACGCTTCACACCGTCAGCATCGGGGCCGCGCTTCCCGTATTCAAGGTGCTGCTAGAGGAGGAAGGACTCCACGGCTGGATCGACCGGACGGTGGCGGGTAATAGGCTCAACGTCGAGTTCGCCCCACCCGGCGGCAGCGCCCCGGATTGGGTTCGTGTCTTACGAGTAACGGGGCGTAGCGCCCTATTCCCGGACGGCAATCGAACTTACGTTGCCATCGCGGACGCGGCTGGCCGGCCGCCGGCCGCTCTGCTCCACGATCTCGCACACGCGGCGCCCACCGGCAATGAACCGCCGTTCTTTGCGATCAAAGCGGCGTTTACCGACGACGTGCGTCCGGAAGATGTCGAGTCGGCACAGATTTCCCTCCCGACGCTCGACGCGCAAGCCCGGCTGCTGCGCTGGGCCGGTTCGCTGGTGCCGGCCGCGACCGACAGCCGCAAGCTCGAAACCCTGGAATTTCTGCTCATCGGACTGGTAATTACCGTCATTGCCGCCAACGTGTTCAGGTATCTCGGTGAGGTGCTGATTGCCCGTTCCGTCCTGCGCGCCATGATGGGCCTTCGCGCCAAGCTCTACGCGCGGACGCTCTGCCTGCCCATGTCGTTCTTCGCGAGCCAGACGACGGCAGATCTGGTGACGCGCTTCGTGCAGGACGTGCAGGAGATCCAGCGCGGAATGCTCACGCTGCTCGGCAAGTTCATACGTGAGCCGATGCGGGCGTTGTTCATCATGTATCTGGCGTTCACGCTAGACTGGCGCATCACCTTGACGATGGTCGTGGCCGCACCCATCGCGGTGGCGGTTTTCCTGCTCGTCGGGCGCAGCGTGAAGAAGGCCAACCGCAAGCTTTTGCAGGCCTACGGGATGATGATCGGTGCGCTAACCGCCAGCCTTCAGAACCTGCGCGTGGTAAAGGCATACACCGCCGAACCGCAGGAGCAGGAACGACTTGGAAAAGTCGACTGGCGGATGTTCAAACAGCAGCTCAAGCTCGCCAAGCTACAGGCGTTCGTCAGCCCGATGATGGAGACGCTCGCCATCATCGGGGGCAGCGTGGTGACCATCTGGCTGGCGAGCCGGGTGCTCGACCACGAGCTTCCCGTTTCCAAGTTCGCCGCCTTAGGCGTAACGCTCTCGATGCTGTTTGATCCGCTGCGCAAGCTGTCGGACGTGTACGTGCGCGTGCAGCGCTCCACCGCCGGTGCGGAGCGGATCTTCCAAGTCATCGACCATCCCGTGGAGGGAGACGAAACCGACAGAACGGTGGAACTCAAGCCTCTCCAAAAGGGTATCGAATATGTCGGCGTGTCGTTTACGTATTTCGGCGCGGTCGAGCCCGCGGTGAGAAACGTCAGTCTTTCGATTCGGCGGGGCGAGACGGTTGCTATCGTTGGCCCCAACGGTAGCGGCAAGACCACGCTCGTCAGCCTGCTGCCGCGCTTTTTCGACCCCGACTCCGGCGTGATCCTCTACGACGGCGTAGACGTTCGCGACGCGCGCCTCAGCTCGCTGCGCGGACAGATCGGGCTGGTGAGCCAGGATGCGGTCATCTTTGCGGGTACGCCCGTCGAGAACATTGCGTACGGCGTGCCTGCCCCGGATGAAAAAAGTGCGGTCCACGCTGCGGTTCGCGCGTCGGCCGACGAGTTCATACGCGCCATCCCCGGCGGTTACGGGGCCGCCCTCGGCGAGCGCGGCACGACCCTCTCCGGCGGCCAAAGGCAGAGAATGGCCATCGCCCGCGCCATCTTCCGGGACGCCCCGATCCTGATCTTCGACGAGGCCACCAGCCAAATCGACAGCGAGTCGGAGCAGAAGATTCAGACCGCCCTGCGCGAGTTTTCCAGGGGCAGAACGACCTTGATCATCGCGCACCGGCTCAGCACGATTCAGTTCGCCGACCGGATCGTCGTGATGGACGCCGGCAGCGTGATTGACACCGGCACCCACCGCGAGCTCTTCGAGTCGTGCAAACTCTACCGCAAGCTGTGCGAAACGCAGTTCGTGCCTGAGCCGGCGGCGGCAGTCTAAGCGAGTTGCAATGGGCCGCGGGATCGCTTAGTCTCCGGGTTCGGGTGGATTTCCGGGTCGCTGGGTAAGTGCCGGAGGGATTGCCGGGTTTTTGATGCTGCTCGTTCGGGCGTAGCGGGTTCTACTCGCCGAAACGGCAGCGGAGCCATTACTTATGACCTCAAGCAGGAATCTGTGCAAGGCGCGAGCGCACCATCGCCTCTGTGCGCAATCGATTGAAAACCCGGCGCGGATGGGGCGCACGGTCAGCGTTGCACGTGCCGGTGCCGCGCTACTTGTGGTTGCGTCGGTGTTATTGGCCGCGTCCGGGTGCGCGGGAATGCATGACTCTCGTTACAAGCGCGCGTGGCGCGACAAGCCCGCCCCGGACTTCGAGCTGACCGCACTTGGCGGCGAAAGAGTCCGGTTGAGCGATCTTCGCGGGAAGCCGGTGATCCTCACGTTCTGGGCCCACGGGTGACCGCCCTGCCGTGCGGAGGCTCCGCACCTCAGCCGCCTTGCCGAAGAGCACGCCGACGCGGGATTAGTCGTTCTAGCCGTCAACGCTTGGAACGAAGAGCGCAAGGAGTTGGAAAGGTTTGCCAAGCGAGAAAAGCTCCGCCAGACCATCCTTCTCGAAGGGGCTGACGTGGCTAAGGAGTACAAGACCGATGGCGGAGTGCCCACTACGCTGTGGATCGACCGTGAAGGTGTGATCGCCGATACAGACGTCGGCTACGGCGGGCCGGAGCCGCTGGATGAAAAGACCGCCCGGCTCATTTCGCCCAGCGGATGACCCGTTAAGGGCAATCGCTGCAAACGAGCCTGGTATGGCCGGTCGGCGGCTCCGTGGAGGCGCTCAGCGAATCCGCACGCTCTGCCGGCCGCGTGTGACACGACCGATCACGGCCGGCTCTTCACCCGCGCGGCGCAGGATGCGCAGCACGCCCTGCGCATACGCGGGCCTAACGACAAGCACGTATCCAATCCCCATGTTGAAGACTCTAAACATCTCATCGCTGGCAACGCCGAGCCGCCGCAGGAAATGAAATACGGGCGGCACTTTCCATGCCCTGCTGCTGAGCACTACGCCGCACCGCGCCGGGAGAATCCGCGCGATGTTTTCGTGCAGGCCGCCCCCGGTTATGTGCGCCATCCCCGTAACGATCCGCTTGACGCGGTAAGCGCCCAGCACCGCCCGGACCGCGGACACGTAAATTCGTGTAGGCCGCAGCACGGCGTCGCCTATCGTCTCGCCAAGCAACTCGTGAGTGTCTTCCAGACGGCACCGGTTTTTCTTGAGCAGTCGGCGAACCAGCGAGTAACCGTTCGAGTGTATTCCGCTGGACGGCAGCCCTATCACGACGTCGCCCGGCGTAATCCGCGATCCGTCGATCATGCGGCCGCGCTCCACGACTCCGACCGCGAAGCCCGCCAGGTCAAAATGGCCCTGCCGATAAAGATCCGGCATCTCCGCGGTCTCTCCGCCCAGCAGCGCACATCCGCCCTCGCGGCACCCTGCGGCGATCCCCTCGATCACTCCCAGGAGCGCCGCCGGGTCCAGTTTGCTTACCGCGAGATAATCCAGGAAGAATAGCGGCTCGGCCCCACACGTGACCAGGTCGTTGACGTTCATCGCGACCAGGTCTATGCCGATGGTCGTGAGCCGCCGCATCGCGATCGCCAGCAGGAGCTTCGTACCCACGCCGTCTGCGCAGCCGACGAGCATCGGTCGGCGATAGCTTCGCCTGAAGAGCGCTTCGTCGAAATCGAGACTGAACAACCCCGCGAAGAGGCCGTGGCGCTGTTTCGGCACGCGCGGACCGTACGTGCTGCTGACCGCCGACCGAATCGCTTCGATCCAGCGTACATTCGCCGCCAGATCCACGCCGCTGTCTTTGTAGGAAGTCACGCGCTGTTAAGTGAACATGCGAAGCTGCCCGCGCTCCAGGGCGAATTTCTCGACCGGCTCGTCGACGTCCATCGGGTACTCGCCGGAGAAGCAGGCGGTACAGTACTTGTCAGGCGGCAGCTTCACACAGGAGAGCATACCCTCGTGAGAGAGGTGGTGTAGCGAGTCGACGTTGAGGTACTTGCGGATCTCGTCCACGGAGCGATTGTGGGCTATCAGCTTGCTTTGATCCGGGAAATCGATGCCAAAATAGCAAGGGTGGCGAATCGGGGGGCTCGCCACGCGGAGGTGAATCTCTTTGGCGCCGGCGTCGCGCAGGGCGCCTATCTTGCCGCGCGTGGTCGTCCCGCGGACGACTGAATCCTCCACGACCACGAGCCGCCGTCCGGCCACGGCTTCCTTGATCACCGCCAGCTTCATCTTGACCGTCATGTCCCGGTCGGATTGGCTAGGCATGATGAACGACCGTCCGGCGTAATGGCTGGTCGTAAAGGCCCTTCCATACGGGATGCCGCTCGCGGCGGCGTAGCCCGTCGCCGCACACTGTCCACATGTCGGCACGGGCACGACCAAGTCGGCGTCCACGGGGGCCTCCTCCGCGAGCTTTCGCCCCATCGCGGCTCGGACCAGGTGCACGTTGTCGCCGAAAACCACGCTCGACGGGTCTGCAAAATAGATTTGCTCGAAGATGCAATGGGCCCCCCGGCCGGCGAACTCTCCGCCGAATCGGCGGCTGCTCAAACCTTCGTCGTTGATCGTAACAATCTCGCCGGGTTCGATGTCCCGCTCGTACTTCGCCCCGATCATGTCGAACGCCTTGGTCTCCGAAGCCACCACCGTCGCGCCGTCCAAGGATCCCAGACACAACGGGCGAAACCCCAGCGGGTCGCGCACGGCCACCATCCGGTCGGGAAAGAGAAGAAGCAGCGAATATGCTCCTTGCAGATGGTTGAGCACGTGATTCAGGGGATTTTTCTTGCTCTGATGAGCAGGCTTTGCCAGCAGGTGGATGATAACCTCGGTGTCATTGGTACTCTGGAAGATGTGCCCCACCTGTTCATAACTGTTGCGCAGCAGCGCGGCGTTGATCAGGTTGCCGTTGTGGGCGATCGCCACCTCGCCTCCCAGAAACGTGAATTGCAGAGGCTGCGTATTAGCCGCGGTGGACGATCCCATGGTCGAGTAACGGACGTGTCCGATCGCGACGGGATTGCGTATGTTCTCCAGGCTGCGCCGGTCAAAGACTTCATTGACCAGGCCCAGGCCCGCACAACGCAGCAGCCTGCCTCCGTCCGTCGAGACGATTCCCGCGGATTCCTGGCCGCGGTGCTGTTGCGCGTAAAGGCCCAGATGTGTCATAAACACGGCGTCGGGATGACCATATATCCCGAACAGGCCGCAATGGTGCCGGATCCTGTCATCGCTATAGGATGTTGCCGTGTGGCATGGAGCCAATGGCTATCAGCCTGTCGAAAAATGTAGCGCCGACCAACGTGGGCGACGAATAACGCGTTAACGAGGGTAGGTAGGGCCTTGCCCGACCCCGACCTGAAACCAACGTTGCCTCTCTCGGCAATGAGAGTCTATGAGCACTCCGCCGTAGCGTCAACGCGGCCGCCGACACGGAGACGCACCGCCGTCGGATCATCCTTGTCATGCGGCGTAGTCCTTGTGCTTGTTGAACGTCGAACCGTTCGAGACCGGCGGGTACGAATCTCCGATCCGCGGCGGGCCCGGATTCCTTTCCAACTGCGGCTCAAAATCTGGGTACGGCCGCACAGCCTAACCCCTCACCTTTCGCGTAAAGGGCAACAGCCCGCGGCTCGGATCAGGAACCCGTGAGCAGCAAAAAGCGTCGGAAGTCTGTGCGGACTCGCGGCGCACCGGAAATGTCAGTTCTCGTCAAGCACGGCCGAATTCAACGCTGGTGATTTGACTTTGCAATATCATTATGATATATTAAAGATATACGATGCGGCTGGGCGCCGCGACAGGAGTTAGCGACATGGAAACGAAGGAGGTTGAAAAGCGGACGGTCAACGGTTGGCTGAGTTTGGGGTTATTGATTTCGGTCGGGATGGGACTGGGATTCTGGGGCTACTGGTCCATCCGGCAGGTCCTCGTGCTGAGCATCGTCACCTGGGCCCTGGCCGTTGCGGTGTGGGTCGTCTTGCTGCTCGGGTTTTTCACGTTGCAGCCAAACATGGCTGCGGTGCTCATCCTCTTCGGCAAATACGTGGGTACCTCTCGGCGAAGCGGCTTCAACTGGGCGAACCCGCTGCTAACCAAGAAGAAGGTCTCTTTGCGGGCGCACAACCTCAACGGCGACAAGCTCAAGGTCAATGACCTGCGCGGCAATCCCATCGAGATAGCCGTCGTCGTGGTCTGGCGCGTCACGAACACCGCTAAGGCCGTTTTCGACGTGGAAGACTTCCAGGACTACGTACACGTGCAGAGTGAGGCGGCCCTGCGGCATCTGGCGATGGCATACTCATACGACACGTTCGAGGACGAGGCGCTTTCCCTTCGGGGAAGCGTGGATGAGGTGTCGGCCGCCTTGCAGAAGGAAGTTGAGGATCGCGTGTCACGTGCCGGAGTGAGCATCGAGGAGGCGCGGATCAGTCACCTGGCCTACGCACCCGAGATCGCCGGGGCCATGTTGCAGCGCCAGCAGGCCGAGGCGATCGTCGCGGCCCGCGCCCGCATCGTCGACGGCGCCGTGGGGATGGTGGAGATGGCCCTGGCCAAGCTCAAGGAGCACAAGACGCTCGATCTCGACGAAGAGCGGAAGGCCGCGATGGTCTCCAACCTGCTGGTGATACTCTGCGGCCAGGAACACGCGCACCCGGTCGTCAACGCGGGGACGCTGTACACCTAGCGGCCGAGTCTAATTGTATCGTCACGGCGCGGTTGGTCCGCTCCCTTACCCGCGACGCTGCGCGTAAAGGGCAGGCTCTCGCGGCGCGGTCGCGGCTCGGTTGCGCCCGGCGGCACTCGACCAAATGGCGTGATGGAGCACTAATGGAGGTCGAACAACGGATCGTCGATAGCGCTCATGGCTGAGCGAAAGTCATTCTTGTTGCGTTTGCCCCCGGAGTTGTGGGACGACCTCAACCTTTGGGCCAAGGACGAGCTGCGCAGCGTAAACGCCCAGATAGAATACCTGCTCCGCGAGTGCATGCGCAAGCGGCGCGGCCAACGTGATGACGATCACGATCGTAGAGCCGTGAATAACTCATCGTGAGGGATAGCAGCCCGTTGAAGAGCTCCCCACTTATGTGGGACCGACTTTCCAGTCGGTCATCTTGCCCGCAACAAAGCCATTTGGCGGACTGGATCGGCCTGCCGGCAGGCAGGAAGTTCGTCCCGCAGACTTCGTAGAGTCGAGATGTGGCGCGGTGGTCATGTTGACTCCGTTTCCACATCCCGCTCATCGAACCGGACGTGCGGATTTCCCGCATCCGGCTCTCGGACAAGGTATCATGCTGTCGCCCTC
>Ga0326597_10009622_pt1 | contig 12930 bp, 9 predicted proteins | sample RVTome_12_FD_203789 | JGI IMG/M metagenome (GOLD analysis project Ga0326597, IMG submission 203789) | Soil microbial communities from uranium-contaminated site in the Upper Colorado River Basin, Wyoming, United States - RVT100D185 | ecosystem: Environmental > Terrestrial > Soil > Contaminated >... | reverse complement strand
GCGCGAGCGCTCGGCGTCGTACCGTAGTGGTGGGCGCCGGCCACGGCGAGCCGTACCGACGATCGTATGGGTGGCGGTAGTCTCTCGAAAGCATCGGCCAGGCGGCGCAGATTCTTGTGAGGACGGTCGGTCCCGACGAAGAGGAAGTATTTCTGGTGAACGAGTCCGTGCTCGTTGAGAACCGCGCGTAGCTCCAGAGGTCCGGGCTCCCGGCGGTACCGCTCGTGTACTCCGTAAGGCACTACCGTGATGCGAGAGCCGAGCTGTGGCCAACGGGCAACAAGGAGCGAGCGGGTCGCCTCCGATGGAACCATGACCCTCTTTGCTTTGTGAACGCTCAGGGCGGTTACCAAGCGGGAGTAACCTCTCTTCGCCCACCCCCAGCTCGAGTAGTAGTCGGAGAACATGAGGTAGTTCAGATCTTGGACCGTGATTGCGGTGGGCACGCGATGCAGAATCGGCGCGTCGTGGGCCAGGTAGTGATAGACGTCGGGACGGAGCTTTCGCAGGAGCAGGGGAAGTCGAATCTGCTGAGATAGCCTCATGGATGGAATGCTGGTGACCACGAGCTCGACGCGGTCCGGCTCCTCGATAAACGCGAGCTCGCCTCGTGCTTCGGGCTGCACCAGCACCAGCAGGCGGTGGGGGTGGTCGAGCTGCGCGAGCTCACTCACCAAGTTGCGCGCGTAGGTGCCGAGGCCGTCTTCCTGGGGAAGAATGCAACGGGCATCGATGGCGATGCGCAGACCACTGCGATTCCAGTGGTTTCCGTTCCTCGCCGTGGTCCTCCGGCAGGCCGCCATTATTGCAGTCTCGCTACTCTCGAGCCAGACGCTTGATCTCGAACGGCTCTCGGCCGGGCAATGGCGCGCGTTCGGTGAGTAATCTCATGTCAAGCGCTCGGAGCGGGGAGGGGGGAGGGGGAGGAGGGCTCGGCTGACGCTTCCTGCCTGCGCCGCTGCCGCATCCCGTCGGCGATGAACAGGAAGTAAAACATCATGACTTGCGTACGCTGCCGGTACGCCGTCCCTGCGTTACCCAGGAACATCGCATAGGCGATGGTCAGGGATGTCGTGAACATTAGGATGGGCATCGTAATCGCGAATCGGTTCCGGAAGGCCCTGGAGAGCCCCCGAAACAGGGCCGGCATTAGCGCGTACCAGACGAGGACGTCAGGAAGCACCAGCAACTGTCGCAGATTGGTCAACGTCCAGGGGAACGGTGCAAGGAGGATGTAGACGATACCGAGCGGCAGAACCTGGAGCGCCCCCAGAGGCGTTGAAACGTCGGCTTCGTAGGTGAAGCCGCTCGCTGCGGATGCGAGATCGGATCGCGATACTTGCAGCTGTTCGAGATCGAAAAAAATCTGCTGGGTCCGGACCGCTTCTCCCACCGGCGTGAACAGGATGAGACCCACGAACGAAGCCATGAACAGGAGCTGTACAACGAACGTCGTCCGTAAATCGCGCGCTCTTCCCAGGAAGAAGGTACAGACGGTCGCGGCGAGGATGATGTAAAAGAGGTAGAACCGCAGGGACAAAGCGGCCAGCGCGCTCAACAGGTAGATCACGAAGAAATGAAGCTGGAAACGCTCTCTCAACCGCAAGACCGCGAGGATATTGAGCCCGGCACAGAGCATGACCAGCGGGTCCTTGTATATCGCGCACGACCAGAACATCATCTGGGGGAAGAAGGTCGTGAGGAGCATGGCTCGAGTCGCGACACCACGGTCGTAGAGCAGAAGGGCGATTTCGAAAACGACGACCGAGACCAGCGTGCCGATGACGCCGTTCAAGAATTGCATCAGCAGCACGTTGTGGCCGAATACGTAGTACACCGAGGCAACGACGTAGACGAAGCCTGCGTTGGTCTTCCCCTCGATCGTCTCTCTCCAGGTAGAGGAGGCGTAGCCGTGGCTCCATTCGTTCGCGATGGAGGCTCCGATCATGTCGTACTTGTAAGAGTCGCCCCAAAACATCGAATTGAATTGCGGGTTCTCGTAGTTGAGCCACAGGAACCCGGCGAGCAGATAGCGAATGCAGATGCTTGCGAGGTAGGTCTTGGCGAGGACGTCGTACACCTCGGGGTGGTAGCGCTTCCGTAGCAAAACCAGGATGGCGACATTCAAGATGGCGGCAACCACGACGGCGACGAGGGCGTTCATGGGTTGAGCGGCAGCCTCCATGAGAAGAGCGCGTAGCTCCGGGGGCTTGGGCATCGAAACAGGAATGCGAAGATCCTCAAGGAAGCCCTCCAGTCAGCGTGCGCGGGCGATCACGTGTTCCGCGATCGAATGCTTGAGACGGCGAAGTCTAGAGCTCCATCGATCGCCGAGCAGGGAACGGGCCGAGGTGTAGATCCACATTGGCTCGTAGACGACGAACGGATCGCGCTCCCGCGCCCACTCGAGCCTTCGCCGCGCAGCTTCGGTGTCGCCGCAACCGTAGTAGCCAATCGCTGCGAACAGGTTCGCTCGACTCCGGATGCGCTCGGCCACCCCCGCGAGGCGTGGTCCCGCAATCGGATCGGCGAGGAATCTCTCGACCGCCAAGCTCATGGCTGCTTCCATCCTCGCCGGGTCGTGCATCATATTGTCGGGATGCTCCCGAATCAGGAGCGTGGCGCTCCCGGTATAGGCGAACTCGTAGCGGGAGGCGAGGCGTATCCAGAGCTCCCAGTCCGCCGAAGGACCGAGGGTGACGTCTTCGATGAACCCGGATATCTCCAGGAGCGCTTCGCGCCGTACGGTGACGCCTCCCACGCTCAAGCTGTTTCGCAGCGCCAGCTCCTGGAGGAGCCGGCGGCCATCGGCCGGAGGGATCCGCGGCCGTCCGACCCGCCCCCGGGAGAACCGCCGTGAGCCGCCGTAGAGGACCTTCGCCTCCGGATGGCGCTCGTGCGCATCCCGGTCCCGCTCGATCTTGTCGGGGGTCCAAAGATCGTCGCTGTCTAGATAAGCCACCCAATCCCCGCGAGACAGGTGAAGACCCAGGTTGCGGGCGGCGGCAACGCCCTTGTTCTCCTGTCTCACGTAGAGGAGGCGGTCGGTCCAGGCGGTCACCAAGTCGGGCGTCGCATCGGTGCTCCCGTCGTCCACCACCAGGATCTCGTAGGGAGCCACGGTCTGGGAGAAGACGCTCGCGAGAGTTTCGAGAAGGAAGTCCGCGCGGTTGTAGGTTGGGATGACCACGCTCACCCGAGTTCCACCGCCGTTCATCTCTTGCCCTCGAACTCCTCTCCCACGAAAAAAAGTTTGTTCCGGACGGGGAAACGGTGACCGTTCGAACAGCTGACCGCGTCGCCATCGCGTCGGAGTGGACCCGCTCCGCAGCACGAGCAAACGAGGAGCTCGGGAAGCCGACCGTTCATCAGCTCGCTTCGTCGTCGAAGCAAACGGCCCAGGAGGCTTCGCAGCTTCTGTCCCGGCGAGTGGGGCCGAAGGTCGAGATCGACGGGCTCCGCGATACTCGCGAATACGAAATCCTCCTCGGAGGTCAAGCTTCCATCGACCTCGATGTCGATAGCGCCGCTCCATTGGTAACGGACGAGGAACCCCAGCTCGTCCAGCCGACGCCCCACGAGATCTCTGAACGCGTCATGATGGTCGAGCTGCCCGCGAAACCACGACGAGATCTCGTCGGAGAAGGTTGCCGTGGGTTTGGGAGAGAGATGAAGAGCTCCGTTCCGGCGGGACACGAACCATTTGTGAAAGTGGTTCCCGTAGAGCCGCTCGTGAACGCGGCTGGGTGTCTCGATGTAGCCGCGCCCCGCTACTCGTTGGAGCTCGGCGGCGAGCTTCTCAGGGTGACGCACGTGCTCCAGCAGATGCGAGCAAACGACGAAATCGAAGGCGCGGTCACGAAACGGCAGGCGCTCCGCGTCCGCGACCACGAGCGGCCGGTCCGAAATCGGCCTCCCGCCACACGCGCGCTCGGAGTTATCGAAGAGAAACCGATCGCAGAGGACGTTGGCCCTCATGCTGGGGTTCTGTCCGCTCCCGACGTCCAGAACCAGGTCGGTCGGGGCTACCTCGAAGCTCTCGATGAGCTGGAGCTGTCGCACCAGCTCCGCGAGGCCTCCTTCGATGCGTCGAAAAGCTCGAGTGGCGAAGCTCATGACGTCACCCGCAGCGCCATTTGCAGCATGGATCGGGTCCAGTTCGGGAAGCCTACAGATTGGAGTCGCCCGATATCGTCCGGCTGGAGGAGCTTCCCGTATCGAAGCGCCGCAGCCGCCGCGACGATGCTGAGGGCTGCGGCTGCGACCGCGCCGAACTGACTCGGATGCCAGAGCACGGCTCCCACCGCCACCAAAGCCGGCGTGAGAGCGAGGAGCAACCCTGGTGGCCAGGCGACGTCAAGAAGCTTCAGAGCGCGGCCGCAAGCGTACAGTGCGCCAACTCCCAGGGAAAGCCCCTTGGCGATGGCGGCACCGGTCGCGCCGTACGATGGAACGAGAACCAAACTGAGCGCTAGATTGCTGCCGGCGAGCACCACGGTGGCAGCGGTGATGAGGTCGGGCCGCCGGTAAGCATTGAAAATGGATTGGGAGAAGAAATAGAGCGGTGCCGTCGCACCCGCCGCGATGAGAAGCACGAGTGGCTCGAGAGTCGGCGCGTAGGAGTCGGGGATCAGAATCGGGAGCAGAAGGCAGGTGCAAGCGATCAGGATCCCGAGGAACGCCGACGTCAGCAAGCTGAGCTGGCTCGCGCCACGTCGAAAGAGTTGTCGCGCCCGTTCGACTTGGCCCCGGGCGATGAGACTGATGGTGAGAGGCCCAGAGACTATCCCCACCACCTGGGATAGCTGCAGCAGGACGGTGAGACATTGAGAGGCGAGATAATAGCAGCCCAGGTCTTTCGCCGAGAGCCAGCGACTGGCGACGCCGAAGTCGCCCCAGGCGAAGAGTGTTCCCATCCCGACGCAGACAGCGATGGAAGCCGAAAAGCGTGCCATGGGCAGAAGCCGCACGGCCTCGAGACGAGGCGGGCCGGGAGGGCGAACGATAAGGCCGAGGCCGAGAGAGGCGGCCGCCGCACCCAGGACGATGAGCCTGGCTCGGTCCGCGGTGATTCCGCTCGAGAGGCTGAGGACGAGGGCGGCCGCGATGATGAGAGCCCGGTCTAGAACGCTGATGCTCGCCGCGAGTCCGAATCTCCCCTCGGCCTGAAGCCGATGGACCTGGAGTCCGGTGATGGCGAGGACAAGCATGTATGCCTCGACGAGGAGAACCGAGAGGTCTCCCCCGCTCAGGTAAAGCGAGAGCGGCCCCCGAAGGAGAATGCCCGCCGCCGCCCCGAGAAGCAGGGTCGGCGTCGAGAGCCAGAGGGCCGCCCAGAACGAACCCTGCGCCCCCCCTCGCTCGAGGAACTCCAGCCGTCCGTAATGCAGGAGCGCCGTCTGGGAATAGCTCGCGAGCAGCGTTCGCCCCACTTGTCCCACCAACAGAAACGTCCCGAGGGCGGCGTAGGCTTCGGGAGGGAGTTCTCGGGTCCATAGCAGAACGGCGGCCAAGCCGAGAGCGGTCCCGACGACAGTGAGGCTTCCGGTCACCGCGGAGTCGAGGGCGAGCGACGCCTCGGAGCCTCTGTCCCCTTCTCTCACGCCCTCATTACCCTCACGAATGCACCGCCGCGGTGCGTCCTCGCGCGGTGAGATCTTCGTACAGGGCACGATAGCGCTCCACGACGCGATCGAACGAGTAGCTTCGCTCGACCGTTTCTCGAGCGTTCAGTCCCATGCGGTCGGTTTTCTCGGTCGATTCGAGGGCGGTTGACAGGGCCGTCGCGAGCTCACGAGCTCGGCCCGCGGGCACGAGGTACCCACTCTCCTCGGGCCGGATCAGCTCACGGTTGCTCGGCAAGTCACTGGCCACGACGGCTCGGCCCGACGCCATGGCTTCGAGTACGGCGTTAGACATTCCCTCGCTGAACGAGGGCTGGACGAGCAGATTGGCGGACCGCAACAAGGGGCCGACGTCGGCCTGGCGACCCGCGAACAGCACCGAAGAAGTGAGACCCAGGGTGCTCACCCTCTCTCTCAATTCGTCTTCGACGTTGCGAAAGGAGCCGCCGTCGCCGACGAGGACCAGTCCTGCATCGGGAAGCTTTGCTGAGACCTCCTTCCAGGCATCGAGCAGCACGAAAAGCCCCTTCTCCCAGGCGAGCCTGCCAACGAAGACCGCAATGCGATTCCACGGGTAGGAAAGGGCGGCACGTGCTCGTTCTCTCGATTCCGAGGAGAGCGACGAGCGCTCGGGAATGGCGACGCCGTTCGGTATCCGTACGATTCGGTGCTCCGGAATTCCCGCCGCATGGATCTCTCTGAAAATCTCGTCCGAGATGGCGATGAAGGCGTCCACGTCATTCAGTAGCTTGCGGCGGATCAAGGCGAAGGGCAGGTCACGGGTGGCGGCCGCCATTTCGCTGAGCACTCCAGAGATGGTGATCTTCGCGACGACCCGCCCGCCACCGAGCATCCGTTTGGCGAGGACGCCGAGGTTGGTTGCAGAGAAGGCTTGATGGCAGTGGAAGATATCGATGGGCAGGGAGCGATCCGAGGAGGTGGGAGACGGAACCTGACTTCGAATCCAGCGAAGGCCTCCGAACAGGAAAGACGCGGAAGCCAGAGTGCGGCTCGAATGTAGGAGCCGCACGCGGTGCACCTTGACCCCGCACAGCTCTTCGTCGACGGGACCCGTTCCCAGGTAGCGGGTCAGCACGTCGACCGGGTAGCCTTCACGAGCGAGCGCGGTCGCGAGCCCGAGCAGTTGACGCTCGACCCCTCCGACCTGAGGATGAAACCCCGTCGAGATCATGCATATCCGCGGAGTTGCGTCTGACATGGGAGGTTATAGGGGCAGAGCCAGCCTTGTGTCGTAACTAGCAAACGATGTGCCACTCCATTTGTGGGATTTCGGTCGCATTTCTCCATGGAGCGAAGGACAAACCCTACAGGGATGTAGGAGAGTTACCCCGCTGCCGACTCTCTCCGTCTTCGAAATGCTCGTTCACGCTTGGGTTTTCGAGACTTCTCTCACACGGCACGAAATCGGCATAGGCGATAGCGTAGGGAAGATCTCTCTAAGGGTTTCCCTCTCCGTATCCATTTACCCGGCTTCCCGTGCCAGAATCGCCCACGTTGCCGACGCTGCCTGTCACCGCGTGCTGCGCGGCGCCCGCAGTCGTCGAGGACCTCGTTGCCCAGCTTCTCGAGATTCGACGAGCGGCAGAACGCAGGCAGATCGTATTAGAGCCCTGGGCGCGCTACTTCGAGATCCGATACCTCGATTTTCTGGCGCTACTACCCATCATTCCGCCGGGACGGTGTGCCAGGATTCTCGAGATCGGCTGCGGCATTGGCTACTACACCGCATTTCTCTCTCGTCTGGGAAGGGAGGTCGTTTCCGTGGATCTCGTCGAGGCCAACCTCGAGACCCAGACGCCGGGCCTTCGGCGGGCCCGGGATCTCTTGAACGCTCTCGGAATCAAGAATGTAACTCTCTGCGGCGCTTCCGCGGAGAGCCTTCCGTTTGCCGACGGAAGCTTCGACCTCGTGATCTCGAACCACGTGCTCGAGCACGTTGCAGACCGGCGACGAGCGGTTCGGGAAATGCACCGGGTCCTGTCGGCCGGGGGGCATAACGTCTGCGTGGTACCAACCCGGGCCGACCGCCTCTACACCTTTCCGCGGTATCACGCCTACCTCGTGAAGCGGGCCTTGGTTCACGCCGGCCGGTGGCTCGTCGCCGCCCGGACGGCCAGGGTCCCGAAGAACCCGAGTGGATCTCTCTCGCCCCGCGGCATGCTGTTTGAGTTCCCCTGGCCGCCGACCCACGGCGCCTTTCGTAGCTACAAGGATGAGCTCAGGTCATGGACTTGGTCTCGATGGAGAAGCCTCGTGACCGACGACGGCAAGTACGAGCTTATTTGCCAGCGTTCCACTCAGTTTCTGCCGTTTCCGCTTCTCGACATCTTGTCTCGCTCTTTGGCCGTTGCTCTCTATCGTCACTCGCTCGCCGCACAACGATTCCTCAGCCGAATTTCTTTGGTTCAGGGAGCCGGTTTGAATACGATTCTCGTGACTCGCCCGCGACAACGAGACGGAGCGAGCTCGGCCAAGAGAATCCTCGTCTTCCTCGAGCAGAGCGGCACGTCCCGCTATTACGACAGCTTGTTTCGCCACTTCAAAACGCACTCTCGGAACGAGTTTCACGTCGTGAGCCTCAGGCCCGCTGAGGGACTCTTCGCGCAGCTAAGGCAGTCGGTGACGCGAACCTCCTCCCTCGCGCGCCTCTCTCGCTACTACCTCGCCCTGGGAAGAATGATTTCCACGCTGCGAGACACCAATCCCGCACTCGTTCACGCACACGAGCTGATCGCGGCGTTTTACGCTGCGCTCGCTCTCTTGCTTTCTTTTTCCCGGGCGAAGCTCGTCTACCATCGACATCATGAGCGCACCTCTGGTGTGAGGATGAAGCTCTTCGACTTGATGGCCTCCGTCAGGGCGACCCGGATCGTGGCAGTCTCCAGGGCTATGTCCGAGCTCGCCGCGCGAGAGCACCCCTGGGCGAGAGACAAGATCACGTTCCTGCACAACGGCATCGACCTCGAAGGAGAAGCCGCCGGCGAGCCCGCCCCCTTACTTCCCGATAGCAGCGGCAAGATCCTGCTGCTCGGGAGGATGAGGCCAGAAAAAGGCCACCGGGTAGCTTTGGGTGCGATGGAGATCGTGCGCGAACGCCTTCCTGTGGCGACCCTCTGGCTCGCCGGCACCGGCTCGCTCGAGAGGAAGCTTCGCCAAGAGGTTGCGGACCGGGAGCTCTCTCATCACGTGTCTTTTCTCGGGCACGTGGACGACGTTGCCGGAATCTTGAGGCAGGTGGATCTCGTGATCGTGCCGAGCCTGACGGAGCCTTTCGGCCTCGCCGCCATCGAGGCGATGGCGGCGAAGCGGCTGGTCATCGCCTCTCGGGTAGGCGGGCTCCAGGAAATCGTAGAGCATGGGCGGAGCGGAGTTCTGGTGGAGCCGTCGAAACCCGAGGAGCTCGCCGAACAGATCGTCCATTACCTCGAACATCCCGACGAGCGTCGGAGGCTCGCAGGAAACGGTTATGAGAGATACCTCGAGAGGTTCACTTCGGACGTGATGGCACGGAACTACCTCGCGCTCTATGAGGAGCTGCTCGGCGTGGACTCCCCCCCCCTCTCGAGCTCGAATGATCCAAGTCTTCGATAGCAGTAGAGTAAGCCGAACCACACGGAGAGATTTGCCACCAGAAGAAGCGGCCGACCATGGATGGTGAGTGGCGAAATGTCGTGATAGTAGACCCTCGTTGCCAACCTGCCTGCATAAAGAATCGACTTTCTGGCATACATGTTGCCATAGCCGTCCAGTACATAGGGACGAACCTCGGAATCCGTGTAGCGCGGACGCTGCTGCTGCAATCCTTCGAATGGAAGGAATTCGGAGCGATGGTCGGAGAATCGTACGACTTCCACGGCGGACTCTCTATCGAATGCCCGCACCAGCTCATAGGTTGAGAGAAAACGATCACCAAGCCGGTAGCGGATGCCGTACGAGGGATCCATTGTAATCCAGCGCTGTTTGTTCCGATCGAAGTATTCGAACGTTACATGGTTTCTTAGCCACCATATTCGGTACGGGATGCCCGCATAGCCAGCGAAAACGCCCATCAGTTTCGACAGGTCCACGCAGTATCCCGAGAAGTCCTTGGTCTGGACCACTTCGCTGGGATTCCACGTGGTCAACGAAATTGGAGGTCCTGACCGGTAGCTCTTCTTGACGATCTCATCATGAATGTATTCGATCTTCTTGCGATCCGTTTCGAGGGTTTCCAACCGTATCAATTCCTCGGGAAAGCGTTCGCCAACCGCTTCAGCGATATTTTGCCCGTCGGGGAAGTTCAGAACGATTCCTTTCGCTTCGAAATAACGGGGCGGGGCGTTGATTTCGTCCTCCCCGATGACCACGTGCCGGTAATAAATGGATTGATTCAGATAGAGGAACGCCATGTTGGCTACGGCCCAAACGACTCCGATCGCCATGAACAGTTTCTTCCTAATCATTCGGATGCTCCGTTGATGAACGCTCCGCTTGAGGCGCACGACGCCATCGAATAACACTCAGAATGGTCTCTCGAGGTCGAGATGGAGGAACTCGGAAGAAGCCTCGGAAAACCGTCGGTAGACGGTGCAGGGAGTACGTGCTTCAGGCTTTCCCACGCAGTAAGCTCCCAAAGCGCCCTTTCCTGCTGGGATGAACGAATATCCAATTGCCTTCGACGATATCGGTGACGCCGGTCCGAACGAGTTCCTTCCCGTGGTAGCGATAACAACGGTAGTCGCGGTCCTCGAAAAATCGATAGATATCCGATACCGTGAGGCCGAATCCCTCCAGGAACCAAGGAGTAATTTCGATGATCACCGTGGGCCGGTGCTGGGTAATCGTTCGTTCCGCGCCGCGCATGGCGAACAAATCCGCGCCCTCGATATCGCACTTGATGAGGGAGAGCTCTCGCAATCCTGGAAGGGCGTCGTCGATTGACACGACCTCGCATAGGATTTTCCGGTTCTTCCGTGGGAACATGGCGTCATGCGCACCCCCGGGTCGTGCATCGATGCGGCCCATGTGCGCCAGACCTGCGCTGATCGATCCTAGCTCGGTCACCGGGACCGTAAACTCTGCCCGACCATTGGTCTCTCCCGCTCCCTTACGGATCAGCGTTACTTCATGAAACCTCAGGATCCTGGCTATCTTGCCAAAGGTGTCCGCGGTAAAGGGGATGGGCTCGAAGCAGTAGACGCGTCCGTCGGGCCCGACGATTCGCGACAGATGGTAGGCATAGAGGCCGTAGTTCGCACCGATATCTATCGCGGTTTCGCCCGGCTTCACTGCGTGGGATAACAGCTCGATCTCGGGCTCGAACCAAGCTCGAGTCTTGATGTCCCAGCTCATGGCGCAAGCCTGCAGAACACTGTACGTCCGACCGTTGGCAATCGGTGCAAGCAGCCGTTTGATGATTCGCCGCGACGGCGAATTGGCAGGCATCGACGGTTTATCTCCTTTGATTCCGGACTAGCCGATCTCCCATCAACCCCTTCGTCCCTCCTCGATTGCCTCGCATCCGGAGACTGGGCTCGCGACGTCAGCCTTCCCTATCCGGTTCGTTGCCGCGGAATCCGCAGCCGCGCTTCCCGGAAGAACGGTGCCACGCGGTAACGGGCGCGGGCCTTTTCTGCCCAGGACCGCCGTGGCGACCGGCAGTATGCGCACCTCTTCGAATCCGCTCTCCAGGTACCAGTCGAACACTTCTTCCGCCGTATGGGTCCAGATGTACTGAGGCGAGTAATAGTCGTAGATGACACCAAGGTCGACGCTTCTCCCGTCTTGGTCGCGGGGCACGGGAACGAGAAAGAGCGGGCTTCCGAGTATCTTGGTCCATCTCTTACCCGCCATGAACATCTGGAGCCTTCCCAGGGGATAGAGGGCCAGGCAGAAGGCGTGCAGCTGCCTGGGAGAAAATCTCTTGGTGACCAGGCGCAAGGTCCTGGCGACCGTGCCGCGGATTACATCGTTCCAGAAGGCGGGTGGGTAAACCCAGATCGCGAGGTGCCCACCCTGCGCGCACAGCGCCGCGGCTTGTTGAAAGGCGAGCGACGTCCTCCGGGTATGATGGAGGACACCCAGGCTGTAGACGAAGTCGAACCTCCCTTCCGCGAAGGGTGGGCTGAGAATGTCCCCTTGGACGAAATGGAGGTTGTCGTAGTGCCCATAACGACATCGCGCCGTGTCCACCGCGCCACTGAAATCCAGCCCGACGACTTCTCGCGCGTATTCTCGCGCCACGTCGGCGAAACGTCCCATGCCGCAGCCGAGGTCGAGCACGCACTTTCCTTCGAGGAAGCTCCCATCTGGTCGATAGCCGGGTTGCGCTCTCGTGACGGAGTCTCCCTTCGGGGAGCATTTCACGTGGCGGTAGAAGTCCGGGTCGATACCGGTTTTCCGGAAGAACATCATCCGGTTGATTTCCCGGTTCGGCTGAAAGAAATGAGAGAATTCGTATCCGAAAGTCGCGGCAGTCCGTGTGGATCCCGTTTCTTGCGGTGGTCCTCCGCCCAAAGAGCTCTCACCCCTGGGCCTCGAAGGCACAAGCCGGGGAATGCCGCCGGTAATCGGAAATGCGATCCCGCATCTCGAGCAGCGGAGGGTTCCCGACAGGATTTCCGCCTCCTGCCGCTCCCGCTCCCCCTCGAGAACAAGATCGGCGCGGCACAAAGGACAGGCGAGGATCTCGAGTAATCGGTCTTTCAATTCCGCGCTCTCGTCCTTCGTGCTCTGACGCCGAATGGAACCCAAACAGCCGCAAATCCGCTTCGAACCGGAGCCTTCGCAGGCCCGCGATAACCCCAAATCCCACTCCGCACAGAGTCCGATGGCTGGTCGAACGAAGGACTCCCGGAAGCACCTCTGGAACCCCTCTCCGAACGCGTCGGACTAGTCGAATCGAACATTGCCGCCCGAACGACCGAATGCAGTCCTCGTCGAGATTTGCCGGGCATCCTGGCTACTCCGACTTTCGAAAGCTTGCGAGAGCATTGTCCGCCTCGGGGCCCTCTCCCGCCGCCAGCCGCAGCCTCTCTTCGTCGCCTCCCAGATGCGGGCCGATGATGTTCAGAACGTCCGCGGGCGCTATTCCCGGTTCGAGGTCCCGTGCGGCTACCAGTTGATCGAAAGCCTCGTCCACCCGTCCCCGGGAGACGAGGTAGAGCGCGTAGTTCGCCCGAAGGTTCGCCCAGTGAGGCTCGAGGGCGAGCGCGAGTGAGAACAGGCGGTCCGCCTCCGAATCCCGGCCGAGGTTGGCCTCGGTCCAACCGAGCTCGAACCAAGTTCTTCCTCGGGCCGGAGCCCG
>Ga0326597_10009621_pt1 | contig 12931 bp, 12 predicted proteins | sample RVTome_12_FD_203789 | JGI IMG/M metagenome (GOLD analysis project Ga0326597, IMG submission 203789) | Soil microbial communities from uranium-contaminated site in the Upper Colorado River Basin, Wyoming, United States - RVT100D185 | ecosystem: Environmental > Terrestrial > Soil > Contaminated >... | reverse complement strand
CTTCTTCAGCAAGAGGCCGCCGGCCAGAATAAGCACGAGAAGAACAAGTCCCGCCGGGTGCACACGGCTGGCCACTCCCGTGACCAGCCAGTAGCGCAGGCTGATCAAAGCCGAGATCGGCAGGAAGCCCTCAACGCCGGCCGGCCGCGCACCGGCCGGGGCGCCGGTCTCAAGCGCGCTCACTCAAAGGACGAACTCGACTCCCATCCAGACCACGACGGCCAGCGCGGCAAGCTGCACCGCCGTCCTCAGCTTTTCGATGCGGTGCCGCCTCAGGCGGTAGGCGGCACTCTTAGGGATGCTCTCCAGCGTGTGCGAGGCGGGCGCAAGGTGCGTTCCCGTGAAGCGCTTTTCGTCGATGTCCGTCGTCATGTCGGTCTCCGGGGGCACGCGAATCTTCCTAGCGCGAACAGCGCCGGCGGAACTCCTGCGCTTCCATTCGGCGACGGTCCTTCTCGGTCGCGTCCACCTTCTCCGGGATCGGCGGACGCCGCGTCCGTAAAATACGGTCGCCCACGTCGTGGGTGAGCGGCAGCTCTTTCGTAGCGAGCAGGGAAGGTGAGAGGAGTCGTTTCATCATCTTGGCTCCTTGGGGGAATCGGGTATCCGAATCGTGCCTCCGGCGAGGTCGGCCACCGTATGCTGCTCGACCATGTCGAAGATCTTTTGCCGTACCGGCCCCCAGACCTCGTGGAGGGGGCAGGGCTGGTCGTCGGAGCAGGTGGGGAGTCCGAAGAGGCAGAAGCGCCCGAACTCCGTCCCTTCGGTCAGCGTGACGATGTCCGTGAGCCGAATCGCGGCGGCGTCGCGGGCGAGGCGATAGCCGCCGCCCGGTCCCGGCCGACCCACCACGATTCCCTGCTGCGCCAGGCGGTAGAGAACCTTGGCCAGCATGGGCGCCGGCGATCCGGTGAGCTCAGCGATCTTGGGAATCGACATGGGCGCCGCCTGATGCGCCAGGGCAGCGGCGGCTCGAAGGGCGTACTGGGTCTCGGTCCTGAACACGTCGTCCACTCAGCTCAGCTTAATTCAGACTTGCACATCCGAATATCGACAATCGGCGCTCAATCGTCAAGCCTTCTTTGAGAAAGATATCACAGCTTGCCCCCTCCGGGGCTGGTTAGCGCTGTTCCCCGGGCTCTGATTTCAACAGTGCCCACGCTACGGCACACTATCGGACCCCCGGTATCATTCGCCTTGTCGCCGCTCTAAAGCCGGTCTACTTTGACCACCTGTCCGGTGGCGCCCGGTCGGCGCGGCCGAGTCTGGAGGGATGAATGCTGGCACGGTATCGCTTGTGCGTGTCTTCTCTGATTCTGGCGCTGGGCATGAGTGCCCCGGCAACGGCCGAGAAACCGCCCCAGCGTGGTTACCGCACGCCTTCCGATGTGGGAGCCGCCCTGGAGTCGCTGGCCGGTAAAGGGAAGGGAAAGCTGCTCAACCTGGGAACGAGTGCCTCCGGTCGACCTCTGCATCTTCTTCAGCTCGGACCGGGTACGACGCCCACGCCGGGCATCCTGGTAGTCGCCAACATGGAGGGCAACTGCCCGCCGGCCACCGAGGCCGCGCTCAAGCTGGCGGAGCGGCTCTTGGGCGACTGGTCGGCCGATCTGGAAGGCCGAACCTGGTATATCCTCGCGGCCGGCAATCCGGACGGTGCGGCGCGCTTCTTCGCTTCGCCCCTTGAAGCCGGTTTTGTGAACGGCAATTCAAGGGACACCGACATGGACGGCGCCGCCGATGAAGACGGCCCGGAAGATCTGAACGCCGACGGCTACATCACCGTCATGCGCCAGAAACATCCCGAGGGAACCTGGATCCCCGTCCCTGACCAGCCCGTGCTCATGAAAGAAGCCGACGCCGGCAAGGGCGAGACAGGAGTGTACCGCCTGTTCTCCGAAGGTCTGGACAATGACGGGGACGGTGAGATCAACGAGGACGGCACCGGCGGTTCCAATCCAGGGCACAACTTTCCCCACAATTTCCGCCATTACACGACCACGGACGGCCCGTGGGCGGCGTCGGAGCCCGAATCGCGCGCGCTGCTCGAATTCGCCTTCGCCCATCCCGATATCGCCATGGTGCTCACTTTCGGACGAAGCAACTCCCTGGCGAAAGTTCCCGAGGGGAGCACATCGGCGGAGTCGGCGGGGGGAAAGTACAAAATTCCGAAGCGCTTTGCCGAGGGGATGGGCGTCAGTCCCGACGAGGAATTCCCGATCGCCGACATTGTCGAGATGGCGCGCGACTTCACGGGCTACCAGGGCCTCACCGAAGAGATGGTGCTGCAGTTTCTGGGCGTCGGTGCGGCGGTCAAGCCGGACGGTAAGGACGTACCCTACTGGACCGAAATCTCCAAACGCTACAACGACCATCGCAAGGAACAGAAGCTGGACGGCGAGCGCCTCGATCCGCCCGACTTCCCGCCGGGCTCGGTCGAGGAATGGGCGTACTACCAGTTCGGCGTACCCAGTTTCGCCATGGATTTCTGGACGCTTCCGGTGAAGAAAGCGGAAGAAAAGAAGGAAGAAGGCGCCCTTACGCCGGATGACCTCGAGAAAATGTCCAACGAGGAGTTCATCAACCTCGGGAAGGAGGAAATCACAGCCTTCCTCAAGGCCAACGATGCGCCCCCCCAGTACACGGCCGACATGGTGATCATGGGACTGCAGGGCGGGATGATGGACACGAAGAAAATGGCCGAGTTCATCCGCAAGGCGAAGAAAGAGGACCTGGGGAGCGGCGCGGACGAAACGGAGCAGGCGCTGTTCGACTATCGCCCAGAGGCGTTTGTGGCCTGGAAGCCCTATGCGCATCCGACGCTCGGCGAAGTCGAGATCGGCGGGATGATCCCCTACGCCGACCTGGCGCCGCCCAAAGAGCTTGGCGATTCATTGATCGATCTGCAGCTTCCCTTCGTGCGGGAACTCGCGGGTTTAGTTCCGCACATTGCCCTGGAAAAAGTCTCCGTGGAAAAGCAGGCGACCGGAGTCTGGGCCGTAACAGCCTGGGTGTCGAACAGCGGTTTTCTTCCGCTCCCCACGTACCAGGGAAAGCGCTCCGGGCTTCCCGCGCCTGCGGTCGTGGAGCTGACCGGCGGTGATTTGACGATGCTCGAAGGCCGGCCCCGCCGCGTGGCCGATCTACTCGGCGGTTCCGGCGGCAGCCAGAAATTCACCTGGCTGGTCGGCGCGCGCGAAGGATCGAAAGCAACGGTGTCGGCCACCACGTTCTCGGCCGGGCGGATCGATCATGAATTTCAGCTGAAGGAGGGGGGCGAGTGATGACGACGCTTGGCAGAATTATCTGGACCTTGGTGAGCGTCGCCGCATGGCTCGTGGTCCCGGAAGCAGAATCCGGGTTTGCCCAAGAGGCCAAGGTCAAACTGACGTTCGACCACTTTTACGACGGTCCCGCCGTGGGGGCCGCGCTTGCCGATCTGCATTCGGCCTACCCCGGGCTCACGGAGCTCCGGTCGATCGGCAAGAGCGAAGAGGGGCACGATATCTGGCTTCTGTCGATCAACAACCCGAAGACGGGCAAGGACACGGATAAACCGGGCATCTACGTGGACGGTGCCATACACGGCAACGAAATCCAAGCCACCGAAGTCTGTCTCTACCTCGCCTGGTACCTCCTGGACGGCTACGGCCGTATCCCGGCCGTTACGGAAATGGTGGACGGACGCGCCTTTTACATCGTGCCGGTGGTCAACGTGGACGGCCGCTGGCGGTTCTTCGCGGAAGCTTCGGGGTACAAAATCGGCCGCAGCGCCAAGGTGCCCTTCGACGACGACCGTGACGGGCTCACAGACGAGGACCCCTACGAAGATCTCGACGGTGACGGCGAAGTCCTCGAGATGCGCGTCCTTGACCCGTTCGGAGGCTACAAGAGCCATCCCGACGATCCGCGGGTGATGGTACGCGTGAAACCGGGCGAAAAAGGGGAGTGGGAGATGCTCGGGTCGGAAGGGATCGACAACGACGGGGACGGTCGCCTCAACGAAGATCCGCCGGGCTACCTCGACATGAACCGCAACTACGCGTTCAAGTGGCAGCCCTCGTACGTGCAGAGCGGCGCCGGCCTCTATCCCATGTCGAGCAAGGTCACCCGCGCGATCAGCGAGTTCATCCTGACCAAACCGAACATCTGTTTCAACTTCGCTTTTCACAATTCGGGCGGCATGCTCCTGCGCGGTCCCGGTTCGAAGCTCGCGGGAAACTATCCTCCGTCCGACGTCAAGGTGTGGGATTTCCTCGGCAAGGAGGGGGAGAAAATCATCCCCGGGTACAAGTACCTGGTTTCGAAGGACGACCTGTACACCACGCACGGCGACTTCGACGAGTGGATGTACTCCAACCTCGGGATCTACGGTTTCGTGGGCGAGCTGTTCATGAGCAGCCAGGAACAGTACCGCAAGCCGGGCGAACAGGAGGACAAGGGAGACGAAGACGATTCATGGTTCGGGGGAACGCCACCTGAGGAGAAGCAGAAATTCAACGACATTGTGAACCAGGGGCAGATGTTCCGCACCTGGAAGCCGTTTCTTCACCCGCAGTTCGGCGACGTTGAAATCGGCGGCTGGCGCACTTTCACCACGCGTATTCCGCCGACGTTCATGCTGCCCGAGATGGTGCATCGCACCGCTTCCTTGGTCATCTTTACGGCCCGGCACGCGCCCGAAGTGAGCCTTGAGGTTCTGGAGGTCAAGGCGCTCGCGCCCGACCTGCACCGGGTGCGCATTCGTGCGTCCAACCTGAATGCCATCCCGACGCTTTCGAGCAAGGCGACGCAGAAGAAGCTGGCGCGTCGGGACATACTGAAGATCGAGGGGCCCGGCCTGGATGTGGTGGCCGGAGCGACGGTGGACGATCTTCGCCTCGATCTTGTGTCGCCGGTGGAGCACCATCCGGAACAAATATTCACGTCCATTCCCGCCTTCGGGAAACAGGACTTCCAGTGGATCGTGCGCGGAAAGGGAAAGGCGAGGATAACCTACCGTTCCCTGAAGGCGAAGGATCTTCAGATGGAGCTCGAGCTCTAGAGTCAGCGGTCGAGCCGTGAGAATCAGGCAGGGGTGCCGGCGGCGCTTCTGCTTTTTGTCCTCGACGGATCGCCCCGTTCGACGGTCGTGGCGGCCCCTTTCGGGCACAAGTTTGGGGATTGATTTTTTTTCAAAAGAGGTTATCATGAAGCGGGCATCAGGACCCGCTGTCGCGCCGGGTTCGGAGATCCTGATTCCCGACAAACCATGGGCCAATGAAGGGCAAAATCGTAATCGTCCCGCTCGGTGAGAGCGACTTCTTCGAGTTCAATCGCCTCGCCGGTCACCTGGCCTCCTCCTTCACCTGTGCCGTGGACATTCTCTCCGGCGCAAAAATGCCTGAAGAGGCCTATTCGCCCATTCGCGGGCAGTACTTCGCCATGGTCATCCTCCAGAAGCTCGAACTTCTCAGGTCGTCGGAGCGTGAGAAAATCGTGGCCCTGGTGGATGAAGATCTCTACACCGCCGACCAGGCCTGGGTCATCGGCGCCTCCGACCGCATTGCGGGCACCTCGGTGATTTCGCTGCACCGCCTGCGCCAGGAGTATTTCGGTTTCGGCGAAGAGGAGAAGATCCTCTACCGCCGCGTCATCAAGGAGACCGTCCACCAGATCGGGCACCTGTTCGGCATGCGCTCCTGTCGCAATCCCCGCTGTGCCATGTACGCCTCGGATCGAATGCAGGACATCGACGCCAAGCGCGAAAAATTCTGCGACAACTGCCTGCGGCGGATCGGCCGAAGGGTCTAAGTCGCGGTAATGCGTCCTCTCGGCTACATGCTTCAAGTCCTAGGCCTCGTGGTCACGCTCGGGGCGCTCTTCTGGTTCGGCTTCAAACCCCAGATGGGACCGATGATGTACACGGCGCTCGGCGGCGCGAGCCTTTTCTACTCCGGCACAGTGCTGCTCAGGCGCAAGGTCTGATCAATCTTCGCCTTCCGCCCGGAGCCCCTGCCGGGTGAACCGTACCGGCCGAATCCCCGGCGACTATTGCAATTGACATTCATTAGGTTTTAACATTTATTCCCCGCTATCCTCCAGCGCCCCGGCTCACATTCCGCTGCGGCGCACGTGTCTTGTCTACGCCGTATCCGTTGCAAAGATCAACTCAACCGGCTGCTGCCGAACGTCGCGGAGGGTCCATGAGAGTGCTTAGATTCATCGCCACATGGGGGCTGCTTCTGACTTTGCTTTCTGCCACCGAGGTATTCGCTGTGCCCATGGTGCTGCAGCATCAGGGCCGTCTCCTGGATGCCACCGGCGCTCCGCAGGACGGGTTCTTCGACATCACCTACAGGGTCTTCGACGCCTCGTCCGGGGGTGTTCTGCTCTGGGAGGAATTCCACTCCGGCGTGGTGGTCACCGACGGCCTGTTCGATGTGCTTCTGGGGACCGTCAATCCCCTAAGCCCCGAGGTGCTTTCGGGGCCCACGGCCTCGGTGAGCGATCCACCGCGGTACCTGGAAATGCGCGTGGGAACGGATGTTCCGCTCGCACCCCGGGTGCAACTCGCCTCCACACCTTATGCCGTTTCTGCCCATCGTCTGCACGGTGATCTGGAGTCGAGCCAGGGGGTATTGCGCCTGGCCGACGGAAGCGAACAGCACACGATCCAGCTTAAAGCCGACGATCTGGGAAGCTCTCACTATCACGTGGACTCGTTTTTCGATATCACGTACCGCATCGAATTCGGCTCCGCCGACACGGGGGCGGTTTCCGTCCTGAGCGCCTCGAGCTCGTCCTCGTTGGAGACGGCCAAACGCGTGGACAAGGCGACACCCAAGCTGTTTGAGGCTGCATGCAGCCACTCCGACGGCAGCTCGAGCAATGCCATCCGGTTGAGGGTCGACAGTGCCGGGAGCCGCTTGGCCCTCGAGCGCGCCGAACCGGGCGTAACCGTGCCGATCGAAATCGTCTCTTTGAGCCTGGTCTCGTCTCAGCCCTTGGTCACCATCCGTGCGCGGGACGCCGCCCTGACGGATCCCCCGGCCGTGACGTACGAGTACGATGCCGCCGACCGGTTTGTGCGCGAAGTGCACAGGGCGCAGCCTCTGACGCCTCTGCGCGGGGACTCCACCGAGCAGACTCACTCGGGCCTGCACGTGCACGATGGCCCGATCGACTTGCGCTTGGACGTAGATGGCCTGGACTTTTACAACGCGGCGACGCTATCGTCCAGCGCCCGGCTCACGACCGCCGGATCGCTCACCCTGCAGGGCGCCGCCTCGCTCGCACTGGATCCGACGGCTTATGTCGCAGTCGGCTCCGCTGTGGCGCCTGAGAAACTGTTCGTGGACGGCAATATCTGCGCCACCGGCTTTATCGGCCCCTGCTCAGATGCACGCTACAAGAAAAATGTCGAGCCCATCGCCGACGCCGGGCAAATACTCGCCGCGCTGCGAGGCGTGCGGTTCGACTGGCGCCGCGATGAATTCCCTGACAAGCACTTTGCGGACCGCCTCCAGCTTGGCCTGATTGCCCAGGAAGTCATGGAAGTGGCTCCCGAAGTTGTCTCCCGGGGGATGGACGGCTACTACTCCGTGGACTACAGCCGGCTGGTTCCGGTTCTGATCGAGGCCCTGAAGGCGCAAGAAACGACGATCTCCGATCAGGGCGACCGACTGGTCACGCTGCAGGAGCGCCTGGCAAAGCTGGAGGGGCTTGTGGCTAACCTTGCCGCCGCCGCGCCCCCAGCAGAGGAGGAGACCCTGGCCCGCCGGTGATACCGCGCGATTCTGGTTCGCCTGTAGGGTCCATTGTGCCCGGCGCGATTCGGCTTGACCGTCATTTCGCGCCGGGCCTTTTTGGGCGCCACATACTCTTGTTTGCTTTTGGATGAGAGATCGCAGAATTGGAGGTTCATGATGCGCAGAAAAACATGCCTTGGCCTTCTGGGGTTGCTGCTTCTTCTGGCCCCTACGGCACAGGCGCAAAAGCTCGGGCTCGGCGGCTTTCTGGGGCTGAACGTCCCGGTGGCGCAGGATGACGCCGGCTCGGGGACCATTTTCGGATTCCGCGGCCAGTTTCAGGCCATTCCCCTGATCCGCGTCGAGCCCCACCTCAGCTTCCTGAAAAACGGGGACTACGATGCGCCGGGCATCGGGGGGCCGTTCACCCTCGATGGCGGCAAGCTTACCAGCTTCGGCCTCAACGGCATTCTCGGAGCGCCCCTCGGCGGTCCGGGATTCGGCGTCGGTCTGGTGGCCGGCATCGGCAGTTACAAGCTGCAGGTGGAGAGCTATGAGGATGACACTCGCGTCGGTTATTCCGGCGGTCTGGACCTGTCGCTCGGACTCACCGGCGCACCGGTCAAGCTCAACGGCCGCGGTGAATTGCTCGTTATTCCGCTCGAAGACGGCGGCTCACGCAAGCACGCCCTTCTGACCGTAGGCGCCATCTACTCGCTCGGGCCCCGCTAGGAGATATGAATATGAATGCCAAAAGAGCAATTCTAATCGCGGCACTGACGACAGTCGCCGCCGGCTGCATCTTGTCGGCGCAGTGGTCGCTGTTTGTGCCGTTCGCCGTCAATCAGTCGTTCGTGAACGGAATCGTGAAAGAGACGGTCAACCTGGCCGAAGAGGACGAGACCTGGGCCGACCATGCCGACGAGATCGAGCAGATCGAGAAGGTGGAGATTGACGCCGTCGTCGTGAATGCGCTGGGCGAGGAGGACACCCTTGACATGTACGTTTCGGCGACGTCCAGCTACGCCACGCGCGCCGAGGTCAAAGCGGCGGTGGACGCGTACCCGCTGCTGCTTGACTATGTCGCGCCTGTGGGCACGGACACGCTGACGCGCGTGGAGTCCCAGGCGCTCCTGCAGCTTTCGGGCGCCAACTTCACGAACGTGAAGAACCTGATCAAAACCGGCAACTTCACGGCCTACATCACCAGCAGCGGCAACGCGGTCGTAGGCCAGATCGACACGGCCAACGTCTACATCACGTTTACGGCCGGAAGCTGAGCCCGTCGCCGATTCTGTGGCTTGAAGGCCGCCTCCGGGCGGCCTTTTTTCTGTCCTTCGCGGCTGCAAAAGGGATTGCCGGACCGCCGTTGGCGGGGTATAGAGGAGGCGTATGCCGAAAGCGGGTGAGCAGCTTTACCTGAGCCTCGAGCAGGTCTTAGACCGGCTCCGAACCGACAGCGATATCGGCGAAAATATCGTGCACTGGGAGGTCATCCCCCCGCGCCCGGCACAATTCGCCGATCCGCCCGGCACTCTCGACCCCCGGCTTTCCGGTGTGCTGGCACGGCGCGGCATCACGCGCCTTTACTCGCACCAGACGACGGCCATCGAGGCCGTCGCGGCAGGCAAGAACGTTGTGGTTGTCACGCCCACGGCCTCGGGCAAGACACTCTGCTACAACCTGCCGGTGCTCGATGCCATCCTCAAGAACCCGTCGGCGCGTGCGCTCTACATGTTTCCCACCAAGGCGCTCTCGCAGGATCAACTGGCGGAACTGCACGGGTTCATCACCGATTTGAACGAGCCCATCAGCACCTACACCTTCGACGGCGACACGCCCCAGGAGGCGCGGCGCCGCGTGCGGCACTCCGGCCATATCGTCATCACCAATCCCGACATGCTCCACGCCGGGGTGCTGCCGCACCACACGCACTGGATCAAGCTGTTCGAGAACCTCAAGTACATCGTCATCGACGAGCTCCACAGCTACCGCGGCGTGTTCGGCTCGCACCTGGGCAACGTGCTGCGCAGGCTCAAGCGCATCTGCGAGTTTTACGGCAGCAAGCCGCAGTTCATCCTCTGCAGCGCCACCATCGCCAACCCGGGCGAGCTGGCCGCAACCATCACCGGTGAGCCGGTGGTCACCGTCGACAACAACGGCGCCCCTTCCGGGCAGAAGCACTTTCTCATTTACAACCCGCCGGTTATCAACGAGCAGCTCGGCATCCGCCGCTCGGCGCTCAACGAAACCAGCCGGATCGCCGAGTGGTTTTTGCTCAATTCCATCCAGACCATCTGTTTTATCCCCTACCGGCTCAACGTCGAGATTTTGCTCACCTATCTGAAGGAGAGCTTCCGCCGGAAAGGCCGCGACCCCGAACTCATTAAGGGCTACCGCTCGGGCTACCGCCCGCTCGAGAGGCGCGCCATCGAAAGCGGCCTGCGCGACAAATCGGTGCTCGGGGTGGTTTCCACCAATGCGCTGGAACTCGGCATCGACATCGGCCGGCTCGACGTGTCGATCATCACCGGCTATCCCGGCTCGGTCGCGTCCACCTGGCAGCAGGCGGGGCGGGCCGGGCGTCGCCAGGAGACCTCGGCCGCCATCATGGTCGCCAACTCGTCGGCCATCTGCCAGTACCTGGCGCAGCATCCCCAGTATCTTCTCGGCGCCTCCCCCGAAGCGGGCATCGTCGACGCCGACAACCTCATCATCCTGATGTCGCACATCCGCTGCGCGGCCTTCGAGCTCCCCTTCCGTGCCGGCGAACTGTTCGGCGGCCACCCGATCGGCGAGCACCTGCAGTACCTCGAAGAGCACGGCATCCTCAGGCGCTCCGGGGACCGCTGGCACTGGATGGCCGACACCTACCCGGCGTCCGAGGTCTCCCTGCGCAGCGCCGCCCCGGAGAATTTCGTCATCCTCGACGAATCCGACAAAAGCCGCGTCATCGGCGAGGTCGACTACTTCTCAGCGCCCGTCTACATATTCCCCGACGCCATCTACCTGCACGGCGCCGAGCAATACCAGATCACCGAGCTCGACTGGGATGGGAAGCGCGCCTACGCCAAGCCGGTGGAGGTCGACTATTACACCGACGCCGAGGTCAAGCGCGAACTGGAAGTGATGAAGGTCGACCGGGCGTTCGAGGCGGGCGAGGTTCGCTATGCGCACGGCGACGTCAGGGTCACCGAGGCCGCGGTGCTGTTCAAGAAGGTGCGCTTCCACACCCACGAGAACATGGGCTCGGGGCGCATCCACCTGCCCGAGCAGGAGATGCACACCACGGCCTTCTGGGCCGAGCTGCCGGTGAACGTCGCGGCGATTTTGAACCTTTCGGGCGACGCTCTGGGAGCGGGGCTTCGCGGCGTGGCCAACGTGGTGCGGCAGATCGCGCCGCTGTGGCTTCTGTGCGATCCGCGCGACATTCGCTCGCTTCAGCAAGTGCGTTCGCCCTTCACCGAACGCCCGACTCTGTTCGTCTACGACGCGATTCCTGCCGGCGTCGGCTTCGCCGAAAAGCTGTTCACCATTCGCGGGGAGTTGTTCCGCGCCTGTCTCGACCTGGTGAAGGGATGCGGATGCGAAGCAGGCTGCCCGACGTGCGTGGGCCCCTCAGGCGAGCTGGGCACGTCGGGAAAAACGGGCACCCGCGCACTTCTGGAGTTTCTGGCCAACTACTGAGCCCGCGGTCGAACGCCGGCCGATTTCGGGCTGGATGCTCCGTCGTGTGCACGTAATCCCACGCTTTCCCTCTTCGATGTTTTCTGTCATGTCGATGCGATCGGGTCTGACGCCGTGCCGGCACGTCCGGCTGCGCCTTCAGTGAACAGACAGAACCGGGCATTTTTTCGATCTTTAGGGCCATGACACTCGTCCGCCGAAAGATCCGCCCCTGGCTGCCGATATACTCACAGGACGCAGGATGCCAGGGGACCATGCCACGGGGGAATGAGGCGAAATGCTCTTGAAGTTCGGAATCGCGCTTTTGGTCGCTGTGATTATACTGCTCATTCGCAGCTGGGTCGTCGGTGGCCGACTCGAATCTGCCGAGCGCCGGCACCGTGCGTCCCAGGACCGCGAGACCGACAAGTACCTGGAGCAGTTGATTCGGCAAAACCGCAAGACCGAGGCGATCCGCGTCTACCGTGCCGTGCACGGTGTCGACCAGACAACGGCCCGCGATGCCGTCGAAAAGAAGGCCGCCAAAGCAGGCGGGCGCGACTAGTACGAACCAGCCGATTCTGCGCGTGCGGGCCGTGCGCCGCATCGTCAGTGCCAGGCGCGCTCACTGGCAGCTAAACCGAACTCTCGCGGCTCAAGCGCCCAGTGCGCCAACAATAGCTTGACAGAGCTCGTAAGTGGCTGGCTACTTGGGTGGGCACGCCGAGGCTCATGCCGACGTCGGAGGCTGACATTGACCTTCTGCTTCAGGCCAACATCAAGTCAGAGAAGTCTTTTTCTGACTGCCAAGGCATTCCTGGTAAGTGGGCAACCGCCCCACACCGTCGGAGCTCATCGACTGGGCGCCCGCAGCGGCCTGCATTGGTTACTCACCACTGCCTTCTGGATTGTCGCCGTTTCAGCAGCGCTCGGTGCCTGGTCAGAACCCGTGAAGCTGGGATCCAATGTCAACGGAAGCGCAACTCACTTTCCGTTCATAACCGCGGACACGCAACGCCTGTACGTCAGCGCCGCGGAACCAAGCGGCCAGTACGGATCCAACGAGGACGTCTACGTTTGTCATTGGGACAGCGTGATCGGGGATTGGGGCCCCAGGCAGCTTCTTGGACCCGAAATCAATACGATTCAGCGTGAGCTTTCGCCGTGCGAGAGTCCCGATCGACAGTACCTGTGGTTCATACGATACGCCGGGGGCTACGACCTTTTTTACTCAATCTGGGACACGGCCGCTGCAATGTGGGGGCCGGCCGTAAACGCAGGACCCCAGTTCAATTCTCCCTGCATTGAGTGGTCAGTAAGTATCTCGCCTGACGGAAGGAGAATGTTCTTGGTTCATGGCATTCGGCCAGGCACGATCGGTTGCGAGGGTCAGGTACTTTGGATTTCGTATTGGAATGATGCAGCACAATGGTGGGACACGCTGATTTGGATGGGTGATGTGCTGAATAGAGCGGTAGGCAATCGTGCAGCTACAATGTCGTTCGACACTTCTTACATCTACTTCTCTTCCGGTA
>Ga0326597_10009620_pt1 | contig 12932 bp, 11 predicted proteins | sample RVTome_12_FD_203789 | JGI IMG/M metagenome (GOLD analysis project Ga0326597, IMG submission 203789) | Soil microbial communities from uranium-contaminated site in the Upper Colorado River Basin, Wyoming, United States - RVT100D185 | ecosystem: Environmental > Terrestrial > Soil > Contaminated >... | reverse complement strand
TCCATGTTGTTGGTGCCGAACATGGACACGAACTTGCGGAACAGGTAGGACTGTTCGTTGCTGTGCTTGGAGGAACCGATCCAGAACGTCGCGTCAGGTCCACTCTCCTTCCTGATCGCGAGCAGCTTGTCGCTCACTTCCTTGAGCGCCTGGTCCCACGAAACCTTCTGCCATTTGCCGCCGACGAGCTTCATCGGGGTCTTCAAGCGGTGCGAATCGTGCGTCACGCCATGCTCGCGGATCGAAGCGCCCTTGGCGCAGTGCGCGCCGAGATTGATCGGCGAATCGAACACCGGCTCCTGCCGGATCCACACCCCGTTCTGCACCACGGCGTCGATCGAGCAACCGACGGAGCAGTGCGTGCAGATCGTGCGCTTGACCTCGATTCTGCCGCCGGCGCCCTGCGCCGCCTCCGCCTTTTCCAGGATGCTGAACGGCAGCTGCGTTGCGACCGCGCCGGCGCCGAGCGTGACGCCCGATCGCTTCAGGAACGTGCGCCGGTCGATGGTTCGGCCGAGCATGCCCGCGACATTGCGGGCAAGACGGCTCGAGCTCGAGGAAACGCTGGCGGATTTTCTCGTGAGCAACATGGCGCTCTCCTCAGACTTTGGTGGTGTCGTAGTACTTGCGGATGTGTTCCGTGACGTGATAGCCCTTCGATCCGCTAACGACCTCGGCCTTTTTGGGCTGACCCTGCGAACTCTTGCCGGCGACGACCGCGGCGGCCGCTACGCCCCCGGCACCGGCAGCCAACAGGAAATTACGGCGGGAAAGTCTGCGATCCGAACTCTTCATCACACCCTCCTTGCCTAGACACTTCAAATGGGTTGTTCTTGGCGAATCAATTTACACTCGGGCAATTGCCAAATCAATCACAAATCGACCCTTTCCAATTATGAGAACCATTCTCATTAGTCTGCACTGTAGGTTATCAAGAATAATTCTCATCGATCGCTCACAAGTCCTCCGCATGCATTTCAAAGGCCTGCCGCTCGACATCGAGAAAGGCAAGCGTAAATTCCGCAACACGGCGATAGAACGCTGCGGAGGTCGCGCGCTGCACCGCCTTGCAGAACGGGGTCACGCCTGCCTGCACAAAATCGTTGTAAAACAGACGCTGCTCAGACAACGGGCGGCCATCCTCAATGAGGAATCGCATTACGTCGCAGATGCCAGATATGTGATCCTCGACCTGGAATGCTGCGTTGCGGCGGGCAAGTCCGAGTTGTTCCAGTTGCTCGCGTAACCGCACCAAGTGTCGATCCGGTGAATTACGCGCGATGTAGTGAGAGGTATACGGAGTGACCTCCGATTTTCCGACGCCGACAAACAGGGTGTCGTACTCCTGCTTGAGTACAACCGGATAGGCGCTTCCGCAGCCCTCCCGCAGCGCCTGCCAGGCGCGATCGAGTGGTGCGTCATGCTCTCCGGGTTCCGCCTCCGCCCGGCACAACTCGGCGAGCAATATCGAATCGGGCGCATCGATGAACAGGCGCCCGATTACGGCGTAGAGATTGGCCCGCGCGGCGTCTTCCTGCGACGGGGATTTCCGCTCCTGCCAGTCGTTGCCCATGCTCATGGCGCGCCATCTCGCCCGCCGCGGTAGTCGAAGATGCTCGCGTCACCTTGGTTCTCGAACATGTCGGTCACCCGGCAATCCGCGCACATCTGCAATCTGCGCAGCGCACCGGCCGCGGCGAACATCGAATGCGCGCTCAGACGCCCGGTCATGTTCTCGATCATCTGCCGCGTTGCAAATGGCTTGCCGCAGCGCACGCACAGATACGGCTCCGCCGCGTTCAGCACGACGGCCGATTGCGCTGCCTTGGCGAGCAGCAGGCGCGGCGCGAGGCTGATGGCGTCCTCAGGGCAGGTCTTCTCACACAGGCCGCACTGCACGCAGTTGCGCTCGATGAACTTGAGCTGGGGGGCCTCCTTGGAGTCGAGCAGCGCCGACTCCGGGCAGGCGCCCACGCAGGCCATGCACAGGGTGCATGTCTGCTGGTTGACCAGGACGCGCCCGTACGACGCGCCCGTTGAAAGCGTCACCTCGTCCTTTGGTGCCGGCGCGTGCTTCAGGAAGTGGTCGAATACGAAGTCAAGCGTGGCGCGCTTCTCGTTGGACAGATTGAAGGCTGCGGGCGCCATGCCGCGCGCCGGATTGAGATTCCACACCGCCTGCTCCAGCGCGCTGGCGTCCTCCGCGACAATGAGGCGCAGGTGCCCGTCTCCGAAACCGAGCCCCGACAGAATCTCCTGGCCAAATCCGAGCTGGTCGCGCAACGCCGTCAGGTAGTCCCGCGGTTCCGCTCCCGCCGCCAGGATGAGACACCGCGTTGCGCCCAACGCGATGGAGCCCAGCACGACATCCAGTCCGAGGGAGGCAATATGAAACACTTCGAGCGGTATGACGTTCGCGGGAAGGCCGCGGCCCCGCCGGCCGAGCCGTGCAACGAGCTCGCGACCGTCCGCCGCATTGTGAAACAGCAGCACTGCGTCGCGTCCGCCGGCCTCGCGGTAGGTTTGCAGCACGGTCTTGACCCTGATCCCGATGTCCGCAACGCGCGGGTACGCGTAACTCATCGCGCCCGATGGGCAGACCGTGGCGCAACCGCCGCAGCCCATGCACAGGTGCGGCTCGACCGCGACTCGGTTATCGTCGATTTCGCTCGTAATCGCCCGCGTCGAGCACACGTCGATGCACCGAGAGCAGCCGGTGATTCCCGAGCGGCCATGGGCGCAGATGCTCTCCTTGTAGAGAAAGAAACGCGGCTTTTCGAACTCCCCCACCATTCGGGAAAGCTGGTTCGCTGCCAGCGCCTGCTCGAGCGGGTCATTACGCGGCGCAAAATAGCCTTGCGGTGGTTGCGCCAATCTGATGAGCGGCTCGCGCGACAGGTCGAGGACCATGTCGAATGTGTCACTGCGCCGCGTCTCCTGCCGATCGAAGTCGATCGCCCGGATCTCCCCGCAGGCCTTGACGCACTGCCGGTGCGCCTTGCACTTCTCGAGATCGATCTGGTACGAATAGTCGATGGCCTTCTCGGGACATACGCGTATGCAGGCATTGCAGCGGGTGCAGGTCTCGAGGTCGATCGGGTTGGCCTGCTCCCATTCGACTTCGAACGCGCCCAGGTACCCTCTAACCGCGCGCGGCCTGCCCGAGAACACCGGATAGCGCCGGTCCGCCGGCATCTCGAAGCCCCCGCCCTCCCCCGCCACCAGCACGTTCACTGCATATTGGTCTGACAACCGCTCGGCCCACGAGAGCGCCGCTTCCCCCGGACCGATGATGAGGAGCCGTCCCTCGGACTTGTAGGACACTGCCGCCACCGGCTCGGGCTCGGACACATCGGCGAGCGCGAGCAGTGCCGCAATCTTGGGCGTGGCGGACCGAGCGTCAGCCGACCAGCCTGCCGTTTCGCGGATGTTGACGAACTTCAGGCTGCCGGTGCCCTTCAGCTCCGCGTGCAGTTCGCTGAACAGCGGCGCCTCCTGCGTGCAGGCAACGACCAGGTCGGCGCCGTTCTTGACCGCCGTCTCGAATCTGGACACGTGGCGCCGGCACAGCTCGCTCGCCAGGTTGGGTGCGGCATCGAGCTTGAGCGCCCCCGCCAGCGCCTTGGCGTCGAGCGGCATGGTGCGGTTGCAGTTGCAGATGAGCTTGTCTTTGGCCATGTTCCCCCGCTCGCGCCGCTTCAGGTTCGCGAGTGAATATTCGAGGCGCCGAAATGCAGCGAACAGCGCGACGCAGCGGTACTACGACTTGGCGCGCGTGCCTGCGTCTTCGGTCGGTGCGGATGCCGCATCCGGCCGGCTCGGCTCGAGACTTGCACCGGATGGAGATTGCGCCGCCGGCGGCTCGAGCGCCCGCGCCTGCGTTTCCGGCAACGACCGCTCCTGCGCGCGCTTTTCTTCGTCCTCTTTCGCCCACGCAAGAATATTTTGCGCCTGCCTGAGGCCCGCCAGCATCGCCGCCGGGATAGGCTCGCTCTTGCTGTAATCGTCGATGTAGACGTCGAGTCCGTCCATGAGATTAAAATGCGGGTCGCTGAAGAGCTTCTTCAATGCGGCGCGCCGCACGTCCTCGCCGACTTTCGGATGGAAGAAAGCGCGGAAATCCGATTCGATCGAGAGCTTATCGACCGGCGGCAGCTCCGGGGCCGGCGCCTTGGGATCCAGCGACTTTTCCGCGACCGGCGGCAGCGGCGGCTGCGCTTCCCGCTTCTTCCGCGACCAGCGCGAGAGAAACGCCTCGTCGTCGTTCCCGGCCGTCGTTTCGTCGGGCTTGCGCGTCACGTCATCCCTCCCCGGCGCGACGCCACGCCCTTGTCCTTGCTGCTGGCGTAACGCACCTTCTTCTTCGGCTCCGGCCGGTAGTGCTCGGCGGCAAATTCCCCGATCCACTGCAACAGATCAGGCGGGAGCGGAACGCCGTCCACGCAGGCTTCAGCGTCCATCCAACGTGCGCCCTCGTGGTAGCTGACGGTGAGCGATTCCGGCCGCGCCATGTCGTCGCGCATGCGCCACATGATGAATACCTTGGGCCGCGGCGAGGTGATGTTGTAGATATAGCCTTCGGCCTCGTCGGGACGCAACTTGAGTACGAATCCCGGAAACAGAACCTGGGTGGCGCGCTCGTCCTTGACGATGACTCGCTCGCCGCTGCCGGCCGGCGATTCATCTCGTACGACCCCCTTGGCTTCCCAGCGTTCCGTTGCCCAGCGGTCTGCCAGCCGAACCCGTTCCATGATGACGGCGATGGTATAGGGCGCAAACGGGCTCGGGCCGGTGTTTTCAGGCACGGCGTCATTCTGCGCCAACCGCATCCCCCGCGCAACCGGAAACGCTTCCAAATACTTGATTTCCAAACAGTGTTTTCCTTGCTTCGGAGCCGCCTCTTTTGTCATAATCGATGCACCGCCGAACTCCTCCCGGCGGGCAATCATCCCATGTCCGGACCCGTGAGCGCTCCCGTTTCCCCCGCCGTGCACGACCGGCTGGGACGGGCGCTGCGCGACCTGCGCATCTCGGTCACCGATCGCTGCAATTTTCGCTGCGTCTATTGCATGCCGAAGGAGGTGTTCGGCAAGGATTATGCGTTCCTCGAGCGCCGCGAGATTCTGACGTTCGAGGAAATCGCCCGGCTCGCGCGCATCTTCCATGGGCTCGGCGTGGAAAAGATCCGCCTGACCGGCGGTGAGCCGCTCATCCGGCGCAATATCGAGCAGTTGGTCGAGCTGCTCGCCGGCATCCCCGGACTCGATCTCACGCTCACGACCAACGGCTCCTCGCTCCAGCGCAAGGCATCCGCGCTCAAGGCCGCCGGATTGCGGCGCATAACGGTGAGCCTCGATTCCCTGGACGACGCGGTGTTCCGCCGCCTGAACGACGTGGATTTTCCGGTCGCGCGGGTTCTGGAGGGTATCGAAGCGGCGGCGGCGGCGGGACTCGCGCCGGTCAAGGTCAACATGGTCGTCAAGCGCGGCGAGAACGACGACAGCATCCTGCCCATGGCGCGATTTTTCCGCGGCACCGGCCACATCCTGCGCTTCATCGAGTACATGGACGTGGGGCATACCAACGGCTGGCGCATGAACGACGTCGTGACCGCGCGCGAGATCATCGATCTTATCGGACGCGAAATGCCGCTTGAGCCCGTCGACCCCAACTACCCGGGCGAAGTGGCGGAACGATGGCGCTACCGGGACGGCAGCGGCGAGATCGGCGTCATAGCTTCCGTCACCCAGGCTTTCTGCCGCACCTGCACGCGCCTGCGTCTTTCCACCGAGGGCAAGCTCTACACCTGCCTCTTCGCCACGATCGGTCATGATTTGCGCGCGCTCCTCCGCGGCGGCGCCTCCGACGAGGCCCTGCGGATGGCCGCCTCCGGGATCTGGTCGAAACGCGCCGACCGCTATTCCGAGATCCGCACCAGCCAGTCCGCGCGGCTGCCGAAGATCGAGATGTCCTACATAGGCGGGTAACTGCGTTGGAACGGACACACACCACGCGCCGTTCAACGCGTTACGACGAATGAACACCCATTACCGACCGAAATTGACCAACGCCGGCCGGCCGTTGACGTTCGAGGTGGAAGCCGTCAACGAGCGCGGCGAACGATTGCCGACGCCGATCGCCGGGGAGCACCCGCTCACGCTCTACCTCGACCGGCGCGAGATCGTCACGCTGATGACGCTCGGGCAGGCGCCCGAGGCGCTGACCATCGGCTACCTCCGCAATCAACGCCTGGTGGGCTCGATCGAGGAAATCGCCGCGGTGCAGGTGGACTGGGAGACGGATTCGGTTGCGGTCACGACCCGCAAGGGCGTGAAGGGGTTGCGGGAGCGCCTGAAGAAGCGCACCGTCACCACCGGCTGCGGCCAGGGCACCGTGTTCGGCGACCTGATGGAGGAAATCGACTCCATCGAGCTGCGTGACGACGTGACGCTCACGGAGGAGACGCTGTACGGCCTGCTCGACGCCGTGCGGCACCGCGAGACGATTTACAAGAGCGCGGGCGCGGTGCATGGCTGCGCCCTCGCCCACGGCGCGAATATTCTCACCTTCGTCGAGGACGTCGGGCGCCACAACGCGGTGGACGCCATTGCCGGGGAAATGTGGCTCGACCGCGTGGACGGCTCGGACAAGATCTTCTACACCACCGGGCGGCTCACCTCGGAAATGGTGATCAAGGCCGCCCAGATGCGAATACCCTTCCTGGTATCGCGCTCGGGCCTGACCGAGATGGGCCATAGTATCGCGAGCCGGGTCGGCATCACCATGATCGGGCGCGCAGTGACCAAGCACTACCTGCTATTCACCGGCAAGCACCGCTTCGTCAAGACCGTCATGCCCACCATGCTGGCATGACCTGCCGTTTCCAGTTTTCAGTTTCGAGTTGCGAGTCGCGCGCTGCTCGTCAGAATGGTTCCTGAACTCGAAACCCGTAACCCGAAACTCGAAACAGCCAAAATCACGGGCGTGATTTTGGCTGGTGGCCAGGGACGCCGCATGGGCGGCGTCGACAAGGGCCTGCAGCCGCTCCGCGGCAAACCCATGGTTACGTGGGTGATGGAGCGCTTCGCCCCGCAAGTGGACGAGGTTCTCGTCAATGCGAACCAGAACCTCGAGCGCTACGCCGCTTTCGGTCACCGCTTGATTCCGGACGCGATCCAGGGCTACGCCGGCCCGCTCGCCGGATTGCACCGCGGGCTGACGGAGGCCGCGCACGCGCTCGTTGCGACCGTGCCCTGCGATTCACCCTTCCTGCCGCGCGACCTCGTGGCGCGGCTGCGCGCGGCGCTCGAGCGCGAGCAGGCGGAGATCGCCGTCGCCAAGACCGGGGAGCAGCCGCATCCCGTCTTCTGCCTGTGCCGCAAACGGGTGCTGCCGGGCCTCACGGACTTCCTGGCCGCCGGAGGCCGGAAGATCGATGCGTGGTACGCGAAGCTGAAAGTCGTCGAGGTGCCATTCGACGACAATCCCGACGCATTCAGCAACATCAATACCGAGGACGAACTGCGCGCGTTCGAAGCCCGCGGACTGCCTTCAGGCTGACTTGCCGCCGCATAGCCGCGCCGCCTCCAGCAGCGCGCCGTAGAGCCCGACGAGCGGGTTCATCACCACGTGCACCGGCATCGTCTCCAGCAGCTCGCTGAAGCGGCCCTTGCTGTTGAAGGCGCGCATGAATGCGCCCTCCTTGAGCTTGGGGGCGATCTTGGGGGCGATCCCCCCCGCAATGTAGACGCCGCCGTGCGCCAGCATCGCGAGCGCCAGGTTCCCGGCAAACGCGCCATAGGCCGCGACGAAGAGATCGAGCGCGCGCACGGCCAGCGGATCGAGCTTGGCCAGGGCAAACTCCGCGATCAGCTCCGCCGTGTCCTTCCGGGTCTTGTCCGCGTCACGCAACTGCTTCGAAGGCACCCCCGCGCCGGTTTCCTGCAGGAAACTGAAGATGCGCATCAGTCCCGGCCCGGAGATCACCCGCTCGTATGAGACGCGGCCGTAGGTGCGCCGCAGGTGCGCGAGCAGCTTGTCCTGGAGCTCGTCCACCGGGGCGAAATCCGCATGCCCCGCTTCCGAGGAGTGCACGGCATAGCCGTCGTCCTGCCAGGTCAGCAGCCCGACTCCGAGACCGGTTCCGGCGCCGATGACGAGCCGGGACCCGCGCGCGACCGGGCTTCCCGCCTGCAAGGTTTCGAGCTCGTTCGCCGTGAGCCGGTTGATGCCCAGCCCCGCGGCCGCAAAATCATTCACCAGGCGCAGTTCCGGCAGCCGGAGGTCGGCGGCAAGCGCGTTGCCGTTGATCTTCCAGCCCAGGTTGGTAAGCGTCGTACTGTTTCCCGCAACCGGTCCCGCCACTGAAAAACAGGCGGCGGCGATCGCCCCGCGGTGCCCCGCCACAGGCGGTTGCTGGAGGAAATCCGCAAGTATCGGCTGCACGCCGTCGAATTCGTGGCATGCATAGACGCGCTCCGCGACAATCGCCGGCTTGGCGCCCCCGGCGCTCGCCAGCGCAAGCGCCGCCTTGGTGCCGCCGATGTCCGCCGCGAGGAGATAGCGCCGTCTCATCCGATTGCGCTCAGGCGAAGAGCGCAGTCTGCTGCTGCGCCGGCTCGTCGCCCAGCGCCTCGGGCTCGGCGACGAAATAGCCCTGGGCATAGTCGAGCCCGAGCTCGGTGATGCGCGAGAGCGTGGCGGCGTCCTCCACCGACTCGGCCACCGTGCGCATGCCCAGGATGTGGCCGATGCGATTGACCGAATCGACGATGGCGTAGTCCATCGGGTCGGTCACCATGTCCTTGATGAACACGCCCGCGATCTTGAGGAAATCGACCGGCAGGTACTTGAGGTAGGCGAACGAGGACATGCCGGTGCCGAAATCGTCGAGCGCGAAGCGGCAGCCCATGCCCTTCAGCTCGTGCATCAGCTCCGCGGCTTTGGACAGGTTGGAGATCGCGGTCGTCTCCGTGATCTCGAAGCACAGAAGCCCGCTCGGCAGCTGGTAGCGGGTCAGGAGATTTCGCAGGAAATCCGGGAAGCTCTTGTCGTTGATGCTCGCGCCCGAGATGTTGACCGAGTAAAAGCCGCGCTCGCCGCTGCCGTGGAGGTCGTGGGGGATCGCGCCGGCCGTCCACTGCCGGTACAGGAACTCCACGAGCGAGCTCACGACCCAGCGCTCGATCGAGGTCAGCAGGTTGTAGCGCTCCGCCGCGGGCATGAAGCCGGTCGCCGGCACCAGGTTGCCGGCGTGGTCCACCATGCGCACGAGGATCTCGTAGTTGCGCTCGAGGCGCGGCGTCGCGTCGAGCCGGTCGATGCGCTGGCGGAAGAGCCGGAACTGGCCCAGCTCGAACGCGCGGTTGATCTGCGACACGAGCTGCAGCTCCTCGCGCCGCCCGCTGCGACTGGGTTCCTCCGGGCGATACACCTGCACGCGGTCGCGCCCCCGGTTCTTGGCGTCGTAGCAGCAGGCATCGGCGGCCGCAAGCACCTGATTCACGTCGCCGCTCGACGCGTCGATGGGCACGAGGCCGACGCTCACGCCGATGCTGAAAGTCTTGCCCTCCCACACAAATCGAAACTCGCGCACCGTCTCGCGCAGCCCATTGGCGATGCGCAGCGCCTGGTCCACCGGGCAGGCTTCGAGCAGCGCGCCGAACTCATCGCCGCCGAGGCGCGCCAGCGTGTCACTGCCGCGCATGCGGGTGAGCATGATCGCGGTCAGCTGGCGCAGCAGCTCGTCGCCGGCGCTGTGACCACAGGTGTCGTTGACCGCCTTGAAATTATCCAGGTCCATGAACAGAAGCGCGTGCTCGCGCCGCTGCGTCCCGGCGGTCTCGATCAGCTCGGTCAGGCGCCGCTCGAACTCGCGGCGGTTGACGAGGCCGGTCAGCGCGTCGTGGCTCGCCTGCCACAGCAGCTGCTGCGACATGGCGCGGAGCTGGCTCACGTCGTGGAACACCACGATCTTCCCGTGCACTGTGCCATCACGGCCCAGGATCGGCGCGTGCGAGTAGCGCACCGGGCACTCGCGCCCGCTGCGGTCCACGAGCCGCACCGCCACCAATTCGGTCTCGCTCGCGACTCCCGCCGCCTGGGTCACGGGCAGCGGATCGATCGGCTTGCCGCTGCGCTCGTCGAGCACGCGGTAGACCTCGGACAGCGGTCTTCCGATAGCCTCGACGCTGGTCCAGCCGAGGTACTGCTCGGCCACCGGATTCAGATACTCGACGTGCCCCTCGGCGTCCGTGGTGATGACGCCGTCCACGATCGAATGCAGGGTCACCTCCGCGAGCTCCTTCTCGTGCTCGAGCGTCGCCTCCGTCGCGGCGACGATGCGGATCACCAGGATTGCGATCACGATGCCCGCCAGCAGCGCCAGGATCCCGCCGGCGCCGATCAGCAGGAATCCGTTGCGCATGCCCTGGTTCGCCGCCGCAATCGTTTCCGAGGTCCGGGCGTGATTGGCCTCGAGCATCAGGTAGAGCGTTTCCTGCAGCCGGCTGTCCTCCAGCACTGCCTGCGTGAGATTGAGCTCGGAGGCCCGCGCGATCTCCGCCTTCATGAGCAGCCCGACGATGTCCTCGCCGATCGCGCGGGCGCGGGCTGCGGCAGCGAGCGCCTCGTCGCGCGCGTTGCGCTCGGTTGGATCCACTTCCAGCGCGCCCAGCTTCTCCACCGCGCGCGCATAGGCCTGCATCGCGCGCAAATACTGCTCGTGGACGGTCTTGCGCGCCTCACCCGCTTCCGCCACGAACAAACGGTCGATCAGCGCCGAGCGCTGGCCATTGCTGAGAAAGAGCTCGGACACGGTGCCGATCTTGCGGCCCTGCGCCCCGGTCAGCGTCTGGATCTGCTGGTTGAACGATTCAATGCGCGCGATACCGAGGGCGATCAGCGCGGTCAACACGGCGAGCAGCAGTCCAAAGCTGGCGTACAGCAGGTACTTGGACTTGGGGCTGGCGAGCGAGGAATGCAGGAACATCACGTCTCGACGCGCTCAACCGGGTCCTGGCGATAGAACTCGGCAAGCTGGCGGTAGACCTCCCCGTACTCGGCGCGCACGGCGGCGGGCGTCTCGATGAACGCCTCGCTCAGCACGGCGAAGAATTCGGCGGGGTGCTCGGCGGCGTAGGGGTCGATCGCGGTCGGCTCGCCGCGCGCCACGCGGCCGCGGAAATTCTTGAACGCCGCGCCGAAGGCACGTGACCACGCTGCCCGGTCCATCCCGGCATGCAGCGGCGGAAAACCGTTGGCCGCGCCGTTCAGCATGTCGATCTTGTGTGCGAACTCGTGGATCACCACGTTGTAGCCGGGATTGCCGCTGCGCAGCTCGGCGTCGGCCCAGGACAGAATCACCGGGCCTTCGAGCCAGGATTCCCCGGTCATTGGCGCCTCGACGTGGTGCGCGATGCCGTCCTCGTCCACGGTGTCGTACTCGGCGACGAATTCGTCCGGATACACGATCACCTCGACCCACCCGCGGTAGTAGTCGAGATTGAGATTGAGTATGAGCATACAGGCCTGCGCCGCGATGCACATGCGCATTTCGTCACGCACTACCAGTCCGCCCGCGCCGACGATCGATTTCTCGTGCAGGAACAGGACTGTCTGCTCGCGCAGGCGGATTTGCTCTTCCCCTGACAGCGTGCGGGTGAACGGATAGCGGTCGATCACCGCGCGCCACGCGCACTCGTCGAGCGCCGACCGCCTGAGGATCCTCTCGCGGCGCCAGGTGCTGAACCACATGGACTATTCGACCACCTTGAGCTTCGCTACCTCGGGCGCCTCGAGCTCCGCAGATTCGATACGCTGGAACTGCTGCGTGATCTTGCCGCCGGTGATCTGGATCCTCTCCGCGTCCTCATGCGCCTGGCGAATGTGGTCGGCGAGTTTCCTCAAGCGGTCGTCGAACCGGCCGAATTCCACGGCCAGGCGCGCGAGCGCCTCCCTGATGACGTGGATCTGCTTGCGCGTCTCCACGTCCTTCAGCACGGCGCGCGCCGTGTTGAGCACTGCCATCAGCGTGGTCGGCGACACGATCCACACCCGCTTTCCGATCGCGTAGTCCACCACTTCGGCATGGTAGGCGTGGATCTCGGCGAATACCGCCTCCGCCGGCACGAACATCACCGCGCCGTCCGAGGTCTCGTTGTCGATGATGTATTTCGACGCGATCGCATCCACGTGCTTTTTCACGTCCGTGCGAAACGCCTTCTGCGCGATCGCCCGGTCGGCCTCGTTGGCCTTCGAGTCGAGCATCAGCCGGTAATTCTCGAGGGGAAACTTCGAGTCCACGCACACCAGGCCCGTCGGCGCGGGCAACTTCAGCACGCAATCCACCCGCATGCCGTTCGAGAGCGTGTATTGCGTCTCGAAGGCCTGGTTCGGCAGCACGTTGCGCACGAGCGCCTCGAGCTGCACCTCGCCGAAGGCGCCGCGCGAACGCTTGTCGCCGAGGAGCTCCTGCAGGCTCACCACGCTGCCGGTGAGCGTGTCGATCTTCTTCTGCGCCTCGTCGATGGTGGCGAGGCGTTGCATCACGTTGACGAAGGTCTCGTTGGTCTTCTTGAAGCCCTCCTCGAGACGCTCATTGACTCTTCCGGAAATCTGCTCGAGGCGCTGGTCGATCCTGGCGTTGAGCTTGTCCGTGGATTCGCCCAGGCTGGCAGCGAGTGAGAGCTGGAGCCGGTGCAGGGTTTCCCGGGTCTGGTTGAGCTCCTCGGAGAGTCGGGTATTCAGGCGGTCGGACTGCTGGGCGAGCCCGCCGTGAAGGTCGGTCAACATCGCCCGGTGCCGGTCCTCGAGCACGCGGGCGAGATCCTCGGGCAGTCCCCTCGCCCCGGTAGCCCGGCCTGCCAGCCTCACGATCACCCCTATCAGTACGGCGAGGACGGCGAGCGCGAGAACGAGCCACAAGATGTCAG
>Ga0326597_10009619_pt1 | contig 12932 bp, 11 predicted proteins | sample RVTome_12_FD_203789 | JGI IMG/M metagenome (GOLD analysis project Ga0326597, IMG submission 203789) | Soil microbial communities from uranium-contaminated site in the Upper Colorado River Basin, Wyoming, United States - RVT100D185 | ecosystem: Environmental > Terrestrial > Soil > Contaminated >... | reverse complement strand
AGGAGGTCGAGGGCGACGCGCAGGTCGGCGGGCCCGGTGGCGAACGGAAACATGATGCGCAGGGGGCCGTGCGCGGCCGCGCGCAGCAGGGCCCGGAGCTGGACGCGGAAGGGCTCGGGCCGGCGGCGCAAGAGCCGGAGCGCACGCTCGCCCAGGGCGGGATTGGGGCTCGAGGGGCTTCCCGGGGCCAGCTCCTCGAGGCCCACGTCGAAGGTGCGGACGGTGACGGGGTGCGGGCGCATCTGGTCGAGGAGCCGGCGGTAGGCGTCGACCTGCTCTTCTTCCGAAGGCCAGCGCCGCGAGCGGCCGAGCAGGTACTCGGAGCGGAAGAGGCCGATGCCCTCGGCCCCGTAGACCACGGCGGTCGCGGCCTCCTCGGTGAACTCCACGTTGGCGCGCAGGCGCACGGCGACCCCGTCCCGGGTCACCGCGGGCAGGTGGCGCGTGCCCTGGAGGCGCTCCTCCTCCCGCCGCTCGCGCTCCTGGAGGGCCCGGAAGCTCTCCAGCACCGGTCCCGACGGCTCCACGACCACGTCTCCCCGGGTGCCGTCCACCACGACCAGGCTGCCGGGAGGGATGAGCCGCGCCCCATCGCGAAGGCCGACCACCGCGGGGATGCCCAGGGAGCGGGCGATGATCGCCGTGTGATAGGTCGAGGACCCCGCGTCGGTCACCACCGCGAGAATGCGCTCCCAGTCCATCTCCGCGGCCTCCGAGGGGCTGAGCCCGGCCGCGACCAGCACGAAGGTCCCGGGCAGACGAGCCAGAGAGGGCGCGTCCTTCTCTCCCGCGAGGTTGAGCTGGATGCGCCCCAGCACGTCGTCCAGGTCGGTGGACCTTTCCCGAAGGTAGGCGTCGGTGAACTCCTCGAACAGGCTGCGGAGCTGCTCGGACACCGTGCGCAGCGCCCACTCCGCGTTGACGTGCTCCTCGCGGATCACCGTCAGCGTACGGTCGAGGAGCAGGGGGTCCTCGAGCATGAGCAGGTGGGCGTCGAAGATGTACGCGTGGGGCATCCCCACCTCGCGGCGGAGCCGCTCTTTGATGGCCTGGAGCTGCTGGCGGGATGCGTTCACGGCCCGGGTCAGCCGCTGGACCTCCCGCTCGACCTGGTCCGGGGGGACGACGAGGCGAAAGACGGGGGCCCGTTCCTGGTCGAGGATGAGGGCCTGCCCCACCGCAATGCCCGGAGAGACCGGGGTGCCGCGCAGCTCCATCCTCAGGCCTCTTCCCCGAGGCCGCCGTCCACGAGCGCGGCCAGGGCGTCGAGGGCCGCTTCGGCGTCGTCGCCCTCGGCCGAAAGCTCGAGAACGGTGCCCGCGGAGGCGGCGAGCAGGAGCATGCCGAGGATCGACTTGCCGTCCATGACCCGGCCGTCGCGGCTCACCGTGATGCGCGCCCGGAACCGGTTCGCGGTCTGGACGAAGCGCGCGGCGGCCCGGGCGTGCAGACCCAGGCGGTTGTGGATGCGCACCGTGCGCCGGCCCAGGACCACGGTCACGCCTTCTTCTCCAAGAGGTCACTCGCCACGTAGATCGCCTCCTGGCCTTCGTCCCTGACCATGCGGGCGATCTCGCGCAGGCTGCCCTCCCGCGCCTGGGTGAGTTTGATGAGCATGGGCAGGTTGACCCCGGTGACGATCTCCACGGAGGGCGAGAGGAAGGGCAGGCTGAGGTTCGTGGGCGTCCCCCCGAACATGTCGGTGAGGATCAGCACGTCTCCGCCGCCGGCCTCGCCCCCGCCGGCCGCCTGAAGGGCCCGCACGATGGCTTCACGCGCCACCGACGCGTCGTCCGACCAGCCCATCGACACCGCGCCGATGCGCGGGATGTCGCCGACGATCGCCCGCGCCGCGTTCACGAGCTCCTCGGCCAGCCGGCCGTGGGTCACGACCACGATGCCGATCATGCCGCTTCACCCATGTTTCAAGTCCCGGTGCTGGACGAGGACGGTCAGGCCAGGGGCCGCGATCCGCCGGGCCAGGGCGTTCGCGATCACGACCGACCGGTGACGGCCGCCCGTGCAGCCCACCGCGATCGTGAGGTAGCTCTTGCCTTCCTTGACGTAGCGCGGGAGGACGAAGGCCAGGAACTCTGCGAGCCGCCGCAGGAGGAGGGCCGTGTCCTTCTGGCGTCGCAGGTAGCGAACCACCGCGCCGTCGTTCCCCGTGAGCTTCTTGAGGGCTTGGACGAAGTTCGGGTTCGGCAGGAAGCGCACGTCGAAGACGAGGTCGGCCTCGGAGGGCAAGCCGTACTTGTAGCCGAAGGAGGTCACCGACACCACCAGCCTGCGCTCGCCCGCCTCCCGCATCTCGAAGCGCTCGCGCACGTAGTCGCGAAGCGCGTGGACGGTGTAGGAGGAGGTGTCCAGGATGTGGTCGGCCATCTTGCGGATGGGACCGAGGGCCTCCCGCTCCTCGCGGATCCCCTCGACCACCGACTGGTTCACGGCCAGGGGATGGGGGCGACGGGTCTCGCTGAAGCGCCGCAGCAGGACGCGCTCGTCGGCTTCCAGGAAGAGGAGGCTCACCGCCACGCCCCGGGCCCGCAGCCGCCGGTACACGTCCGGGAACTTGCGCAGGAAGCCCGGCTCGCGCAGGTCCACGACCAGGGCGGCCCGGTCGAGCCCGGGGGTACGGCCGATGAGCTCGACGAAGCTGGGGATGAGGGCGGTGGGCAGGTTGTCGACGGAGAACCATCCGGCGTCCTCCAGGGCGCGCAGGACGTGGGTCTTGCCGGAGCCGGAGAGGCCGGTGATGACGAGGACGCGGGTGTCCCGGGCGCGCATCAGCCCCGCGGGCGGGCCTTGCGCGCGGCGCGGGGGGCGCGCCGGGGGGCCGGTTCCCTCGCCATCATCCGGTCCACCCGCTCCGCGAAGCGCCGGGCCGAGTGGTAGCCGCGCTCCTTCAGGAGCTGGTTGCGGGCCGCCACCTCCACGAGAATCGCGATGTTGCGCCCGGGCGCCACCGGCATGCGGACGAGGGGCACCCCCACCCCCAGTACCGGAAAGGTCTCCTCGCGCAGCCCCAGCCGGTCGTACTCCTTGCCCGCCTCCCACCGCTCGAGCTGCACCGCGAGCTCCACCCGCTTGCTCGTCCGGATCGCGGACACACCGTAGAGGTCCTTGATGTTGAGAACGCCGAGGCCGCGGATTTCCATGTGATGGCGGGTGAGCTCGGGAGGGTCTCCCACGAGGGCGTCGGTCAGGCGCTTGATCTCCACCACGTCGTCGGCCACCAGCCGATGACCCCGGTCGATGAGGTCGAGGGCGCACTCCGACTTCCCGATCCCGCTCTCCCCCATGATGAGCACGCCCAGCCCGAAGACGTCCATGAGCACGGCGTGCAGGTGCACGCGCTGGGCGAGCCGGGTCTCCAGGAACGAGGAGAGCTTCTTGATGAGGGGCGTCGACTCGCTGGTGGTGGCGAGGACGGGGATGCCGCGGAGGTCCGCCTCCTTCAGCAATTCGGGAGCGGGGGCGAGGCCCTTCGTGACGATGAAGCAGGAGATCTCGCAGCGGACGAGCCGCTTCAGGATGGCGGCGCGCTTCTTGGGCGCGAGCTTCTGGAGGTAGCTGACCTCGCTTCCCCCGATGATCTGCACCCGGCCGTAGCGGATGTAGTCGGTGTACCCGGTGAGGGCGAGGCCCGGGCGCTGGACCCTCGAGAGCAGGACCTGGTGGCCGAGGCCAGACTTGCCCGCCACCAGCCGCAGCCCGAGGTGGGCGGCTTCCGGCCCCAGGAGCTCGCGGATGGCGACGGCCGGGCGGGGCTCCGCCAAGGCCGCCGTTCAGGCCTCGGGCTCGAGGAGGCCGAGGTGCCCGTCCTTCCGGCGGTAGAGCAGGCCCACGCGCTCCGTGCCCGCGTCCCGGAAGAGGAGGAAGCCCTCCGCCCGCTGCTCCAGCTCCCGGGCGGCCTCGTCCAGGCTCATGGGCCGAAGGGCGATCCGCCGCGAGCGGATCACGCGTCGCGCGGGCTCGGCCGCCCCATCGCCGTCGGCCCGCCGGGACGCGGGGGCCGGGGGAGAGACCGGCGCCGAGGCGGCGCGAGCCCGCAAACGAACCGCGCGCTCGGACCCGCCGCGTCGCTTCCGGTCGAGCCTCTTGCCCAGGCGGTGCCGGGCCTGCCGCTCGAGCTTCTCGAAGGCCGCCGCCAGCGACGACCCGAAGTCGGCGCTCGCTTCCCGGGCCGCCAGGTCCAGGTGGGGCGACCCCACGTTGACCTCGGCCACCTGCCGATGCCGATCCGTCTTCAGGATCACGTGGGCCCGGGTGATCCCGGGGAGGACGCGCGCGAGCTTGGCGAGCCTGCGCTCTCCGAGCTTGCGCAGCGGCCCCGGCACCTCGATCTGGCGCCCGGTGAAATCGATCCTCATGATCCTCCCTCGAGACGCCGTTAGAGCACGCCCTTGCGGAGGTTCGAGGGCGGGATGCGGAGCTCCTCGCGGTACTTGGCCACGGTCCGGCGGGCCAGGGGCAACCCGTCGGCCTCCAGGAGCTCGGCGATCCTCGAATCGGAGAGCGGGTGCGCCGTGTCTTCCCCCTCGATCATCTTCCGGATGCGGTCCTTGATGCTCACGGAGCTCACCGCCTCCCCCATGGAGGAGGTGATCCCGCTGTGGAAGAAGTACCGCATCGGGAAGACCCCGCGCGGCGTGTGCACGTACTTGTTGGCCACCACCCGGGAGACCGTGGACTCGTGCATGCCGATGTCGCTGGCCACGTCGCGCAGCACCAGGGGGCGCAGGTGGGTGATGCCCTGGTCGAGGAAGGCACGCTGGTGGCGCACGATGGAATCGGTCACCTTGTGAATGGTGCTCTGTCGCTGGGTGACGCTCTTCAGCAGCCACAGCGCGCTGCGCAGCTTGTCCTTCACGTAGGCTCGGGTCTCCTCCGACCCCGGACCCTTGTCGTCGAGGAGACGCTTGTAGGTGTTGCTGATGCGAAGCTTCGGCAGGCCGTCCTCGTTGAGCACGATCTTGTACTCGTCGCCTTCCTTCACCACGTACACGTCCGGGGTGATGTAGGTCGCGCGCTCCGGGCTGTAGCGCAGACCCGGCTTGGGGTCGAGGCTCTTGATCATCGCCACGTGGTGGGCGACCTCCTCGGAGGTCAGGTTCATCTGACGCTCGATCTCCGACCACTGGTGGCTGTGCAGCTGCTTCATGAAGTCCCGCACCATGATGTCGGTGACCGAGCCCTCGAGCTCGTCGCGCTTGAGCTGCAGGCGCAGGCACTCCTGCAGGTCGCGGGCGGCCACCCCCGGGGGATCGAAGGACTGGACGAGGCGCAGGGCCTTCTCCACCTCCTCCGTCGGGAAGGGCCCCATGTTGGCGATCTCTTCGAGGCTGGCGCTCAACAGCCCGTCCTCCTCGAGGTTGTTGATCACCGCCTCCCCGATCTCGAGGAGCACCTCGTCGGAGGTGGCCATCTTCAGCTGCCAGAGCAGGTGATCGTAGAGGTTCGGGGCGACGGTGAGGGTATTCTCGAGGGGAGGTGCTTCGACCACGTCGGCGCTCCGCATCCGGCGCTCGAAGCTGGCCCCGTCGCCCGCGTACTCCTCGAAGAACTTGTCGAGCTCGATGTCGGCCAGGGGGTCGTCGCGCTCCTTGCGCTCCTCCGCGACTTCCTGGATGACCTCCTCCTGGGTGCGGGTCTCCTCGACCGGGGCCTCCTCCAGCAGGGGGTTCTCCGTGACCTCCTGCTCGAGAACCTCGGCCAGCTCCAGGGTGGTGAGGGGCAGCAGCTTGATGGCCTGCTGCAGGGAGGGAGTGAGGATCAGCCTCTGCGAGAGGCGGGTGTGCAGCCCCAGCTTCTGCTGCATCGCCACGGCTCAGGCCCGACGACGGGCCAGAGGCCGTCGCCACGCGCTACTCGTCCAAGAGGAAGGCTTCGCCGAGATAAACGCGCCGCACCTCCTCGTCGGAGGCGAGCGCCTGCGGCGTGCCCGCGCGGAACACATCACCGTCCCTCAGAATATAGGCCCGATCCGTTATTTTCAAGGTCTCTCGCACGTTGTGGTCGGTGATCAGGATGCCGATGCCGCGCCCCCGCAGGTGCGCGATGATCTTCTGGATGTCGAGGACCGCGATGGGGTCGATCCCTGCGAAGGGCTCGTCGAGAAGGATGAAGGAAGGCGAGATGGCGAGGGCGCGCGCGATCTCGAGACGCCGTCGCTCGCCTCCGGAAAGGGTGTAGGCCGGCTGCTTGTGGAGGGCCGCGATCCCCAGCTCCTCGAGCAGGGCCCGGGCCCGCGGCCGCTGCTCCCCCGCCGGCAGTCCCAGGGTCTCCAGTATGGCCAGGACGTTCTGCTCCACGGTGAGCTTGCGAAAGACGCTGGCCTCCTGGGGCAGGTAGCCGATGCCGAGGCGCGCGCGCTGATACATGGGCAGGGGTGTTATGTCTTCGTCGCCGAGGAAGACTTCCCCCCCGTCGGGCCGGGCGAGCCCGACCATCATGTAGAAGGTGGTGGTCTTGCCCGCCCCGTTCGGACCGAGGAGGCCCACCACCTCGCCGTTCTCGAGCCCAAGGTCCACGCCGCGCACGACCGTCCGCTTGCCGTAGGTCTTGGTGAGCCCGGCTCCCCGAAGAGTGGTATGGCCAGGAGGGCGGGCGGGGGGCATGAATCTCAGGGGGTCTTGGGTGTGCGGCGGATGACGGCCTCGGTGCGCGCCTGTTCCTGGCCGTCGACGAGGATCGTATCGTCGCCCACCCGGAAGGTCAAAGTTCTGCCTTCCACCTGCTGCCCCGGGTCCTTCAGCACCGCCTTGTCGCCCACGAGGAGGACCGTCTCGTTCGCCGGGGTGTAGGTGGCGCGGGCCCCGTTCGCCTTCCGCTGTCCCTGCTCGATCTCCACCGGCTCGCCCGCGACCAGGGTCTCGAGGTCATCCCCCGACGCGTTCAGGGTGAGGGTGGCCTTCGGGCTCTTCGTCCGGATGTCCCCCTGGGAGACGGTGACGTCGCCGGTGTAGACGATCTGGCGCAGGGCGTCCTCGTAGACCATCTCGTTCGCCCGCCCCTCGAGGGGGGCGGGGGGCTTCCTTTCCGAGGCCTTGGGACGCGGGTTGAGCCGCGTGACCACCGAACCCGTGGCCACGAGCTTCCTCGCGTCGGGCGCCGGCTCTTCGAGCACGAGGGTGTCTCCCCGCACCTCGTCCTTGCCGGAGCGGAGGAGGGCGCCCCCCGCATAGCGGGCGCTCTTGCCCTTGGCCGTGTAGACGAGGCTCCGGGCCAGGATCACCGTCATCGCGTCTTCACCGCTCAGGAACCCCTTGCGGCCGGAAGGCCGGGCCTGAGCGCGGCGGATGTGACGAACGTCACCGCGGGCCTCCAGGTCCCCCGTGACCTGGGCGATCGCGATCTGCCTGGCCTTGAGCTGGCTCCCCTCGGTCTCGTCCCTCAGCTCCGGGTCGCCGTGCAGCACGATGACGCTGCGGTCTCCCTCGAAGACGGCACGGCCACCGCGGGCCGTGCGCGCGCCCTCGGCGAAGGTCACCCCCCGATCGAACTCGATCTTCCGGGTGTCGCCGGTTTCGGGATCGAAGAACGCCACCAGATCGCCGGCGGTCACGGTGCGGAGGGCTTCCTTCGGTCCCTTGACGGGCTCCGCCGTCACCACCGCGTCCCGCTGCGCCTGGAGCTCCAGGAGACGGCCCTGCTCGTCGAACCGGAAGGCCAGCACCCGCGCCTTCACCCGCCGGCGCTCCGCGACCTCGCCCGGACCGGGCAGCACGAGCAGATCGCCGTCGGGGGCTGCGGTCGCCTCCTTGATCGACCGGTCCTCGCGGAACCAGATGTCGAGCTTGCCGGCCTTGAGCACCCGGGGACCCTTGAGCTTCGTGGCTCCCGTCGTCCCCGGCAGCGGTGCTTTCCCGCCCGTACGCAACTCCACGTCGTCCACCGCCACCGCGCGGTAGGCCGCGGTCAGCTCGTCGTTCAGGTTGATGTTCAAACGCTGCGCCTTCAGGGTGTCGCCACCCTGCACGACGTCGACGTCGCCCGAGAGACGGACGATCGCCTCCTCCCGGCTGCCCTCGGCCCGGCGCGCGCGGATCTCGGCGGGAGGGCCCCTCTCGCCCTCGATCCGCAAGAAGACGTCGGCCAGGAGCTCGAGGGCGCCGGTCTCGGCACGGTACTCGAGGCCGGTGGCGGTGCCGGAGACCTCCTTGCGCTTGAAGCGCACGGGATCCGGGGTCCGGGCGAGGCCCTTGTCGCCCCGATAGATGAGCGACTCCGAGTCGAGCTCGAGGCCGTCCTCCGTGGCGACGTGCACATTGCCCTGGAAGACCGCGCGCTCCTGAGGGGCGTTGTATCGGCAGGCGTCGGCCGTGATCCGGGCCTTCCCGGGCTTGCCCCGGGCCATGTAGGAGAGCTCGACGTCGACCCCCTGGAAGTTCGACTCGTCGCCCTCCTGGCCGATCATCTTCTTCGCCTTCAAGACGAATCCCTCGTGCTCGCCCTTGAACCGTCGGAACACCAGGTCCCCCACGCTGGTGCCGGCGGCGCCCGCGACCGGCCCGGCGGGAAGGGCTTGGGGAGGAGGCGGGGTCGGCCGACGAAGGTGAAGGGCCACCGCCCCGATCACCCCGGCCACGAGGACGAGGAGGCCCCGGCGGAGCGCGCGCGTGGTGGCGGGCCTCATGCCGGCGCCAGCCCCGAGACGATCCGGCAGGTGTCGCGGGCGATCAGCAGCTCCTCGTTCGTCGGAACCACGAACACGCGGGCCTGCGAGCCCGAGCCGGTGATCTCCGCCTCGCCTCGGGCGTCCCTGTTTTTTTCCTCGTCGAGGCGCAGGCCGAGCGCTTCGAGGCCCGCGAAGGTCCGCGCGCGCACGGGCGCCGCGTTCTCGCCGATCCCCCCCGCGAAGGCGATGCCGTCCACCCCCCCGAGCACCGCCACGTAGGCGCCCAGGTACTTGCGCAGGCGGTGGCAGAAGACGTCGATCGCCAGCCGCGCGCGCTCGTGTCCCGCCGCCTCCGCCTCGAGGAGCTTGCGCATGTCGCCCGAGACCCCGGAGATGCCGAGCAGGCCGCTGTGCCGGTTGAGCAGGGCGGTGACCTCCGCGGGGCCGAGCTCCTCCCGGGCCGCGACGTGGCCCAGGATGGCGGGGTCGAGGTCGCCACAGCGCGTCCCCATCACGAGGCCCTCGAGGGGGGTGAAGCCCATCGAAGTGTCCACGGACCGTCCGTCCCGGATGGCCGTGACCGAGCAGCCGTTGCCCAGGTGAGCGGTGATGAGGCGCAGGCCAGAGTCGCCCTCCCGGCCCAGCCGCCGGGCCAGGCGCTGCGACACGAAGCGGTGGGAGGTCCCGTGAAAGCCGTAACGGCGCACGCCGTGGCGCTCGTAGAGCACGTAGGGCAGCGCGTAGACGTAGGCCGAGGGCGGCATGGTCTGGTGGAAGGAGGTGTCGAAGACCGCCACCTGGGGCGCCTGGGCCAGGAGGGCACGGGCGGCGCGGTAGCCCCGGACGTTCGGGGGGTTGTGCAGGGGGGCCAGGTCGAAGCAGTCTTCGATGCCCGACAGCACCTCGTCGTCGATGAGGACCGAGTGCTTGAAGCGCTCGCCGCCGTGGACGACCCGATGCCCCACCGCGTCGATGTCCTCGGGTCGCGAGAGCACGGGCTTCTCGCCGCCTCCGAGCAGGGCCAGGATGCGCTCCACCGCGATCTTGTGCTCCAGGACCTCGGCCGTCTCCTTCACCGGCGGCCGGCCGGCCGCCTCGTAACGAACGAGGGCGGGGCCCCCGATGCTCTCCACGGTCCCCTCGGCCAACACCCGGTCGAGGTCGGCCGCGTGCTGGGCGACCTCGGTCTCGATCAGCTTGAACTTGACGCTGGAGCTTCCGCAGTTGAGAACGAGGACCTTCACTCGACTAGTCTACCGGCCGGGCTCGCACGGGGGTAGCCGCGTCGCGCGGTCAGCCCGTCCGGACTTGTCCGTTCTCGTCGTACTCGAAGAAACCGCGCCCCGCCTTCACCCCGAGGTGCCCGGCGCGGATCATCTTGCGCAGGAGCGGGCACGGGCGGTACTTGAGGTCCCCGAGCTCGTCGAACAGGTATTCCATCCACCGCCACACCTCGTCGAGGCCCATCCGATCGGCGAGGGCGAGCGGTCCCACGGGCAGTCCGTATCCGAGCTTCATGGAGGTGTCGACCGCGGCCGGGGTCGCCACTCCCTCCATGACCACGTGCATGGCCTCGTTCAGGAACGGCAGGATGACCCGGGTGGTCACGTAGCCCGGGTACTCGAAGATCTCGACCCCGGTCTTGCCCAGGACCCGCACGAACTCCAGGGCCTCCCGGAACGTGTCGTCACTGGTCTTGAGGCCGCGCACCATCTCCACCAGGGGCACCTGGGGAACGGGGTGGAGGAAATGGAGGCCGATCACCCGATCGGGGCGCTTCGTCCGCTCGGCGATCTCGGTGATGGAGAGGGTGGAGGTATTCGTGGCCAGGATGTCGTCGGGAGGGCACACCGCGTCGAGCTCCTGGAAGATCGACGACTTGAGCCCGAGGTCCTCGGGCACCGACTCCACCACGAGCTCCGCGGCCGCGAGCTCGGCGATGTCCTCCACGGTCTTGATGCGCGCGAGGATCGCCCGCTTGTCTTGCTCCGTGCGGCGCCACTTCGCGATGTCGCGATCGAGGAGGGCCCCCACCTCGGCGACGCTCCCGCGCGCCTTCTCGGGAGAAGACTCGCGCACCAGCACGTCGAGCCCCGCGCCGGCGCAGGCGATGGCGATGCCTTGGCCCATCGTCCCCCCGCCTACGATCCCGACGGTTCGAATGTTCACTGGCGCATCGGGATCAGGTCTTGAAATGATGCATTGGGGGGGCAGAGATCACGGGCGAAATGTGATGATTCAAGACCTGACCCCCGGCCGTCAGCTCGCTTCCAGGAACTCGCGGCCCGCTCGGCCCATCTGGCGGAACTTCTGGTAACGCGCCTCCAGGAGCGCATCGGGAGAAAGCGCCGAGAGCTCACGGAGCTGGCCTGCGAGGACGCCGTCGAGGGTCTTGAAGATCTGGTCCGGGTTGACGTGCGCGCCTCCCGGGGGCTCCTTCACGACCTCGTCCACCAGCCCGAGGGCGGTGAGGTCGGGGGCGGTGATCTTCATGGCCCGTGCCGCGTCCTCGGCGCGCGACGCGTCGCGCCACAGGATGGAAGCGCAACCCTCCGGAGAGATCACCGAGTACACCGCGTGCTCGAGCATGTTCACCCGGTCCCCCACCGCGATCGCCAGGGCCCCCCCGCTTCCTCCCTCCCCGGTCACGGTCACCACGATCGGCGTGCGCAGGGCCGCCATCTCGCGAAGGTTGTAGGCGATGGCCTCGGCCTGGCCGCGCTCCTCTGCGTCCACGCCGGGATAGGCGCCGGGAGTGTCCACGAAGGAAAGCACGGGCCGGGAGAACTTGGCCGCGAGCTGCATCACGCGCAGGGCCTTCCTGTACCCCTCGGGCTTGGGCATCCCGAAGTTACGATAGATCTTCTGCTTCGTGTCGCGGCCCTTCTGATGGCCCACCACCGCCACCGGCCGATCCTTGTAGAGCGCGAAGCCGCAGACGAGGGCGGGATCGTCGCCGTAGCGCCGGTCCCCGCGGATCTCCGTCCACTCGGTGCAGAGGGCCTGGACGTAATCGAGGGTGTAGGGGCGGTTCGGGTTGCGAGCCACCAGAGTCTTCTGCCAGGGCGTGAGCTGCGCGAAGACCTCGCGCCGCTTCAGGTCGAGCTCCTGCTCGAGGCGCCGTGCTTCCTTCTCCTTCGCGGGGTCGCCCGGGAAAGCCCGCAGCTCCAGGATGCTCTTCTGGAGCGCGGCCAGCGGCGCCTCGAAGTCGGGCTCAGGCATCGCTTCTCGCGGCGAGGAGGCCCCCGGTCGCGCCGCCGTTGCTCCGCGCGAGGATGAGCGCGCCCTCCCCGAGAAGGGCCTCCACCTCCTGGCGCAGCACGGAGTCGGGCCGCACGCGATAGTAGCCGCTCGGGGCCACGGCCGCGGCGAAGGCGCCGGGCCGGACGAGCTCGAGGGTCACCGGGCAGTCCCCACGATGGGCGCCGAGTATATCCCGGAGCCTCTCGCCCTTGGCCCGGTCCCAGGACTGCACGGGAACGCGGATCGTGACGTAGCGCGCCTCCACCATCTTGGCCTGCTCGAGGGGCAGGATCTCGGAAGCGAGGATCCGGACACGGCCCTCCTCGGGCGCTTCCGGTTTCCCCTTCACCATCACGAGCTCGTCGTCGGCGAGCCGGCTGGCCGTCTTCTTGTAGGTTTCGGGGAAAACCAGGACCTCGGCCGCTCCGTCGAGGTCCTCGAGCAGGAAGCTTGCCATGCGATCGCCCTTCTTCGTCTTGATGGGGCGGAGGCCGGTGATGATGCCTCCCACGGTCACCTCCACGGCGTCCGTGCGCGAGGCGATGCCGGCAGTGGTGCAGCTGCACCATTGCTCGAGCTCGGTCCGGTAGCGCTCGAGGGGATGGCCGGTGATGAAGAACCCGAGCGACTCCTTCTCCCCGAGGAGCCGCTCCCCCTCGCTCCACGGCGGTGCGTCGGGGATGCGCTCGTGAGCAGGGCTCGCTCCGACCTCGTCGCTGCCCAGCATGCCGAAGAGGCTCGACTGTCCGGCCTCGCGGTCCCGCTGCTTCTTCGCTCCCGCTTCGAGGGCGCGGTCGATGGTCGCGAAGAGCGCCGAACGCCGCGGCTCGAGGCTGTCGAAGCAGCCGCTCTTGATGAAGCTCTCCACCACCCGCCGGTTCAGGGCCCGGGGATCCACCCGGTCGCAGAAGTCGTAGAACGAGCGGAACGTCTCCTCCCGGCGAACCTTGAGGACGTGATCGACGGCGCCCTCGCCCACGTTCTTGATGGCGGCGAGCCCGAAGCGTATGTCCTCTTGAGCCGGGGGGGGCTGCGCCGCCCCCCCCGTATCCCCCGCGCGCAGCGCGGG
>Ga0326597_10009618_pt1 | contig 12933 bp, 9 predicted proteins | sample RVTome_12_FD_203789 | JGI IMG/M metagenome (GOLD analysis project Ga0326597, IMG submission 203789) | Soil microbial communities from uranium-contaminated site in the Upper Colorado River Basin, Wyoming, United States - RVT100D185 | ecosystem: Environmental > Terrestrial > Soil > Contaminated >... | reverse complement strand
GTCTCCGTCGTCGACGTCGAGCCGCAGCTTCTCATGGATGTTCAACTGGTCGGGGAGATTCAAGCGGGACGATTCATCCGCGGCGTCACCGAGTATCCCATCGTCGGCGACGACGTGTGGGTTGCGGTGCGCGGAGACTTCCAGAAGATATTCGGCACGCTCGATCAACTCCTGAGCGGATCCAAGAACCCGCAGGCCTTTTCGCTCGGCCGCTTCGCGCTCAACACGGAGTTCGAGGTCAAGGTTCTGGGAACGGAGATGTTCGCGAAGCACGTCGCCGTGCTGGGCAACAGCGGAAGCGGGAAGAGCTGCACCACCGCCAAGATCCTCCAGGAAGTCATGGACCTCAACCAGTCCCAGGTCGTGCTCTTCGACATGCACGGCGAGTACCAGACGGCATTCTGCGACGAGACCGGCCAGCCCAACGCGAACGTCATCCGCCTGGGAGTCGACGACCTTGTGCTGCCCTACTGGCTGCTCAAGTACGACGAACTGGAAGCCCTCTTCGTCGACCGTTCCAACCCGCTGCACATCAGCACGCAGATTTCCTTTTTGCGCACGGCCCTGTTGGAGTTCAAGCAAGACGCCGCGCACCGCCTGGACCTCACCAAGTCGCTCACGCTGGACACGCCGATCTACTTCTCCCTCGACAGGCTCAAGACCTACGCGGAGAACCTCAACGACGCGCGCTTCGTCCTCAACGACGACCACCTCGCGTTCAGCCAGTTGGCCCTGCGCGGCCTTCCCCCGCTCGAACAGCAGAAGCTCATGCGGACGCAGCGCTGCCAGTTCAACCGCGGCAACCCCGAAGGCGAGACACAGCATCCGCTCTACTTCGGCAAGCTCCTCGGCCTGATCGACAGAATCGACACCATGTTTCAGGACCGCAGGTTCGAGTTTCTGCTGCGGCCGATCGAGCACGGCGTAAAGTCGCCGTTCTTCCGCGATCACATTCTCACCGCCCAGGCCGACGCGCGAAGCTCCAACTTGATGAACCATCTTATCAAACTTCTGACGGGGCGGATCGAGCCGCGCAGCAACCTGACCATGATCGATCTCTCCGGCATCCCCTTCGAGGTGGTCGACATAACCGTGGCCGTGCTCACCCGGCTGCTCTTCGAACTGAACTTCTGGACGCCCCCCACGCAGCGGCACCCGATGCTGCTGGTGTTCGAGGAGGCGCACAACTACATCCCCCGCGTGAGCAGCGGGCGCGACTTCGCCAAGGTGTCGGTCGAGCGCATCGCCAAGGAGGGCCGCAAGTACGGCGTGAGTGCCATGGTTGTGTCGCAGCGCCCGTCGGAGCTGTCGGAGACGGTGCTGGCCCAGTGCAACAGCTTCGTGGTCATGCGCCTGAGCAACCCGGAGGACCAGAATTACGTGGAGAAGGTCGTCAGCGACCACTTCGCGGGCCTGCTTCAGATGCTGCCGATTCTGCGGCCGGGGGAGGCGTTCGTCATCGGCGACAGCGTGCTCATGCCCATGCGTACCTTGGTCGACATGCCCAATCCCCAACCCCAAAGTGGAAACGTGGACTTCTTCAAGCTCTGGACCGGCGAATCGCCGGGCTACGACATCGACGAGATCATCGACCACTGGCGGCGGCAGGACCGGCTCTACCTCGACGACAAGTCCGAGGAGCGCCTCGCCGGAGAGAATGCGGCCGCGTCCGAGCCGGAGAAGCCGGCCGCAAAGGACGCCGCACCACCCAAGCCGCCGAAGCCCTTTATCCCCACCCGGAGCCGGTATCTTTCATCCACGATCGTCAGGTCATGAAGAACCCGCGGCCGCCGCCGCGGCCCGATAATTATTCCCCGGATACATCGAGACATCCACCTTCACCCGGGCCTGGCCGCTCCTTCGGGCTCCCTCATCGGTCGCCCTCAGCGTGACGGCCGAATAGTAGCCGGGTGCGGAGTCGGAGCCGCGGTTGTCCGGGCCGACGAGGTCATTGTCGATTATGCCGACGTTGGGCACGCAGTCGGGCGCAGGGTTGTTCGGATCGCACGCCCGCAGTTGATCGAACGGGTCGTCCACGTCAAAGACCCGAAAGTACACGGGCACGCCGGCGATCAGCGGCTCGACCGTGGCCACCAAGTCGACCTTCCTGCGTGTGGCCGGGTAGATGTCGTTCATGTCCTTCTTGCCCGGAAAGATGCGCATCCCGCCGTTGACCAAGAGACGTGCGAAAAGAAATGGCCGGCACTCATTCCTAATCCAGCGACGCTGCGAATCACATTCGGGCAGTGCTCCGGCGCTTCAGATAATGCTCCAACAACCAGAGAAGAAGGGCCGCCGCCACAGAAACGACGAACACCGGCACAACGGGGAGCCGTAGGAACGCATCGTAGGCCGTGCTTCTCCACTCTAACGACGAACTTACGACATCCCATGAGAGGAGGTCGACCTGCTGTGGCTTCTGCGTCCATTGAACTCGAACCGATGTCCCGTTGGTTCCGAAGACCCAGTGCTCGCCCAAACAGACGACCACGAATCCGCCGACGCAGAGTAGTATGGCCCACATGATTGCGATTACAGCGCACAGATACGCCGCCGCGAGCTTCGAGCGGTGCAGCCAACAGATGGCAGAAGAGTGCACACCCTTCTCGCTCGTCACGGGCTAGGCGTCGGAGTTTGCGCGACCGAACGGCGCATAATCGCATCCACTAATTCTTGGGAAGCATCGCGGTGGCTGGCGTTCGTAGATTCGCTAACTGCGCGGCGCGCCACAGCCAGTGCACGTTCCGTTTCCTGATTTCGCAAGAACACACGCGCAAGTTCGAAGAGCGTCCGCGTGCGCATGGGATGACCTTCTTGGAATAAACTGCTTGCGGCCTGCAGTTCAACTGCAAGTGCTACGTCATCTACTTTTGAATCGGTCCGTTCCGAGTGAGTGCGAGCTCTGACGGCGGTTCGTATGGCCAATGCGCTGCGGGCGTATTGACCGTGAACGGTCTCGGAATAGTCGCTGGCAACTCGCTCGAATGCCGCAACTGCACTCTGTCCGTATTCCGGCTGTAGGTAGAGCAGCGCGAGGGCGTCCAGCTCACCTTCGGTTAACAGCTCGGCCGCCATCGGTTCGGCGGCCGGGTTGATTTCCACAAAGAAAGCATCAGCTTCAAGACCGCTTTCGACGCCCGCAACGATGACACGATACTTTCCAGGAATCATCCAAAACTTGAAGCCAGATCGGCCCCCCTCCGATTTCTCAACCCCAAACCAGCCCATTACCGTCGCATTGACTTCGTTGCACCCATCCTGCGACGGCAGAAATGAGACCCCGCCGATAAACGCAGACGCTACACGCTGACCGTCGGCCCAGAGTTCTACCACGAGGCGGTGCTTAAGGCGAAGCGATTGTTCAGCAGCCTCGCGCGAACTCTCAATATCTTTACGAAATGGCTCGTCAAGGCGTAAAGTCACGTTTACCAGAACGGGTTCCGCAACCTGCAGCGTCTCGCTGAGCGCCCCAGCGCTAATTGATTCGGCGCGGGATGACTTTGCAACGAGCGGTAGTGCGACACTAACGAAAAGCACGGACATGGAACGACACCAGCGACCGTAGCGTAGACTCATAGTTTGGGGCTCCTGTAGCGATTCTTGTCTAAGATTACCAAGTCGGCGTACTCCGGAACTTTTGCAAGCTCGTAGCCGAGAACGCGTTTTCATTCTTAGGCGCGCCCTGCGTCATGATTCCGCCGTCATTATGATCTGAATGCGCATGCCCAATTTCGTGGACCACCGTATGCGCCTCGTCCGTTATCGCATTGCAGACGCTGTCGTCTGCGATCGCCTGAAAGAATATAGCGGTTGTATTGTCATCAACGTCGGAGGCACCGGTTACCGGGGTCTCAGCGCCCTCCCGGGCGGTCGGCGGGGTGAGCAATGTAAAGCAGAAGTCCGGATCGCCGTCTCCGTCATGGAAGAGCTCCAGCGCCTGGTCGGATCCCTCCCAGGCCCCAACGAGGAACCATGACCAGAAATCGGCGCTAGCTGTTAGATCCTTTGAATCGTTCCAGGAACCAACTCCATATTCGAGATCCCAGGCGCTAATATAGTCCCGGAACGGCACGACATCCTGATATCCTGCCGCGTAAACGGGCAAGATGTATGCAGGCTCGAACGCGGGCGTCAAGAGTAATCCGCCGTAAGGAAAACGCGGCGAGCCGGGCGTCAACAATGCCGCAAGATCGTCGTCATCGAAGAGTATGTATGCGGTGCCGACAGCAGCACATACGCCCGGCGCACCCGCAATGATGGCTAAGTGCGGAAAATCCTCCAAGACCGGACTGCGGTAGCTCTCAACCACGTCAAACGTGTCGGCGCCGAATGGACAGTTGTTGAAGACAATCTGTCCTTCCTCATAGTTATTCAGGTCAACGTTGAAGGCCGCCGGAAGTCCTAGTTCAACAGTAGTCAACCCCGGTCGACCCGGTGTCGCGTAGATCGCCGTAACACTGCCTGTAACACGCAGGTCGACAGGATCAGGCGCGATCATCGTATCCGTCTCCACGTGCAGCTTGCGCCAGACGGTGAGCATCTTGCTCCAACGGGCGGGGACTTTGTAATCGGCAAAACTGCCCGGCGAGGCGGGATTTTCGTTATTGATCGCGTCGGCTTTGGCCTGGTTGGCCTGGCCGGGGGCGTCGCCCAGGGCGTCCTCAAGGCACGACGCCGCAGCCCGGTAATTATTCCCCGGATACATCGAGACATCCACCGTCACCCGCGCCTGGCCGCTGGGAGTCGTGACGGCCGAGTAGAAGCCAATTGCTGGATCGTTGCTGCGGTTGTCACCGCCTGCGAGGTCGTTGTCGATTAACTCGACGTCGGGCACGCAGGGGCGCCACGGTGTCACGCCGGGACCACTGGGACACACGAATAACTGATCGAACGGATCGTCCACGTCAAAGACCCGAAAGTACACGGGCACGCCGGCGATCAGCGGCTCGACCGTGGCCACCAGGTCGACCTTCCTGCGTGTGGCCGGGTAGATGTCGTTCATGTCCTTCTTGCCCGGAAAGATCCGCATACCGCCGTTGACCGGGTCGCCGTCGAGGGGCAGGTTGGCGGTATTGATCTTGGCTTCCCATTCCAAACTAGCGACGCGAACAACGTTGATCTTGACCTTATCGGCACAGGCTTCCGCGCCTATGTACTCCAGCTTGAGGCCGACCTCGCCCGTCTCAGTGCCTTCTAGATAAACGAATCGCGGCATTGAAGAGAGAGACCATGTCGCCGGGAGGGTGATCGGTTCGCCCTTGTCGGGACCGGAATAGACCTTTACCTCCGATTCGCCGATGTACGTGTCCAGGCGCACGGTTTCATAAACGTTGGAAGAGACCCCTAACCACAGGATTCGAAGATCGTCTTCAGGTGCAAACAGTCCATCCTCGCTGTAGTCTGCTAGCGAATTGTTGTTGTCATCCTCGTCGTTCAACGGCAGAATCCCTCCAGGCTCCTCCTCTTGTGCATCCTCGAGCCACTCCAAGCTACCGCCGTTGAACCAGTGGAAAACCAAATCTATAAGCTGGCAGTTCGTCTTGTATTGCACAACGCTATGATGATTGGAGTCGCCGATGTTCGTGGCGTGCAGCATCACGACCAGCCAGGAATCACCAAATTCGGTGAACGCGCTGACGTTGATGACCATGTCAAGTGCGAGATAGCAACCCCCATTCGCATAGACATTACCATAAACATTACATGGTATGAACGAATCGTGGAGGGAGTTGACGCTTGACTGATTCTCGGCGATTACCCCATTGGGACCGAGGATTTCAAACCCTAGCACGTCGTTATATGGAGATGCCTGAGCCGTATGGTACGGATACTCGGCACTGTAGTACGACACTTGCAGTATCACACAAGAGGTGCCACGAGGCACGGCGACGGTGACCGCAACTTGTTTTTGCACGCCTGCGTCGCCGGTCCATACCAAGCCGGCGCTTGTACACGATGCTCCGACACACCCCTCCCAGGCCGTACCAACACACGAACCCGCAACGCAGGTATCGTCAAACGTGCAAATGTCTTCATCGTCGCACGAGCCGGGCTGGGCGGTGTGAATGCACGCACCCGCTTGGCACGTTTCGTCGTCTTCGGTGCAGCACGAGTCAGCCGTGCATTCATTCCCATCGTCGCACGAATTGGGCGTGTAATGGCAACAGGCTACCGGATCGCCGCCGCGCGTCGAACAGCCTAGACACCGGTCGACCGTGCAGGGGTTGTCGTCGTCGCACTTGACCTCGGCCCCCAGGCAGGTTTGTCCCCAACACTTGTCGTTGACCGTGCACACCTTTCCATCGTCACAGGGCAGGCCCCACAACCAATCGTGCTGGCATACGCCGCCGGCGCAGACGTCGGATGTGCACTGTTTGCCGTCATCGCACTCGTCCGACGTCCAGCATTCCTCCGGCGGCGGTGGCGGCATGGGGATCGGCGTGGGGGCGCGCGGATCATCATCCGGCGGGTCGCACGGGTTATTCGGCGGCTCATCGGCATCGTCCGCGCCTCCTCCGATTTGCACACCGGGGCTCGGCTCATTCGGTGGGAATTGTTGCAAGACACGCTCCGGCCCATCCCGTGATGTTGCGCGCACGTCACCCGGCGGATGGGCGTCGATTTGTGCGTCCCGCCCGGGCCACACGTCGGACTCGAAGAGCGGCGGGAAGCCGGCGTCGTCTACCCGTCGTTCTTCGCGAGGCGGACCGTCGCGGGCGCGGGCCGGCTCCGTTTGAGCATGTACGGATTCGCAAATCAGCGCCAGACAGGCGCCGAGTATCATACGATGCGCGGCCGAGTGCAGCGTAACCATTTCCGCCCTCCGGGCAAAACGCTCAACGGCTGAGCCATGCTAGTGTGCCACCGGCCCGGGGGCAACAACGATCCGCAAGAAACACAGATTAATTCCGGCTGGCCGCGCCTCTATCCCGGCGCGCCTCCACGGTACGGATTGCAGTCTGTTTCAGCGGCGTCATCGCGCTGACGCCCGATTCCATGCGAGAGTTGGGGCGTGTGATACGGCAACGTGTAGTGCTTCGTGCGTGGATCATAGGCCTTTCCGCGTTGCAGCGCCGCGCGGCACGCAGGCGGCGCGGGAGAGCACCCCAGCGGCACAACGGCGGTGGGACGAAAGTCGGCGAAGTTGTCGCATCAAGCCGTTTGGTCGTAGAATAGTATTGGATTGGCGAAGAGGCGCCTGAACCGAAGGGCGCCTCCGCCTGGGTCTGTAAGCTTGACCGAGTGGAGCGGGCGAAGGCGGTCGCCCGTGTATTGCGCCGCTTTATTGCGGCCGGTGAACGGGAGGAAAGTCCGAACTGGGCAGGGCACGGTGGTTGGTAACGCCAACCCGGCGTGAGCCGAGGGAAAGTGCCACAGAAACGACACCGCGAAGCTGGAGACTAGAAACTAGAAACTGGAAATGAGGACGTTCGTGGCCGGCCGGTCTTGTGGGCGATGCCCACCCTACGAAGTCGTGGGCCGTGTTTACTACGAACTGGTGGACGATGCCCACCCTACGAGGTCGTGGGACGTGCTCACGACGAACCGGTGGGCGATGCCCACCCTACGAAGAGGCCGGGCCTACGCGGCGCCGGAGTCTCGCTTTTGGCCCGGCGCGGTTTCGGTCCTTCGGTCCTTCGGTTCTGGTTTTTGGTTTCTAGTCTCCAGCCGCAAGGGTGAAATGGTGCGGTAAGAGCGCACCGCGCGTACGGTGACGTGCGCGGCAGGGCAAACCCCACCGCCAGCAAGCCCAAATAAGCAGCGAGAGGCGGCCCGTCTCATGGAACGTCGAATGCAGAATCCAGAACGGCGAATTGCGTACCTTGATTCGCTATCGGCGATTCGTAATTCGACCTTCGGAAGCTGCGGGTAGGGTGCACGAGCCGGCGGGTGACCGCCGGCCCAGATAAATGATCGCCCATTCGTCAACGACGAGGGACAGAATTCGGCTTATCCGCCCGCTCCACTCGGGTCAATTTGCCGCCTTCCTTATCGACGGTTCAGGCCGTTGGCGGGTGGCCTCCACGCTACGCACTCCACTCCATTCAGCGTGCCGCGGTACTTACACCGGATCTCCGCCTTGCGCGTCGGCGGGTTTCTTCCCGCGGGAGTGATAGTTCGCGCCGTAGACCTGACGCACCAGGTCCTCGAATCGCGCCGGGAAAACGCCTTTAGGCGCGATCTCCGACGTTGCGCCCCCGGGTCGTTTTTCGTTCCGGCCCACGTCCGCACGCCGCGCCTCGCTGAGCACCTTGGCGAGCGCCGAAAGGTCCTTCGTTGAAAGCCCGTCTTGGGAATCGGCAAGACGATCGTACACCGACCCCACCAACATCAGATATGCCCTGTGCTCCCAAAGCTCCGGCTTGCTCTTTGCCATAGGCCCGAAAGTCTCGGCAAGAATCTTTGCGCAAGACGCCTGCCTCTGGCGAAGATCTTCGAGCGGCGGTCGGTCTCCCCCGGCAGCCGCGCAGGCGCTTACGGATCGCGCGGGCCGTCTGCGACCCTGACAGGCTGCTTTCACGCCCTGGAGATAATCCTCGAGGCGCCGAAGCGAAACGCCGTATTGCGCCTCAATCTGGTAAAGGCCGTCCAACTCTTTAGCCAGCTCCATGTCAATGACGCCTTTATTGCGCACAACGCTGCACAAGTCGGACGCGATATAGCCGGGCACGACTTTTCCAATGGAACTCCTTGCGGCCTTTCGCCGCGCCGCGCCCTGCGGATCGCTGCGCGCCGGGCTCTGTTCGGCGAGGATTTCGCCTGCCGGAGTAACGGGCATCATTCCTCCAGTGCGGGGTCGGTGATGCAGCGGTCGGCGAGTTCCATCCCGGACGCAGTGAGTCGAAACCAACGCCGCCGCCAGGGCGTCAGGCCGTTAGCGTCGTCGGAATCCAGGGCCACCTGTTGGACGTACCCTTTGGCCGCGAGATAGTGCAGGTCGCGCTTTACGTGATCGAACTCCAGCGTCGGGAACAGGACGATCAGGCTGCGCGCGATCTGCCCCGCCCGCAGCGCCGCGGGATAGACCACCTTCAGGGCCACTAGAATTTCATTGCGAATCCGTTTGATGAGCGTGCTGTCGCGTCCGTTGGCCATGTTCAATTATCCTCTTCGAAATCGGCCGCCCGGCCGGGGCCGCTCTGCGCATGAGCCGAGACTTGATCGCCTCCGCCCGCGCCGTGTGCGCCCGCCGGACCGTCTGCAAACAACGCCCGCACGGCCGCGTCAATGCGGACTCTTTCTTCGTTCAGCCGCTCCAGCGCCCGCCGGGCCAGTACCGATTCACGCAGCCATTCTTCCTTCGTCGTGTAATCGCGCTCGAAATCACGGACGCGGCGCCGAAGCTCCGCCGTCGCCCTTTCCGTCATCTCTGCGCGGCGTAGGAATTCCCCGTGCCAGACCTTCTGATTGTCGCGCAGCGACCGCAGATAAAACGTTATGAAAGTCAGCGGCACGGCCACCAGCGGCGTCAAGATCCCCACAAGCACCGCGGCAGATTCGAGGACGTTCGCCATCGTGATCCACTTTCGCTTTTCACCGCCGCCGACTTCATGGCCACCCCAGCGTGGCACGTGTCGCACGTCGGCAGGTCACACACGTAATAACGTCACACGCGCTCGCTACTAATGTCCATTCGTTGCGAGCGCCCGTGTTTTGGGACCTGCAGGCGGCCCGGCGGCGAGCTTACGAAGGAAGCGTCCCCCCGCGTGGACGACGAAAATCGTCGTACGAGCGGCACCCGCGAGGTCCGGCGTCACACTTGAACACGTGGAATCCGCAGTCTTGTAGGGTGGGCACCGCCCACACGTCGCCCTGTACAGTGGGCACCGCCCACACATCGCTTTTTCCGCGGACTGCCGGGCCGCGGAATATCGTTCCGCAGATTCCCGACGAAGACCGTGAAGAATTGACGACCTCCTCCGCGCTCCCTAAACTAATGCGGAGGCACAGCGCAACAACGATTTCTCTACCGGGAACCGTACTTATGGGACGTACTCTGCCAGATCTGCGCGGCGGCCTGCGCCGCGCCATTCTTCATGTTCGCCCCGAGGCCGCATCCGCCGCCGGTATCGCCCCGGTGCGGCGGGCTATAGACGAGTGTTTGCAATCGTCTTCGTCGACCGCTGACGTGGTCGACAACGTCTATCTCGCCCTGGCAAAGCTCTGCGCGGGAGACTCAAACCACGCACAACCTCGAAGCGCGGCGCGGCTCGTTGTCGTCTGCGTGGACGAACTCGGCCCGGCCGAGCTCGAGTTCTTCGACATTCTCGGAAGGGTGCGCCAAGAACTGCCCGTCCTCGTATACGGCGGCGAGCGCTCCGACGCGAAGATTGCGGCCGCCATCGCTCGAGGCGCGCGTGGGCGCGCAACAGCGGAAACCATCCTGGCGGCTGTCGAGGCGCCCGATGAGGGCCGTTGCGCGTCGAGCGAGTTGCGGGAAGCCCCCGGCCGCTCTGCGCAGTTGGATGTTGAGCCGCCTGCCTCAATTCCGGAAGACGACGCGGAATGTGCGGACATCGGCCCTGACGGCCAGGAAATCTATGACGAGGACGGGGATTCCGACTCGCCCGCCCGCGTGCCTTGGCTGCGATATGAAGGCAAACCGCGCCGGGCGGCTCCAATGCACACCGCTCCGTCCTCGCGCCGTGCTCCACCGGCCGACCGCGCGCCGCACGACGCGCATCCTGAAGTCGAGGACCGAGAACATCACGAGCCCGACGCGCCCCTATTGACCCTTGCGGAGCTGGAGGCCCTTGTCGGCGATGACATCAGCGCTTTCACCAATGACGAACCCGACGACTCAGCACCGGACGATGACTCTCACCGGGAGAAGCAGCAGTGATAAGCCGCATCAGCGCGATAGAGGACCCGCTGGCCACGGACCGTCTGATCGTCGTCGGCGACCGATTTGCCGGCCGCCCTCTCGTTCACGATCTTCGGCGGCGTTACGCGGACCTGAGGCTGGTCGAGTGCAACACGTACATGTCCGCGATCGTGGAGGCTTCGCGCGAGTCCGCCCGGGCCATCATCGCCTGCGTCGATCCCGAATTGCATCAGCTTGAAAACGCCATTGCCGGCTTGCGTGCGGCGGCCGGTGCGGCCACGAAGCTCGTGCTCTGCTGCACGCCCGAGTCCGAGCCGTTGACGCGCCAAGTCATGGCCGCGGGCGCCGATGACTACGTGCTCTTTCCAGTCGACGATGCCGAGCTCGACGCCGCCATCGGCTACGCCCGTCCCGCGCGGGCGCCGCAGCACGGGTTGACGGCCGCCCCCGCGGCAACCCCCGAAGAGTTGGACCTCCTGGCCGAAACCCTCTCCTCCCTCACCGGCAAGCCCATGCGCCTCATCGAGAACATCGCGAAGCTCACGCGGACCGCCCTTTCCGCGCGCGGAGTAACCGTCATCGTAGAAGGCGCCGTCGCCACTTCCGGCGACGTCGTGACCAGACCGGTCTTGACCGCGTCACTCACGGGTGAGCACGGTGTAATCGGGCAGCTCGCCGTCGCGGAACGGGCGCAGGGGCCGTTCACTCCCCACGACGTGGACAAGCTCTCCCATTACGCGACCATCGCGGGCCACCTTCTCGCCGCCGCCTCCAAGCAAAGGCAATGGGCCCACCTGGCCCTTACCGACGAGTGCAGCGGACTGCCGAACCGCCGCTATCTCAATACGCAGCTCGACGAAATCATCCCCCGCGCCGCGGACGAGCGCTTCCCCGTCGCACTTCTGCTCTTCGACGTGGACGACTTCAAAAGCTACAACGACCAGTTCGGACACGACGCCGGTGACGAGATAATCCGTGTAATCGGCGAACTCTTCCAGCGCAACTGCCGCGCGCAGGACATAGTCGCTCGCTACGGCGGCGACGAGTTCGCCGTCGTCTTCTGGGACAGCCGCGGACCGCGGGCCCCCGGCTCGGAACATTTGCAAAACGCCCTTAACATTCTCGAACGCTTCAAGGAAGACCTGCGCACCTACAAGTTTCAGACCATCAGTTCCGCCGACCGCGCCCAACTGACGGTGAGCGGCGGCCTCGCGGCCTATCCCTGGGATGCTTCCACGCGCGCAGACCTGCTCAAACGCGCCGACGAAGCGCTGCTGGCCGCGAAGCGCGCCGGCAAGAATCGTGTCCTTCCCATCGGACGCCACGCCGGCTGAGCGCCGATGCCTCTGCTCACTGACGACTAACCGCGACGCACCTCGGCCATGCACTAAGCCCCGGAGCCACTAACACTACAACGCTATAAATCTGAACCGCGGATGAACGCCTGCCTGCCTGCCTGCCTGCCTGCCGGCAGGCAGGCAGATGAACGCAAATAAGCTGAATCGCGGTGGGTGCGTTGCCCGATGAGCGAGGGGGCGCCGCGCTCGAATGCGCGGATATGTCCTCCTGCCCGTACCTCCGAATCCGCGTTCATCCGCTGGGTGCCCAATCCTTTGCGTTAGCAAAAGGTGGGGTCACAATGATCGGGCGCTTACGGAGTTTCCGTTTGGGCGGCTGGGTGGCCCGTCCTTTACGTTAGCAAAAGGTGGGGTCACGATGATCGCAGGGTTACGGAGTTTCCGTTTGGGCGGCTGGGTGGCCCGTCCTTTACGTTAGCAAAAGGTGGGGTCACGATGATCGGAGGGTTACGGAGTTTCCGAACGACAGAGCTTCACCATTCGATCGCCCAGAGCCCGTCCCCGGCGATCGCCCGACACGAGCAGTAACCCCCCCACCGCCGGGCCCGCGCCGTCTGCCTGCCGGCAGACGGGGCAGGCACGGCCGCCCTCCCGACGACGCTGCGGCGACGTCTATTACCAGTCCGACGCCGGCGAGAACGGCCCGAACTGCCCTGGGAGTCCTGAACCAAACCGAAACGTGCTCAATTTCGGTCGTATCTGTTTAGCGGGCTCCAATAGGCCCCCTCCTTTCCAAGGAGGGGGTAGGGG
>Ga0326597_10009617_pt1 | contig 12937 bp, 11 predicted proteins | sample RVTome_12_FD_203789 | JGI IMG/M metagenome (GOLD analysis project Ga0326597, IMG submission 203789) | Soil microbial communities from uranium-contaminated site in the Upper Colorado River Basin, Wyoming, United States - RVT100D185 | ecosystem: Environmental > Terrestrial > Soil > Contaminated >... | reverse complement strand
GTGGGGACGACGTTTTGCACCTTGCGGTAGATGCTTCCCTCCTTCGGTATGGCGCCGAGCAGGGCGTGCTCGCGATGACCGACGAAAATGTCCATGCAGATAGCGTCCCGCCGATGGGTGATTGCCGTGATCTCCACGATCGGCGACTCGGTCGGCGGTCCGTAATATCCCGTGAAATCTCCAAAGGGTCCTTCGACGTCGCGTTCATAAGGGAGAATTCGGCCTTCGATGACCATCTCTGCGTCGGCCGGCACCAGCAGCCGCTCGCCAAAGCTTTCCGATGGAACCAGCCTAAGAGGTTCTCCCATGATGCCGCCGATGCTTTCGTACTCGTCCACCTCGATGCCCGTGAGCGCGCAGTTTCCCAAATAGTAACTGGGATGGTGGCCGATGACGCAGGCGACGGGAAGAGCCTCATCGCGCCGCTCGGCCCGAAGGTAGTATTCCCAAAGGTGGCGACGCTCGAAGAACATGACCAGATGGCGCTCATCACGTACGTAGCAACGGTGAAAAGAGGAATTGTAAACTCCGCTCTCCAAATCCTTTGCCGACCAGGTCATCGTGAGATAAGGTCCTTTGTCTTCGAGATGATGGGTCAGGATCGGAAGGGCATGTAGATTGGGCTGAGCGACCACCTCTTTTACAGGAGCATCCTCGCGGCCAATGATCAGGGGCTTCTTTCGCTCGGCTTCACGCCGCTGGAACTCCAGCACGAGATCCAGCCCGTTTTTTTCCGCCGCCAGCCCAAGCGCCAGGGCGCAGGCCTCGCGTGAGGCAAACGTATTCGTAAGCAAGGGAAAAGGGGAGGGGCCGCCGTCGAGAGTATTCAGATCATTGAACAGGAGAACCGGTGCACGGCGCTGTTTTTCCAGTTGCGCGAGCAGGGCGCACACTTCGAATTTGATATCGTGCCGCTCTTTGATCTCCAGAAAGCCTTCCGGCCCCGCCCGCTTGGCGCTTTCAAGAAAGGTTCTTAAGTCGAGCAACGGGTTGATTTCCTTTCGGGTCTAATGACGAGATTTGAAGAGACTGTCGCAGCCTATCCGATGAAGGCGCCCTGTGTCAAAGTTTCCTGAGGCTGGCCTATGGCGTATGGCCTATAGCGCATGGTTCCAACTATATGCCATAAGCTATCGGCCATAGGCGAATTATGCGCGCCTCGCAACTGAAACCTTTTTGACCAGCCTGAAAGAAGGTTTTCCAACAAACTGTACCCGTTCTGACCTGAGGCACAAGCTTTTACTGTTTCCGATTTACGAAACGGGAGAAATCGGTTTTCAGTTTGCCTATCCCACATCGCCTGGCGGAAACTATGGCCAGGTCTCATTCCCGACGCTCAAAAGTCGCCCGCGCCCTCGGCACAGAGATCGAGATCAAGCTTTCCGAGTGAGAATTTGATCCTTGCTGAGAAAGTCGAGTCGCAAAAGCCTGCATGGTGCGGACCAGCGTCCGACCTGTCTGCCGGCCACAGGCAGGCACCGCATGAAAAGAACACTGAGGCGCGTTACCGAAAGATCACCGACTGTGCGAGAAGGGAAATAAGGGAAATAAGGGGAAGAAGAAAATTCTTTCCACGCGAATGTTTGTGCCTACTTGACCTGCCGGCTAATGGGTGCCCCCCTTGTCTTGTTGTCTTTTCAACTGACTATACACGTCTTCACTCAGCAGATTGCCAGACCGTTCGTTGAATAACCGTTCCAAGGCGAAAGCGAGCAGCGGCAAACTGCCTGGCTCCGAGCCGGCATCTTGTATCAACCGGCGCATGAGCTCCTCTGGGATAGTAAGGACTCAATTTTCGCTCTTCCGCCACGGGATCGACAAACTTGAAATTACTGCATTGGGTGTGAGGTCTGAGACGCCAAAAACGTCGACGTAGTTGAACAGCTTTGAACACACCGCTCTCATGTTTGAACAATTTTGAACACCCCAGTTATATCCTTTCCAAAAAAAATTCATCCATCCTTTCAGATTCACTAGTTAGCTAACTCTCTCCTGTGGCATTTTCCTTGCTGGTCGGAAAGGTCTTTTTGTTTTTCCTATTTCTAGCACAGATTGCACCACGTTGGGTGGTAATGGAAAAAGCCGACACTAGATACCTCTGCGCTCACCGAGCGTAGTCGTTACAAGTGCCACCCCAAGCATAATACTTGTTCTGGGCCACGTCTTTGAGGCAATTGTCCAGTAGGATTGGCGTCCAACCTTCACAAGGGATCGTGGGATGGTGGCGGGCTGAGGGCGACGCAACAAACTTTGGATTAAATCATGGCCGTCTAGAAAACAGCGTGACTTTCGATACCGGGAAAAATCGACAAGCGTCTAGCTTCGATGGCGTCAACGATTTTGGGAGAGTTCTAAACGCATCGAATCTTAACCCGTCAAACGAAATGAGTGTCGCATTTTGGATGAAGGGGGACGCTACGAATCCCATGAATGGATGCTGACAAGGACTAGATTAGACCGCAACTCCCGGCGAATCAGCTAAAAAAAAACCAAAGAAGAGGCAGTTAGTGTGACGAATTATATATACGAAGAATGAGGATGGATTAGAAACAAATCAAAACAACGGGGTAGATAACGGTCCTTTTGCGGGCCGACTTTTGGCGAAGCTCCCGCAAATGGAATGTGGACGTAAAGCCACAAACAACCTGTCATCGGACAGCGCCAGTCTGCCCCATTGCATTTTTAGAATAGTCTAATGGACCAACCAAATCCAGTATAGCCGTCAGGTTGGTATTCGAGCTGCGCGATAAAGCAACAGCTAAGAGCCTTTGAAGGCTGAGAATTTAGTTTTGTTGGTTGATGCAGCCTCGGAAAGCCAAAAACCAGAAAGGAGGAGTGACAGTGAAAAACCGATCTCCGCCGACGGCTGAGTAATATTTGGTGCTTCACTAGTATTGTTTACTGCGGGCCGTGAGATGGGAGGGGTACATGGTATTTGAGCGGAGGGCCTACGCGATCTGCGGTTGTCCGCGAAGCTCGGCCAGCTTCAGTACTGCAAAATAACACTAGCCAAGGAGTAAAATTTTATGAAAAAGCTTTTAAGCATTCTTTTAGTCACCAGCTTCATAGTTACTCTAATGGTCACGGGTAGCGTGTTCGCGGACGGCCCGTATAAAGCAAAGCCATTTGAATTTGTGGGCGCGGCAGGCGTTTGCGGTCCCGACGCGGGAATCGATACCGTTACGGGTGCGTGGGTCACGCATGAGGGTTTACCGGACGCGGGAAAGTCAGATCATGGGCTTCTGCTCGAGAAGCTGGGTCCGACGGCGAATTGTGCTTCGGCTGGCGCTGTAATCGACGGGGTGTCGGGGATTTCCTTGACGGAAATCGGTTACGATATCCGGAACGATTCGCACTGCGGCGCTGGAGCGCCGCGTTTCAATGTCAGCGCCACCGATGGTTTTCATTTTCTCGGTGGATGCTCAAACGGGACGCAGACGCCGAACACTCCCGTAGCCGGTTGGACGCGAGTGCGGATCGATCCGACCAATCCCGCCCAAGCATTTCCACCGATTGCCGCCGGTGCGACGATCATCAGTATCGCAATCCTTTTCGACGAGGGTGAGGACACCCCGCCCAACGCCGGAACGGCCGTAATAGACAACATCCAGATCAAGACGCCGACCGGTGAGGTGCTGATTGGGAAACCCGGGAACGCAACGTAGAATAGCGGGATCAGCACGGATCTGCGTCGGCGATAATCTTTACCAGGCTTATTACCTGGGTTAAACTGCCCGTCCGACAAGCGGCGGCCTCCTTTGGGCCGCCGCTTTCATTTCGGAGGCGGAGGAGGTCGAGACGGGGTCGCCCATTAGCTGCGGCTTGGCAATGTCGTGGCATTTTGCAGGAGCGAATCCTGCCCAGGTAACCGCTAGCCACGGGCCTGGATTCCAGCCTTGCAGTCAGAGTGGCAACACGCTGATTGATGCGTAGGCAGGAGAGGAGGCGATTACCGTAAGGCGAAAGCCGAGTTGGCCGGAAGAGGCGGAGTAGCAGATCCTGTGAAAGTGCTCCCAGCAGAACAGGCGTATAGCGCCTTAAGGTGAAGGGCTCAGGAAAGCCGGATGACCGAAAGGGTCACGTCCGGTTTGATGTGGCCGGGCTGGAAACGGGTTTACGGTGGGGCTAGTGAGGCACCGTCAAACGAAAGAGATGGTAACAGATAAGCTTCACCTTCGAAACACCGCGCAAGTCCTCGACCCTACACTGATTTGCATCTCGGCACACCGTGGCTCGATACTCTATTTTTCCGCCGCTGGAAACCAACCCTGGTGTTGACCAGGCCGCGCAGATATTCGATTTGACCAGCGTGGCGGGTGTTGCAGTGGATGACGCTGGCGAGCCGGATGCTTAAGGTCGGCAGTGGCGTATACTGCGGCCGGTTCGGACGCGGCTTCTCGCATACGAAAGCTCTCCGTCCATGGCAATTTGGTTATCGATATCGAAATATAAAACATGAGTTAAATTTTCCAACTAACTTCACTCGCTCACCTGCGACGCCTCGCTCACGCCACCCGTTTCCGCAACGGACGGACGGTGAGCTGCATTCCCATCGCGCGTAGAACAGCTCTCAGGCTCTTGAGTTCCGGGTTGCCTCTCGGCGAAAGCGTACGGTAGAGACTGTTGGCGTTTAACTCCGCCTCTTCCGCGAGTTTTTGTACACCGCCAAAAGCTTCGGACATACGGCGTAGCGCGAGCATTAATTCCTCTTGGTCGCCGTCTTCAAGGATGGAGTTCAAATACTGCGCGGCGAACGCCGGGTCTTTGCGAAAACTCTCTACCGTTGCCGCCTCGTGGCTACGGGACGCTGCTGATTTTAGTTTCCGAGTCATTTCTTCCTCCTTTGGTAATCGCCCCAATATCGTACCGCTTCTTTGATATCCGCCGATTGAGTACGTTTCGAACCGCCGCAAAGTAAAAGTACGATGGTTGCGCCCGCTTGCGCGTAATACACTCGGTAGCCGGGGCCGAAGTCGATCTTCAATTCCCAGACTCCTTCCTCACAGAACCTACGATCACCAAAGTTTCCGTTCACTACCCGGTCAATCCGACGCTGAATAACAACCCGCGCTTTTAGATCCTTGAGCCCGTCAAGCCACTGTTGGTACAGGTCTTTGCCGGACGCCGTGAGATAATGTTGGATTTCCACCAAATCCATTTTAGCTTTAAAGCGAATTATTGCAAGTTACAGGGTTCTTTTCTCTTTATTTCTCCGCCGCGGGAAACCAACCCCGGTGCTTGACCAGGCCGCGCAGATATTCGATCTGACCGGCGTGGCGGGTGTTGCAGTTTCTACAAGAGGGCTGAAAACCAGGACAGTTCCATTCGTTCCAGCCGTTCCAATCGTTCCAACGGTTTGAAACATCCGCGCTCCGGACCACCATGCAAGCTACGCGAAAAGAACGGGGAAAGGTTGGGGTTCGGTTTTGTTCGAAAATCCGGGCCTAATTTGGATCGAACGGCTGCATTCTGAATGGAAGGAAAGTCGAAGAAGTGGTTCTCTACGCCCTGTGTGGCCCGTGGAGCAGGGTCACCTCGGATAGAAGCTAAAGCGTGCTCCAGTCAGGCACAACCTTGGCAAACTCGTCCTGGAAGGCAGAGCGTCTCAAGTTGACGGTTTTAACCCGCTTGGCCCACGCTTCCCACTTCGCGGGCACCTTGATGACATCGACCCACATATGGCGAACCTTCTCGGCAGCCTTCGCCTTGTGAGCGTAGGTTTCACGCGGGGCGTTCTGATTCAGGTTTCCTAGCGCCGACATGTAAAACGCGAGCACCTGATCCGGGTACCTCTGCTCCAACTGGGCGGCGATCTTGAGAGCATCGTCGGCATCATAACGGCTGTTGGGATAGGGGAGGGTGGTCAGGACGCGAATTGCCTGATCATATTCTTCGCGATGCATGTGGATCTTGAGCCGCTCTCCCGGCCACGCTTTCGCCGTGGCGGCGTGGATACAGGGCTCAAACGTTTTCCATTCCTCGGCGCTACAGAGCTTTTTGAAAGCCTGGTAGCTCGCGAGCGACAATCGCTCGGTTGCCTGACTGAACTGGAGTTCAAGGTAACCCTGCCGATCTCCCGATTCCTTGGCTCGGTCGGCCAGGAAGATACGGAGCTCATCCATCCGGCCTTTCCCCTTGCGCATGCCTTCACTGGCGACGGCCAATGCCTGTTCCCGGTCGCCCTGTTCCCAGTAAAAGGTTGCCAAGTCGTGATAATCGGCGCCGTACTCCATCCTGCGAGAACGGAGGGCCAGGAATTTATCTTGGTCGCCAATCTTGCGGTAGATCCGTCGGGCGTGGTCTAAAGGCCAGTCCTTCCCCAGCTCTTCCAAACGCTGGGCGAGGTACCTCCAGTCTTCCTTGTCCGAGCACGTAGCGTAAGCCACGTCATATAGGGCATCGTCCATGCCAGCGTTGCCGCTCCGGATATAGGGCAAGACCTCCTCCAGCAGCGACCGGCGGTCATCGCTAGTAAGATGGAGTTTTTTCAGTTTCGTGAAAAGTTCGTACAGCAGCTCTCCCACGTTATCTTGCGTGTTGTGATCCCCACCTCCGTACTCATCCAATTCTGCGAGATCCGGCTCCAGTTCTTCCCAAAGCGCAAACACCGCGTCGGCTTCGGCATCCGCCTTGGCAGGGGGAGCCAAAACCGCATGTTGCCGGAGAAATTCGAGGCACTCACGCCGGACATCAGGCCGCGCACTGGCCAACCGCTCGACCAACTGCCGCAGGACCGCGGTGTCGGACGCTTGAATAATCTCCCCCAGGCGACTCCCCGCCTTATCTTTCTTCTGCTTGCGCATTTTCAATCAGGGATCAGTGCCTCGGATCGGTGCCATGCCTTCGTATTGACTTATTTGCACTTCGGCACAACCTTGCTCGATACACTATTTTTCCGCCGCTGGAAACCAACCCTGGTGCTGACCAGGCCGCGCAGATATTCGATCTGACCGGCGTGGCGGGTGTCGCGGTTGATGACGCTGGCCTAGTCTTCGCGCTCGATCCGACGGCGTGCTGAGACGGTGTGGACGGACTCGATCCCAAACCGGACGCGACCCCGTTACTGGTTCGAGAAACGCTCCGGGCGTTACAACAGGAAATGCACGAGCAGCTGGGCGAGAATGATCTTCGCGATCATCGCCACGGGATAAACCGTGGAGTACCACACATCCGGCGAGTTCGTGGGCGTTCGCTGGCTCGCGTAGGCGAGGCATGCCGGTTGGGTTTGGATGCCGGACATGAGTCCCATGACGGCCGGCATGGAAAGCCTCATGACGCGGACCCCCAGGAACAATACCAGCGACGTGGTCACGGCGGTGACGCCGGCACCGATCAGCGCGAGGTGCCATCCTCCGTTGACCAAGGTGTCGATGAAACCGTCGCCCGCATGGGTACCGACTCCGGCAAGAAACAGCACCAGCCCAATCTGACGCAGGGCCAGGTTGGCGCTGAAGGGCATGCCCCAGATGATCGGGCCGGTGCGTTGTATTCTGCCAAGGATGAGCCCGACGATCAGCGGCCCGCCGGCGAAGCCAAGCGAAAACGTCGAACCGCCGGGCAATGGGAGCGGCAACAAGCCGACCAATGCGCCGAGAACGATGCCAAAGGACACGGAGAAAAAGTCCGCCTCGGAACCGGAGCGAATCGAATCTCCGAAGTATTTTGTCAGCCGCTCGATGTTCTCGGGCTGGGTCAGCACGCGCACGCGGTCGCCATGCTCGATCACCGTGTCGCCGGAGGGAACGATGTCCACGTCGCCGCGCCGAAGCCGCGTGATGGTGGCTTCAAAGCCTTCCGGAAAGTTTAGCTCTTTGATCTTCCGCCCGACGACCTCCTTGTCCGACACCTCGATGCGCCGGTAATCCAGCTGGTTTCGCTCGCTTTGCGGCGACTCATCTGAAACATCCCCGAGCATGTCGAGAACGTAGGCGTGGGTCTTCTCTTCACACACCGTCGTGACGAGATCGCCGTGCCGGAAGACCGTCTTGCCGTCCACCAGCGATACCGTTCCGCCGCGCTTCATTCTGCTTAATACAATGATGGGACCGGAGTCAGCGAAGCGCATCTTCCCGACCGGGACGCCGATTGCCGTCGGGTTGGTCACGCGGTAGGAGCGCGCCATGAGAGGGCCGGGAGGCTCCTCGAACAGCCCGGACTTCGGTTGTTGGCGTGCCGCGATGCGCTCGAAGACGAAGAAACCGAGCAAGACGCCGATCACGCCGAACGGATAGGTCACGCTATAACCGATAACGGGCGCGTTCAGCCATTCGCCCCCATGGGCCTGGCCGGCGGTGGCGCGGCGGATCGCTTCGATGCTGCTCGCCAGCGCCGGTGTATTGGTCAGTGCTCCGGTGAAAACCCCGACGATGAGCGGCGGCGCGATATTCCAAATCCGCGCGGCCGCGGCGCAGAGCGCCGCCGCCGTGGACAGCACGCCGACGGCCAGAACACTGGCGCGAAAACCGCGCTTCTCGAAGGAGCTGAAAAACGCCGAGCCGGATTGTAGGCCGGTGGTGTAGACGAACAAGATAAGACCCAGAGAGGCAACGAACTCGGGAATCCTGAGCTGCGGGTCGACAGCGCCGATGGCGATGCCGCTGAACAACACCGCCGCCGGTCCGAGCGAGAAGCCGCATACGCGAACGCTGCCGAAAAAATAACCGATGCCGATGACGAGAAAAAGCACCAGCAGCGGCTGATGCGCGAGGAATTGGACAAAGGTCTCCATGATCGGAAGCTAGCCGACGCGTGTGAAACCGGACGGGCTCAGATAAGCATTGGTGTCCGGCATTCGGATTGACTTATTTGCACTGCGACACACTCTCGCTCGATACACTATTTTTCCGCCGCTGGAAACCAACCCAGGTGCTTGACCAGGCGGCGCAGGTATTCGATCTGGCCGGCGTGGCGGGTATTGCAGTTGATGACACTGGCGAGCCGGATGCTTAACGAGGTCATCATGACCCCCGTTCCAAGCGACGGCAAATGTCCATCCCTGGCCTAAAACCGCTCTCCGAATTGACATAAAACCACCTACCGGTTACTCTCTACTATGAAATCGAGGTCTGGGGCAGGTGCGAAGAGCCGTGGGTTGACGGCACGCGGTCGTTGGAACGAGTTGGAAGTTGTCGGTGCCCGTGTTCGAATCTGATTCCTCGCTGACTTTACACATCCATAATATAATATGCCAGGTCTGAGGTGGTCCACCAATGGACGATATATGTAACTACGCCGGTCATCAGTTTCACATACCCGTGATGGGGACAGGATTTACAATCGATACCCCTATACGCGTTGCTCGATTTGGTATTTCCTCGGTGATTTCGTTGGTAGACGATGTGCTGATCGAAAAGGTTCGACGGTATCATGCATTACGGGAGGGGGAACCGTATGAGGCCATCAGGACCAACCACCCGGACTCGCGGGCGGCACGCATTACCGCCTATTTGAATTTGGTAGGACGCCTCGTTGAACGGCAAGTTGAGGCGTTGAAGGCCGCTCCATTTGAGCCAGGCAGTGAGATCCAGCGCTTTTTTGAACTTTTACCGGATACACCCCAGAGAAGACTTTACCTAGAGATGCAGAGTGCCTCCGTCCTGTCTGAAAGGCAGCGCTTACAAGCGCTCCTCCGAAACCGCATTCAGCCCGGCAGCATTGACGTAAACATCATGACGAAGCTGGATTGCGCTCGCTACCGTCATGGGGTTCAACTGCCGCCAGAATTCAACGACGGCATGGCGGCGCTCCGTGGGTATGCGCAAAGCGAGTTACGTTCTGCAATTGTGTTTTCGGCGGGACTGAATCAGCGCCTTTACAACTACATGAGTGAATTCCCAGACTTTCTTCCAGACACGGGCGGCAAACTAAAGAAGCGAATTATCCTGAAAGTCAGCGACTACCGATCCGCGGCGGTTCAAGGTCGATTTCTGGCCAAGCGTGGATTATGGGTTTCCGAGTTCCGAATCGAATCGGGGCTGAACTGCGGCGGTCATGCTTTCCCCTCCGGCGGACAGTTGCTCGGACCGATTCTCGAGGAATTTAAACAGAAGCGGGAGGAACTTGCGCAGTTGCTTTGGAACAATTGTGTCGAGTCTTGGAAGGCGAAAAATTTCTGCATACCCGACGCGCGGCTCGCCATGCGAGTTACCGTGCAGGGTGGGATCGGCACTGCCGCCGAACATTCAATGCTCATCAGTCGTTACGGGGTGGACGCAACCGGCTGGGCTACGCCGTTTCTCCTGGCGCCTGATGTGACCGCGGTGGACGACAACCTGCTCGATCAGCTCCTCAACTGCCAACCCGAAGACGTGTATTTGAGCGACAGCTCGCCCATCGGTATCCCGTTCTGGAACTTCCGCGCTTCGCCCAGCGAGGAAGCGCGACGGAAGCGGGCCGCGGATGGCGATCCGGGGTCTCCGTGCCCGAAGGGTTATTTGCGATTTTCTGTCTCCAGTTCCGGTACGCCGCTCTGCATGGCTTCCCGTGACTACCAACACCAGCGAGTTGCCGAATTGAAAGAACAAGCGCCCAGACTTACCGACGCGCAGGTCGAGAAGGTGATCGGAAAGTCCTGTATCTGCCACGAGCTTGGCGGGAGCGCCCTACGAAAGTACGGTCTCAACTCATCAGTGACGCCAGCAATCTGTCCCAGTCCGAGCCTCGGTTGGTTCCGTCGTCGTACAAACCTTGATGAGATGGTCAATCACATCTATGGACGCCGGTCACTTATTGACGAAGATGCGCGCCCTCACATGTTCGTCAAGGAACTGTCCATCAATATCGATTACCTGAAACAGTGGCTTGCTCCCGCCTTAGACACGGGCGATCAAAACGGAAGAAAGTATTTTCGCGAGTTTGCTCAGACTATCCTTGCGGGTATTCAGTACTACGGCGAGAGAATCGTTGAATTCGCGCCGAGGAACCCGGAACGATTTCTCGAAGCCATCAAGTCATTAGAACTTGATGTACACCGCGTTCTTTCTCAAGCTATTGAGCACGATACCGGCAGTAACGAGTTGTTGTCGAAGTCCTCAACTCGCCGATTGTCGGGTTCGTCGCTTGCTGAATGGGCTTGAATCGCTTCCGGGTCGCTCAACGGTATGGCCGGGGTAAGACTAGCCCTCAAGCATCCAACAGCAATCCCGCGCTTTCCAGACGCCATAGTCACCCGGCGTTCGCTGACGCGGCAGAACCCAGATCTGTTCAAGGCATTCCTGAAGGCATATGTGGCGGCAGTGAAAATTACCCACGAGGAGCCAGAAGTTGCGAAGCGTGCACTCGCGCGGTTCCTCGCAACCAGCGATAGTGGAATCATTGAAGAGGCTTATCGGGCCTTTGGTCCCCTTTTCCCAAAAGTGCCATACATGACCGAGGAGGTAATCCGCTCTGCCCTTTCGGTTTCCGATCATCCTCGGGCAACCAAGGCCGATCCCAAAGATTTCTTTGATAATAGCTTTCTCACGGAGCTCGAAGAATCTGGGTTTATCAAAGAACTTTACGCTAAGAGATAGCCGCTTAGGCCGGCGTCTCCTCCGACTGGGTTTTTTCAAACCGCAGGATAATTGAAAAGGAACAGTGAAGATTCTTGCTCGGTAAAATGAAAAAAGATCTTTTTGGGCCAAGTCTACGGGACTAGAATAGACCTACGTGAACGGTTGAAATCTTGATTTCAAAATCCCTTACCGAATACTCGCCCGCAAAAAAGCGTTCCTCGGCCTCCAGGACAATACTCTGGCGCTCGATGCTCCTCACGTAATTCTCTAAGTCCTCCCTAGTTTTCCACACGCTTATTGAGATGCCTTCGTCAGGATTATCAAGACTCCGCAGTAGCCGTCTTTCCTGAAATCCCTTCATTCTCTGTGTGGGCGGCACTACCTTTTCGTTATAATACCGCTCGTAATCATCCCACATCCCCGGCTTTATCTTGCAGCGAAGCACCCTCGCGATCATGAATTGTTCCTCCTATCGTCAGATATTTTTCACCGTGAGCGTGACGTACCAAGCCTGACCGCTCAGGGAAATAAATCACACATCCGATGATCACGTCAAGGATCGATATGGGTTATCTTGAAACGATTGACGGTTTTCCGTTCATGCTGAGGCCCTCGAAGCGTGAACGGTACGGACTTGGTGTTAGACTTTGCTGAAGGAGAGGAAATAACTTTGCGTGTAGTCGAAGAGGAGGACCAGGTGATATGCGGTTTGGGCGGAGCGGGCAAGCTTAAAGCATCCAACACCAATCCCGCGCTTTCCATGGGAACTTGGTGTCACTTCTACGATTCAACAGTCGAAAGCCAGTCGAGAAATAGAAATCGGACTCTGGAGACCTGGCCATGGTTTGACGGCGAGCCTAATGCCGAGTGAACGACGGTGAAAAGAGATGGATAGGTTCTCCAAACAGGCAGTCGCGTCAGCAGCGCCGGTTGTACGACTCGTGCTCTCCACCTTCTCCGCCTCCTTCCAAATCCCCTCAATGAACTCGCTACTGCCCAGAACTCGCTCGTCATACGCCCACCGCTCTCGGCCGCGGCGCAACGCCACTACCTTGTCCCAGCCACCGATACGCCGCACCAGTCCACCTCCTTGGAGATCTTCTCGGCGCCCCTGCTCCACGCCGGAGGCGACAAATTCCCGGTATCGAGCACGGGCTTCCCCGGCTATTTGCCCAAACTGGCCCAAAACGAAATCGACATCCTGCCATTCGCGATTTACAACCCCAACGAGGGTACTGTGACCCGTCCATGGGTACTGATCTAAGTCCTCCAATCGGTTTACCACCCCTGCCCGAAGCGGATTCAAATGAACGTAGCGCACGAGTTCCAGCAGATACGAGTCCTCCTCGACCAGAATCGACTTGTAGCGGTTCTGAAATAGATGCCCCCAACGCCGGTGCCGCCGGTTAAACCGCACCGCATAGCCGGTGAGGAGCCGGCGCATC
>Ga0326597_10009616_pt1 | contig 12937 bp, 9 predicted proteins | sample RVTome_12_FD_203789 | JGI IMG/M metagenome (GOLD analysis project Ga0326597, IMG submission 203789) | Soil microbial communities from uranium-contaminated site in the Upper Colorado River Basin, Wyoming, United States - RVT100D185 | ecosystem: Environmental > Terrestrial > Soil > Contaminated >... | reverse complement strand
AGACGGCCACCAGCCGCCCCCCGGGTGCTCCCGGATCCGTGCGCGGGGCCTCCCGGCTCCCCCGTAGCGCCTCCAGGGTGGCCCGGACCGCCGTGGGATGGTGCGCGAAGTCGTCGAAGACCGTTACACCGGCCTCGGTGCCCCGGACCTCGAGACGCCGCTTCACCCCCTTGAACTCCACGAGGGCCTGGCGACACGCCGCGGGAGCGAGCCCCGCCCCCTGGGCCACGGCCAGGGCGGCCAGGGCGTTGCGCACGTTGTAGTCGCCGAGGAGCCCCAGCGAGAACTCGCCTTCGTCCTTTCCCCGGACCAGCAGCCGGAAGCGCGTGTGCCCGGACGACCGCCGGACATCCACGGCCCGCCAGTCGGCTCCCGCGGCGAGGCCGAAGGTCTCGACCCGGCAGTGAGCGCGTGGCAGGAGCTCCACGAGAGCCGGGCTCTCGACTCCGGCGACGAGGAGTCCGCGCCGCGGGATCACGGAGAGCAACCGGAGGAACGCCGTCTGCACCGCCGCCAGGTCCGGGTAGATGTCCGCGTGGTCGTGCTCGACGTTGCCGATCACCGCCAGGTCGGGCCGGTAGTGCACGAACTTGGGCCGCTTGTCGAAGAACGCGCAGTCGTACTCGTCGCCCTCGATGACGAAGTGGCGCCCGCGGCCGAGGCGATAGCTGCGTCCGAAGTCCACGGGTACGCCGCCCACGAGAAACGAGGGGTCGAGACCGCCGCGGTCCAGGAGCCAGGCGAGCAGGCTGGTGGTCGTGGTCTTGCCGTGGGTCCCGGCCACCACCAGCGAGGTGCGCTCCTGCAGGAACGCCTCGCCCACGAGCGCGGGCAGGCTGGTCATCCGCAGCTTCCGATCCAGGACCACCTCGACCTCGGGGTTGCCGCGCGAGAGGGCGTTGCCGATGACCACGAGGTCCGCTTCCGGGGGGACGTTGGCCTCGGCGTAAGGCGAGCGGATCTCGATGCCGAGGGCCTCGAGCTGGGTCGACATGGGGGGATAGACGTCCTGGTCGGAGCCGGTCACCGCGTGGCCATGCTCGCGCAGAAGTCCCGCGAGCGAGGCCATCGCGGTGCCGCAGATACCCGAGAGGTGAACCTTCAAAGGGCGGCGGGTTCCAGGATCTCGAAGGTCGCGCTGGCCCCGTCGGCGCGAAGCCGCGCCCGAACGCCGAGGGGAAGGCTCACCGCCGGGTTCGCGGCGTGGCCGCTGGAGAGGCCCAGGGCGACGGGAACGTCGAGCCCGTCGAGGGCCTCGAGGATCACCGCCTCCAGCGTGTAGCCCTCGTCGAGCTTCGGGGCGCAGCCCTTCATGTCGCCGAAGACGATGCCGCGAAGGCCCGCGAAGGCACCCGAGTGGCGGAGCTGCCCCAGCATGCGGTCGATGCGGAAGGGGCGCTCGTGCACGTCCTCGAGGAAGAGCAGCGTGCCCGCGGGCCGGGGCCGGAGCGCCCAGGGTGTGCCCGCGGCGGCGGCCAGGATGGAAAGGCAGCCCCCGAGGAGCACGCCCTCTCCGTCTCCCGGGCGCAGGGTCACGAGGTCCTCGGGGTCGCTCCGCCAGGGCGAACCTTCGCCGAAGAGAGCCTGGCGGAGGCTTGGCTCGTCGTAGGAGCCGTCGGCGAGATCGCCCATGACCATCGGGCCATGCACGCTCACGAGGCCGAGCTGATCGAGGAAGAGGTGCAGGAAGGTGATGTCGCTGCAGCCCACGAAGAGCTTGGGGTGGCCACGCAGGACGGCAGGGTCCAGCAGGGGTAGAAGCGCCCCCGCACCCGCCCCACCCCGGGCACAGACGATGGCCGCCACCTCCGGGTCGGTGAAGAGGCCCACGAGCTCGTCGCGCCGAGCGCGGGCCGGGCCCGAGGTGAAGAACTGCCGTCCCACAGTACCTTCGGTGACGCGGACACGGAGGCCCAGCCCCTCGAGGGCGGCCACCCCCCGCGCGAGCCGCTCTGGATCCACGACCCCCGCGGGGGCACACACCCCCACGAGGTCGCCCGAACGCAGGGCGCGCGGCCGGACGACGGACGCGCCTTCGACCCTCACGCGGTCGCCGGCAGACCGCTCCGCGTGGCGATCTCTTCCGCGAGGGCGACCCGCTCCCCCGCCCCCGCCGCCAGGCGCGCCTCCTTCGGATCGGGATCGCGATAGGGGAGCAGGAAGCGCTCCTTCAGCCGGCGCAGCCGGAGCACCGAGGCCTCCATGGCCGGGGCCGAGATCGTGTCCGACTCGCGGGCGCGCACCAGGGCCTCCACCGCCTCGACCTGCGCGTCGGGGCTCTTGCAGAACGAGAGGAGGTCACAGCCGGCCCGCGCGGCCAGCACCGCTGCCGCTGCCGGCCGCCATCCCCGCGCGACGGCCTTCATGTCCATGTCGTCCGTGACCACGACCCCGTCGTAGTTCAGCTTCTCCCGCAGAAGGACCTGGATGACCCGGGGCGAGAGCGTCGCCGGTCGCGTCTCGTCCAGCTCCGGCATGAGGACGTGTGCGCTCATGATGCTCACGACTCCCGCCTCGATGGCGTGCCGGAAGGGCGGGAGCTCCACTTCCTCGAGGCGGGAGGGGGGGTGAGTCACGACCGGCAGCTCGAGGTGGGAATCGAGGTCGGTGTCGCCGTGGCCGGGAAAGTGCTTGGCGCAGGCGGCGACGCCACCCCCCTGCAGTCCCTCGATGAGGGCGGCCCCGAGTCGGCCCACCCGCTCAGGGTCGGCCCCAAAGGACCGGTCGCCGATGACCGGGTTCTTCGGATTGGTGTCGACGTCCACCACCGGCGCCAGGTTCCAGAGAATGCCGCAGGGGCGAAGCTCCGCGGCCAGGGCCGAGCCCATGCGCCGCGCGTGCTCTTCCGAATCGAGACGCCCCAGCGCCCGCAGGGACGGCCAGGTGGTCCAGGGCGCGCGGAGCCGCGCCACGCGCCCTCCCTCCTGGTCCACGGAGACCATCAGGGGAAGGTCGTGGCCGGCGTCGCGGGCGACCTCCTGCAGCTCGCACACGAGCTCGGCCACCTGCTCGGGCGAGTCGACGTTGCGGGCGAACAGGATGATCTGGCCGACGCCGTACCGCTTGATCAGGGCCCGTACGTCTGCCGAGGGGGCGAGGCCCTCGAAACCGACCATGATCCGCTGCGACGCCTGGCGAAGGCTCTCCCTCATCCGCCCAGTCGCTTGCGGACCGCCTCGTTGACCTTCCGGCCGTCGGCCGGCTTTCCGCCCGCGGCGAGGACGGCCAGGGCCGCCTTCATGACCTTGCCCATGTCCTTCACCGAAAGGGCACCGGTCTCGGACACCGCCTTCTCCACCGCCGCCGCGATGTCGGCCTCGCTCGCCGCCTGGGGCAAGTAGGCCTTGAGCACGGCGATCTCTGCCGTCTCCTTGTCCACGAGCTCCTGGCGACCGGCGCGGGCGAACTGCTCGATCGAGTCCTCGCGCTGCTTGACGAGCCCTTGCACGACCCGGACCGCCTCGGCGTCGTCCAGCGGTCCCTTCTTGTCGATCTCCTTGTTCTTGAGGGCCGCCTTGGCCATGCGCAGCACGCTGACGCGTGCGGCGTCCTGGGCCTTCATGGCTGTGGTCAGGTCGGTGGTAATCCGGTCGACGAGGCTGGGCATAAGCCGGATTGTACGCTTGAGTTCCGCTTCCTCCCCTGCGCGGTGATCCTTACGCGTTGAGGCAGGGCGGAGCGGGTCAGGCGCAAGGTGCGATGAGGCCGGCGAGGGCCCGGTTTCCGATCAACCGCTCGCCGCCTCGGGGCGAGCCCTCCGCTCGGCCAGGCCCCGGACCGGCGCGGGCGGGGGACGCATCAGAAGCTGTACTCCATGCTCACGAGCGGGGTCACCTTGTCGCGCAGCCCGTTGTCGTCGAGGCTGAAGATCACGTTGAAGTCGAAGAGCAGCCCGCCCTTCGCGTTGAAGCGCAAGCCCAGGGCGGCGGAAAGCTCGCTGAAGCTTTCTTCCTGGAACCCGATGTCGGTAAGGGTGGTGGCCCCGTCGAGGGCGTTGAACGTGGTCGCCTGCAGGCGCGGAGTGTCGAGGAAGTGGCGTCCGAGGAAGTCGCCCACCAGGGTGAGCTGTTTCGCGACCGCAAAGGTGAGACCGGCCGAGTAGAGCACCTGGTCGGGCATGTCCGCCTTCTCGCCCCTCTGTACGTTGCCTGCGAGGAGGCTGTCGCCGTTCCATTGATAGGCCGCGTTCAAGTGGAAGGACGCAACCTTGTGGGAGGAGGAGAAGATCAGCATCGGCTTGAGGCCGAAGGCGCCCGAGCCCAGGAAGTCCTCCTCGTCGCCCGTGGGCAAGCGGGTGTCGAGGGCCAGGGCCAGGCCGCTCGAGCCCCACTCCGCGACCTTCCCCTTGACGCGCAGCTGGATGTCGCCGATCCCGGTGGCGCTGCCCGCCCGTTCGTACTGCTTCGTGATGCCGTAGTCCCCGTTGCCCGCGCCAAAGAAGTGCACTTTGGGGTTGTCCGACGTCCCGAGCCGGCGGATGGTGGCCATGGAGGACACCCGGAGCTCGGTGCTGATGACCGGCACCGCCACGGACACGTCGAGCCTCGAGGCGAGACCGAAGTTGGCAAAGGCGGTGAACTGGTCGACGGAGGTGGCGATCGAGTTCGACGTGGTGACGACGTCGGAGCGAGGCCCGGGCGAAGCACCGTCATGCGTGAACACCGCGGGGATGGTGTCGAGGGGGACGCCCTCGATCTCGTCGAAGGTGAAACGCTGGTAGGCGAAGCCGGCGTTGAACTTCCCCTTCCCGGCTGTCTCTGCCCGCTCGGACAGGATGGGCCCGAAGCTGTCCGTGGACCGTTTGAAGAGGCCCAGGGACTCGTCGAAGGTATAGGTGAAGGCCGAGGCCGGCGCCGGCACCGGGAGCGTCGCGAGCTGGGTGGCCAAGGCCACGTTGAACTGCGTGAACTGGCTCTGGAAGGCATTGTTGAAGTGGGCAAAGTGGAACTGGCCGGGGGAGATCGCTGCCTCGCTGCCCACCACCAGGCCCTCGGGGCCGAACAGCCCGGGAATCAGACCGGCCAGCTTCTCATTCTGTTGAGCGCGCGCCGTCGGGCCGAGCCCCAGGCCGATCAACAAGAACAGAACGATCCGTCGCGTCATCGGGCCTCCTTGTCTTCGCCAGAGGGATGTGACCAGGAGATTATGCCTCACCCCGCCGGGTTTCACTCGCCCATCGGAGGTGGGCGCCTGCGGGTGTCTACTTGGGGAACTCCCAGGACTCGATGACCCAGGTCGTGCCCCGCGGTACGAGGGTGAAGACCTGCTGCTTGGGCTTCATGGCCTGCCCCGCCACCACATCGTTGCGGATGGTGAAGGCCTGGGCTCTGGTGCCCGACGGGTCGATCACGACCCGATTCACGGTCAGACCGACCTGGAGCTTCACCCTCTGGAAGCTCGCCTGAAGTCCTTCGACCTCACTCTTGGTGGTGTTTGGCTTGACGCTCTTGAAGAGGTCGATGTCCCCCCCGTTCATGGCGCGAACGTAAGTGGCGAGCGCGCTCTCGACCGCGGATTGGGCGCCCAGGGTAGCGACGGTGGGTGCGGGGCCGGGCGTCACCGGGGCCGCGCTCGCGGAAGGCGGCGCCGAGGGTGCGAAGATCGGCGGTGAGACGGGCGGAGGCGAGATCTGCCCCAAAGCGCCCGGTACGGGCGACAGCGGGGGGCTCAGCGGAGCGGACGGTCGAGCGGAGCTGGGTGCGGGCAAGGTCGTCGCCCGGGCCGCCTGCGCGCGGGCCTCCCGCGCCGCCCTCTCCTCCGCGGCTTTCTCCTCCGCGGCCTTCACCGCCAAGAGCGCCTCCCGACGCGCCCGCTCGAAGACGTCCCCCGCCTGAGCGAACATCTTCGTGGCTTCCAGGTACTCGCCGGCCGCCGCCTGCGTGTCGGCCTGCTGGACGAGGCGATCGCCTTCGGCGAACACCGCCAGCCCGGCGGCTTTCGCGGTTTCGGCGGCACGGCGCGAGCCGAGGGCCTGGGTCCGGGCCTGGTCCACGCGGGTCTGGAACTGACTCTTCAAGGCCGGTCCCAGCTCGACGGCCATCGCATGCCCGGGGTCGAGGACCAGGACCCGGGTCAGGGCTTCGGACGCTGCCCGGAGGTCGCCCCGGTCGTAGGCCTCCCGGGTCTCCCGGGTCGCCGTCTCGAGCGCGGCCAGCGCCGCCTGGGCCCGGGCCACCACCTCCCGGGCGCCCTCGTCGGCCTCGGCGTTGCCGGAGAGGCGGGCCAGCACGGCCTCCGCTTCCTCGATCGCCTTTCGGTAGGCCTTGTTGTCGAGCTCGTTCCGCGCGGTCTCGAGCTGCTGCTCGGCGAGCGCATAGGTGAGGACCTGCCGCTGCTTCTCGGTCTGCTGCGCCGAGTACCACCACCACCCGGCTCCCGCGAGCAGCAGCACGCCCAGCACGGCGCCGGCCGCGAGGTAGCGGCCGAGCCCCGCCGGCTCCGGGGTGGCGCCGACGAAGGTCGCCTCCGGCCTTTCGGTGGAAGCCTCGCCGCCTTCGAGGGAAGGCAGCTCGAGGGCCGTGGCGCCCTCGATCATGGTGCCCGACATCATGGCGATCGTCGGGGGCGAGGCACTCCCGGCCGGCGCCGGACGGGACGGAGGCAGGCTTCCAGGCGGACGCACGGACAGGCTGGCGGCCGTCGGCGGGGGCATGCTCGGATAGGTGCGGGCGAGGCCGTCGAGCCGGGTGGCCGTGGCCTCCCCCTCCGCGCCCGGGTTGAGGGCGGCGGCGGCCGCCCGCCCTGCGGCGAGCGCGCGGCGAGCGTCGCGGAGCGCGTCGCGCATGGCCGCGGCGTTCGGGAAACGCCGGGAGGGATCCTTCTCCAGCGCCCGCTCGACGATCGGCAGAACCAGGGGCGGCAGGTCGGGCACGAGATCGGTCAGCTTCGGGGGATCGCGCTCCAGCACCTCGTAGAGGATCGAGTGGACCGTCGGCGCTTCGAAGGGCTTTCGCTCGGAAAGCAGGTGGTAGAGCACCGCGCCCACCGAGAAGACGTCCGCGCGCGCGTCCACCTTCTCCGCCCGCACCTGCTCCGGCGACATGTAGTCGGGGGTTCCCATGACCGTGCCCGCCCGCGTGATCTCGGAGGTGCCCAGCCGGGCCAATCCGAAGTCCATGATCTTCGGGGTGAGGTTGGGCAGGATGCGGATGTTCGCGGGCTTCAGGTCGCGGTGGATGATCCCCTTCGAGTGGGCGTAGGAAAGGCCGTCGCAGACCTGCTCGATGATGCCGAGCTTCTCCTCGAGGCGGCGCAGGCTGCGGCGAGTGATGGCTTCCCGTAGGTCGGTGCCCTCCAGGAACTCCATGACCAGGAAGACCTGCCCGGGTTGCTCGTTGAACTCGAATACCGTGGTGATGTTGCGGTGGTTGAGCTGGGCGGCGGAGCGCGCCTCCTGCAGGAAGCGCCGGCGGAACTGCTCGTCGCTGACGAGCTTCGCCGAGATGACCTTGATCGCCACGAACCGGTTGAGCACCGGGTCGCGCGCCTTGTACACCTCACCCATCGCCCCCTTGCCGACCCGGGTGAGGATCTCGTACTTGCCGATCCGCTCCTGCTGCACGAAGCGCCCTCGCGGAGAACCGCCGGCACCAACGACCGGCGAACGGGAAATCGTATCACGCCCGCCGTGCCCGGGCGCGGATCCCGGGGGCGCCTCTGGGCGCCTTCCGGGGGTGGCGCTTCCGCCTTAGGGGACGCGCTCGAAGCGCCGGCGGGCGCGCAGGAACCCACGCGCAGCCGTGGCGAAGCGGCCCTTGCCGAACTCCGCCTCGGCGCCCTTGTGGAGCTCGGTACCGGCCTTGAAATCCTCCAGGAACTGAGCGTTCGGCCGGTCCCGTGCCTTCGTCTGCGTGGCCTCGCACTGGCGCCGGGCCTCCGTGGCCTCGGACCGCATCGACGTCTCGAAGGGCCCGGCGAGCTCGGCCCCCTGCGGATGATCGGGGGCTTCCTGCAGGAGGGTCCAGAAGGCCGCCCGAGCCTCCTCGGTCGGAGCGGAGCCGGTGGGCACGCGGGCCGCGGCCACCCCCTTCGCGATGCGGTCCTGGATCTCCCGTGCCTTCGCGAGGATCTCCTTCGCGTCGGTGTTGCCGGGATCGAGCTTCAGGGCTTCCTCGGCGCGCTGGGCCGCGTCCCCGTGGTCGCCGGCCTCGAGCTTCTTGCGAGCCAGGTCGACCCTCTTCTGGACGACCTCCTGCATGAGGTTGTCGACGGAGCTTCCTTCGGAGCCCGACCCGCCGCGGGCCCGGTACCAGAAGATCCCCACCGCGGTCAGCAAGACGAGCGCGCCCGCCACGTAGAAAGGCAGCCGGGACCGGGCGGGCGGGGGGACGCGGGGATGCGAGCGCCCGCGCGAGCCGGACCCGCTCCCCTCGCTTCTCCGGGGCAGCGGCAACGAGTGATGCGACTCCGGTCGCGGCTCCGGAGCCGGGGCGGAAACGGGGAGGGGAGAGGGTCGGGCTGCGGGCGCCGCCACAGGGGCCGGAGCCGGGGAGGGCGGTACGAGGCCGGGCAGCATCTCGTCGCCCCGGCCGGTCGCGATGGCCTCCTGGGCACGGTCCAGGACCTCGCCGAACTCAACGGCGCTCTGGAAGCGCTCCTCCGGGCGCTTCGCCATCGCCTTGTCGAGGACCTGCTGCAGCACCGGCGGGAGGTCTGGCGAGATCTCGCGCACCCCTTTCGGCTGCTCCTGCATGACCTTGTAGAGCACCGAGTGGATGGAGTCTGCGTCGAAGGGCTTCTTCCCGGTCAGGATCTCGTAGAAGACGCAGCCCAGCGCGAAGACGTCCGAGCGGAGGTCCACGTGCTCGCCCCGCACCTGCTCGGGAGACATGTAGTGGGGCGTTCCCATCGCGAGGCCGGTGCGGGTCATGTCGGAGCCGGAAATGCGGGCGAGCCCGAAGTCCATGATCTTGACCTGGCCGTCGGGGAGCAGGTAGAGGTTGGCCGGCTTCAGGTCGCGGTGGACGATGTCGTGGGCGTGGGCGAAGGCCAGGCCGTCGCAGATCTGGCTCATGATGTCGAGCTTTTCGTCGAGGCTCTTGAGCCGGCCCTGGGCGATGGCCTGCTTGAGGTCCACGCCCTCGAGCAGCTCCATGGCCATGTAGAGCTTGTCCTGCTCCTGGCCGAAGTCGTAGATCGTGATGATGTGGGGATGGTTGAGACTGGCCGCGGACTGGGCCTCCCGCACGAACCGTTTCGTCAGGGTGGGATCGTCGGCCATGTCGGCCGAGATCGTCTTGACCGCGACGTGACGGTTGAGGGTCGCGTCGAAGCCCTTCCAGACGTGGCTCGTCCCGCCCTGTCCGATCTTGGCAACGATCTTGTAACGGCCGATCTGGTCCAAGGGTGCGGGGATGATAACACGCGCCGAACGGGGCTCCTCAGAAGAGGCGCGCGAACGCCGGGTCCCTTAGGACGGTTTCCACGGCCAGCCCCGCCCACCGGTCCCGCTCCCCCTCCGGCAGCTGCTCGGAGCGGATCTTCTTGTCCGCGAGCAGGCGGTCGACCAGCTCGTCGATCGCCCGCATGAAGAACTGGTCGGTGTCCCGGAAGCCGTCGGCGGAAGCCGCGGCGCCCGCGAAGGGGACCTTGAACAGCAGGTCGTAGGTCTTCATCCACCAGTCCACGAACCGTTCCACGGGCTTCTGCCGGCCGCAGGCCAGGGCCATGTAGGCGTAGTTGTCGAGGACGCTGCGGTCGCAGACCACGACCGGGTGCTGGGCGGCGGCCCGGATCTCCTCCGCGACCTGGGTGGTGAGGATCCAGGTCTGGGCCTCGAGGGAGGTCTTCCGGTTCACGGGCAGGGGCGAGAGGCGGGCGACCTCCTTGACCATGTCGACGTTGACGTCGCGCTTTTTCAGCAGGGTCGCGACGTCGTAGCAAAGGGTCGTCTTTCCCACCCCGTGGGTGCCGATGAACGCGATCTTCATGGCCGAGGGGAGCTGTGCCCCTCCCCGCGGACTCCCCGCTCGTTGCCTGCTCATGTCGGCTCGGGCCTGCGGGCCGCATGGTAGATGAGCCCGGCCAGGCCCAGGAAGGCCAGGAAGCCCACCGCCTGAGGCAGGAACTGCTGGCCGAAGGCCAGGGCGCGCCGCAGGCCCTCCAGCTCGGGGGCGTTCAGGAAGGACGCGGCCAGCCCCATGATCGAGCCTCCGGCCACGAGGCCCGAGCTGTAGAGGACACCGGGACCGGCGTCGGATTCGGCCTCGTTCCCCCTCTGCGAGTCCACCAGCCTCCGCACGAGGCCCCCCACGAAGATAGGGGTCGTGCTTTCGAGGGGCAAGTACATGCCGACTGCGAAACAGAGCGCGGGCACGCCGATGATCTCCATGAGGAGAGCGGTGAAGACCCCGATGAGGACGAACCCCCAGGGGAGCTGCCGGGTGAGGATACCCTTGGTGACGAGGCTCATGAGGGTGGCCTGGGGCGCCGGGGCCTTCTCGGAGCCGATCCCCTCCTGGACGCGGAAGCGCACCTGACCCGTGTCGTCCACGAGATAGGTGCCGTCGGGCACGTCCGACCGTCCTCCCGCCCGCGCCACCCGGTAGCTCCGACCGTCGGGACCGCTGAGGCCCAGAGCGTCGGCCGCCGCCGGGAGGCGCGCCTCGTACGCCGCCTCCTGCACGCGTGTGTAGTTGTGATTGATGGCCTGGAGGGTCCAGCCGATCACGAGCACGCTCGTGATCACTCCCACCATGATCGCGATCTGCTGCTTCACCGGGGTGCCCCCCACGAGGAAGCTCGTCTTCAGGTCCTGGCTCGTGGTCCCCGCGTTGCTGGAGGCGATGCAGACGATGGCCCCGATGGAGAGGGCGGCGGCGGTATAGGCGTGGCCGGTCCAGCCCAGCACGAGAAAGAGCGTGCACACCCCCATGAGGGTGGCGATGGCCATCCCGCTCACGGGATTCGAGGAGGAGCCCAGCTCGCCCGTGATGCGCGAGGAGACGACACTGAAGAAGAATCCGAACAGGAGGACGGCGATCGCAGTGATGAAGGCGACGCCCAGGCCGGGGACGATGCGGATCTGGGGCAGGAAGCTCATGAAGAGGGCCAGCGCCACGCAGCCGCCGAGCACGACCGTGATCGGGAGATCCCGCTCGGTGCGGGGCCGGGAAGCGGTCTCGCCCCGCGTGGAGAGCCGCAAGTCCCGGAAGGAAGCGCGGAACGAGTCGACGATGGTGGGAAGCGCCTTCAGCAGGTTGACGATCCCGCCCGCGGCCACCGCCCCCGCGCCGATGTAGCGGATGTACCGGCCCCAGATCTCGTCCGGGCTCATCGCAGATATGGGCGTGGTCGCGGGGAAGAGCGGGGTGGCGCTTCCCCCTCCGAAGAGGGCGATGGCGGGAATGAGCACGAGCCAGGAGAGCAGCCCGCCCCCCACCATGATCGCGGAGGACCGGTAGCCGATGATGTATCCGACCCCGAGGAGCTCGGGCGAGATGTCGCAGGCGACCTTGGAGGCCTTGTATCCGGGGACGCCGAACGCGGGCACGGCCCGCCACAGCTCGTGGACCGACGTGGCCAGCTTGAACAGAAGGCCCGCGAACAGTCCCTGGAACACCCTCCGGGCCTGCGCCCCAAGCACCTCGCCCGCGATGAGCACCTCTGCGCAGGCCGTCCCTTCCGGGTAGGTCAGCCGTCCGTGCTCCTTCACGATGAGGTAGCGTCGCAGGGGGACCATCATCAGCACGCCGAGGAGCCCTCCGCAGAGGGCGATCACCATCGTGCGCAGGAAGCCCATCTCGAACCCGAGCAGGACCAGGGCGGGAAGGGTGAAGGCCACTCCCGCCGCAACAGACTCTCCCGCCGAGCCCGTGGTCTGCACGACCGTGTTCTCGAGGATCGAGGTCCGTCCCCCCAGCGCCCGCGAGAAGGCCCGGAACAGGGTGATGGAGATGACCGCGATGGGCACCGAGGCCGAAACCGTGAGGCCCACGCGCAGGGCCAGGTACACGGACGAGGCGCCGAAGACCAGACCCAATAGCGAGCCCACCGCGAGGGCGCGCGGGGTGAGCTCGCGCAGCTGCGCCTCGTCGGGCACGTAGGGCTTGAAGCCGATCGTGCGGGTTGACGCCAACCAGGGACCTCCGGGAAGCGGCGGGATTCTACCTTGGCGCCGAAGCGAGGCCCCGCGGGATGATTGCCGGGCCCTTGGACCGCGTGCTCTAATCCGCGGACGGCCATGGCCGACCTCTACGAGCCCTACGAGAAGCTGATCCGCCTCGTCGTCCTCGGGCGCCGGTTCGACGTGCCCGAGAACAACATCGTGCTCCGCCAGATGCAGTTCGTGTCGCCGGACATCGGCTCCGGCAAGTACTGCTGGAACGCGGAGTGCCGTTACTGCGAGATCGAGTACCAGCGGTCTCCCACCGACCCCGCCACCCCCGCCCTCGCCTGTCGGATCAAGGGTCTGCCCGGCATGCGCATCGTCAAAGCCGCGGCCGAGATCCGCTACAACATGAGCGAGGCCCTGGCCAGGGCCGAAAAAGACACGGACTAGCGCAGGCGCGACTGCACCTGCCGCCACGTGGTGGCCAGGCTGTTGCGTGTCATCTCCAGCCGCCGGGTGTTGAAGTCGGTGGCCTCGCCCCGGGTGATGCTCTCCCGGGCGCGGGCGATGAGCTTGCGGCAGGTCTGCATCAGGATGTCGTCCGCGCTCCCCTTCTCCCGCAGTCGCTGCAGGTCGCGGTGGAGCTCGTCCATCATGCGCTCGATCTCCAGCACCCGCTCGCGCAGGGCCGGGTCCAGCGGATAGACGACCTCCGGGATAGGCGCCTCTTCCGTGTCCGGGAGGGAAGCGGGCGGGGGCGGCGGCGCCTCGTTCACCGGTGCCATGGGCGCCGACGATCGGGGCTTCTCCTGCTTCAGCTCCATCCACGCCCGGGAGAAGACGAACGGAAACAGCGCGTTCGCCTCCTCGAGCGCCTTCTTGGCATCC
>Ga0326597_10009615_pt1 | contig 12938 bp, 8 predicted proteins | sample RVTome_12_FD_203789 | JGI IMG/M metagenome (GOLD analysis project Ga0326597, IMG submission 203789) | Soil microbial communities from uranium-contaminated site in the Upper Colorado River Basin, Wyoming, United States - RVT100D185 | ecosystem: Environmental > Terrestrial > Soil > Contaminated >... | reverse complement strand
GGAGTTGCTCGCTGCGCTCCTTCGACAGTTCGCCGCGCCACGGTTCGAAGCGCTCGGTATGCACCGGCACGAAGATGCGGTCCTCGGGGAAGGAGCGGCCGAACAGCAACAGGCTCAGCAGGGCATAGGCCAGCGCCGCCAGCAACAGGTCACGCCGTGGGCGAGCCAGGCCCATGCGCGCTCAGGCCACGCCGCAGGCCGCGCGGGCGTGGTCGGTGACCTTGCGGGCCACCTCCCGGGCCTTTTGCGCGCCCGCCTTGAGCACGTCCTCCACGTAGGCCGGATCCTCGATCAGTTCCTGGAAGCGCCGGCGGCCGTCCTCGAAGTGTCGCTCGATCCGTTCGAGCAGGAGCTGCTTCGCCTGGCCGTAGCCGAAGTTCCCGGCGCGATACCGTTCCGTCAGCTCGGCCTGTTCCGCTTCATCGGCGAACAGCGAGTACAGCGCGAAGACGGTGCAGGTGTTCGGATCCTTGGGCGCTTCCAGGCTGGTGGAATCGGTCTCGATCGACATGACCAGCTTCTTGAGCGGCTTGCCGGACAGGAACAGCGGTATCGTGTTGCCGTAGCTCTTCGACATCTTCGCCCCGTCGATGCCGGGCACGGCCGCGCCCTTGCTGAGCTGGTGCTTCGGCAGGGTGAAGACCGGCGCTCCGTACTGGTCGTTGAAGCTCCTGGCCATGGAGCGAGTCATCTCGACGTGCTGCACCTGGTCCTTGCCCACCGGCACGATGGTCGACTCGTAGGCCAGGATGTCGGCCGCCATCAGCACCGGATACACGAACAGGCCGGCCGAGGCCGGCAGTCCGCGCTCGACCTTGTCCTTGTAGCTCACCGCGCGCTGCAGATCGCCCATCGAGGTGGCGGTCAAGAGCAGCCAGGTGAGCTCGGTCACCTCGGGCACATCGGACTGGCGGAAGAACACGCTTCGCTCCGGGTCGAGCCCGCAGGCCAGATAGGTGGCCGCCACCCGATGGGTCAGGTCGCGGAGCCGGCCGCCGTCGTGAATGGTGGTCAGGGCGTGGTAGTTGGCGATGAAGTAGAACGAGTTCCCCTCGGTCTGGCAGGCCACGTGCTGCTGGATGGCGCCGAAGTAGTTGCCCAGGTGGAGTTCGCCGGACGGCTGAATCCCGGACAAGTAGCGATCCGGCGGCTTCGGGGTCGATGCGGCCACGGTAGAATGGTTCTCCATCGAGAATGGCGTGGTCTCGACTTCTACGACTTTCCCGGATCGAGTCAAGCAGGGTGCTGTGTTGCCACGGAAACTCCTGACGCTGCTGATTCTGGTCGCGCTCGGCGCGTATGCGTTCCGCTCGGCGCGCGTCGGATCGGACCATGCGCGGGGCCCGGCGGCTCCCGACTCCTCAGAGTTCCAAGAGGCGATAGGATCCTTGGGATCCCCGAGGTCCTCGCAGCGCTCCGAATCCTCCGCATCGTCTGATTCGGGGGAGGCCGCGCTGCGCGAGGAACTTCCGGACGGCGCCCTGGCGCGGACCGGGAGCCTGATCGCCCAGGTGGTGGAAGTCGACGGCTGCATCGATCCGGCCGGCACCGAACTGATCCTCTCGCACGGCGGCGAGGAGCAGCGCACTCCGATCCTGCCGGACGGCGGGGCGCTGTTCGAGAACGTTCGCTTCGAGCCGGGACCGACCCGTTTCGAGTTGCGGACGTCGGTCGCGGATCGCCGGTGCTTCCCGGAGAGCTTCTCGATCGACCCGGTCGATCTCTCCGGATCGCCGCCGTCGGCGGGAGTCTCGGTGGCGCTGGTGCATCTGCACCTGCTGTCCGGCCGGGTCCGGGACGCCGCCAGCCGCTCCCCGATCGGGGGTGCCGTGCTGGAGGTCGACTCGTTCGCGGTCTCGAACACCGTCAGCGACGCCGGCGGCGCCTTTCAACTGAACCTGCCCGAGCCGCAGGGCACCTTGATCGTGCGCGCGCGAGGGTATCAGGAACTGCTCTGGGCCTTTCCGGAGGAGACCGGGCTGGGCCGCTGGCTTCCGGATCAGCGCGACTTCGAACTCCTGCCGGATCGGTTGACTGCCTGGCTGGAGGTCAAGGCCAAAGACGAAAGCGGCCGGCCGGCCGCCCTGGCCGAGCTCTGCCTGAGCGAACTTTCCTCGCTGCCGATCCCCCAGCAGTCCCTGGCGGGTCTGCAAAGCGGCGAACGAGACGATTTCCTCAAGCGACTGGAGGGCGACGTGAACGCCTTCGGGCGGCTGGTGGGCGAGAACGGACCGGCGGCGTCGCGGCTGGATGAACAGGGTGCGGGCCTGATCAAGGTGCTGGTGCCGGGCACGCTTCGTGTCACTGTCCGACAGGGCACCGCGGTGGCTTCGGCCGAGTGCGCGATGCGGGCCGGTGAGCGAAAGCAGCTGCTCCTGACGCTGCGTCCGGGGAGCGCCCTCACGGTCCGCGCCGTCGCATCCGGCCGGCCGGTCCAGGGCGTCCCGCTCGAGCTCGAAAGCCTCGACAGCGACCGGCGGATGCGGGCCATGAGCGACGGCCGCGGCCGGGCGCGGTTCGAGGGACTGGCGCCTTCGGAGGAGGTCGTCCTGGAGTTGGGCGAAGCAGCCCTGGCCGAAGGCGCCGGCTGGTCGGCTCCGGCCCTCAGGCTGAAGCTTCCGGATCAGGAAAGGTCGACGATGCCCGAGGTCGAGTTCGAACTGCAAGCCGAGCGGCGCATCGAATACGAGGGGCAGGTGCTGGACGAGGAGACCCGGGTCGCGCTGGAGGCGCACCTGGTGCCGGAGCGAGTGGGAGTGGAACCTCTGCTCTCGGCGGTCGCGACCGACGAGGACGGCCGCTTCCGACTGATCGCGCCGCAGGGAGACCGGCTGCTGGTCCTGTCCAACGGGTATCGCGAACGGGTCGTCGAGCTCGGCGGTAGCAAGGAGCCGCCGCTCGAGATCCTGCTCGAGCCCCTGCGCCGGGGAGGCACGCGGCTCGATCTGCGATTGGCGGATCGGGACGGCCGGGCGCTCCCCTCGGGCGTGGTCTATTTCGAGGCCACGGTCCTGTCCTCCGACGGGCAGGTCCTGGCCGGACTCCGCGAGAACGTGCCGGATTTCGCCGACGCGAATGGGCGCGTTCGACATTCGCTCAGCCTCGGACCGGGCGAGCGCCTGCTGCTCCTGGCGGCGGGCGAGACCAGCGCCGGTGACCTGAAGGGTCGCGGCCGGTTCGAACTCGCGGCCGGCCAGGAGCTCGCGGCCGAGTTGACCCTGCTGCCTGCTTGCGCCATTTCCGGGAGAGTCGAAGGGCCCGACGGGGGACCGGCCCGAGCGGGGCTCCAACTGGCCTGGCAGTCCAATGAGGGACTCGGCGGGACCTGGGCCTCGGGCAAGACCGATCGGCAGGGACATTTCCGGCTCACGGGCTTGTCGGCCGGCGCGGGCCGGCTCGTCGTCCAGGCCCACTTTCATGGAGCGCTGCTCGAGCGCGACCTGCCGCCCGCCGGACTGCGGGAGCTGGTCGTGCGGCTCGAGCCGCTGGCTCAGGTCGAACTGCGTCCGGTCGACGCCACGACGCGGATTCCGCTCCGGCAGGCCGGGCTGCGCTCCGCGTTCCAGCCGCCGGGCCTGCGGCCGACGTCGGTCCTGGTGCCCCCTTCCGGCCGGGTCCAGGTCCGGGTCTCCGCGCCGGGTTACCGCCCGCGAACGCTCGTGCTCAGTAGCCGCCAGGCAGCCGGCGGACCGATCGAGGTGCCGCTCGAGCGGGCCTGGTGAGGTTAGGACCCGCTCAAGAATAACTTCGCATTTTGGCCGGCCCTCGCCGTCCCTGGCTGTGTTGCTCCTCCTTGGAGTATCTCGAATACACGGTCGTCGTCGCGCCTTGCCAGGAACGACGATTGCTCGCCCAAAATGGGAAGTTATTCTTGCGCGGGCCCTTGCAGCAGAATGAGGCACCGGCGGAGGTCGTCTTCCAGGATGCGCGGGGGCGGCGGTTGGATCAGGGAGAGTCGGAGGGATCGAGCCGGATCCGGATGGGCTCACTTCGCTGAAACGGCGCAGCTGCGCCGCTGCGCGAGTACGTCGACTTCGAGGATCTTCCAGAGGAGATGGATCACGAGACCTGGCAGAGATACTCGCATCTGATTCGCCAGGATCCCAGGACGGGGAGGTTCCGCTTCACGCCCGGGTACGTCGAGCGAGCGGCGCAAGCGGACGGCTTGCGTGGAAAGCGACCGCCGGGAGGCTGAAAGTTGCCTGGGCGTTCGGCCGTTGTGCGAGTGAGCTGACGCCAAGCGGCGCCGCTGCGCCGTTCTCCGGTTGGGCGCTGGTCGCACGAGGACCCGGGCGGCGGGGCATGGTTGCGACGGCCCGTTACCGGGCCACGGAGGTCGGGGTCGCCATGCTGAGCCGGGGCGGGAACGCGGTCTCTGCGGCGTGCCCCACGCCGGCCTGCGGGTGCGAGCTTTGCCTCCTGAGTTTGTCGGAGATCGTGCTCGATGGAGACGAGGCCGCCGCGGAAGTGTATGACCTCCAAAATACCGTGGCCCGGTACGTCGCGACCGACGTCGTCCGGGCGATCGTGGACGCCAACCGGAAAGAGGATGACTTCAGCCGCGATGGAGTGGTCAGAACGCATACGTGCCAGCGCATTCCGATCTGGTGGGAACCGCTCGGGCCGGAGGCCGTCCGGGCGTTGCTAGTACGACACCGCCAGCCGGATCACGCGCGCCTCAGCAGGCCCGGCGAGGGCCTGTTGCTGGGCGTGCATCGTCACACCATGGCGGCTCATGAGCTGCCCTCTGCCCGGGACGCCGCCCGGGAGCGCTTTTCGGAGACCCTGCCGACGTGAACGCCTCCGGAGAGTCGCCGACCCCTTCCTCGACCGCCTCGAACGCCGGCTTGCGCGCGCGGCAACGCGTCGGCAAGTATCGCATCGTGCGCAGGCTGGCATCCGGCCCGTACGCCAACGTCTATGAGGCGCTCGACACGATCGAGGGGATCTACGTGGCGCTCAAGATCCCGCACGCGACGCTGGTCACGCCGATGATGCTCGAGGACTTCCGGGCGGAAGTGCGCATCAGCGCGCGGCTCAACCACCCGAACATCCTGCGCATCAAGAACGCCGACTTCATCCAGGAACGGTTCGTGATCGCCTACCCGCTGGGGCTGGAATCGCTGGCCGAGCGGATGCAGCGGCGCATGGCCGTGTCCCGGGCTTACCGCTACACCGAGCAGATTCTCGAGGCCCTGGCGCACGCCCACGACGAGCGGGTGATTCACTGCGACATCAAGCCGGAGAACCTGATCCTGTTTCCGGATGATCGCATTTGCCTGACCGATTTCGGCATCTCCCGGGTGGCGCTCAGGACGCTTTCCGCGTCGGGCTCGGGCACCGTCGGCTACGTGGCGCCGGAGCAGGCGCACGGCCAGCCGCGCTTCGAATCGGACGTCTTCTCGACCGCCGTGGTGCTCTACCAGATGCTCGCCCGGCAGCGGCCGAGCTGGCCCTTCCGCTGGCCGCTGCCGGGAGCCGCTCGCCTGCGGTCCAGCGCGCCCCAGGCCTATATCCGGTTCCTGCGGCGCGGCCTCGAGGTCGACCATCGCCGCCGCTACCACGACGGGCGCCAGATGCTGCTGGCCTTTCAACGCCTGCTGCCCGACATCGAGCGCTATCTGAAGCGTCGTCGCCGCTCGCGCAACGGAACCGGAGGGCGCCGATGACCGACGTGGCCGAGCAGTATCGATTCCAGCGGTATTGCCGCGCGCGGCTGGCCGAGCCGGAGAGCTTCGCGGCGGCCGGCGGCACCGTGGTCGTGTTCAGCGCGCCCAGTCCCGACCAGGCCGAGCGGGTCAACGAGGACGCGGCGCTGCTCGCGTCGCTGCCGGGGGGCCGGGCGGTGTTCTGCGTGGCCGACGGGGCGGGCGGGCTGCGCCGCGGCGAACTCGCCTCGCGGATGGTGCTGGAGACGCTCGAATCGACGCTCTCCGATGAGAACTCTCCAGACCTGCACGGCGCCGTGGTCCGGGCCTTCGAACAAGCCCACACGCGCATCGCGGCCGAAGGCATCGGCGCGGCCACGACGCTGGCGGGCGTCATGATCGAGGACCAGCGCCTGCGGTCGTTTCATGCCGGCGACTCGCGGGTGCTGGTGAGCGGCCAGCGCGGCCGGCGGAAGCTGGTCACGCTGCCGCACTCGCCGGTGGCCTACGCGATGGAGGCCGGCCTCTTGAACGAGCAGGAGGCGCTCCTGCACGACAAGCTGCACCTCGTGTCCAACCTGGTCGGAATCGAAGGCGCGCGCATCGACGTGTCGTCCTCGATCGAGCTGGCCCGCTTCGACACCGTGGTGATCGCGTCCGACGGCCTGTTCGACAATTTCCTCGAGGACGAGATCGTGGAGCACATGCGCCGCGGAGCGCTCCTCGAGGTGATGACCGGACTCGTGCGGGAAACGCACCTGCGCATGCTCGGCAAGGGAACCACGTCGGCCGGCAAGCCGGACGATCTGACGATCCTGCTCTACCGCCGGCAGCGGTGATCACGATCCGTTGGGGCTGGAAGGCGGAGTCTCGTCCGGCGGTTGCCGGGGGTCCAGGTGGACGTCGAGCTGGGGAAACGCGATCTCGATCCCGGCGTCGGCGAACCGGGTGTGGATGCTCTGGTGGAGCTGGTCGACCAGCGCCGGCCAGACGTCCCGGCTGGGGATGTAGACCCGCAGATCGAAGTTCAAGCTGCTGTCGCCGAACTCCCGGAAGATCGCCGAGGGTCCCGGATCGGTCATCACCAGCGGGCAGTCCTGCGCGATCTCGAGCAGCAGGTCGCGCACCTGCCCGGCATTCGAACTGTACGACACGCCGACCCGGATCACGACGCGCGTGATCGCGTCGGACAGGGTCCAGTTGACCAGCTGGCCGGTGATGAACTCCTTGTTGGGCACGATCAGTTCGCGGTTGTCCCAGTCGGTGATCGTGGTCGCCCGCATGCGGATCTTGGAGACTTTGCCGTCGACCCCGCCGACGGTGACGACGTCCCCTAGCCGTACCGGGCGCTCGAACAGCATGATCAGGCCGGATACGAAGTTGGCAAAGATCTCCTGGAGCCCGAAGGCCAATCCGAAGGTCAGCGCCGCGGCCAGCCACTGCACGGTCGACCAGCCGATCCCGATCGCCTTCAGCGAGAGCGTCAGGCCGACGATCAGGATGGCGTAGCGCGCGAGGGTGCTGGCCGCGTAGCGAGCGCCGGGCTCGAGCGCCAGGCGCTTGAGCAGCAGGATCTCCATCAAGCCCGGGATGTTCTTGGCGCAGATCATGGTGGCCAGAAACAGCAGGATCGCCAGTCCCACGTCCGCCAGCGAGACCGATGAAGGCCGCTCCTCCTCCTCGGTCTCGCTCGAGCTCGCGCCGCCGGGAATCGGCAGGCCGGCCGGCCGGGCTTCCTTGCGTCCGCCGTCCGCGGGCGGCTGCGGCTTGGGGGCCGGTTCCTGGGCCTGCGGCGGCTCTCCGTTGGACTCCAGAACCGGATAGAGGCTCTCCTCGGAGGCCTCGATCACCCGCACCTCGGGATAGATCTGGATTCGGCGGAGCAATCGCAGCGCCGGAACCAGGTCGGCCCAGATCGCGGCCATGCCGGCCAGCAGGATCACCAAGAGCGCGGTTCTCGAGAGCTGCAGGGTCTGGGCGCTGATGGCCGGAATGTTCACCTCTTCGGGCGGGGCCGCGATGCGGGCGCCTTCGCCGGAAGCTCCCTTGGCCGCCGCGGCCAGCGCCGGAGTCGTGTCCTCGGCCTTGGCCGCCTCGCGCCGCAGCCGCATCTTCTCCAGCGCCAGCTGCCGCCTGGCCACGAACAGCCACCGGTGCAGAATGCTGTTCAACAGCATGAGCAGGAGGATCAGTTCGGCCGACCACAAAAGTCGCCGCAGCAGCTCGAGGGCCGTGTAGTCGTACCCGCCCGCGGCCAGGCCGAGCAGCAAGAGCGGCAGCAGGAAGATCAACGTGGACCAGATCGCCTTCAGCCGAACCAGGAGGTTCTGGGGATTCTGCGCCACGTAGTTCGCGAGCACCGGCCGGTCCGGAGAGAACACGTTCCGCAGAAACAGGAACAGCACCAGCATGGCCGCGCAGAAGACCAGCCGCCCGAGCGAGTCGTTCCAGCTTTCCTGGACCCAAGGCGGCTGCAGCATGAGCGTCACGAGGCACAGCGGCAGGAAGCTCGGAATGAACCAGCGGATCTGACCCCGAAGCGCCCGGCGGCTGTTCTCGGTCCAGCCGAAGTGAGCGTCGGCCAGTCCTCCGGCCCGCGTCGTCTGGCGAAGGAAGACCAGCACGAAGTACGGCAGGATCAGGTCTTTCAGTCCGCTGGAGAGGGCCGTAACGACCTTTTCGTCGCTCCCGGAGCCGGAAAGCAACGTGGCCACCCACCAGATCAGGAGCGGGGCCGGCGCACTCAGGATCAAGGTGAAGAGGACCGCCAGCAACGTCTTGCCGAACGAGTCGGTGCGGAGCCGCCGGACTTCCTCGCCCCGCAGATGCAGCGCCGCGATCGTGCGCCATCTGACCAGTACCAGCAGCAGGAGCATGAGGCCCAGCAGGGCATGGTAAAGCGGTGCGCCCATGAGCACCTCGCCGGCCTGGCCCAGCCCCGCGAGCCAGCTCGCGGGGCGAAGCAGCCAGACCGAGGCTTCGAACGCGGCCTTGGGACTGGGCAGCAGGCTCCCTTCGACGCTCTTGACCGAGAAGATGTGCTCCCGGATGTAGGAGGCGTACTCGTCGATCGCGACCGCCAGCGTCGAGGTCACGCGGTGGTTCTCGAGCAGCAGGTCGACCTGGGTCTCGGTCTCCCGGATCAGGGAATCGAGCAGGTCGCGCCGGCTGATCAGCGTCGCGCGGGCGAACTCCTCGAACTCGGCGCGCATCTCCGGCGGGGGACCGATCTTGTCGACGATCTCGACCACCGTCCCTTCGATGTCCGAGACCTGGGAGTCGATTCGCCGGTCCTGCAGCTCGAGCAGCTGGAACTGGGCGTCGGAGAGCTGCCGTTCGTGCTGTTTCCGCGCCCGCCGGTAGCTGGCGGAATCGGGCAGCTGGTTGTACTCCCGCCGCAGGATCACCGCCATGGCGTTGGTGAATCCCGCCGCCCGGACCCGGGTCCGGATCTGGTGGAAGTCGTCGCGGATCTGCTTCAGCTTGGCGGCGCGCTCCTTGATTTCGCGCTCGGTTGCCTCGCGGCTGCGGGTCAGCTCGCTGCGCTGGCGCGTCAGCAGCTCGTTGACGTCGGCCAGCTCCTTGAGCTCCGGCGCCTTGCGGGCCGCCTCGAGCTTGCGGCGGCGGGCCTCCTCGTTCGCCAGCCGGGACTCCTCCTCACGCTTCTGATTGACCCGCTGCTGCCAGGCCGCGACCAGCTTTTCGGCCTGGGCAGCCCGCCGCTGAGCGCGGTCGCGGCGCGCCGGCAACAGGTCCCGCCGCGCGTCGTACGAGAGGATCTCCTGCTCGTAGCGTTCGATCTCTTGAGCCAGAGCATACTGTTGACACTGCAGCCGGATCCGGTTGGCCGCGCTGTAGAGCGGGTCCGCATCGGGCGAGGCCGGCGGGGTCAGACCGTCCTCCACGGCGGTGAGCTGCTGGCGCAGACTGGCGATCTGGTCCGGGATCGCGGCACGCCGATCGCCGCGCTCCGCACGCTCGAGCTGCAGCTCTTCGATCTTCTTGCGAGCCGCAGCCAGGTCCGCCTCCGCCTGGTTCAGCCCCTGTTCGAGCGCAACCAGGTCGGCCTCCGGGCCCGCGCTGACCTCAGGCTCGCCGCCCGGCGTACCGAGCTCGGTCCGGATCGACGCCAGCAGCCCGGGGGCCTCGGACGCCAGCGATTGGTCTCTGGCGATCTCGGCCGCGTGGAGTTTTGCGCTTTCCAGAGACTGCAGCGCCTCGCGGTAGACTCCGGCGATCCTCTCGCGGGCCGCTTCGTCCAGCGCAGTGTCCTGCTCGGTTTGCTCGAGCAGCCGCCTGACCTGCTCCTCCGTGGGGCGCTCCGCTTGCGCCATGAGCGCGGGCGAGAACGGCGCCAGACAAGCCATCAGCGCCGGCAGCAGCCAGCCGCCGCATCGAAAGGAGGGTCCGCGGTTCCGGTGGCGGTTCTGGGTCAAGCGAGGGACTCCCGACGGGTTGGGCCGCCATTCTAGCGCCGGCTCTCCGGGGCGCGCGCCGCTCCTCTGCGGCAAGGGGCAGATTCCGAAGCGGCCGGCCGCTCTAATACGCGCCATGTGGGAATGGTCCCAAACCTACTGGCCGGTGCTGGTCACGACCGTCGCGCTGTGCGCCGCGGTCGTGGCCGGGGCGCACGTCCTGCTGAACCGTCGGGACCCGCGCGCGGCCCTGCTCTGGCTCGGGCTGATCTGGCTCACGCCCCTCCTGGGTGCCATCCTCTACTTCATCTTCGGCGTGATCCGGATCCGCAGGCGTGCCCTCGAATTGCGCTCGCAGCTGGAACAGATCCTGGTGTCGTCCGGGGCGCAGTCGGTCCGGCCGGACGAGCTGGCGGAGAGGCTCCCGCCCGAGCTGCGTTACATCAAGGAACTGGAACGTCTGGTGGAGCGTATCGTCTCCCGCCAGCTCCTGCCCGGCAATTCGCTCGAGCCGCTCGAGGACGGCGATCAGGCCTTTCCGGCGATGCTCGCGGCCATCGATCAGGCGCGCATTTCGATCTCGCTGGCCAGCTACATCTTCGACTCGGATGCCGTCGGCCGCCGGTTCGTGGACGCGCTTGCGCGAGCCGCCGCGCGCGGGGTCGCGGTGCGGGTGCTGGTCGACGACGCGGGAGCCCATTATTCGTTCCCGGCCATCACCCACCTGCTCCGTCGGGCCGGCGTGACCAACGCGCGATTCCATCCCCGGTTCCAGCTGATCCCGCGCAGCGTCCTGAACATGCGCAGCCATCGCAAGATCTGCGTGGTCGATGGAGCGACCGGGTTCACCGGAGGCATGAACATCCGCGCCGCCAACGTGCTGGCCGATCGGCCCAGGCGACCGATCCGCGATCTGCACTTCCGGATCCGCGGTCCGACCGTGGCCCAGCTCCAGGCCGTGTTCGCCGAAGACTGGTTGTTCACCACCGGAGAGCGGCTGCATGGCGAGACCTGGTTCCCGCGGCTGGAGGCGGCCGGCACGGCGCTGGCCCGCGGCATCCCCGACGGGCCCGATGAAGACCATGACAAGCTGCGTTGGGTGCTGCTCGGCGCGGTCGGCATCGCGCGCACCTCGGTCCAGATCGTCACGCCCTACTTCCTGCCCGACGCCTCCTTGACCAGCGCTCTCAACCTGGCGGCGCTGCGCGGCGTGGCGGTGGAGATCTTCCTGCCGGAAAAGAGCAATCTGCGCATCATCGACTGGGCCATGCACGCCACGCTCTCGCAGGTCCTGGAGCACGGCTGCCGGGTCTGGTTCAGCCGGCCGCCGTTCGATCACACCAAGCTGCTGGTGGTCGACGGGTACTGGTCGTGCTTTGGGTCGGCCAATTGGGACGACCGCAGCCTGCATTTGAACTTCGAATTCAATCTCGAATGCCTGGACGGCGAGCTGGCCCGCAGGCTCGGGGAGTTCATCGAACGCCGCCGCGCCGAGAGCCGCCCGGTCAGTCCGGCGGAGCTGGCCTCCCGGTCGCTGCCGGTACGCCTCCGCGACGAGGTGGCGCGGCTATTCACCCCCATCCTTTGAACTTCGAGGCCATCGCATCGCAAAGCCAGGCAGGAACGGAGAGGCACATGCTCGATTCACTGCTGTTCAAACGCCACCGAGCTCCGGTCGGAGCCTCGCCCGGAGCGTATCGGGTCGCGGCCGGCGCGCATCCGCCCCGCGTCCACGCCATCACCTACAGCCCGCAACTGTTCCGGGAACACGACCCGGACACGGCCGAGGCGGCGCGAAGCCTGGTGGCTCCGGACCGGGTCACCTGGATCGATGTCAGCGGTCTGGGCGAGCCGCGGGTGCTGGAGGAGTTCGCCGCGCAATTCGATCTGCACCGCCTGGCGATTGCCGACGTGGTGAATGTCGGCCAACGGCCGAAGGCGGAGGAGTACAAAAACGACCTGTTCATCGTGGTGCGCATGGCCAGCTTCTCCGATGAGGCGGGGCAGCCGGAGATCGTCTGGGAACAGGTCAGCCTGTTCCTGAGCAGGCACTTCGTGCTGACCTTCCAGGAGCGTCCGGGAGACTGCTTGGACCCGCTGCGCGCACGCCTGCGGGACGGGAGCCGGGCGTTGCTGCGCTCTTCGGGCAGCGATTACCTGGCGTGCATGGTGATCGACTGCATCGTCGACGCGTACTTTCCGGTGCTGGAGCGGTTCGGCGAGTTGCTGGAGGAACTGGAAGACCGTGTGATCCAGCACCCGATACCCTCCGTGCTCCAGGAGGTCTACTCCGCCAAGCGCGCGCTGATGACTTTTCGCCGGGCGGCCTGGCCCTTGCGCGACACCTTGAACCAACTGGTCCGGGATCGCCACGCGCTGATCTCCGAAGACACCGCGCCGTACCTGCGCGACACGGCCGATCACGTGATGCAGGTGGTCGAGGTGATCGAGACCTACCGCGAACTGGCGGGCAGCCTGGTCGATATCTACCTGTCGAGCGTCAGCAACAAGACCAACGAGGTCATGCGGGTGCTGACGGTGATCGCCACGATCTTCATTCCGCTGACGTTCCTGGCCGGGATCTACGGCATGAACTTCGACACCTCATCGCCCTTCAACCTGCCGGAGCTGGGCTGGAAGTTCGGGTACCTGCTGTTCTGGCTGGCCAGCATCGCGGTGGCGGTCGTGTTGCTGGTGATGTTCCGCCGGCTGGGCTGGCTCGGCGGCCATGCGGGGGAGGACTCCGAGGAGGAAGGCTGAGCGGCACACGGGGCCCGCCCGCCCTCAGCGCACCGGGAAGAACAACTGCTGGCCGTCGATGGCGAAACCGGCGATCGCCCGCTGGCCCTCGTCCGAGGTGAGCCAGTCGATCAGC
>Ga0326597_10009614_pt1 | contig 12939 bp, 7 predicted proteins | sample RVTome_12_FD_203789 | JGI IMG/M metagenome (GOLD analysis project Ga0326597, IMG submission 203789) | Soil microbial communities from uranium-contaminated site in the Upper Colorado River Basin, Wyoming, United States - RVT100D185 | ecosystem: Environmental > Terrestrial > Soil > Contaminated >... | reverse complement strand
CGTGCGGCGGACGGCCGCCGCGAGCGCACGTCGAGTTCGTGCGCTCGGCGGAGGAGCCGCGCCCGCTCTGGGTGGCCGTCTATTTCCTGGACCGGGAATCGATCCTGGACGGAGAATCGACTTCCGACTTGATCGCCAAGAAGGACGAGTTCAGGCAGAAGCCGGGCGTGATCGACGCCTACGCATTCCCGGTCGCGCCCGACGGCTCCGAACGGATTCAGCTCGACCCGCTCGATCCCGCGATCCGCTGGGTCGTCCTCGCGGCCGAGTCCGACAGCCAGGACGAGTGCGTCCGCCAGAAGATCGAGGTGCGTGAGGAGAAGGATCTCACGCTCCTCGTCGAGGCCCAGGGCGACTGCCTGAAGGTCAAACGCGGAAAGTAAGGAGGAGACGGAAGGCATGCCCCACGTCAATCGGGTCGTCTGGAGCGAAGGGCTCTTCGTCACGCCTCATCACTTCCAGCAATGGGACCTGTACCAGGAAGCCCAGCTCGCGGAGCGTCTCTTCGTCACGCAACCCTTCCCGTGGGGGATCCACTCGATGGAGTGGGACGGCGAGGCGCTGGCGGGCGGGAGCTTCCGGCTCATCTCGTTCCGGGCGCTCTTCCCGAGCGGCGTCTCCGTCCGCGTGCCCGACTTCGATCCGCCGCCGCCGAGCATCTCGTTCGCCGATGCGTTCGGCGCCAAGCTCGACACGATCGACGTCTTCGTCGGCCTTCCCCACCGCCGGAGCGGCTGGCCGAACTGCGACCTCTCGGAGGGGTTCTCCGCGCCGACGGAAGAGGTGCGCTTCGAGGCGAAGACCGTGAGCGTCGCCGACGACAACACCGGCCGGAACGACCGCCCGATCCAGAGCGCGCAGCTCCGGCTGAAGCTCCTCCTCTCGACCGACGTCCGCGACAACTTCGAGTGCCTGCCGGTGGCGCGCATCGCGCGGAGCCCGCAGGGCGATTACCGGCTCGTGCCCGAGTTCGTGCCGCCGCTCCTCTCGATCCATGCGTCGCCTTTCGTCATGCGCGTCTGCCGCGCGCTCCACGAGGCGTTCACCTCGCGCGCGACGGAGCTGTCGCGACGCTTCACCGAGAGCGGAGTGGACGCGAGGGACATCACGCCGGCGAACCTGCGCGCGTTCCTCCAGTTCTATTGCATCAACTCGGCCCTCCCGCGCGTCGCGCACAGCCGCGAGACCCAGGGGACGCCGCCGCAGCGTCTCTACGAGATCCTCGCGCAGACGGCCGGGCAACTCTGCACGTTCCATGCGGGGCGGTTCCACTCGCGCGACGTGCCGCCCTACAACCACCAGGCGCTCGGGACGACCTTCACGGATCTCGAGAAGATGCTGCGCGATCTCCTGAAGGACACCGACCACGATCCGTACCGCGTCCTGCCGCTCGTCTCCACCGGCGCCGGCCAGTACGAGGGGGAGCTTCCCGCGCACGAGGTCTTCGACACCGACGCGGTGCTCTATCTCTCGCTCGCGAGCGAAGGGATGTCCGACCGCTCGCTCCTGGAGTCCGCGGCGCGCGTGCTCGTGTCGTCGCCGAGCCGCCTGCCGCAGCTCGTGCAGTACAACCGGCCGGGTTTGAAGATCGACCACGTGCCGATCCCTCCGCCGACGGTCCCGAGACGCCAGGGCACGGTCTACTTCCAGCTCGACAACCGCGGAGAGCACTGGGACGCGATCCGCGCCTCGAGCAGCCTCGCGGTGAAGATGCCGCCGGCTCTCGGCGGATCGCAGATCGAGCTGATCCTCCTGGGAGGCAAGCGATGAGCGTCGCGGTCCGGGAGCAGACGCCCGCCGCCGCGGGCGCGGGCGGGAGCGTGGCCACGGCCGCGGGGCCGCTCCTGTGCCTCATCTTCGCGCTCCGGCGCATGCGCCTCGATTCGGCGCCGGAGCTTGCCCCCAAGGTCCGGAGGCAGGTGGAGGACTTCGTCGAGGCCGCGAGGCGCCAGGGCGTGCTGCCGGCGGACATCGACGACGCGGTCTACGCGCTCGCCGCCGCCATCGACGAGACGATGCTCACCGCCGAGTGGAGCGGGCGCGACGCGTGGGAGCGGGAGTCTCTCGCACGCCGGTACTGCAACAACGAGTTCGTCGGCGACGGCTTCTTCGACAAGCTCGCGCAGATCCGCCACGGAAGCGCGCGCCGGAAGGACGTCCTCCAGGTGTATTACTACTGCCTCGCGGCGGGATTCCGCGGGCGTCTCATCGAGGAGCCCGCGAAGCTCTCGCAGCTCATGGAGGAACTCTCGAGGGATCTCGCCCCCGCCGACGTCGCGCTCGCGCCGCACGGGCTGCCGCAGGGCGGGCGGTTCGAGCCGATCCAGCGCTTCCCGTGGATCGCCGTCGCGGCGACGTGCATCGTCATTCCGCTCTTCTTCTGGGCGCTGTTCTCGTTCCTCCTCGACGGCAAGGCGGACGAGATCGTCCGCCGTCTGGGGAGCATCACCTTCTGAGGGAGTGGTCTCGATGCTGATCCCGACGCTGCTCAAGTCGCTCGTGCCGTTCGCGGCGCCGCTCCTGTTGCTCGTCGCGGCGCTCATCCTCGGACGCTCGCGCATCGCGTTCCTGCGCGCGGTGCCGATCTGGGTGTTCGTGGCGGCGATCATCTTCGTGCTGCTCCTCTGGCTCCTCGTCGGCTTCCTCAAGTGGCGCGCGGAGCGCAAGCGCGCCGCAGCCATCGAGGCCGGCCTGGGGCTCGACGCTCCGCTCGGGCCGAACGTCCGCCCCGACAAGCGCGTCGAGTTCGAGGAGCTGCGCGCGAACATGAAGGAAGCGATCGCCACGCTCAAGCAGAGCCCGCTCGGGAAGAACGCGCTCTACGCGATGCCGTGGTACGTGATCATCGGCCCGCCGGCGACCGGGAAGACGACGGCGATCCGGAACTCGGGCCTCAACTTCCCGGGCATGACGACGGCGAAGTGGCTGCGGGGCCAGGGCGGCACGAGGAACTGCGATTGGTGGCTTTCCACCGACGCGATCATCCTCGACACCGCGGGCCGTTACGCGCAGAGCGCCGACCGCACGGAGACCGAGCCCGAGTGGTTCTCCTTCCTCGAGATGCTGAAGCGGAACAGGAAGAAGGCGCCTTTGAACGGGCTCATCCTCGCGTACAGCCTGGAGTCGGTCGTCGAGAACGACGAGATGAAGATCATCGCCGACGCGCGGGAGCTGCGGCGGCGCATCGACGAGATCATGACGAAGCTCAACTGGAGCTTCCCGGTCTACGTGCTCCTGACGAAGAGCGACCTCGTCGCCGGATTCACCGACTTCTTCTCGAGCCTCGCCCCGATCGAGCGCACGCAGGTGTGGGGCGCCACGCTTCCCGCCGCGCCCGCGAAGGAGGCGCGACCCTCCGATCAGTTCCTCCACGAGTACGACGAGCTGATCGACCATCTGAGATCGCTTCGCACGCAGAGGATCGCCTCCGCGGGGAAGGACGACGCCTGGGGCCGGATCTTCATGTTCCCCGAGGAGATGACGGCCGTCCGGCAGAAGCTCCACGTGTTCGTCGAGACGCTCTTCGAGGCGAACCCGTTCCAGCGCGACCAGCCGCTCTTCCGCGGCGTCTACCTCTCGAGCGGCCGGCAAATGGGTCGCCCGTTCGAGATCCTGGTGGAGCGGATCCAGGGCATCCTGGGCGCGGCGCCGCGCTCGGAGGAAGCGCAGCAGGAGGAGAAGGAAGACGCGTACTTCGTCCGTGACCTCTTCACCAAGGTCTTCCGCCACGATCAAAGCCTCGCGCGCCTGACGCGGAAGGAGGGCCGGAAGGCGCACCGGATCCAGTGGGCGATCGCGGGCGCGACGGCGGTGGCGGCGCTCGCGCTCTCGGCATTCATCTTCGTCTCGTACGGGCGCCTGCAGCAGCGGATGTCGTCGGCGCTCCACGCGGCCGAGGCGCTCTCCGAGGGCATGGGGCGCGACGTCTCGGCCGCCGATCTCGATCTCCTACGCCAGCTGCGCGAGCAGGTGGCGGGATCGTGGCGCTCCGGTCCCCTGCTCGTGGCCGAGCGCGTGAGGAAGCGCGCGGGCGAGATCTACCAGACGGCGCTCCGCAACCGCGTGCTCGTCCCCGCGGAGGAGGAGATCCACACGCGTCTCGCGTACCCGCGCGATCTCGACGGCGCGGCCGTGAGGGAAGGACTTCGCGCCGAACTCCTCCTCCTCCATCCCGACAAGGAGAAGGAGATCGGCGAAGCCGACGCGCTGGCGCGCGGCATCCAACACTTCCGTTTCGCCGACGCCGGCGGCGAGCAGATCGGGGAGCATCTGGACGCCTTCTCGCGCGACTTCCTCGAGGCGCGCACGCCGCTCGCGACGCGCGGCGCGCGGGACGAGGCGCTCCGCGCGGCCGCACGGCGCCTTCGCGAGACGCACGCGCCCGACGAGTACTTCGACCGGATCATCGCGGGCGCGAGCCATGTGGAGAAGGACTTGACCCTCGAGGAGATCGCGGGCGGCGAGACGTTCCTCACCTCCGAGGGCGTCGTCCGCGCGGCGTTCACGAAGGCCGGATGGTCGAACTACATCTCCGGCGAGATGCGGAACGTGGCCGCCTCCATCGAGCGGGACAACCGGCTCATCACGCTCGCCGGCGAGACGCCGGGAGACGACGTCCCGGACGAAGCCGAACTCCTCAAGCGCTACGTGGCGGCGTATCCCGATGAGTGGTCCGAGTTCTTCGAATCGGTGGACATGGCCCGGTACTCCGACTGCGAGACGGCGAAGGACGACTACTCGACGCTCAAGGGACCGAACTCGCCGCTCATCCGGATCGTGGAGCGGGCCGCCGAGGAATCGCGCTTGGGGAGCGCGACCGGTTTCCTGACCGGGAACGAACTCGCCCCGATCGAGAAGGCGATGGCCCCCGTGCGCGATCTCGTCGAGCCGCCGGAGAAGGAGGCGACCTTCTCGATCGCCGAGTACCGCGAGCGGCTCGCCGCCTTGAACAGCGTGATCTCGCGCTGCGCGAAAGGGAAGCTCGACGAGGTGCCGGACGACATCGACGAGACGGCCGAGCTGGTGCAGGACTTCGCCGCCTCGTACTCCGCGCCGTCCGTCGCGGCCGGGCTCGAGAACCTCCTGCTGCTGCCGCTCCACGGCGCCGAAGGAATCATCACGTTGAGCATCGGTTCGGGCAAGGCCGGCGAGGCCGCCGACGCGTGGGCGGACCAGGTCCTCGCGCCGTACCAGAAGGCGATCCGCGGCAAGTACCCGTTCCGCGCGAACGCCGACGAGGCGGCGATTCCCGCCGCCGTGGCCGCGTTCTTCAAGTCCGGCGGGCCGCTCGATGCGTTCTCGAACGTTCTCCACGAGAAGGATGTCGAGCCCGGCCACGGCACGAGCGCGGCGTTCCGCGCCGCCTCCGACATCCGCGGCTTCATGGGCGCCGACCAGGGCATCCTCACCTCGGCCTTCCGCGCCACGCTCTCGCCGCCTCAGTCGCTCGGCGTCGACGGCGACGCGAACTTGAAGAAGATCGACCTCATCGAGTTGGTCGTGAACGGCCAGAAGATCGCGGTGCGGTCCTCGACGCAATCGAAGACGGTCCGATGGTCGTCCGACGACGCCGACCCGACGAGCTACCTCTCGCTCCGCCAGTCCACGCAGAATCAGGAACTCGGCAAGATGGACGGCGGCACGTCGTCCTGGAGCTGGTTCCGCCTCGTCGATCGGGCGGAAGTGGAACGCGCTGGCGATGCGTGGAAGCTCACGTGGGAATTCGCCGATCTAGGCGTCTCGGTCGTCTGCGAGATCACGATGAATCAGGGCTCGGACTTCCCGTTCGCGTCCCGGTCGGCGTTCAGGACGTTCAGCCTCCCGTCCGGCTATGCGAACTGATCCGGGCGCGCTCCCGCGGGCGGCGCTCGCCCCAGGCGCACGTGCGCGGGCCGCGTTCGCTCCCGGAGCGCTCCCGAGGGCCGCGCTCGCTCCCGTCCGAACGGCGCGCGGCCCGAAGTAGGCCGTGGCCCCCGCGACGGAGATCCGGAGCTTCGGCTGTCACGGCAAGCTCCGCTCGAGCCGCGAGTTCATCACCGACCCCTCGCCGGCATTCTCGGCGAGCGGCTTCGAGCGTTGGCTCGCCGAAGGGATGGCCGAGACGAAGGCGCGTCTCGGGCGGCGCTACGACGAGCGTCTCGCATCCTTCGGACGGTGGCGCTACGTCTGGTGCGGCCGGCGCCCTGCCACCGTGGCCGGCGTCGTTTCGCCGAGCATGGACGCCGCGGGAAGGTCGTATCCGTTCACCGTGTTCGCGACGGCGCCCGCGCCGGTCGCGCCTTCGGGACTGCCGCTCCACCACCTCCTCCTCGACGGCCTCCACGCAAAGTGCGCCGAGCTGTGCGACGCGGCGCCGGGCCTCGACTCCCCCGCCTCCGTCAGGGAGCGGATCCGCGGCGCATCTATCCTCGTGGACGGCGAGGCCGCGCCGGCGGCGCGGCGCCACGAGGCGTTCCTCTCGGAAACGCGCGGAGCGAGCTTCTGGGAGTCGATCCTCGGCGATCCCGCGAGCGGGATGCGCTTCCAGATCATGCAGGCGCTCGTGGAGACGGCGGCGCTCGTGCGCGGCCGCGATCCCGCCGGAATCCGGCTCGGTCTGCGGTTTCCGCTCTCGGGGATCGCCGAGCGCGCGCCGCACGAGCTCGCCTTCTGGCTCGAGGCGCTCGAAGGACTCGTGCGCAGGCCGCTCGAGGGGAACACGTACTTCTGGACCGACTCCCCGGACGCGGAACAGAAGTCATTATGCTTCTTTTTCTCGGATCCTTCGCCGGCGCAGTGGACCGCGCTCATCGATCCCGGCGCGGACATCGAGACGGTGAGCTGCCTCGACCGGCCCTACGGCAGCCGGCCCGAAGACAGAATGGACGCCCGGCTGCGCGGGCTCCTCGAAGACGGCGAGAGCCCCCTCGCGGAGTTCGTGCGCTGGGCTCGCGGCCGTTGACTCTGAGAGTTCGCCGTACTACTTTGTGATCTGCCGTTGACACGCATGCGCTCGCGCGGGGCCCGCCCAGGTCGGGCGCGTTCGCGATCGCCCCACACGGAGAGAAGATGCCGCCCAGCTCTACCGGATGGCTCACCAGGACGTTGCTCGGAACTCTGACGACCGGCGCGCTCGCCGTCACGGCGCCTGCTGCGGCCGACGAGCCGTCGTGCGCGCGTTTCCGCCAGGATCCGCTCGTCTACTTCTACGAGCGCCGCCAGGCGGACGCCGTGCGTTGCAGCGAAGCCATCCTCGAGTCGCCCGATGAGCCTCTCGCCGTGCGCGTGCAGACGCTCCAGGCGCTCGCGTGCATCTACTCGGCGCTGCCCGAGCCCGCGCTCGCGCACGCCGCGCTCCTCCAGATCCTCTCGCTCGATCCGCGGGCAGACCTCGACCGTCCCGAGCGGCTGCCGCCGCCGGTGGTGCGCGCGTTCTACGCGCTCCGCGATTCCGCATTGCTCGCGTCGGGCGGCGCCTCCGATCCGCGGCTCGACGTGCGCACGATCGCGATCGGGGAGATCGAGAACGCCTCGGTCGTTCCTCATCGCGGGATCGACTTCGACAAGTTCGCGCGAGGCATGACGCACCTGGTCATGTCCGATCTCTTCGCCGTGTCAGATCTCCGCATCGTCGACCGGCAGAGGCTGAACGCGCTCCGGAAGGAGATCGAGATGACGCAGAACGACGCGATCTTCGATCCCGGCACGCGCGTCGCGTTCGGACGCCTGACGGGCGCGCAGTCGTTCCTCTTCGGGACGCTCTTCCATGAAGGCGGCGGCAAGCTCCGCATCGACCTGCGCGTCGTCAACACCTCGACGAGCGACGTGCTCGTCGCCGGGAGTATCACCGGGAAGATCGACGACTCGAAGGATGTGCTCGAGATGGAGGAGAAGCTCGTCCTCGAGACGATCGCGCCCAAGCTCGACGAGATGCTCCGCTCCGCGGGGGCGGGCAAGGCGGACGCCACCGGCGCGCTCGAGCCGTTCCTCGAGTCGAAGAAGAAGCGCTTCGAATCGGGCGGCGCGTCCTACATCGACTTTCTGACGAGATCGGGCGAGGCGGTCCTGGCCGAAGACCGCGGCGATCTCGCCGCGGCCGCGAGGGCCTGGAACGAGGTGCTCGCGCTCGATCCCGAGAACGGCTTCGCGCTGAGCCGGGCGCGTGCGCTCGCGGCGTACGCGGGCTACGGCACGCGGGAGGCGGAATGATCCGGCGAAGGGCATCCGTGCGCCGCGCGGCGCTCCTCGCGTGCGCGCTCGCGGCGGCGGCCACGTTCTTCGGCTGCGCGGGGACGTCGGGCCCCTCGGCGCGACGGCTCCTCGCGGACGGCGACTACGCCCAGGCGGCGCGCCTCCTCGCCGATGAGGAACGCGAGCGTCCGGAAAACGCGCGCATCAAGCGAGATCTCGGGATCGCGCTCCTCGGGCTCGGTCAGAACGAAGAGGCCGCGAAGAAGCTCGAGGACGCGCGAGCGCTCGAGCCGCGCGACTCCGCCACGCTCTTGAACCTCGGCCGCGCGTACGAATCGCTCGGCCGTCTCGACGAGGCGCTCGCCGCGTACGGCGCCTACCCCGCCGCGCGCGGGCGCGACGCGGCGGCGCTCCGCCTTCGCATCGAGACGCTCTCGCGAAAGAAGATCGAGGCCGAGATCCGGGCCGCGCTCGCCGCGGAGAAGAACCTCGACCGGTCGTCGCTTCCGGAGAACACGGTCGCCGTGCTCGACTTCACGCCTCTCGGCGGCGACTCCACGCTCGCGCCGCTCGGGAAGGGACTCGCCTCGATGCTCATCACCGATCTCCGCTCGGTGAGCGGGCTCCGGGTCGTCGAGCGTGCGAAGATCCGAGTCCTCCTCGACGAGATCAGCATGGCGAAGCCGGCCGGCCGTCGCACGGCGCCTCCGCCGTCGGGTTTCGGCCCGGTCACGACCATCCGCGGCCAGCAGGAGCGGCTTGCCGCGCTCAAGCAGAAGTCGGACCCGTCGCGGCCGTACTACGCCGGCGCGCTCGACGGACTGGCCGGGCCCCAGTACGCGGAGGCGGTCCGCCTCTTCCAGCGCGACTACGGGCTCACGGCCGATGGCGTGGCCGGCGAGCGCACTCAGACCGCGCTCGACGGCGCCGCGGCGGCGCTCGAGCCCGAGACGTTCGAGGAGGCGCCGGCGGTCGAGGCCGGAACGGCGCCCCGCGTCGGCGCGCTCGTCGGCGCGCGGCGGCTCGTGCAGGGAGGATTCACGCCGCTCGCGGACGAGGCGGTCCGCGTCGATGCGGCGCTCACCGACGTCGCGAGCTCCGCGAACAGCGGGTCGGCGGATGCGAGCGGGAAGCTCGACAGGTTCTTCGAAGTCGAGAAGGACCTTCTCGTGAAAATCCTCGAGACGATGAACGTCTCGCTGACCCCGAAGGAGCGGCGGGACCTGCTCCAGGAGGTGCCCACGCGCGACTTCCTCGCGTTCCTCTCGTACAGCCGCGGGCTCGATTACGAGGACCGCGGCGACAGCGAGCGGGCACTGGGCGCGTACCGGGAAGCGCTCCGGCACGACTCCGGCTTCGCCGCGGCGCGCGAGCGCGCGGACGTCTTGAGCGTGGCGCCTGCCGAGTTCGACCGCCTCGTGCAGGTCACGCTGCGGCAGGCGTTCCGCGAAGCCGCGGCGCGCACGCGCGAGACGCTGAACGCCACCGGCGGCACGCTCGGCCAGCAGATGGAGGAAGGACAGACGCAAGACGAGTCCGAGCAGAGCCAGCTCGAGCCGCAGGCCGCGACCCCCACGAACGGCACCGTGATCGTGACCGGGACTGTCCCGAAGGCGGGGCCGCCCGCGCCGGGAGGTTTGCGATGAGGATGCTCGGACCGGCGCTCGCCCTGCTCGCCGTGCTCGCGGTTCCCTGCGCGCAGGCCGGCATGACGCTCTCCACCATCGCCCAGTCGCGCTCGCTCACCATCACGAGCGACATCCTCCCGCCGATCACCTCCCCGTCCACGGACGAGGTGTGGATCGGCCAGTCGTCCGTGCGCACATCGCTCGCGGCCGACGTCACGCGCTCGCTCTCCGTCGTCGTCACCGGCGGCGCGGGGTTCTCCGGGCTCGATGAAGCCGTCGGCGGCACCGACGTCAGCGGACCGACCGATCTCCGCGCGAAGCTCTTCTACCGCGCGTGGCAAGACCGGCTTCTCGTCGGCGCCGGCCTCGTCGTGCCCACGGGGAAGGAAGCGTTCGCGGCGGACGAGCTGACGACCGCGCAATGGACCTGGAATCCGCTCTGCGGCTTCCCGGTCAAGCGGCTCGGCGAAGGGCTGGGCGGCGACTTCACCGCGGCCGCCGCGCTGCCGCTCGGATCCTCCGCGGTCATCGGCCTCGGGGCCGGCTACTACTCCCGCGGCGAATACGATCTCCGCAGCGACGCCGACTCGAGGTACCGCCCGGGCGCTGAGATCTCGGGGACCGCGGGGATCGACTTCCCGGGTGAGAGCCGGACGCTTCGCTTCGCCGTCACGTACCGTGGCTACGAGACGGACGAGCTGAACGGCGCGGCGAGCGTGGACCAGGGAGACCAGATCGAGGGCGGCGCGAGCTTCACGACCGGTGGCGCGCGAATCTCCGGCACGCTCGGCGCGCGCGCGATCGTGAAGTCGGACAACACCTACTACGGCGCCGACCCGGACGTGCCGACCGTGCAATCGGGCGGCAACAGCTACTTCCTCTCCGGACGCCTCGCGTGGGCCGCCGCGGAGAAGGTGTTCCTCTTCGGCGACGCCTCGTGGAACAAGTTCACCGACTTCGGCATCACGACACAGGCGGTGAACGGCTCCTCGTTGACGATCGGGCCCGGGCTCGGCTGGCGCCCCTCGCGCGCGGTCGAGCTCGCGATCCGCGGCGCGTACGCCTTCGGCGGCACGGATGACGGCACCATCGACTTCACCGGCTACGACGTCGCGACGTCGTTCACGCTGCACCGCTGAGCGGATGCCGAGGACTCCGGTGCGACTCCTGACGCTCGCCGCGACCGCCGCGCTCGCCGCTGCCGCCGCGCTCCTGGCCTCCTGCAACCGGGAAGGGCCCGTCTCGCCCGGCGCTTCCGCGCCGCTCGCGCTCTCCGTCCGCTTCCCGGCCAAGGGCGCGCAGGACGTGGACTCCGTGTTCGTCTCCGCGTTCGACTCGGACGCGCGGCGCATCGCCGGCCCCGCGCGGTCCGCAATCGACATCGAAGGGCGCACGTTCACGGCATCGCTCGACGTTCCCTCGCAGACGGCGCTCACGATCGCCGTCGAGGCGACCGGCACGTTTCACTTCCCGAACGAATCGAGTTCCGAGCACGGTGTCATCTTCTTCGGCGCCGCAAGCGGCGTCACGGTGGAGCCGGGCGACACCTCCAGCGTCGAGATCGCACTCCAACCGTTCGTTCCGATCCACCTGGACGGCTTCACGGGCAACGACGGCCGGGCGCACATCGTCTGGTCGGAGGTCGCGGCCGCGACGCGCTACCGAGTCTGGGAACGGGCCGAGGGCGGCTTGGAGACGGAGACGACCGCGGACACGACGGTCGAACGCTGCAGCGAGCTGACGCGCGAGGCGCGCACGTACCGTGTCCGCGCGGAGAACGCGTTCACGACCGGCGCGTACACGGACTCGATCCGCGTCGGCATTCCGCCGTGCGAGCCGTCCCTGACGACGTACGCGGTCACGTCCGCGTCGCCGCCCGACAGCTCCACGAATGTCGCGACCGGCACTCCCATCGTCGTGACGTTCAGCGAAGCGGTGGACCGGGGCACGATCGGCGACACGACGTTCGTTGTCGTGAGCCTCGCCGAGGGCTCGATCCCCTACTCGACATCCTGGACCGCGGGCGACACGGAGCTGACGATCAACCCCTCGCCCTCGTGGCCCGTCGAGGACATGATCCTCCTCTACATCTCCCCACTCCTCCTCTCCCAGTCCGGCGCGTACCTCGACGCCGACGGATCCACCCCTGGGATCATCGATCCGTTCCTCCACGTCTTCTTCACGGAGGGGAACCGCGCGCCGCCCGTACCGATGCTCCTCGATCCGCCCGACGATGCCTCCGGCCTCTGGCCCTCCCCCACGCTCCGATGGACACCGGTCGTCGATCCCGAAGGACACGAGGTCACGTACGACGTCCTCTTCGCGCGGGATCCGGGCCTCCAGACCACGATCGCCTCCGGGCTCACGGAAGGATCGCTCGCGCTTCCCGACACGCTCGCGCCCGGAACGCGGTACCAGTGGTCCGTCGTCGCGCGCGACGAGCGCGGCGCGGCATCGGCATCGGAGGTGCGGACGTTCGCGATGCTCGAAGCGCCTTCGGCTCCGTCCCTCTCGGCGACCGCCGCGAGCACCGTCTCGATCGATCTCGCGTGGTCGCCCGCGGGCGGATCCGCGTCGGCGTTCCGGATCGAGCGGCGCCTCGCCTCGACGGCGTTCGTCGAGATCGCGACCGAGCCGGGAAGCTCCGGCGCGTACACGGACGAGGGGCTCGTGGCGGCGACGGAGTACACCTACCGCGTCGTCGCGCTGAACGCCGCGGGCGAGTCAGCTTCGAACGAAGCCTCAGCGACCACGCCCGCCGGTCCGCCGGCTCCGAGCGGACTCACGGTGCAGACGATCTCCGAGAGTGAACTCGCGCTTGCCTGGACCGATAATGCCGCGGACGAGGCCACGTACCAGGTGTGGCGCCGCTCGGGCGCGGCGGAGTTCGCGATGGTCGCGGAGCTGCCGCCCGACACCGAGGCGTACTCCGACGAGCCGCTCGTGCCCTCGACGACCTACGACTACTTCGTCCGCGCGGTCGATGCGCACGGGTACGAATCGGATTCCGGCATCGCGAGCGGCACCACGCTCGGCGTGGCGCCCGCGGCGCCGACCGCGCTCGTCGCGACGGGCGGCGTGTCGTTCATCCACCTCGCATGGATCGACAACGCGACGAACGAGGACACCTACGCCGTGGAGC
>Ga0326597_10009613_pt1 | contig 12940 bp, 10 predicted proteins | sample RVTome_12_FD_203789 | JGI IMG/M metagenome (GOLD analysis project Ga0326597, IMG submission 203789) | Soil microbial communities from uranium-contaminated site in the Upper Colorado River Basin, Wyoming, United States - RVT100D185 | ecosystem: Environmental > Terrestrial > Soil > Contaminated >... | reverse complement strand
TCGCGGAACGCAAGCCGAGCCATCCTTCGTGGGAGTTCTATGCCAACGGCGACTGCGCTCCGACGCTGGTGCGCCTGGGCCTGCCGGGGGCAGAGCAGGTCTACGAGCACGTGAAGCGCAAGATGGCCCTGAGCCCGCCGCGGGGCGGCTGGATTCCGGGACTGCTGATCGTGCCTTGAAGGGCGGGGATCGAGGAGACGCGGGGAGTGCTTCCGATCGGCGAACCCCTGCTCATGGGTGTGCTCAGAACGCCGCCCGTGTCCGCTCGACATCCAACTGAGCGCCAGTCTGAATCTGGGTCTTCAACTCCTGTCGAAGCGCCGTTCGGTGGGCTGGGAAGTCTCCGACACGGTGATCCTGCACGTCCCGCAGGCGCTCGGCTCAGCGCTCCCGCAGCGATTGCAGCCAGCGTTCTTCGAGCAGCGTGAGGCTCTGGCCGCGCAGGTCCGCCATGGCGTCTTCAAGAACGCCGACGTCGCCCGGCGGAAGCGACCCCACCCGCACGACGAGCTCCCGAAACTCATCCGGCCCGCGGGACGTGTCGTGCAGATGCTCGATCAGCAGGCCGGCCTGTGCGTAACGCTCGCGCACGGTCGCGTGCGAGCCGTCCTTCGAGAGCCGGCGCACGCGCACGAGTTGGTCGAGCGGCGCGAAACCTTGCCGATCGATCCTGCGCGCCTCGGCGGTTCGTTCCCAGGTCGCACGACTCAGGTACTCCGCCATTCCCTCCTGAAACCACGACCCGCCTCCTTGCAGCCGCAACCGGTTGGCGAGGAGCTGATGAACCGCTTCGTGGACCAGCACCGGGTCGGCCGGCGATTCATACCAGGTGGCGAACGCGTCGCCCCAGGCGAACCCGCGATTCCCGCCGCCTTCCCGCGCGGCAAATCGCTGGAAGTCGGCCGGCCGGCGGAAGAGGAACACCGGCATCAGGCGGCGGCCGGGCCACTCCGGGAAGGGGAGCGTGGCTCGAACCCGATCGTAGGTGCGCTCCAGGCTCCGTCCCAGGGAGCGGCCGAAGCTGGCGTCGCCGGCGATGATGTAGTGCTCGGTGCGCAGGATCCTCACGCGGGAATCGGCGGCCGGATCGCCGAGGCAGTCCCGCCAGCGTTCGAGGATCTCCTCCCGTGACCAGAGCGGGTCGCGCACCGGGCCGGTGTAGCGCACGCCGTCGTCGAGGAACGCGCGCAGCAGGTCGCGCACTCGGCCGCGGGCCGGCGGGCTGCAGGAGACCTCGATCAGGTAGGCCGCCTCGGCGAGCACCGCTCCCTTCAAGTGCAGCGACCCGCCGGGCGGCCAATGTGTGGGTTCGGCCTGGATCTCTCCTTCCAGTTCCGCCGCGAATGGATCGATCCCGTAGGGACCCGGCACCAGCCGGCTCCGCTGAAAGCGAACCGCCATGGCCCGGCCGGCGGCGCGCTCCCAGAAGCCGCGATAGCTCGGCTCGACCAGGTCGTGAGAGCAGACCGGCGTGCGCCCCCGCGCCCGCAGGCTGGTCACGAACAGATCGGTCAGATCCTCGGCCGTTTCCAGCGAGAACCGGCGGCGCGTGAGGACGTGGGTCGCGATCTCGATCCGATGACCCAGGAGTTCCCCGCGATCGATCGTCAGGGATTCGCTGTCGCGCACTGACTGAAGTTCCTGCAGCGGGGGCAGAGTCAGGCTCAGCTCGAGTTCGGGGAACTCCCGGCTGGAGGCAGGCGTCGCGAGGGCGAGGATCGTGGTGAGGAGCAAGGACATCGGGAGCGGCGCTTCAGGCAAGGGCTTCAGGCAAGGGCTTCAGGCAAGGACTTCGGGCAAGGACTTCGGGTCGCGGATCTCGAATGCAAAGGACGTGCCGCGCATGGGCCGGCTCAGAGCGGCGCGAACAGCGCGAGCGAGGACACCGCGGGGTAACCCATGATTCGACCTCGTGACCCAGTTGGGCCCTGGCTTACGTGGGCCGAAAGTCGGTATCGTGTCGCGCTCGACCCATCTCACGCTGGAGGAGCGCCTGTAATGAAGAAGTTCCTGATCGTCCTGGTGATCCTGGTTCTGGCCGTGGCGGCGGTCGGATTCCTGGGTCCGACCGAGTATGCCATCGCCAAGAGCGTCAAGATCGACGCCGAACCGGGGGCCGTGCACGAGTACGTCGGTGAGCTTCGGAAATGGCCGGAGTGGTCGCCCTGGGAGGAGCTCGATCCGAGCATCGTGACCACGTATGGCGACAAGACGACCGGCGTGGGCGCCTACCAGAGCTGGACGGGCGAGGATGGCGGCGGCGAACTGACCTTCACGAGGTGCGATCCCGAGAGCGGCATCGCCTATGACATGGCGTTCATCATGGAGGACGACAAGATCCCGGCGACGAGCGCCATGGACTACAAGCAGGTCGACGGCGGCACCGAGGTCACCTGGACGATGAACGGCGACTGGGACGGGGCGGTGCCCGCGATCATGGCCGGTTGGATGAAGATCCTGTCGCCCTGGATGATCGGCGGTCCGTTCGACCAGGGCCTCGAGAACCTGAAGGCCCGGGTCGAGGCCAAGAACTAGCTCCTTGGGACCCGCGCAAGAATGACTTCGCATTCTGGCCGGCCCCCCTTGCGAAGGGGGTCCCTGGCTGTGTTGCTCCTCCCTGGAGTCTCTCGAATACACGGTCGTCGTCGCGCCGTGCCAGGAACGACGATTGCTCGCCCAAAATGGGAAGTCATTCTTGCGCGGGCCCTTACGGTCCGCTGTCGGCGATCACCAGGACGGCGGTCTTCAGCTTGGGAATCGTGAACGAGAGCGTCCCCGCGTTCAGGCTGAAGTCGAGCGCGCGGTCGGGTTGATCGGGCGCGGTCAGCCGGACCGTGCCGGGGGTGAATCCCGGCGGCAATCGGATCTCGAGCGGAATCCGCCGCAGGCGGCCCGGCTTCAGGTGCACGACGGTCGCGGTGAGAAACGGATTCCCGCCGCGCGTGCCGGTGCGGATTTCGACCAGCAGCCGCTTGCGGATGCTCTGGCCGGCCAGCACCCGGAAGCCGTCGCTCTCGATCTCGGCCGGGTCGCCAGGGAGGATTCCGGCGAGCGCGTTCTGCGCGCGGGGCTGGCCCCATTCATCGCGGCTGCCGCTGTCTCGCGTGTGAACCACCTGGCCCCCGGCCTGGGCGTAGGCGTGGATCCAGGCCGCCTCGGCGTCGGAGAGACACTGGACCGCGGGCAGGAGCAGCCAAGGATAGCGGCCGGCGTCGCCCGGCTCGAGCGATTGCGGCGCCAGCAGATCGAAGTTCACCTGGCGCTGCTGCAGCCTGCGCGTCTGCTTGCGATACTCCCGGAAGAACGTCGTGGAACCGAGCTGAAAGGCGGAGTCGCCGCTCTCGCCCCGATCGACGAAGTCCCGGGTTCGCGCGCTGAAGTAGACCGCCACCTCGGCGAGCGACTCCGTGCCGTAGATGAACTCCTCGTTCGCGGCGATCCAGGAGAACACGGCCGGCCGGCTGCCGGTCGAGTCGTCGACCATCTCCGGCCCCTTTGCCTCGTAGAAGTTGGCTCCCTCGGCGACGTGCACTCCGGCCTGGCGGTACGAGTCGGACTTCGAGCCGGCGTACGAGAGGATCCACGCGGGACGGTTCGGGTTCGACTCCACCGAGAACTTGACCATGCTCACGTAGTCGCGCCAGTTGTCGAGCGAGGCGCGCCGCATGCCGGTTCGGTCCTGATCGATCGGGGTGAGTTCGTGGGCCGTCGCCAGGGTCGGATCCGACAGCAGGTCGAGCGCGTCCTGGCCGTAGGTGGTGGCGCCGGCCCCGTCCAGGCACCAGTTCTCGAAGAAGATCGCGAGGTTCGGGTCGATCGCGCGGGCGGCCGCGGACGTGTCGCGGGCGAGCGACAGGATCGACTGCTGGCGGAAGCGGACAAAACGGCGGAAGGCGGGGTCGTCGAAGTCGCGGCCCGGAATGGGGGCGATGCCGTAGGCCGACTGGAAGGCGGCGGCCGTGTACGCGTCGTAGCTCGGCCAGAGCTCCTCGTGCCGGCCGAGATCGTTCAGGTAGTACGCCACGTCGAACCAGAGTCCGTCCGCTCCGGCGGCGGCACAGGCCGCCACCCGGTCGAGGAAGAAGGTGCGGTAGGGCGTCTCGGGGCCGACCCAGACATCGATGTCGTTCTTCCCCAGCCAGAAGGCCCCGTTCCTTCCGGTGTAGGCCAAAGGGTTGCCGTGCCGGTCGATCTGCACCCAGTCCGGAAACTCGGCGGCCGGATCACGCCCGTTGTTCCTCCCGTTGACCGAGATCAGCTCGAGCGTGGTCAGGTACCAGACCAGGCGCAACCCGCGCGCATGCGCCCGCGGGATGACGCGGTTTTGCATCAGGTCGAGCACGGCGGCGAAGCGCTGCGGATCGACCCAGTGCGTGTAGCTCCAGCCGGTGGGAGCGTCCGCCACCACCACGCTGACGCCCTCCGCCGCCAGCCGGTCCAGCTTGGCATCGATCCGGGCGTCGGTCATGTCGAGTTCGAAGGACGCGCCGGCCAGGCGGGCGGTCTTGGCCCAGTCCAAAAAGGCGGGCGGAGCGGCGAGGACGCAGATGAGCAGTGCGGCGGTGATCATCGGAGCGCTCCCGAACACGGAACTGGACGGCAACGATCAGAGCGTCCGAGCGCCCGCGTTCCAACGCGGAAAAACGATACGGGCCCGATCAGATCGACCGGCGGCGCCCGGTTGCGCTTGGAAACCGCACCGCGCGGAGCGATGATCCGCGCGAGCAAAGCGCCGTCCGGTGCGGCGAGCCGCTCGAGGAGGAAACCGTGGGTGAGTTCATCGCGCTCCTGCGCGGGATCAACGTCGGGCGCGCCAAGCGCATCAAGATGGCGGACCTGCGCGAGCTGGTGGAGGGTCTCGGCCACCAGGACGTCCGCACGCTGCTTTCAAGCGGCAACGTCATCTTCCGCGCCGCCCGCGGGCGCGCCGGAGCGCTGGCGCAAGCGATCCAGGACTCCCTGGCCGGCGAACTCGGCATCCGTGCCAACGTCATCGTGATCACGGCCGCCGATGTCGCCGCCGTGATCCGCGAGAATCCGCTGCCGCTTTTGGCGAGCCGACAGCCGTCGCGCTTCCTGGTCGGCTTCCTGCCGAGGCCGGCCCTGCTCGCTGAGCTCGAACCCCTCGCTGGGAGCGCGTTCGCCGATGAGCGGTTCGCCGTGGGCAGGAAGGCCGCCTACCTGTTCTGCGCGAACGGCGTGCTCGAGAGCCAGCTCTTGATGGAGTTCTCGAGGCTCACTGAAGGCACGGCCACCACCCGAAACTGGTCCACCGTGCTCAAGCTAGAGGCGGCCCTGTCGGACATCTGACCAGGAGAACGCGCTCAGTGCCGCCTGAGCGCGACGGTCGGGGCCAGGCGGGCGGCGCGCCAGGCGGGCCAGGCGCCGCCGAGCAGGCCGAGCAGCGTGGAAAAGGAGATCGCGACCAGCAGCACCCTGGGCGTGACCTGGAAGGCGAAGGCGACTTCGGTGAAGGTCTGATAGTTGATGGTGCCGGTCTCGATGCCATGCAGCGGCAAGGTGATCAGGCAGCCGACCAGGCCGCCCAGCAGGCAGAGCAGGATCGCCTCGAATAGGAACGAGCAGAAGATCGTGATCGGCCGGAAGCCGATCGAGAGCAGGATGCCGATCTCGTGCGTCCGCGCCGCCAGCGCCGCCAGCATCGTGTTGGTGGCGGTGAAGATCGCCGCGATCCCCATGATCAGGCCGAGCACGCCGCCGAGAAAGAGCAGCATGTTCGAGAGCGCCCGGGTCTGCCCCATCAGGAAGTCCCGCTCGGTCAAGACGTCCGATGGGAGCTGCAGGTCGTCTTCCAGGTGCCGGCTGAACTGTTCGACCGTCACGCCGGGGGCGAGCTTCAGGATCGCCCGGTTGTAGACCTTCCGCTCGAGCGCCTCGGCGAAGCGGTCCACGTCGCCCCAGATCTCGGAGGAGAACGGCCCATCGTAATCGAACACGCCGACCACGCGAAACGGCGTGGTGTTGAACACGATCACCTGGCCCAGGCCGCAGTCCTGGATGCGCCCGATCAGCTTCCGGCCGACCATCACCTCGTCGGCGCCCATCTCGAAACGCCGGCCTTCGACGATCTTCAGGCGCTCGCCCCGGATCCGGAAGGTGGCCTGCTGCACCCCCCGGATCGGCACGTTGGTCTCGCCGCCGTCGAGCTTGGGCCGGCGCACCGCCAGATAACTCTCGAGCGACGCCTCCGGGCGCCCGTTTGGATCGACGGCGATCTCGGTGCTCGACTTGACCAGCGTGTCGGCCTGCGCGCGGGTGATCACGCTCCCGCCCTCGTCGGTCGCGCCCTTGCGCAGCACCACCAGCAGGTCTTCCCGTCCCGACTCGGCGAACAGCCGCTCGAAGCCCTGTTGCAGCGCGAGCACGCCCGAAACGACGGCCACCGTGGCGCCGATGCCCAGCACGGTGAGGAGCGTCGCGGAGCGCCGCACCAGGAGGCTGCGCAGGTTGTAGCTGAGGGGGACCAGCGCCATGCTTCAGACCTCCGCGCGCATCGACTGAGCCACGTTCAGGCGGCCGAGCCGCAGGCCCGGCGTCAGACCGGCCACCAGGCCGATCACGATCGAAAGCGTGGCGGCCAGGAGCACGGTCTCGCCGGTCACCGCGAAGCCCGGAAACTGGCTGCCGATCATCTCGGCGATCGAATCCGCGACGCCGAGCGCGGCCAGGATGCCCAGGCCTCCGCCCGCGAGCGCCAGCAGCAGGCTCTGGAGCAGGAGCACCAGGAACACGCTGAGGTTCGTGAAGCCGAGCGCCTTCATGATGCCGCTGTCCTGGACCTGCTCGCGGGCCGCCATCAGCATGGTGTTGATCACCGCCAGCAGGATCGCCAGGAAGACGCCGCCGCCCAGCGAGGAGACGAACAACGGGATGTTGCCGACCATCGACACGAACTGGGCCTGGAAGGCCGCCTCGGTGGTCGTCTGCACCCGCTGCGGTCCGTTCTCGAACAGCGCGTCGATGCGGGCCATGACCTCTTCCGGCCGGGCGCCGTCCATGAGCCGCACGACGAACACCGCGACGTTGGACGGACCGCTCGCCGCGCCGGTGTCCCGGCTTTCCTGCAGGTACTTGTAGTGGAAGAAGAGCGTCTTGCGGTCGACGTTGGAGGAGGTCGAGGTGTAGATCCCCTTGACCTGGAAATCCCAGGTGCCGCCGTCGGTGCGCGGGAACAGGCTGCCGATGATCGGGATCGAGTCGCCCAGCTTGAAACCGTAGGCCGAGGCCAGCTGGTCGCCGATCAGGCAGCCGCGCCGATCCGCCAGGAAATCCGCCTCGCTCCCTTCCACCAGGACCATCTCGGGGTACATCGAGAGCAGCCGGTCGGAGTCGACCGCGAACTGGGCGAAGAAGTTCGACTGCTCCTGATAGTAGCCGCCGAACCAGGTCCAGCTGCAGACGTCCTCGACCCCCTCGACCTGGCGGATCTTCGTGTCGTAGCTCTGGGGGATGTAGACGAACAGGCTGACCGCCGACTGCACGATCAGGCGGTCGGAACGCGCCTCCCGGACGCCGGCGTCCAGCGAGACCACCAGCGAGCGCAGCAGGCAGAGCAGGAACACCGCCACCGCCAGCGACAGCACGGTCAGGATCGAGCGCACGGGATGCCGGAGCAGGTTCTTGACCACCAGCCGCAGCGGGACCTTGATCATGCCGGCGTCTCCAGGCCCTCTTCCAGCAAGCGGCCCTTGTCGAGCTGGATCACCTGACCGGCGTGTTCTGCGGCGCGGGCGTCGTGCGTCACCATCAGAATGGTCTTCTCGAGTTCCTGGTTGAGTCGCAGCAGGAGCGTCAGCACCTGGTCGGCCGATTCGCGATCCAGGTCGCCGGTCGGCTCGTCCGCGAGGATCAGCGCCGGGTCGGTGACCAGCGCGCGGGCGATCGCCACGCGCTGCTCCTGGCCGCCGGAGAGTTGGCCCGGCCGATGCCTGAGGCGGTCCTTCAACCCGACCAGCTCGAGCGCGTACTCCGCGTGTTCGCGGCGCCGCTTGCGGGAAAGCGGCGAGAGCAGGAGCGGCAGCTCCACGTTCTGGTAGGCGGTCAGCACCGGGATCAGGTTGAAGCCCTGGAACACGAAGCCGACCTGTTCGGAGCGGAACCGCGCGAGCTCCCCGTCGGTCATCGTGTCGAGCGTGTGCCCGGCCACCTGCACCGTGCCGGCGTCGGCGTGGTCGAGCCCTCCGACCAGGTTCAACAGGGTGCTCTTGCCCGATCCCGAGGGACCCATCAGGGCGCAGAAGCTCTTCCGGTCGACATGCAGGTCGAGGTGATCCAGCACCACCAGCGTCTCGCTGCCGCGGGTGTAGCTCTTGCAGACGCCGTTCAGTTCGATCATGGTTTCGGTCTCGCCGTCATTCCGCCGTGCCGCCCTTGCATGGTTCCGTGGTTCAGGGGCCGCGTCGGATCCGCACTCGGTCGCCGTCCGCGAGCGAGGCGGGCGGCGAGAGGACGATCCGCTCGTTCTCTTCCAGGCCGGCCAGCACGCCGACTCGATCCGACTGGCGCGGGCCGAGCGCGACCACGCGAAAGCGTACCGTGTCCCGCTCCACCACGAAGACCCCATCCTTTCCGTTTTCGCGCACCAGCGCGCCGGCCGGCACCAGCAGGACCGTCGCGGACTCCGGGGCTCCTTCGCCGGTCGCTGCGCCGGCCTCGCCGGTGAACACGGCCCGAACGCCCATCTCGGGCCGCAGGCGGTCGTCCCGCTCGAGGAAGCGCAGGCGGACCTCGATGGTCGCCGTCTGGCGGTCGGCGGTGGGCCAGATCCGATCGACCACCGCCGGATAGGCCTGCTCCGGAAAGGCGTCCAGGAAGATCAGCGCCGGGTCTCCCACGCGGACCGCCCCCAGGCTGGTCTCGGGCACCTCGGCCTGCACTTCCAGCGAGGAGAAATCGACCATGGTCACCACGGATCCCCGGGCGCTGCCGCCCGCCTGGGAATTGGGCGAGACCACCTCGCCGACCTCCGCATCCTTCAAGACCACCACGCCGTCGAACGGCGCCCGGATGACGGTCTTGTCGAGGGTCGCCCGGGCCTGGCCGCACAGCGCTCGTTGCACCTCGACGCGCGCGGCCGCTTCCACCACCGCGGCGTCGGCCACCTCGACCCGGGCCTCGGCTTGCAGGCAGGCCGAGGCGGCGGCCTGGCGCCTCGCCTCGGCGGAGACTCGCCGCGCGGTGCTCGACTCGAGTTCCGCCTGGGCGCGGTCGAGACTCTGTTGGCTCTCGATGCCATCTTCGACGAGCTGTTGCTGGCGCTGGTGGTCGAGCCGGGCCAGAAGCTCCTGGGCCTGGCTTTCTTCCAGGTCGGCCAAGGCGCCGGCCTGTGCCGATCTGAGGCGCTCGAGGTCGGCCCGCGCAACCCGGGCCTCCGCCTGGCCGCGCACCAGGAACGCTTCCGCCACCTGCAGATCCGCCTCGGCGCGCTTCAGGGCCGCTTCATATTCCTCGGCGTACAGCCGGGCGACCACGAACCCCTGCTCGACGACCTGGCCCTCGGTCACGTTCAGTTCGACGATGCGGCCGGGCGTGTCGGCCGAGAGCGCGGCTCGCACCCTTGCGACCACGTAGCCGTTGGCCGCCTTGCCGCGCACCGCGCCGGCCGCGGCCTGGCTCGGCTTCTGGACCAGGACCGTCTCCACGAGCGGCAGCCGGAAACGATCGACCAGGTCCAGGAGCTGTGCATGGAAGACCCAGATCAGTCCGGCGATCACGGCCGCGACGGCTAGGCGCAACGGCCAGGCGGAGCGGGCCCGCCCGCGCGGCCGCGGGGCCGGCGGAGGAGTCGTCCGGCGGTCGATCTTGAGGCGCTTCAAGTCCATTTCCAGCGGATCATACGCCTTGTCTCCGGGCCATTCACCGGCCGAGTCTGCTACTGTCGTGGGATGTTGCCAGGAGAGCGATGATGAACGACGACGAGTGGCAGGACGCCGCGCGACTGGACGAGATCGAGGTGGGGGGCGTGAAGCTCGTGAATGCGTCCGGCCGCAAGATCGCGCTGTTTCGGACCGGCGCGGAGACGGTGCACGCGGTGGACAATCTCTGCCCGCACGAGGGGTACCCGCTCTCCCAGGGCTACGTCAAGGACTGCGTGCTGACCTGCGCCTGGCACAACTACAAGTTCGAACTGGCGACAGGAAGCTGCATCCAGGGAGACGAGGACGTCGCTCGCTACGACGTGCGCCTGCGGGACGGCCGGGTCGAGTTGAACCTGGCCACGGCGAGCGGTGCGGCCTCGCGGGAGCAGCTCCTCGCAAGTCTCGAGGCGGGCTTGTTCGAGAATGCCACCGGCCGCGTCGCGCGGGACGTGGTGCGGCTGCTGAATGCGGGCGTGTCGCCCGAGCGGCTGTTGTTCCTGGCGGTGTCGTGGGACGCCCGGCGCGCGGAGTACGGCAGCACCCACGCCCTGCCGGTGGCGGCCGACCTGCTGGGTCTGCTCGAACGGTATCCCGGGTCGCGGGCGGCCCTGCCGATCATGCAGGTCATGGACCTTTCGGGCGAGGCGAACGTGCGCCGTCCGGAGCGGCCCGAGGCGACGCCGATCGATCCGGGTTCCGACCCGGCGGCCGCGGGCGCGCGCTTCCGGCGGCTCTTGGAACAAGAGGACCTGGAGCAGGCGGAGGGTCTCTTGCGCGGCGCGCTGTCGGCCGGTGTCGGGCGGGACGAGCTCGAACGGTGGATGCTGCGCGCGAGCACCGATCACTTCCTCGGGTTCGGCCACTCGCTGATCTACACGATCAAGCTGTTCGACCTGATCGATGCGGTCGGCTGGGAGGATGGCCGCGGGCTCCTGCCGGGCCTCTTGCACCAGATGGTGTCTGCGACCCGCGAGGACACGCTGCCGCCCATGCGGGTCTACGGCGAGGCGGTGGCGCGGCACGCTCCGCGTTTCGCGAAGTGGCGCGCGCAGCCGGGCGTCGCGTTCGAGCGGGAGCATGTCGTCCGGGCGGTGCTGGACGGCGGCCGGCGGGAGGCGCAGGAAGGCGTGGCCGCGGCGTTCGAGGCGGGCGCCGCGCCGGCGCAAGTGGCCGAGGCCCTGAGCCTGGCGGCGGCCGAGCGGCTCTTGCGGTTCGATCCGGCGATCGATGGCGACCACCGGGTGCAGGAGGGCTGGTTGGACGTGACCCACACCCTGACCTTTGCCAGCGCGGTGCGGCAGGCCCTGGCTCGGCTTCCGGATGAGGACGCGCTGCGCCTGCTGTTCCAGGCCGCGCACTTCATCAACCGGACCCGGCCGCTGGACCTGCCCGAGGGCGAGCGCTGCGCGCTCGAACCCGCGGCGGGAGATCCGCCTGAGGCGGAGCGGGTCGTCGCGGCGATCGCATCGAAGGATGCCCGCGGAGCGGTCTCGCTCGCGGCCGCGCTACTGGCTCAGGACGGCGGTCTGGACCGGCTCGGGGCGGCGCTCGAAGCGCTCATGCTCGAGGATCCGGTGACCCGCCCGATCGTCGTGGCCCACGTGATCAAGACCACGCGAGTCGCCTTCGACGACGCCCGGATGCTCTCGCCGCCCAGCAACCGAACGGCGGTCTTCGCCCTCGTGCGCCTCCTCGCCAGCCCGCTCAAGGAGCGCCGCGTCCGCCGCGCCGTTCACGAGGCGATCCGTTTCCTCGACGAGGGCAAACCGCCGAAGCGGATGACCTGATCCCCGCCCTCGAAGGCCGTAACAGCGGAGGAAATGGTGCGACGGAAAGTGCAGGTGTTCACAGTCCGAACCAGGTTCGATCTGTCACGATCCGTCATTCCTTGAACGGTTCCCCGTCGACGAGCAGGGTCTCGATCGTTGCCGAGCCATCTTCTCGCACCCGCACGCGGAGTTGGAGTCTCCGGCTCGGGTCCGCTCCGCGCGCTGCACGGATCGAAGCGAAGTCGTGCGACAGGTGAACGTCGACGGAAAGCTCATCCTCATCCACGCGCCGCACGCGGCCCTCGAGGTAGAGCCCGGACTCCGGCCGGTGTCGCGAGTAGGCGACCGCGCGGTGCGCCGGTTCTCCCGCTTCGAGCAGCACGAAGATCGCGTCCTGGAGTTCCGGCTCCCAGTCCGGCTCGCGGGCCAGGGTACGGTTCAGGACCGAGACCGAGAGCTGATCTCCCCGGTCGTAGGGCCCGAGGTCGAGCAGAACCGGTTGCCCGTGAGCGAGGTTCCACTCCTCGCGCGCCACCAGGAAGCCCAGGAACAGGAACTGGGGCAGGAGCGCCAGCAGATAGAGCAGGCGGCGGCTCATCGCGGCGGCTCCTTCGCCCGGTCCAGGAGGGCGCGCCGCCGCCGTTCGAGCCACAGGCCGACGATCAGGAGCAGCAGTCCGGCGCCGATGAAGCCGAGCACCGCGTTGTCCATGCGGTCGGCCAGATACTCGAAGTAACGCGTGATCACGACCAGCAGGAAACCGGCGATGCCGAGGTTGATCGAGAACGGCATGCGTCGCTCGACGCCGCGGGCGATCAACAGCAGGAAGGAGAGCAGCAGCACCAGGTTGGCGAGCAGGTAGACCTGCGCCGGAAACCAGCGGATGCCGGCTCCAAGCGACAGCGCCGCCAGGAGCAGCAGGCCGGTATCGATCAGGTCGGCGCGCTCGAAGCGGCGCGGCAAGCCGGGCGTCCAGAGGAGCGCCGCCGCGGCGAACAGGATCGCACCGGGAACCAACGCAATCCAATCGGCGCCGGGAGGCTCTTCCCCGAGAAACGTGTGGCGAAAGGACAGGGCATACATACCGGCCAGCGCGGCGGGAATCGCGATGACGCGCAGCGGCGCCTCGAGGCGCGCGTGACGCGTGCCGGCGGCGAGCGCGGCGAACCCCTTCATGAAGGCCGAATACGCAAGACCGAGCAGACAGAAGGCCGTGCCGAGATTCCCGCCGCCCTCGAGATCGCGCAGGTCGAACCACACGCCGGTGTGCCACGCGAGCCAGAGGGTGAACAA
>Ga0326597_10009612_pt1 | contig 12941 bp, 11 predicted proteins | sample RVTome_12_FD_203789 | JGI IMG/M metagenome (GOLD analysis project Ga0326597, IMG submission 203789) | Soil microbial communities from uranium-contaminated site in the Upper Colorado River Basin, Wyoming, United States - RVT100D185 | ecosystem: Environmental > Terrestrial > Soil > Contaminated >... | reverse complement strand
CTCGTGCTGGGCAGCATCGCCGAGCGGTACCTCTTCCTGTCCTATTCGCTCTACGAGTGGAGCTGGTTCACGAGGCCGCTCGTCATCGGGTTTGCGATGATCATCGTCGGCGGCCTGGTGTGGCCGCTCGTGCGCGGTAGGCGCGGCAGGCGCGGCGGCGCCGGGGCCAGCGCCGGGGCCAGCGCCGGAGCCAGCGTAGATGTGTCGCCTTCCGCGCCTGCGCGGGCGGACCTCCCGATTACGCTCGGGTTCCTCGCGGCCGGGGCATGGGTCGTCTTCCAGGCGCTCGACTGGCCATTTCGGACCAGCCTGTTTCCCCTGATGACCGGATCGCTGCTGGTCGGGCTGGCGCTGCTGAAGCTCGGCGCGTTTGTAGGGCGGGTTCCGCACTCTTCGCCCCGTTCGGCAGGCTCAGGGTTGGCAAGTGCAGTGCGTCCCGAGCCGGTCGAGGGACGAAGCGGACCGGCCGGAGGCCACGGCGCCCCAGCCAAACTCCCTGCCGAACTCGCAGCCGAGCTTCCAGAAGAGCCTCTCGCCGATCTCCCAGAGGTGTTCGCCACAGCCTCGCGCGGCGAGTGGACCGCGGCCGTCAGCTGGATGGCCGGCTTTTTCCTGATGCTGTGGCTGCTGGGCGCGCTCGTCACGGTGCCGCTCTTCGCAGTTGCGTATCTCCTGATTGTCGCGCGGCGGTCACCTGTGCTGGCCGGCACCTACGCGCTGGGGTCCTGGATGTTCGTCTACGGGTTGTTCGATCGTGTGCTGCACATCCCGCTGCCAGCCGGCGCGTTGCTCACACGTCTGGGAGGCATGTGATGAAGCACGCTGTCACGCTGACGGTCAACGGGGAGTCCTGTGAGGGCGAGGTGGAGCCGCGCACGCTGCTGGTGCATTTCCTACGCGAGCAGCTCGGGCTGACCGGCACGCACGTCGGCTGCGTCGTCGGCGAATGCGGGGCCTGCTCGGTGCTGGTTGATGGCGCGCTCGTCAAGTCGTGCCTCATGCTGGCCGTGCAGACACACGAGCGCGACGTGACCACGATCGAGGGATTGGCGAAGGACGGCGCGCTCCATCCTGTGCAGGAGGCATTCGTGAACGGGTTCGCCCTGCAATGCGGCTTTTGCACACCGGGATTCGTGATGGCGGCGCACGCGCTGCTCGCGCGAAATCCTGATCCGACCGAGGAGGAGATACGGCACGACCTGTCGAGCAACCTGTGCATGTGCACGGGATACGTGCAAATCGTTGAGGCCGTGAAGCACGCGGCGGAGCGACGTCGGCAGTGACCCTGGACACATACGTGGGCCGGAGCACCCGCAGCAAGGAGGCGCCGCGGCACGTGACCGGCCGCGGGCATTTCGTCGATGACCTCGTGCGGCCACGCATGCTGCACGCGTGCATCCTCCGAAGTCCCTATGCGCACGCGCGCATCCTATCGGTGCAGGGAGACACCGCGGCACAACTGCCCGGCGTGAAGGGCATCGTCACGCCCGCTGACGTACAGCGGCTGACCCGATCGTTCAAGCCCGGGCGGTACGCCGCCGGGCTGCGTGTCTCGATACCGGAGTACGCCAGCGCGATCGACAAGGTCCGATACGTCGGTGAACCGGTGGCGATCGTCGCCGCCGACACGCGCGCGAGGGCCGAGGACGCCCTGGAGTTGATTGAGGTGGACTACGAGGCGCTGCCAGCCGTGGCCAGCACGGAGGCTGCGGCCAGTGCGTCGGCTCCGCTCATCTACGAGGAGCTGGGAAGCAACGTCGCGTGGCAGGGCCATGTCGCGTACGGAGACGTCGACGGTGCGTTTCGGAGCGCCGACCGGATCGTTCGCGAGAACCTGAAGATTCACCGGTACAGCTCAACGCCGCTGGAGCCGTTTGCCTGCCTGGCGGAGCACACGCCTGAGCGGTTGACGATCTGGTGCAACTCCCAGTCTCCAGACGTCATCTACGACGCGATCACCGAAGCGCTTGGCATCGACACTGTTCGCGTCATCGTTCCCGACGTCGGCGGCGGGTTCGGTCAGAAAATCCACCTGATTCGGAAGTACGCGGTGCTCACCGCACTCATGGCGGTCAAGACCGGCCGGCCCGTGAAATGGATCGAAGACCGCAGCGAGCACATGATGGCGGGCGGGCACTCGTGCGAGCAGGAGTTCGATGTCGAAGCCGCGGTCAAGTCAGACGGCGAGGTTCTGGGACTCAGGATTCTGGACACAGACGACGTCGGAGGGTCGATCAGCACGCTGACGATCCACTTCACCAACAAGCTGAACAACTTGTTCAACACCTACAAGGTCCAGCATCTGCGTCTGGAGGGGCGGTCTGTCGTCAGCAATAAGTGCCCGGTCGTGCCCAATCGCGGCATTGGCAAGCCGGGGATGTGTTTCGTCTGGGAGCGCATCATGGATCGCATCGCCCAGGAGCTGGCGCTGGACCCCGTCGAAGTCCGTCGCCGCAATCTGATCGGCGTGGACCAGTTTCCGTACACGACGCCCAACGGCAATATCCATGGCAGCGGCGACTATCAGACGCTCCTCAGTAAGGCGCTCATAAACGTCGACTACGACGAGGTTCGGCGCCGGCAGGCGGCGGGGCGCAAGAATGGCAAATTGCTCGGTGTCGGTGTCGTGATCGGCGTTGAGCCTGGTGGCAGGAACGCCGCGCGGGACATGGCGATCTTCCCCGAGTCGAAGCAGATGCCTGGCGCGGGCGGGGTGGAGGGCGCGAAGGTCAAGCTCGAGAAGAACGGCTCGGTCGTCTTCACGCTCGGCTCGCCGAGCTGCGGACAGTCGCACGAAACGGTGGCGTCGCAGATCATTGCCGACGCCTTGGGCGTGCGCCCGGAACGGGTCGCTATGTCTGGCACGTTTGACTCCGCGTTGTCGCCATGGGGCGTCTCGTCCTCCAACAGCGGCAACAACTTTCATCTGTACGATGTCGGGGCCGTCCACGGTGCCGCGAACCGGCTACGGGACAGGATCTGCACGCTGGCCGCATACATCCTGGGGGCGGAGAAGTCGGCGCTGCGGATTGAGGACGGCGTTGTGTATGCCGACGGCGTGTCGGCAGGCAAGGCCAGCGTCACCTTCGCCGAGCTTGGGAAGGTGGCCTACGCGAATCAGGCACAGATGCCAGTCGGATTCGAGGGCGGACTCGAGGCGACCTATTACCACAGCCATCCTCACGCCGATCCGCTGATGCTGCCGGATATGCACGGCCGCGTCCGTGCCCAGTACACATTTTCATCGGCGGCGCATGCGGCGGTCGTGGAGGTCGATCGCGAGACGGGGCGGGTGCGCGTCCTGCGCTACGTCATCGTCAGCGACAACGGCACGCTGATCAATCCGTCGGTCGTGGATGGTCAGATCTACGGTTCGGCGGCGCACGGCATCTCCGTGGCGCTTGGCGAAGGCTTTGTCTACGGAGAAGATGGGCAACTGCTCACGTTGACGCTGCTTGATTACGGCAAATCGACGACGCTCGAAACGCCGCGGATCGAGATCGAGCACTACCCGGTGCCCGATCCGTTCACGACGCTCGGTCAGAAGGCGGCGGGAGAAGGCGCAGCGATTCCGTCTCCCGCAGCGATTGCCAGCGCGGTGGAGGATGCACTGTCGCCACTCGGCGTGAAAGTGCGGCACCTACCGCTTTCGCCGGAGCGCGTATGGCAGCTGATCCGTGGAGCGCAGAGTGTCTAGAGCCGGTGGCACGAAGGGGGCGGCCCCCTCCACGGCCATTCGCGGCGAGGGAATGATTGGCACCGGACATGAGGCGTGGCACCTCCTCTGCAAACCGGCTCCGCTCGTCCTGCGCACGGCTACGAAGGGCATCTCTTTCCTCGCGTCGCGGCTGGCGCCCCACTACGGTTTGCGCCGGAGGCACCACGCCTCATGTTCGCTGGTCATCAGATCTGACGAAGTAGTGCCAAGGATCGCGTCTGTTGCCGGTGGAGGATCTCTCGCTACGGCAGCCGGAACATCCGGCGGGCGTTGTGTTCGAAGATTGCGGCTTTGTCGGCCGCCGGCAGGTCGATCTCCTGCATGGCTTGAAGCGCCACGTCGATGTACTTGAGTCCGCCCTGCGTGTCGAACGGCATGTCGGTGGCGAACATCACGCGATCGGTGCCGAAGAAGTCGAGGCCGCACCGCAGCGCGGGCACGGAACCGATCGTGATGGTGTCGGCGTAGAACTGATGAAAGTAGTCGTACGGATGTTTCTTGAGGAGAACCGGCTCGTTGCGGGCATGCGCGGCCTTGAGCCACTTGTCGTACCCCTCGCGAATGCGCTCGGACGCGTAGGGCGCGAAGCCGCCGAGATGGTGCGTGACGATCTTGATGTCGGGATGTCGGTCGAAAACGCCGGAAAAGATGATGCGCGTCATTGCGGCCACGGTGTCGTACAGCCAGCCGATGACGCGCCAGGAGTCGAAGTGGCTCGCATCCTCCAGCGGGTAGTCCGGACGGTTGGGCCCTCGAACCGGATGGAGCAGCACGGGAATATCGAGCGCTGCGACTCTGTCGAAGATCGGCGCGACGCGCGGGTCATCGAGCGGTCGTCCCTGGATGTCGGTGTACATCTGGACGCCGCGACACCCCAGTTGTCCGATGGCGCGATTGAGTTCGTCGAGCGCGGCGTCGATGTCGTGCATCGGGAGGCAGGCGGCGGCTCCGACGAATCGTTCGGGATAGCGCGCGACGAGTTCCGCCATCTCGTCGTTCGCGATGCGCGACAGTTCCAGCGCTTCGGTGGGTCCGGCGATGTTCTCCACGGGCGGGTTCGCCGTGTTGATAATCTGCACGTATCCGTCGCCGGCGGTGTCCATCGCTCGGAACCGGGCGTCGAGGTCGAAGAGCGCCGGCATCGCGCGTTCCTGATCCTGCAGGCGCATCTGCGGGGGCGCGACCTTCAGCCGCGCCTGGCGATAGCGCGGCGTAATGATGTGGTTGAAGACGTCAATGTTCATTGTGATGCGGGCCACTCGAGTCTGTTGTCTCCGTGGCTTGTTGAACTGGAGAGCTAAGTGTACCCCGCGGAGTTCGAATATTTTTCACCCCGGACCGTGGACGAAGCGCTGGAGCTTCTCGCACGGCACCGAGACGAGGCCAAGATTCTGGCGGGAGGGCAGAGCCTCCTGCCGATGATGAAGCTGCGGATCGCCGGTCCCCGCTATCTGGTCGACATCAACGGCATCGAGACGTTGACCGGACTCAGACGCGTGGGCGAACGGCTCGTCATGGGCGCGCTCTGCCGGCATGCGGATATCGTGGCCTCGCCACTCGTCCGCGAGCACGTGCCGATCATGCTGGATGCCGCGAATCTGACCGCCGACGTGCAGGTCCGCAACCGCGGGACCGTCGCAGGAAGTCTGGCGCATGCCGACCCTGCGGGCGACTGGCCAGCCGCGCTCCTGGCGCTCGACACCACCGTGACGATTGCCGGCCCTGGCGGACTCCGCGTGACGCCACTGAGCGAGTTCATCGTCGACTCGTATACGACGCAGCTTGGTGCGAACGAGATGGTGACGGAGGTCTCGGTGGCGATCCCCCCACCGCCGAATGGTGGCGCCTACGTAAAGTTCGAGAAGCGAGCCGGTGACTTCGCCGTGGCCAGTGTCGGTGTGCAGATAGAGATGGACCCGCGTCACCACGATCGCTGCCGAGCCGTGGCGGTGACACTTGGCGCCCTCGGTCCGACGCCGCTGCGGGCACCGGCCGTCGAGTCACTCTTGCAGGGGAAGAGCTTCGCAGGCAGCATCTCTGACGGCGCTTCTGACAGCGCTTCCCACAGGGCATCAGAGGAGCTGCTCGGCGAGGCGGAGCGACTCGTTCGCGAGGCAGCCGATCCGTTCGCTGACACGCGAGGCTCGGTCGCGTACAAGCGGCATCTCGCCGGTGTGCTGTTCCGGCGCGCATTGGCCGTGGCAATCGAGCGGGCACAAGGTCGAACGGTCGCGACGTTGCGCCCTTAGATTTCCCCCCCGCTCCTCTCGTCATGGACTTCGAAGAGCTCGCGCGACGCCTCCTGGACGCCCGTGCGGAGCCCGATTCGGCTCCCGAGCGTGCCCGTCGCGCGGCCGTCGCGCTCGTGCTGCGAGATTGTTCCGGCCAGCCCGAGGTCCTCCTCATGCAACGCGCCGAGCGTACGGGCGACCGCTGGTCGGGCCAGATCGGGCTCCCGGGCGGCCACGAGGAGCCCGGCGACCCGGACCTCCTCGCGACCGCTCTGCGCGAGGCGCGCGAGGAGGTCGGCCTCGAGCTTGGTCGTGATGCGCGTCTGCTGGGACACCTGCCACCGGTCCAGGCCAGGGCTCGCGGTCAGCTTCTCTCGCTGTGGATCACGCCGTATGTGTTCGTGCTCGAGACGGGCGCTGAGCCCGTGCTCGGCTCCGAGGCCACTGCGGCGTTCTGGTTTCCCCTCGCTCGCGCCCGCGCCGGCGAGTTCTCCTGGACCTACCGCTACCTGCGTGAGGACGAGGAACGCGTGCTCCCGGCGTGGCGCTTCGAGGAGCACGTGGTATGGGGACTCACGTACGACATTCTGTCGGGTTTTCTTCGGCTGGCGCCGTGAGCGTCCTTGTCAGCCGTTGACGGCGTCCACTTCACACGAGTCCGACACGGGGGACGAACCGGAGCGCACCCGCGCGGGTGTTCAGCGGCCGGCCGCAGCGGCAGTGCCGACTGCCGTCTGGTAGCTGAGCGCTGACATCCACGTGCCGTTGCGATCGACCCAGACGCGGGTGATGTGCAGCGGAGCGCCGCGGTTGGGCTGATGCCGCGCCAGCATCACGACCGCGGTATCGAAATCGAACAGGCGCGCCGAAAGCAGTTGGGTGGGCGAGACCCCGCCAAAGGCGCGCTGGAGAAGGCCGTTGATGCGCGTCTGCTTGTCGATCGGGCGGTCACCGTGTGAGCTGACGACGACGAACTCGTCCGCCACGTATTTCGCGAAATTGACCGCGTCGGCCGCGTGGGCGGCGGTTTCGAGCGCCTGGAACGCGGCGATGACCCCGCGTTCGTTCGGGGTCGTGGGCTCGTAGGGCACGGTCCGGCACGGGTTCACGCATTCCGCGCCGGTACCCGGTGTGACCGTGGGCGGAGCGGCAAGCGAACGGACCTCCTGATATACCATCAGCCGCCACCCTGCCGGCCGCCGGACCCACACCCGCAGACTGTGCAGCCTGTCGCGATCGATTTCGACCACCCCGACCTGTCCGTAGTCGAAGCGCCGGATCTCGGCGCCCCCTTCGTCAGGAATGGCCGGTGCCGGGATCGCCTGAGTCATCTGCGCTCTGGTGAGGGTGCGCCCCTCAGCGTCGGTCCAGGTGACCTCGTCGTCCATGAGGCTCAGCGCCGACGTGGTGTCGGCTTGAGCTACCGACCGCACGAGCGCGCGGTCCGCGGCCAGCAGCGCCGCGTCAACCGGTGCGATCGGTTCGAGGCCAGAGGCCTTCAGCGCGGCCGCCATCGCTGGTGTTGACAGATACCCGAGCAGGCCGCCGGCGGCGTCGGGGTTGGTCGCGCCTGGGCTGCGCCCGGCCGTGAACGAGACGTAGCCCTGCACGTCGGCGGGAAACGGTCCGAGTAGCTGGACACCGGGAACAGGAAGAATCTCGCTCATCAGTGTCAGCACCAGCTCTGCCTCGCCCGCGGCCACCGCCTCAGACCCTTCTCCGGGTCCTTTCAGAATCGTTTTCGGGCGCATCGCCTCGGCGATGCCGAGCCGGTCGAACGCCCGGTCGATCGTGATTCGGCTCTGGCCATCCGCGGTGAACACCACGGACGTGGCTTCGAGCAGTGTGCTTTTGAGCGCGTCAGGCGTGCTCACGTCGGCGACCGGCGCGCCCTGTCGAACACCGACGCCCACGCCGGTCCTGGCGAAATCGACACGCGAGTCGGCGGCCACCTTGCCCTGCGCGATCAGGTCATCGACCAGCGCCGGCGTCAGAATGGCGACGTCGAACACCTCGCCTGCCTCGATCTTCGTCTTCAGGGACGAGGCCGTGCTGAACTCGATGGAGAGCGGGTGGCCGATGGCGCGTTCGATCTCCGGTTGCAGGGCCTCGATGACCGCTTTCACACCGTTGGAGCTGAGCACGCGCACCGCGGTGGGCGCCTGCGGCGCCTCAGGGGCCGCCGAGCAACCAGGAGCGGCAGCGATCAGCGCCGCGACGAGAAGTGCCGGTTTCATCCCTTCGTTGAACATGCGGGGGAGTATATACACTTAGGGCTCGGGTCAGAGATAACCCCATTCTGACCGAGGCCTGTGACGGCTACGAGGAGATCAGAATGCACTTGGACGGTCGATTTACGGTCGCGGCAGCACGCCAAGACGTCTATGCGTTTCTCACGGATCCGGCGACGGTGAGCCGGCACATGCCCGACGTGAAGAACGTCGTCATCGAGGATGCCGACCACTTCACGGTCACGGCGCGTGTCGGCATATCGCACATCAAAGGCGACGTCGTCATGAAGCTGGCGATCAAGGACCGGCAGCCCCCGGTCAGCACGACCGTCGTTGGCAAGGGGACCGGTCTCGCCAGCGCGGTGGACATGGTGACGAGCTTCACGCTCGAGTCGGCTGAGACAGCGGAGACGGCGGAGACCATCGTCCACTGGCAGGCGGATGTGACCATCTCCGGCAAACTGGCGGCCTTTGGTCCTCAAGGCCTCCTGGATCGGGTCGCCCGCAAGAACATCGACACGTTCATCGAAGGGATCCGGAGCGGGCTGACCGAAAGCACGAACGCGAACCCCGAGCCCTGAACTCGACCCCGGACAGCCGACCCCGGACCTGTCATAGGCACGGCCTGAGCGTCTCTTGCCGGCCAGCTCAGCAGGCTACGGGTTGCTAGCGGAGGGCGTTCGCCGGAAGCGGGCTCATCAGGGAAGTGCGAATCGGCTCATTCAGGCGCCATCGCGCCCAATCCACATTGACGCGGGTGGCTTCCACCGAGATGTGCTGAAGGCGGATGGACGGCTGAAAGCACAGCCGCAGCACCGGGGCTATCGACAACCGATCGACAGGCTCCGCTGCTGCTCGGATGACGAGGTCAGCCTGTGCTCGGGGGACACGACACTCATGCGTCTCCGCTGCGTCGTCTACCACGACGATCCAATATGCCTCCCCGGCCGCGAACTCAAATTCGGCTGGGCTACTGTAGGTTGTCGAATACATGTCGTAGGGGGTCAACAAGGGCGGAACATCGAGTCTCAAGGCCGAGACGACGAGCTGTTGCCCGACAAACGCGAGAACGAAGACGACTGTCAGTCGCAGGCGCCACGGCTCCGACGGGAGAGGCGCGTGACTCGGGAGGGACGCGGCGCGGGCGGCCCCCGGTCGTACCAGGTGCCACGGCAGGAATGACAGCATCATCATCCACCACAGGGGCCAGAAAAGCCCCTGAAACACCCAGAAACCGAGCATGAGGGAGGTCGTCGCGCACCCCGCGGCGAGTCGGTAGCGGTAGGCGCGCGAACAGACGCCGACAATGACCACGCTTTCGAGCGCAATCGCGGAAAATGAAAGGAACACAGCCACCCAGGGGTGCGCGCCTACCCAAGGGCTCCAATCGACCATCGCATCTGGCGAATCCGACAGGAAGTGGTATTTCACGGTGCCGTTCAGAATCCATGCAAGTCCGCTTTCCCAAAGCTTGGCCACTGCCGCCGCCAGGAAGACGACACCCAGGACGAAGCTCGGGATCCACACCGTATAGCCGTACTCCTGCGGCGCCACGTTGTGGGGCCGCCGGTTGCGACGCAGCCACGCGTCGACACTCCAGGCGTCGCCCCATCGCGACCACGTCAGGAACACGAGCATCAGCAGCGGCGCACAGACCGTGTGATGAGTGGTCTGCGTGGTGAGCAGCACGCCCCAGGCGAGTGCGCCAATCGTCAGCATGACAAACGCCGTGCGCGACATCGCGCCGATGATAAAGAGCACACTCCAGAACACCAGCCACGGCCGGATCCATTCAGCGACCCAGGGGAACGCCGTGAATATCCGCAGCACCGCCGGCGGGGCTGAGAGTCGAGTCTGCGGATTGGCAGCCCAGGCGCCCACCACCGTGCTGTCGAGGAAATAGAGCAACAGAGCGGTTCCAAACACCATCCGGAACACCGCCACCGATTCGGCAGACGCAGGGGGAATCCGTCCGATAACCAAGGACTCGAGTCGCGTCGCCGCACGCTGCCCCGCCACCACCGGATCAAGAAACGCGTCCCTGAGCGTGAGGACATGCCCACGGACACGAGCCGGCGCGGCGATCCCGAGCAACGCGAGGCCGATGCTGAGAAGCCCAGCCAGGGAACTGAGGGTCGTCACCACTTCGAGGCTCGCGGGCATCCAGGGACTGGACGTGACATACGGAAGCCGGGGCGCAAAGTAGCCGACGCGAAACTTGGTCCTATGGATCTGAGCGGTATCCTCGACCGAGGGGTCGAGGACGAGACTCCTGACGTTATCGCGGGAGCGGTCGGAAAGGGCGTAGCCGAAGGTGCGACCCTCTCGCGGTTCGGGAAGCAAGAGCCTGTACTGTTGCTCTAAGTGCTGTCGTGCGGCGTCACTGACGCCGGGTGCCCATCTGACATGGACGTATACGGGTCGGTCCCCGAATGTCAGTTGGAGGGCAGAGTAGAACAGCCCCGCCAGGCCCCATAATAGGAGGCCGGTGACGGCGAGCCGGCGGGTTACGCGTCGCGCATCAGGGTTCATCACGGCCACCAGATGTTCCTCGAATTTGGTCTGCAGACGATAGCAGAGATCAGCGTGCCGGCAGCAGCGTAAATCTGGAGCGGCGCGGCAGCCGGTAAATCTCGAAGTGGTGGTCGAAAGTGACCATGCGGGTGATTCGCTCGCGTTCGGCCACGCAGACGAGCGCGGCATCGGCGAAATCCATCGGCAGGTCGCGGTACGTCTGCCTCAACTGTTTCATCCGTGCCAGATCGGGTGCCTCCAGCGGGAACAGTGCCAGGGCCCCGTCGGACACCATGTCGCACAGGGCATCCGGCCCGCGCGGCGTGTCAGCGAGCAGGTGCATCGCCTCGGTCAGCGCCGGCCAAACCGTGGCAACGGGATCACGAATCGCTTTCAGCGTGTCGACACACCGCGCGTGCGCCGCGTCGTCTCTGTCCAGGAGGGCAATCAGTGCGCTCGCGTCAACGAGGACGTCGGACACGGTGCTTTCGTCGGAGCAGGTCTCGGGACTTGGCGTGGGTCTGCGCGGAGCGATTCGCCCCGCCCGTGCCGACGACGCCGATGAACGGCTTCAGGCGGTCGTACGCGGACTCGCCAGGCGCAGACGCGGCATCGCCGCCTGGTGTGTATTGTGCGACCGCCTCCCGCACGACCTCTGATTTCGAGCGCCCCGTGGCGGCGGTGAGCTGGCGGATCTTGGCTTCGGTCTCGGGATCCAGGCGAAGACTGAATGGCATGAGTGATGTCCTACATCAGTGTAGGACGTCAGGTGTCGTTCGTCAACGACACCCCGGTCAAATCATGTCCTGCGCACGATTCGCTTTGTGACTTTTGACCTTTGCCCTACGAGGGACTGTTTAGTCTCAGTCCTGGAGTAGCGGGATGCTCGCGACCGGTGGCGGCGTGGGCCGCGATTCCAGATAGGCGTGGATGTGGGCCAGGTCCGCGTCCGGCACGAGCCGTTCGGAGTAGGGCGGCATCTGGTTGGTCGGCTTCCGTACATATGCGGTCAACGCCGCGAGCGGAAATGGTCGAGGCGCAAGCCGTGGACCGGCGGCGCCCCCCTGGCCCTCGTAGCCGTGGCACTGGTAGCAGCCGTAGCTCTCGAAGAGTTTCTTGCCGGTGTCGGCGTTGCCGGTAGGTGCCTGTGCCGTTTGCGCCTGCGGTGTGGCGGCCGGTGCGGGTGTCTGAGCGCGCACTGATGCCATCAGCGTCAACGTCGCGATCGCAAGAAAACCCGTCAGCTGGAACGTCTTCATCGTGCCTCCCGAGTGTGGACGCGCAGGCCATCACCTGCGCGCTACGTCTGTCGGCCGTCAGCGCGGTTGTGTCACCACATCGATGAGCGATGGCTCGCCGCGCTTCACGACGTCGAGGGCGCGCCGGATCGCCGGTCCGAGATCGTTCGGGTTGGTGATCGGCCCCTGCGCGTGGACGCCCATCCCCTGCGCGATCTTCGCGAAGTCGACGTTCGGATCGGTGATCGTCGTCCCGATGTGCGCACGCGTGACGCCGCGGTTGTGCTGATTGCCCATTCGTTGGAGGTGCATGACCTCCTGGTGGTAGGAGCGGTTGTTGTGCATCACAGTGAGCAGCGGAATCCGGTGATGCGCAGCCGTCCACCAGACGCCGGGTGCGTAGAGGAAGTCGCCGTCACCCTGAATGTTCACCGAGATTCGCCCATGCTTCTTGTTGGCGAGCGCCCCGCCGACCGCGGCCGGCGCGCCGTAACCGACGCCCGCGCCACCTGAGTCACCGATGTGGTGATAGGGCTTGTCGAAGTTCCACAAGCGAAACGCCCAGCCGCTGGTGTTGCCGCTCTCAGACACCAGCGACCAGTCTTCGTCCTTGAGCTGCGCCCAGACCTCGGCGGCCAGGCGAGCCGTGCTGATCGGCGTCGCGTCCCACCCATACGCGGCTTCCGTGCGCGCCGCATCCAGACCCCTGGTGTGCGCGAGCTCCAGTTGCTGCCGGCGCTCGCCGAAGGCGCGGCGCCGATCGTCGGTGACGAGCTTCCGGCAGGCCTCGGTGAGCGCGGGGAGCGTCGCCTCCGCATCGGCGGCCATCGCCACATCCACCTCCGGATACCGCTGGAAGTCCTGGAAGTTGCTCTTCGTGAAAAGGTCGGACGCGGTAATGCTGATCAGCCGCGTGCCTGGCCTGATGCGAGACCTGGACGTCCGGTGGAGCGAATCGCGCATGGCGTTGACCGTCCCCCAGAAGTCGAACAACTCGAGACCCAGGATC
>Ga0326597_10009611_pt1 | contig 12941 bp, 10 predicted proteins | sample RVTome_12_FD_203789 | JGI IMG/M metagenome (GOLD analysis project Ga0326597, IMG submission 203789) | Soil microbial communities from uranium-contaminated site in the Upper Colorado River Basin, Wyoming, United States - RVT100D185 | ecosystem: Environmental > Terrestrial > Soil > Contaminated >... | reverse complement strand
AAACAAGATCCGCCGTTATGTGGAATATCAAGGACGAAAGGATTCAGATCAGCTCCGTATGGAGCTGTAACGGTAAGCACCCCGGCTTTAGCCGGGGGAATCTATTTATCTCTTTAGGCTCTTGTGCTGAACTGGAGACGCAAATAGAAATTGCTTGTGACCTTGAATATATGATGATTGATGAACGCAATAAATTGCTGGAAATTCTTGATCACGAATCCAGAATGTTGAGGAATTTAATAAAGAAATTATGATCCTGATGACAAACATTTCACGAGATGTGCTTCACGCTTCACGCTTCACGCTTTACGAGATACGATATGTCTGTTAAGTCTGACAAATGGATCCGCCGGATGGCGGAGCAGCATGGCATGATCGAGCCGTTTACCCCGAACCAGATAAAACAGAATGATTCGGGCAAGCTGATTTCCTACGGTACTTCCAGTTATGGATACGATATCCGCTGTGCGGATGAATTCAAGATATTCACCAACATCAATTCCACCATTGTCGATCCAAAAAATTTCGATGAAAAATCCTTTGTGGATTTCAAGGGAGAGGTCTGCATTATCCCACCGAATTCTTTTGCGCTGGCCCGTACGGTGGAATATTTCCGTATACCACGCAGTGTACTGACGATCTGTTTGGGCAAATCCACCTATGCCCGCTGCGGCATCATCGTTAATGTCACACCGCTGGAACCCGAGTGGGAAGGCCATGTCACGCTGGAGTTTTCCAACACCACGCCGCTACCCGCAAAAATCTACGCCAATGAAGGTGTGGCCCAGGTGATCTTTATTGAGTCGGATGAAGTATGTGAAACGTCTTACAAGGACCGTGGTGGCAAGTACCAGGGACAACAGGGCGTCACCCTGCCAAAGACATGATCCATGGCCTTCTCACCAATGTCATAATACCAGTGTCTACTCTAATTACCGGATATCGTGGTAGTCAGGTATCCCGTGAGTTGATGTGAATCAGGGAGAAGGTGGCTTGTTCCGGCCCTTTACCTTTCCCGGCACTATCGAATACCATTAATAAGGTGAAGCTACATTTACAAACGAGTGAATGCCAATATTGCCAGTTCCCTTTCAAATTTTATCTTCTTCTCACTTCCTTCGCGAGAATATCCTTGCATCGTCTGATGCTGCAATCAGGGCTTGTCTGTAAGGCATGATTAATTGAACGAGTTTTTTGATCTGATCGCCTGGGGTCATCTGGAATGGGTGTTGATTGCGATCTCCGTCTGGTTACTGATTGGTATGGCGGGCATGTTCGCATTGCGCCGTTTTACATTGGTGGCAAGAGTGCTTTTCCCCATCGGGGGAATGACTGGAATTATATTATTTGGTGCAGCGTTAAGTTCGCTTTTCTCAGATGTTGCCAGCAGTATTGTGTTACCGGTTGGATTGCCACAATTACCATTTCATTTCCGGCTGGACAGTTTGTCTTCATACTTCCTTATGATAATTGGGGCGGTATCGGCAGGAGTATCAGCCTTCGCTGCTGGCTACTTTCGCAAAGGCGAGGGTACTCCGCCCGGACTGCTTTGCCTTGAGTACCATCTCTTTCTCGCCAGCATGGCGCTGGTGGTGCTTGCAGACGATGCATACGCCTTCATGGTAATGTGGGAAACGATGGCCTTGTCTTCATTCTTCCTCGTTACTGCGAACCACCGCATTCCCGAGGTCCGGCGAGCTGGCTACCTCTACCTGCTCGTGGCCCACATTGGCGCTATCGGAATCCTGCTTTGTTTTGGCGTCTTGCAGGCCAACACGGGAGACTACACTTTCGCCAACATGCGTGCGCAGCACCTCACACCGGTCTGGGCTTCGGTGGGGTTCGTACTCGCACTGTTCGGTTTCGGTGCCAAGGCGGGCATCTTGCCGTTGCATATCTGGTTGCCTGAGGCACATCCGGCTGCACCTTCACCGGTCTCCGCGCTGATGAGTGGCTTGATGTTGAAGACTGCCATCTACGGCGTGCTGCGGGTTTCTTATGATCTGCTGCATACGCAAATCTGGTGGTGGGGTGTATTGCTTCTGGCACTCGGGTTAACTACGGCAATCTTTGGTGTGGTCTTCTCTGCTGTGCAGGTCGATATGAAACGTTTGCTGGCCTACTCTTCGATCGAAAACATTGGTTTGTTATTCGCCGGTACCGGATTGTCAGTGTTGTTCTCCGCTTATGGTATGAAACCAATGGCAGCGTTGGCACTCACTGCAACGCTCTATCATGTCGCGAGTCATGCCTTTTTCAAGAGTCTTCTATTTATTTGTACTGGTGCAGTACTGCATGCTACGAGTGAACGCAGTCTGGGCAAGCTTGGTGGATTGATTCGGTACATGCCCTGGGTGGCATGGGTCACCCTGATCGGTGTACTGGCGAGTGCAGGTCTCCCGCCACTCGGCGGTTTTATTTCCGAATGGTTGCTGCTACAGAGCTTCCTTTTCACACCCGGTCTGCCGAATTCATTCCTTAATATGCTGATCCCCGTGGTAGCGGCACTGATTGCGCTGGTAGCTGCACTTGCAGGTTACACCATGGTCAAGTTCTTCGGGGTGATTTTTCTCGGTCAACCGCGGGAAGCAAAACTCTCGCAGGCACATGATGCAGGTATGTGGGAACGGATCGGCATGGGTTGGTTGGTACTTGGCTGTATCACGCTTGGCCTGTTTCCAGTCCAGTTCATTCAGCTTATCGACCCGGTTACACAACGGCTCATTGGCGCGGGACTCGGGCAGCAGGTGGCTGATGGTAGCTGGTTGCTGGTGCCTGTGGCGATTGAACGTGCCAGTTATGGACCAGTAATCTTTTTGCTTGGCGTAAGCGCAAGTTTTGCACTGGCATATCTGCTGGTGCGCTGGTTTTATCACGGGCGTATACGCCACGCAGTCCCGTGGGATTGCGGATTCCCCTGTCAGAACGCTCGTATGCAGGATACGGCCGAGGGTTTCGGCCAACCGATCCGGGAGATTTTCGCACCCTTTTTTCATATGGAAAAGGAATTGCCGGGTCCTTTCGATAATAAACCACGTTATCGAGTGACTGTCAGCGATCATTTCTGGTACTGGCTCTATTTACCTATAGCTGCGATTGTCGAACGCATAGCCAGGTTGATAGGTTTGTTACAGCAGGGACGGATTTCGATCTACCTTCTCTACAGTTTCTTGACTCTTATTGCTGTGCTTGTGGTGGTAACACTACGATGAATATGCCTGGTTTTCTTTCCCAACTGGTGGCAATCGTCGTTGCGTTGCTACTGGCGCCAATACTGACCGGATGGGTCAATCAATGCCGGGCCTGGATGCAGAATAAGTCTGCACCCGGCTTGTTCCAGCCCTTCCGGTTACTTCACAAGCTGTTTAATAAGGAATCGGTGGTCGCTGAATATGCTTCACCTTTGTTTCGTGCAGCGCCATATATTGTATTCGGTTGCATGTTGCTAGCGTGTGCAATCATTCCTGCATTGTCGACTAATTTGCCATTGTCACCAGTTGCAGATGCAATTGCTCTGGTTGGTCTGTTTGCACTAGCACGCGTATTCATTTCACTGGCGGCGATGGATGTGGGCACCGCTTTTGGTTCGCTCGGTGCACGCCGTGAGATGCTCATCGGGTTTCTTGCCGAACCGGCGCTGCTGATGGTGTTTTTCTCCGCATCACTTATTTCAAATTCCACTTCGCTTACTACGATTGTGGAGACACTGGCGCATCAGGAACTGGCAATCTACCCCAGCCTGGCGTTCGCTTTTGTCGCATTTACCATGGTATTGCTGGCTGAAAATGCACGTGTTCCCGTAGATAATCCGGCAACTCATCTGGAGCTTACGATGATACACGAAGCTCTGATCCTGGAATATTCAGGCCGTCATCTGGCACTTATCGAATGGGCATCAAGCTTGAAGCTTTTTGCATATTACTGTGTGGGACTTGCACTCTTTTTCCCTTGGGGTATAGCAGAGGCACAGGCGCCTATGGCACTGCTTTTTGCACTACCGGCACTCATCTTCAAGCTGGCCATTGGTGGTGTACTGCTGGCATTCCTCGAAACTATCAGTGCCAAGATGCGTATCTTTCGCGTTCCCGAATTTCTGGGCACGGCTTTTCTCTTGGCAGTGATCGGTATGTTGATTCACATTCTGCTTAAGGCCTGAGATGACGGAGTTTCTTTTCCAGTTGATTGACTTATTTGCTGCGGTATTGCTCATGGTTGCATTTGCCATGATTTCACAGCGCCGGATCCTGTCACTCATACATTTGTACACCTTCCAGGGAGTGGTACTGGTGACAGCCACAGTTGTCGTAGCTTATGTCACTGGTCAGCATCATTTGTATTATTCTGCCGCCTTGACGTTCGTGCTCAAGGTGGTATTGATTCCGTTCCTGTTGCACCGGGTCATCAGGAAACTCAACGTACGCTGGGATGTTGAGCCATTGATCAACGTTCCTGCCACCATGCTGATCGGTATCGTACTGGTTATTTTCGCCTTCAACCTGGCGCAACCGATCGCACAGCTTTCTTCGTCAGTCGCCAGAGGCACGCTGGGTATTGCGCTCGCCAGTGTGCTGCTTTCTTTCCTGATGATGATTACGCGTTCAAAGGCGGTGCCCCAGGTGATCGGTTTCCTGTCTATGGAGAATGGCCTGTTCCTGGCAGCCACCGCCGCGACCTACGGTATGCCGATGATCGTTGAATTGGGTATTGCACTGGATGTGCTTGTTGGCATTCTCATTCTGGGTGTATTCATGTTTCAGATCCGCGAACAGTTCGACAGCCTTGATATTCGCCATCTTGAAAAACTGAAGGAAGACTGAGTATGGACATTTTATTACTGATCCTTGGAATCCCATTACTCGGTGGTGTCGTGTTGGCATTTACCGGACATCGTCCATTCGCCCGTGACGTTAATGTGGTCTTCAGCCTGGGGACGTTTCTCGCTGCCTGCGCATTGACAGTTCAGGTCATTTCAGAGGGGCCAATCTTCGTATTGAACAAACAATTTTTTATCGACCCGCTTAATGTATTTCTCGTGACACTGACAGCATTTGTGGGTCTGACCACCGCGATCTTTTCCCGGCCCTATATGCGGGTGGAGCAAGATCACGGCAAGTTGACACCAGGCCGCATGCGCCTGTATCACTGTATGTATCAGATATTCAACTTCACCATGTTGTTGGCATTAACAACAAATAATATGGGGATTCTGTGGGTAGCAATGGAGGCTGCCACCCTGACCACAGTGTTACTGGTGAGCTTGTACCGTACTGCCGCCAGTCTTGAAGCTGCCTGGAAGTATTTTATTTTATGTGGTGTAGGAATTGCGCAAGCGCTGTTCGGTACAGTGTTGTTGTACATGGCGGCAGAAAAAGTAATCAGTGTCGAAGATGGCGCACTGCTATGGACCAATCTCGAAACTGTCAAACACCAGCTTAATCCGGACATTATCATCCTGGCCTTTGCCTTTCTGTTCATCGGATATGGTACCAAGGTAGGGTTGGTGCCTATGCATAACTGGCTACCCGATGCCCACGCTGAAGGGCCAACACCCGTCTCGGCAGTGCTCTCCGGCTTGCTGCTCAACGTCGCGCTTTATGCAATCCTGCGCTGCAAAGTGCTGACCGACGGGGCGCTTGACAGTGCGCTGGCCAGCCAGCTTATGATGGGATTTGGCTTGCTTTCAGTTGTTACGGCAGCATTTTTCCTGTCGCGGCAAAAGGACGTCAAGCGAATGTTCGCTTATTCATCCATCGAGCACATGGGCCTGATAACTTTTGCCTTCGGATTGGGTGGACCCATCGCCATTTTTGCCGGTCTTCTGCACATGACTGTGCATTCACTGATCAAGTCTGCAATCTTTTTTGCCGTCGGCCATGCTACACAGAAAGCCGGTACACAGATCATGGATGACATTAACGGCTTGCTCAAAGTGAGTCCGACAGTGGGTTGGGGTTTGATGCTGGGGACCCTTGCCATTCTCGGTATGCCGCCATTCGGTGTGTTCGCCAGCGAGTTTCTTATTTTAACTACCGCCATGCGTGAACAGCCCTGGGCCACGCCGTTTCTATTGCTAGCTCTGGGAGTAGCATTTGCATCGATATTCAGTCGGGTTCAACCGATGGTTTTTGGCGATACCTCGGTCAAATCGCTACCGCATTCGCCAGCACTGGTGCCTGTTTTCGTTCATCTGGGTTTGGGCCTGATGCTTGGTTTGTATATTCCACCTTACCTGGATGAGTGGTTTCGTCAGGCGGCACGGATGATAGGAGGTTGATGGTATGTTGATTCCTGTATCGGATCTTGGTTTGGTTCGGCTTAATACTGAATTGCCTGTATGGCATGCAAGAGTGAACTCTTACAGCTGGACGGCGGCAGCATTGGCTGTAGCTGAGAAAAAGGGACGGTTGGTGTCGTTGTGGGCTGCGGAAGATTCAGGAGAAGATAGTAGTGGACTGGTTGTATCGGCAGCCTATGCAGTCCAGGAAGGATTGGTCTGGCTGGCATTGCCTGTGAGAGCAAACCATCCCGTCTATCCTGGCCTGTCGGGTATTTTTCCCGTTGCCTCCCGTATGCAGCGTGCTGCAGCTGATCTGGTTGGAGTGTTTGCAGACGGATCGCAGGATAACCGTCCGTGGTTAAATCACGGGGCCTGGCCAGCCGATTATTTTCCACTGCAACAGAAATTATCCGGGCAGGAAGTTTTTACCAGAAGTCAAACAATGGATTACGCTTTTGTTCGCGTCGAAGGAGATGGTGTACACGAGGTCCCGGTAGGCCCAGTGCATGCAGGGACCATTGAGCCGGGCCATTTTCGCTTTTCCATAGTCGGTGAGAAAGTGTTGCGCCTGGAAGAACGTTTGGGTTACACGCATAAGGGCATCGAAAAGCGCTTCACACAACTCCCGCCACTTGAAGCACATCACCTGGCGGGGCGGGTTTCAGGTGACTCCACGGTGGCCTATGCCTGGGCCTACTGCATGGCACTGGAATCGGCATCTGGTTGTTCCATACCCAAACGTGCCAACTGGTTACGAGCGCTCATGTTGGAGCGGGAGCGGGTCGCCAACCATCTTGGTGATCTCGGTGCACTTGGTAATGACGCTGCGCTCTCATTTGGTCTCGCCCAGTTTTCCCGGCTCAAGGAAGACTGGTTGCGACTCTCAAAACAGGTATTCGGTCACCGCTTCATGATGGACTGTGTAGTCCCCGGTGGTGTCGCGTCCGATGTGGACAGTACAGTTGCTGATCGCCTGTGCCGACAGTGCGACCGCATCGAACGTGAAGTACTGGCTTTGCGCAGAGTGTATGACGAGCACGCCGGTCTGCAGGATCGTTTTATTACCACCGGCCGGGTACGACCAGAGCTTGCCACACAATTGGGACTTATCGGTCTCGCGGGACGGGCCAGCGGTCAGGCAATTGATTTGCGCTGTAATCATCCATGGATGCCTTACGATACGCTGGATGTGAAAATGGCGACTCATCGTAATGGTGATGTTGCGGCACGTGTCACAGTGAGATTTGAAGAAGTGTTAGAGTCGCTACGCCTGGTCCGTGCAATTTGTACTGAACTTCCAATTGGAGAGTTTCATACTGGCATGAGTCTACCGGAGAATGCTGCATTCGGCGCTGGTTGGGTTGAGGGCTGGCGTGGAGAAATCTTTGTTGCACTGGAACTGTACGGCATAGACCATGACAACCGAATTCACCGTTGCCACTGTCATGATCCATCATGGCAAAACTGGCCAGTACTTGAACATGCTATAATCGGCAATATTGTTCCCGACTTTCCACTGATTAACAAGTCTTTCAACCTCAGCTATTCGGGACACGATCTCTGATGTTAAAAATTATAAAACAAATCGCACGGACAGGAATTTGTACTGAAGTAGCGCCTGTTTGCAACGATGCATTGCGCGTTGAAGCCGGACGTATTCAACAGCAAATTCTAGATATTCTTGGTAAGGCGTTGACTATCCGCCATGTCGATGCCGGCTCCTGCAATGGTTGTGAATTGGAGATTCATGCATTGGGTAACCCTTACTACAACATCGAAGGTTTGGGTATCAGGTTCGTTGCCAGCCCGAGGCATGCCGACATGCTGCTGGTGACTGGACCGGTTTCACGCAACATGGTGGAGGCCCTGCGTCGCACATATGAAGCAACACCGGATCCAAAAGTTGTGGTTGCTATAGGAGACTGTGGTTGCAGCGGCGGGATATTTGGGGAGAGTTATGCAAGCAGCGGCCGGGTGTCGAATGTGATACCTGTCGACGTTGCGGTACCCGGTTGTCCACCAACACCAACTGACATATTACAGGGGGTCCTCACTGCCGTGACAAACCGGAAAAGCTGAGTCGCTGACTATTCTGAAAAGTCAGTATGATTCATCTCTGTTAATGCTTGTATAGTCCTCGTATGACTGTCGATTTACTTTTATCATTATTATATGAGCTATTTACCCATCTTTCTGAAACTGTCTGACCAGCCCTGCCTGGTGGTTGGTGGTGGTGAAATTGCCGCACGCAAGATCAGGCAACTGCTTAAGGCGGGCGGCAAGGTTACAGTTGTTGCGCCGGAACTTGGTGATGCAGTGAAAGCACTGTTACCCGATCAAAAGTTCAGGCATATTGCATCCATCTTCAGATCTGAGTACCTGGATGGCATGGTACTCGTCATCGCCGCAACAGATGATGAGGATATTAACCGGCAGGTTTCTGAGCTGGCACAAAGCCGCAATATCCCTGTAAACGTAGTTGATAACCCCAAACTCTGCAGCTTCATCATGCCGTCTGTAGTGGATCGCAGTCCGGTACAGATTGCAATTTCAACCGGCGGTGCCTCGCCGGTACTGGCACGGTTATTAAGGGCCAGGCTGGAAACCATGATCCCGGCTTCGTTTGGCAGACTGGCAGAACTCATGGGCAAATCACGTGCACTGGTAAGAAAAAGATTTCCTGACATGAATGAACGGCGCCGGTTCTGGGAACATATTTTACAGGGGCCGGTGGCCGAAATGTTGTTTGCCGGACAGGACAAGGCCGCACTCAAAACACTTGAACAGCAACTCCAGGATGAATCGCACGCAATCAGTAAAAGTGGTGAAGTTTATCTGGTCGGTGGCGGCCCGGGTGATCCTGATTTACTGACTTTTCGTGCACTACGACTAATGCAACAGGCGGATGTGGTGTTATATGATCGATTAGTTGCACCGGCAATCGTTGAACTGGTACGCAAGGATGCGGAACGTATCTATGTTGGCAAGGAACGCAATCAACATGCGTTACCACAGGAAAATATCAATCGGATGCTGGTAAGGCTCGCAATAGAAGGCAAACGGGTGTTGCGGTTGAAAGGGGGTGACCCGTTTATTTTTGGCCGTGGTGGTGAAGAAATCGAGACCCTTTCAAGCGAAGGTATTCCATTCCAGGTGGTTCCCGGAATTACTGCTGCAGGTGGTTGTGCAAGTTATGCCGGTATTCCGCTGACCCATCGGGATTATGCACAATCCTGTATCTTTGTAACCGGCCATCTTAAGGATGGCACAATGAATCTTAACTGGGATGCTTTAATCCAACCGAAACAAACCATTGCTGTCTATATGGGTACACATGGACTGGAACTGTTATGCAGTGAGCTCATCAAAAGAGGATTGCCTGAAAATATACCGGCAGCTATTGTTCAGCAGGGAACAACACAACAACAACGCGTATATATAGGCACATTGAAATCGTTACCTGAGATTCCAAAACAGCACGAAATCAAGCCGCCCAGCATGATCATCATCGGCGAAGTCGTGAAACTGCATGAGAAACTGGCCTGGTTTGAGCCGGAAGCCAAACAGGATTAATATTTTTGTAATCAATATAGGGTATAATCTTGCCGGAAAAACAAAGACGGGAATAAATATGAAAATCACAAATACACTTTTAACCATGCTTGTGCTGACCATTTCCGGTTGTGCATTAAGTCCCCAGATCATTGTCATTAATCCGGAACTCTTTGTTGAAAATTCCTCAGTAGCTACCAAGCCTGTAGTCCTCCTCCTTGATGTAGTCGATGGGCGCAGCAGTGAATTTATCGGCAAGCGAGGCGGAGTTTATGAAGATACTTCAGACATCAGTACTGATGCAAACATGAAAGCCAGTCTTGAGCGTAATCTTGCCAGCGCATTGAACAGCCAGGGTTATACGGTAGCAAGAAAAAACGAGACGTCAGATGCAGCTTTAACGGTGCGAATCAACAAAATCGAATATACCGTTAATAAAGAAAAGGTGCTTTATACAGTCGAAACCAGGGTGGAAATACAGGCAGTCTGCCGCAAGAGCTCCCGGGAGTTTACCGGTGGATACAGTGCAACCCGTAAAAAAGATTTCGTCAAGGTGCCGAGTATGGGACAAAATGAAACCATCGTAAATGAAGCCCTGGGTGTAGCTTTACAGGCCATGTTAAATGATAAGGATTTGTTTTCGTTTATCGACGGCTGAGAATTACATCTAATATTCTCTATTCTGTCCGGATAATCTTAATGGGTGTTTTTGCAATTAATTCGTAAATATCAGGCCGCATATCATACAGCGGACGCACCGAACCGGTTTCTCTTTGTTGCTCCAGACTGGTCAGATCAAGGTCTGATATTACGACAGTTTCAATATTCGGTTCAGCTTCACCTACCTTGGCCTCCATAGGGAAAGCAAAATCACTTGGTGTAAATATTGCTGATTGCCCATAATTGATAAGATAAGACTTGATGTTGGGCAAGTTACCAACGTTGCCCGAGATAACGACATACATGACATTCTCAACCGCCCGTGCCTGTGCAGTATATCGTACCCGATAATAGGCCTTTCTTTCGTCGGTGCTGAACGGAACGAAAATAATATCCGCACCAGCCTGTTTCATCAGCCGTGCTACTTCCGGGAATTCAATGTCATAACAGACCTGGATGGCGATCTTTGCAAGTGGTGTTTCAAATACTCTGATATCTTCTCCGGGCTCAATATCGAAATACAACCGTTCACTTGGTGTGATATGAAGCTTGTCCTGCGTGTAGACAAAACCGGTCGGGGTGAACAAGTGTGCGACATTATAAAGGTTACCTTCGCGTTCCACCGGTTGTGAACCGGCTATGATATACAGCTTGTACCTGGTCGCCAGATCCTTGAACAGTTCAATATATTTTGGTGTGAATTTGGCCAATTCCCTCATAGCCGAGAGTGAGTCCAGATCCGGCGGCATAATGGAAAATAATTCGGCCGTAAAATATTCCGGCAGGAGCAGGAAATGGCAATGATATTCATCTGCCACATCCACGAAGAATCGTACGTTCCTGACAAAGTCGTCCCAGGTTTTTAGTGAGCGCATCATATATTGTGCTGCACAGACACGGATCTTGCGTAGTGGTTTGCGTAATGGGGCAGCAATTATCTTGCGTTTCTCCGGTTTGAAATCCGGATTGGACATTTCCAACAGGGTACAATAATCCATGCTGGAACGGTCGCCGAAAAAATCAATCATTATACGATTGACCGAATACCCTGCCTTCAGGTGGGCGTTTAAGGCAGAATCTTTTATTTCGCCCTTGGCTACCGCCTCCACGTATTCATCCGCTGTCATTCTTCCTGCGTATTGTTTATATCCAGGGATGCGGCCGTAAGCGATCATCCTTCTCAGGTTGTAACGCTTCAGTAGTTTCTTGCGTGGGGTGTAAATAGCACCCGCAACACCCTGTCCGCGAAAGTCAGGATGTACAGCGATATCCGCACCGTAGAGTGTGTCACCACTCGGTGTATGGGTGCTGAAGGTGTTTTTACCGGTAATTTCCGAATAGGTATACCAATTGGAAGCATCATCCAGTTGTACGATGAGGGTTGTGGCGTAACCTGCAACTTTTCCATCTATCTCCGCCAGAAACTGTCCCTGGGGAAATGCATTCATCTGCATCTTGTATATGCGTTCATCGTATTGTGATCCCGGGGGATAATCTGAATAGGCGGCTTTATGGCACTCAACGATTGCCGGGATGTCTTTCTCTTCCCAGTGACGGACAATTATTTTTTTATGTTTTGACATTGTGAATTAAACAAACTTGTTAAAGGTTTCGATCAAGATACCATTTTATAGAGATGAATTGATAATTTCTTACTAACAGAAAACAAAAAACGGCCGGACAGAAAGATAATTTCTGTCTAGTTTTGTTGTTGTTGGCTGTCAGGCGCCGGCTCATATGCCACTACCCGGTTGCGGCCGGTTCTTTTTGCGTGGTACATGGCACTGTCTGCAGCATCGAACATGTCATGTGAAAGTTCAATCTCATTCAGTTTGGTAGATGGATTATCCATGTGATTTGATAATTCAGTAACACCAAGGCTGATCGTCATTTTGATATTTTTTCCGTAAACTGTGAAATCGGATTCTTCTACTGCCAGTCTGATTCTCTCCGCCAGTGCCTTGGCACCTTCGAGTGATGTATTTGGACAAAGCACCATAAACTCCTCACCACCATAACGACCCATAATATCCGTAGCACGTAACCAGCGTGCACATACACGCGTGATCTTTACCAGGATCCCGTCACCGGTGAGATGCCCATATTCATCATTGATTATCTTGAAGTTATCCAGGTCAAACAACAATATAGAAAAGCTGGTATTATAACGCATGGCTTCCGAGATGCGTTTCTCAAATTCCTGCATCAGTGCACGCCGGTTCGCAACACCGGTCAGTTCATCCGTGACAGCAATCCTGTAGAGGCGATCGTCAAATTCCTGCTGTTTAGTCATGTAGATATGACTGGTAATGGTAATGGTCATAATCGCAATCACAACCAGTTGCCGGTTGGTAACAGTGATATCCTGAATGTCTGCAGGGATGAGATAATAGCCGACGATGGTTGCGACAATACCCAGCAGGCCCAGCAAGACGGTCAGGCGCCGGGAACG